>Ga0070741_10002129_pt1 | contig 55181 bp, 57 predicted proteins | sample Coa_R1_4_FD_66440 | JGI IMG/M metagenome (GOLD analysis project Ga0070741, IMG submission 66440) | Surface soil microbial communities from Centralia Pennsylvania, which are recovering from an underground coalmine fire - Coalmine... | ecosystem: Environmental > Terrestrial > Soil > Unclassified ... | reverse complement strand
ACCGCCTTTGACGGGCTTTTTCGACACATGCGACAATTTTTATGCGTGATTGCTCTTGGTTCCTGGCAAAACAATCGCTACCATGGTCAGCAAATGAAACCTCGGTCTTCTACTCTTCCAGCTTCGGAGGTCAATTCATGAGCACGACGTTCGCCGACCGACTGAATCGGTTGTTCGACACGGTGTATCCGCCGGGTCGCGGTCCGCACACGTCGGCCGAGGTGATCGCAGCACTGAAGGCTGAAGGCATCACCATGTCGGCCCCGTATCTGTCGCAGCTTCGCTCCGGCAACCGGACGAACCCCTCGGCGGCGACCATGGCGGCGCTTGCCAACTTCTTCCGGATCAAGCCCGCGTACTTCACCGACGACGAGTACTACGAGAAGCTCGACCGCGAGCTCGGCTGGCTCGCCGACATGCGCGACGAAGGCGTGCGCCGCATTGCCGCCCGCACTGTCGGGTTGTCGGCCGAGGCCCAGGAAGACCTCGTCGCCCGCGCTGAGGAACTGCGCCGCCAGGAGCAGCTCGACAGTTAGCCGCCCCGGACGTCAGTCCGGCTGAGTGTGCTGCCCCGCGAACTTTCGCTTGCCTGCGAGGGGCCGGCGGATGAGCCGTTGCCGTTGAGCGTTTGATACTGCCGCGAAATCTCCAGGATCCATTCCCTGTCTGAGTAGCTGTCCGGCTGGCGAAGCCAGGCAAGCCCGGGGAAGCGCGCCGACTTGTCGCCGTCTCGCCCGCTTTCGTGAAGCCATGTCGCTACCGCGAGCGCCTGCTCGCGGGGGCTAACCGTCGGCGTGTTCTTGTCCGCCGCTGCCAGCCGCCCCCCGCGCGCTGCGGCATGTGCGGCGGTCGCCTCGAGGAACAGCCCGTCGGAAATCAGCGACATCTGCTCGGCGAGCTGAAACGTCAAGGGGCCGCGAGGCCTGACCCCCACGCCCGCGTCGGGCTGACGTTCACTGAGCTCGCGCAGCAGCGGCTCGATCGTGCGCATTTCCCGCCTTGCCCCGAACCAGTCTTCGATGCTGGGCAGCAACGAGCCGGTGGCGACGATCAGCATCGCGCAGGCCAGGATCGTGATCGCCGAACCCACGCTGATGAACTCTGTCGAGCCGACCGCCCGCAGTAGAAAGAAGCCGCTGGCCAGCACGAGCAGCCCGATCCCGACGCTGAACACGAACAGCGCCCGACCGCGGCGGGTGGTGTTGGAGTAGCGCATCCCGGCCCACAGCACGACCGTCAGCGCCAACATCATGTACAGCAGCGGCAGCAGCCATGGCAGCGACGTGTGCTCGTTGAGGTTGCGCCGCAGGTACTCCCGCGGCGCCATCTCCGGCTGGCGGCCGTCGACGAAGAACAACACGACGCTGACGACGGCGATAACCGCAGCGATGCTGTAGTTCAGCACCGCCAGCCGGCGGGTGGCCACGGGCCGGGTGGCCGACGCGACCGAGGTGATCATCACGCAGCTCGCCGCCGCACACAGCGTCAGAGCGACCTCCGACAACGCGATCGAGATGTTCGGCCACCGCACAACGGTGTCGACGAAGAGCGTCAACGGTTCCCAGTTCAGGGCGGCCACGAACGCGAGGCTGCCGAGAGCAAGCATCATCGCGGCGCTCACCACGGATTGCTTGTTGACCACCGCCCAACCAACGCGGAGTCCAGTGGCCACCCCGAGCATTCCCGCGATGACCCAGACGATCACCCGAACGCCTCCCCGAGGCGCACTTGCACGATTGAGGACCGGTCCGAACGCAGCCGCCCCAGCCGATGGCCGAGCAGGGCCGCGAAGTCTTCGGCCTCCTGCTCGGCGTCTTCGCCCGACGGGCCCATGCAGCCGGTGCGTTGGTTGAGCATGTAGCGGATCAGGTCTTCACTGACCAGCTCGGTGTTGTCGCGGGCGGCTTCGGTCACCGAAATGCCTTCGTGCCCAAGCACTAAATGGCCGAGCTCATGCGCAAGCGTGCGGTCCCAGGCGGGCAGACCCTGCTGGATCAGGAAGACGTCGTGATCGGCGTACTGCCGCCACTGGCCGCATACACCGGGCGGCAGTTCTTCCATCTGGATCTCGATGGGCCGGTCGCGGTTCTCGGCGACGGCGTGCACCAGCTTGGTGATCGACACTTCGCCGCGGCGGGGTGCCATGTTCAGCACCGCTGATACCGCGCCGGCGACCCGGCGGCTGGCAGGCATGACGCCCCCTTTCAGTTCATCGATGTCCTGCCTGTGACTCCTAGCGGAGGAAGCGGGCGATACCCTCCGCTCTGATCACATGACCTGCCCTGGCCTGTCGATATCCGATGAATCCTCCACCTGCCGTAACAAGCAGGATGCCGGCGATGCCCGGCAGCGCGAGGGACGTGATCTGCGCCATGCCCGCGTTGCGCAGGTAGTCGCTGTAGCCGGCCCGGTACGCCACCGGCTCGCTGAGCTGTTTGACCGAGTTGGGCGGTGGCGGGGGCGGATTTTGTTGCGGCCCTTGATCACTCACGGCCGGGGTGAGCGGCGCTGGTGTCTGCAGCGGCGCCTGCGGGGCGTCCATGCCCATCGCCGCGAGCTCCAAGGGCGGTGGACCGCTGGCCGGCGGCGCCCAGATCGCCGGGTTGCTCAACGACATCGCGCCCGCGACAGGAACGGTGGGCAGTCCGCTCTCGATAGGCAGCGTGGGCACCACGATGTCGGAGAGCAGCGCGGGCAGGATGACGTCCGACAACAGCGGCGGCAGCGTGTCATTCATCAGCGGTGCCAACACGAGGTCGGTCAACGGAACCTGCTGCGACATCGCATTGAGGATCGTCACGACAGGCGGCGGCAGCACCTGCGGCATGATCGGCGCGTGAAGGTCGACGGGGAAGGCCGCGCGCAGCGGGTTGGTGATCGTGACCGAGGAGCCGGGCGGCGTTCCGGGCGGAACCAGCGAGATGGTCGGCGGCGATGCCGACGGGGTGGACGCGACGCTGGCCGCGACGCCGGACGACGACTGTGAGCCGGCGGGAGACGGGGCGCCCTGCGAGGTGCCGGCCTGCCCGGCGGGTGACGACGACGGACCGGGAAGCGTCGCGGTCGGGGACTGCGAAGACATCAGGTTGGGGAACGTGATCGGGCCCCACTGCAACGGCAACTTCGCGGCGGGCAACGTGAGCGTGCCGAACGGCGACGGAATGTTGAATTCCGGCACGGAAACCGGTCCCGGCAACGGCGCCTTGTAGGCCGGTGGCACGTTCGCCCCGTAGACCGGTTGGGCCGCTGTCGTGCTCGGCGTCGCGCTTGCGGTGGTGTCGGTGCCGGAGGTACCGCCGGAACCGGTGGGATCGGCGAACGCGACCGCGCCGGAACCACTCACCAGCACGCCGCCGACGAAGGCGCAGGCGAGTGCCGCGTAGCGCACTGCCAACCGCTCCACTTATGACCTCACTACACCGTGCAAATACCAGTACATACGCACAACTGGTGTGTGGACATTGTTGCACATTCGCACCAATTGGAATTAGTGCATGGCAAAAACCTCTCGTCGCGATGACAGTTGCGATGAGACGGGCAAAGCGCACCGATCTGCGGGCGATAGTGTGGGGCGCACCGACGGCGGACGCGTCGACCACACAACCGGGAGGCAAGCTCGAATGGGCCTGTTCAGCAAGCGTAAAAGCCGCGCGACCCGCCGCGCCGAGGCCCGTGCGCTGAAGCGGCGCGCGAAGTTGGACGCCCGCTACGCAGCCCGCAACGAAAAACGGCGCATCCGCTCCGCCGAACGCGCTGCGGAAAAGGCGCTGCGGGCGCAGATCAAGGCTCAGCGCGAGAGCGATAAAGCCGCGCTGAAAGTCGCCGAAACCAACTTGAAGGCGGCCCGGGAAGGAAAACTGCTCTCGCCGACGCGGATTCGCCGAATGCTCACGGTGACGCGGCTGCTGGCCCCGATCGTGGTGCCGGTCGCCTACCGCGTCGCGATCGGCGCGCGCGGTTGGTTCGACGAGCGCAGAGCTGACCGGCTCGGGGTGCCAGTGGGCGAGATCGGGCAGTTCTCCGGTCACGGGGCGCGCCTGTCCGCCCGCGTCGCGGGCGCTGAGCAGTCGATGCGGCTCGTCGCCGAGAAGAATCCGAAGGACGCCGAAACCAAGCAGTTCGTCGCCGCGATCAAACAGCGGCTGACCGACCTGTCGGCGGCCATCACCGCGGCCGAGAACATGCCGCCCGCCCGTCGTCGCGCAGCCCACGCCGCGATCTCCACCGAATTGGACGGCATCGACGCCGACCTCCTAGCCCGCCTGGGATTGCACTGAGCCTCAGACGCCGACCCGACTCCGCAGCGCGCTGGCGCGGCGCGGCGGTCGCGCTACTCACCCTGACCCTGGCACTCGGTGCGCATGCACTGGCCGGCGCCGGTGTGCCGTCGGGAGTCGGGATCGCGCTCGTCACGCTCATGGCCGCCACCGCAGGCGCACTCGCCGCCACCAGGGCACCCAGCAGTGTCGCGGCGCTGGCCGCACAGCTCGCCGGCGGGCAGGCCGTCACCCATCTCGTCCTGTCCGCGTCAGGACATGACCACGCCGGTGGGCACTCGCTGGCGCCCGCGATGCTCGCCGCCCACCTCGCGGCGGTGGTTGTCGGCGCGGTTCTGATCGCGGCCGGCAGCCGGTTGTGCCGCGCGTTGTCGAGCGTCGTGCGCGCGCTCACGGCGGTGAGCGCCGCCCCGCCACGATCGGCGACTGCGCCGGCGCGCACTGCCGATCAGCCATTTCAGTCGATGCTTCTGCTCGCGGCGTCGGTGTCGCACCGCGGCCCACCGGTCAGCCTGCTGCGCTGACCCAAGCCGTTAACCGACAACGACAAGAAAGCAAAACAACACAATGTCTCCTATTTCCCGGGCGCCCCGTCGCGCCCTCATTCTGGTCGCGGCCGGTGCCGCGGCCCTCGGCGTCGGTGTGCTCGCCGGCGCCGGCACCGCGTCCGCTCACGTCCGGGTCAGTTCCTCAGGCGCCGAGCCCGGCGAGCCGGCGGTGCTGACCTTTTCAGTTCCCAACGAATCCGAAACCGGTTCGCCGACAACGCAATTGAACGTCACCCTGCCTGCTGACACCTCCGCTATGACGGAGGGCATGCCTGGCTGGGCCGTCAAACTCGACCGCGACGTCGCGGCGGGCACGGTCCGCTCGGTGACATGGACCGCGGCACCGGGCACCGGCATCGCCGCGGATCAGTTCGCGTTGTTCCGCGTATCGCTGCAACTGCCCAAGACCGACACGGTCAGTTTCGCGGCGACGCAAACATACGCCGACGGCACCGTCGTCAAGTGGGACCAGGCGCCGCTGCCGAATGGTGGCGAACCGGAACACCCCGCGCCGACGCTGTCACTGAAGGCAGCAACACCGTCGGCGTCACGCAGCGACGACACCGCGTTGTGGCTCGCGGTCGCCGCGCTCGTCGTCGGCTCGGCCGGTGTCGTGATCGCATTCGTGCGTCGGCGGACATGAAATTCGCTGCCCTGCTGGCCGGCCTGGTGGCGCTCGCGATCGCAGTGGCGCCCACCGCCGCCGCGCACGCGGTCCGCATCGCAACCGACCCTGTCCAGGGGGCACGGTTGTCCGCCGGGCCGGCGCAGGTCAGCGCCACCTTCAACGAGCCGCTGCAAACGGCGTTCGCGGACATGACCGTCGTCGGGCCCGACCAGCATCTGTGGACTACCGGCGACCCGCACCTACAGGGCGCGGTGATCAGCATTGCCCTTCGACCGCTTGGGCCCGCGGGTCGATACACGGTGAACTACCGGGTGACGTCGGCGGACGGCCACGTGGTCACCGGCTCGTGGTGGTTCGAGCTGACAACTCCGGGGACCGGGACCCCGGGCCCGGCCGTCGGGGAACGGTCGCAACCGAGCGGGATCCCGCTGTGGCCGTTCCTGGTTGGCGGCGCCGTGCTGGTCGTCGCAATTGCCGGGTGGGCGATCTGGCGGACCCGACGAGGGTGAGATGAAGGCGGCGACGGCAACAGCCGGTGCGCTGGCCGTCTTCGGTCTCGCATCGGTCGTTGCTGTGGCGTTGGCCGGCGCGCACGCGTCCCTGGTGACCGCGGTCGCGCGCGGGTTGGCCGACTGCGCGGCCGTCGGCACGCTCGGGCTGGCGATCGTGCCCGCACTGGACACGGGTCGCCGCCGCACCGAGCTCGCGGCCGGCGCTGCTCGGCCGCTGATCGCGGTGAGCGCGGCATGGCTGGTGGCCGAGGTCGTGCGGCAGGCGCTCACGGCGGCGTCAACCGCCGGGCTTCCGGTGGTGCGCCTACCCGCGGGCATGCTCGTCGACTTCACGCTGCGCACGGTTGCGGGACGGGCCGGGCTCGTCAGCGTCGTCGCGGCGGCCGTCGTGTGTGCGGTGGCGGCCAGCGGCAAGCGGTCGGCGCCCCAGGGCGTCGTCGCTGCGGGCGCGGCCGCGGTGGGGATTGCCGCACGAGCGGTGAGCGGGCATCTGTCCGAGAACACTTGGGGCCCGCCGTCGGTCGCGGTGCACGCACTGGCCGCCGCGGTGTGGTGCGGCGGGCTGGGCGCGCTGGTGTTGACGGTCCGCCACCGCGGGCAATGGGCGCGGGTGTTGCCGCGGTTCTCGCAGATGTCGCTGGTGTGCGTCGTCGCCTTGGTGACCAGCGGGGTTCTCGCCGCGGGCGTTGCGGCGGGCTCACCGGCGCAGTGGTATGCGAGCGGATACGGCCGTCTGCTGCTGGCCAAGGTCGCACTGGTCGTCGCGCTGCTGGTCCTTGCCTGGCGCAACCGGACGATCTGGCTGCCGGCCGCGCGCAGCCACCGGGCCAGCGCCGAGCGGTCGCGGCGGCGCTCGGTCGCGGAGTTGGCGCTGATGGTGGCCGCGCTGACGATCGCGGCGGCGCTGTCGGTGACCGGATAAGGGGCCGCGGGCCCCGCTGGCATGATGGGTACCCAGCGCGAGACACCGCGAAGGAGCAGTCAGATGCCAGACGAGCAGGATCGACCGGACGAACCGCGCGAGGTCACTCCGCCGGCGGCCGATCCGCCCGCAGCGCAACCGAGGCCTCCCGCCAAGCAGCCGCCGGCCAAGGCCGCGAAGAAGGCCCCCGCGAAAGCCGCGAAGAAGGCGGCCAAGAAAGCACCGGCAAAGAAGGCCCCTGCCAAAGCCAAGAAGGCAGCAAAGAAGGCGCCCCCGAAGAAGGCCCCTGCGCCGCCTCCGCCGACGGCGACTCAACCGACGGCGCCTCCCGCGGCGCCGAGGTTGGCCGACACCGACGGGCAGAGTAGAGGCGCCGACGAGACCGCCGCACACGCCCGGCAGGCGGTCGTCACGGCCGAAGACAGTCTGGCTGCCGCGATCACCCGAGTGCCCGGCTCCGCCGACCCGCGGATCCGGGTCGCGGTCGCGCTGGCTGTGGCGCTGCTGGCGATCCTGATGATCCGCCGCCTGCGGTCCGATTGACGGCTTGACCCTCACGCCGCGTCAGGCCCCATAGTGGTGGCATGTCCGCGAAAACCGTTGGCGCGGTAGCCGCACTCACCGGTGTGTCCGTGCGCACCCTGCACCACTACGACCACATCGGCCTGGTGGTACCCAGCATGCGGACGACAGCCGGATACCGCGGCTACACCGACGCCGACATCGAGAGGTTGCACGTCGTGTTGGTGTACCGGTCCGCCGGTCTGCCGCTCGACGAGATCGCGCGCCTGCTCGACGACCCCACAGTCGACACGCTCGCTCACCTGCGCCGCCAGCACGCGCTGCTGCTGGCGCAGGACGAACGGCTGCACGACACGATCACCGCATTGGAGAAGCTCATGGACGCACACCGCTCCGGTATTCAGCTCACCGCTGAGGAGCAAGTCGAAATCTTCGGCACCACAAGGTTTTCCGAAGAATACGCCGTCGAGGCGCAAGAGCGCTGGGGCAACACCGAGGAGTGGAAGCAGTCGCAGCAGCGGGCGGCGGCGCTGACAAAGCAGGACTGGCAACGGGTCAAAAATGAGGGCGACGCGCTGTTGGCTGACCTCGCGGCGGCCAAACGCGACGGTGTCGAACCGGGCTCGGACCGCGCGAACACGCTCGCTCGCCGGCACCGGGACAGCATCGAGCAGTTCTACGACTGCTCCGAACACATGCACCGCTGTCTGGCCCAGATGTATCTGGACGACGAGCGGTTCACCCGCTACTACGACGACGTCGAACCGGGACTGGCCCGCTTCGTGCACGACGTGATCGTCGCGGCATACCCCCAGCCCGAAGGCTCTTCGCGCTAGCGGTCGTAGATTCTGGTGCGTGAGCAACCCGGTAGAACCCAAAGCCACCGCAGACCTGGTCGACGACATCGGACCCGACGTTCGCAGCTGTGACACGCAGTTCCGCCAGTTCGGTGGGCGGACGACGTTCGCGGGCACAATCCACACCGTGCGGTGCTTCGAGGACAACGCGCTGCTGAAGTCAATGCTGTCTGAAGCCGGCGAGGGCGCGGTGCTGGTGGTCGACGGTGGCGCGTCGCTGCACAGCGCGCTCGTCGGTGACGTGATCGCTGGCCTCGGCCAGTCCAACGGCTGGGCCGGGATCATCGTCAACGGCGCGGTCCGCGACGCGGCGCAGCTGGGCACGCTGGACATCGGCATCAAGGCGCTGGGCACGAACCCGCGCAAGAGCAGCAAGTCCGGCGCCGGCGAACGCGACATCGAGGTCGAGTTCGGCGGAATCAGTTTTGTGCCAGGCGAATTCGTCTACAGCGACGACGACGGGATCGTCGTCGTCGGAAAGCCGACGACGTAGGCTCCAGTTACGCAGTCGCGGCGGTAACCCGTGCCGTGTGCTTGGAGAACTGCAACGAGCGGTCGTCGACCTTGCCGTGGCGGATCAATCGCAGATCGAGTAGGTAGTTCTGCTTGAGCCGCCACGGAGCGCGCGACCCCTGCTTCGGCAGTCGGTCGAGCGCGCGCAGCACGTAGCCGGGGGTGAAGTCCATCAGCGGACGCTCCTCGACCTCGTTGCCAGGATGCTGCGGCACCACGGTGTCGTAGCCCTTGGCGTCCATGTAATTGAGGACGCGGCAGACGAATTCGGACACCAGGTCGGCCTTCAACGTCCACGACGCGTTCGTGTAGCCGATGGTGAACGCCATGTTCGGCATGCCGCTCAGCATCATGCCCTTGTAGGCCATCTGCTCGGTCAGTTCGACCGGCACGCCGTTGCGCAGGATCGCAGCGCCACCGAACAGCCGCAGGTTCAAACCCGTTGCGGTGATGATGATGTCGGCCTGCAACTCCTCACCAGAGTTCAGTTTGATTCCCGTCTTGGTGAAGCGGTCGATGGTGTCGGTGACGACGTCGGCGCGGCCCTCGCGGATGGTGCGGAACAGATCTCCGTTGGGCGCGAGGCACAGTCGCTCATCCCACGGCTTGTACCGAGGCCCGAAGTGCTTCTCGACGTCGTAGCCTTCGGGCAGGCGTCGCTGCGCCATCGTCATCAGCGTCTTGCGCATGAAGTTCGGGAACCGGCGGGAAATGCGGTACTGCGCAAACTGGAACAAGATGCTCTTCCACCGGTTCAGCACGTAGGCGGGCTTGGCCGGCAGCGCCTTGTTCGTCCGGACCGTGAATGGATCGACGTCAGGCAGAGAACCGATGTAGGTGGGCGACCGCTGCAGCATCGTGACGTGCCCGGCGCCCGAATTGGCAAGGGCCGGAATCAAAGTCACCGCAGTGGCGCCACTGCCGATCACAACGATGTTCTTGCCCCCGTAGTCGAGATGTTCGGGCCAATGCTGCGGGTGAACGATGGTGCCGGTGAAGTCTTCTGCCCCGGCGAACTCCGGGGTGTAGCCCTCGTCGTAGTTGTAGTAGCCGCTGCACGCGAACAGGAAGGAACAGGTGAGCTCGATCTCCTCGGCGCCGGTGTCCACGCGCAGTGTCCACTGGTTGTCGTCGTCGGACCAGTCGGCGGCGATCACCTTGTGGCGGTAGCGGATGTGCGAGTCGATACCGAATTCCGCAGTGGTTTCCTTCAGGTACGCCATGATCGACGGGCCGTCGGCGATGGCCTTCTCGGACGTCCACGGCTTGAACCGGAAGCCCAGCGTGAACATGTCGGAGTCCGACCGGATGCCCGGGTACTTGAACAGGTCCCAGGTGCCGCCGAGATTGTCCCTCGCTTCGAGGACGGCGTAGCTCTTCTTCGGGCATCGCTCCTGTAGATGCCACGCCGCGCTGATCCCTGAGATACCGGCGCCAACGATCACGACATCGAGGTGTTCGGTCATGCAGACCACGCTATCAACGCCGTGTCGAGTCGGTCAACGCGGTGTCGATAAGTTCGACATGCAGTAAAGTAGGCCTCGTGACGTCGCCGGCGGTCCGTGCCACTCCCTCGCGGGGGCGCCGTTCGTCGCGACCCTCCGGCGACGACCGCGAGTTGGCGATCCTGCGGACAGCCGAGCGGTTGCTCGAGGATCGTCAGTTGGCCGAAATCTCGGTCGACGACCTGGCTAAAGGGGCCGGCATATCCCGGCCGACTTTCTACTTCTACTTTTCCTCCAAGAACGCGGTCATGCTCGCGCTACTCGACCGCGTGGTCGAGGAGGCCAATGTGGCGCTCGACGGGCTGGCCGAGACGCTGCCCGACGACCCCGCGCTGGGGTGGCGGATCGGGATCAGCGCCTTCTACGAGGCGTTCAGCGCGCACCGCGCTGTGGCCCGCGCCGGCGGCCCGGCGCTGGTGCTCGACAGCGAGGTCCGCGCGTTGTGGTCCACGCTGATGCAGAAGTGCGTCGACAACACCGCGGCAGTCATCAAATCGGAGCGCGAGCGCGGAGCCGCACCCGACACGATCCCGGCCGAGGATCTCGCCACGTTCCTGAACCTGATGAACGAACGTGCGATGATCGCCGCGTTCAACGACGAGCGCCCCTCGGTGCCCGATGCACGCGTCGTCGACACGTTGACGCACATCTGGCTGACGAGCATCTACGGCACCGCGCCGGAATAGTTGTCGGCACCCGGTGCGAACATATGTTCGTGCACGAGCGCGAGCGCTCACCGACCATCCTGCACGCCGACCTCGACTCGTTCTACGCCTCTGTCGAGCAGCGGGACGACCCTGAGCTGCGCGGACGACCGGTGATCGTCGGCGGCGGCGTGGTGCTCGCGGCCAGCTATGAGGCGAAGGCCTACGGGGTGCGCACCGCGATGGGCGGACGTCAGGCCCGGCGGTTGTGCCCGCACGCCGTGATCGTGCCGCCGCGGATGTCCGCGTACAGCGCGGCCAGCGATGCCGTGTTCGAGGTGTTCCGGGACACCACACCGATAGTCGAGCCGCTCTCCGTCGACGAGGCGTTCCTCGACGTGGCCGGCCTGCGCCGGACAGCGGGCACACCGGTGAGCATCGCCGCGAAGTTGCGCGTCGACGTGCGCGAGCGGGTCGGCTTGCCCATCACCGTCGGGATCGCCCGCACCAAGTTCCTCGCGAAGGTCGCCAGCCAGGTGGCCAAGCCCGACGGCCTGCTGTTGGTCCCACCCGACCGGGAACTGGAGTTCCTCCGGCCGCTGCCCGTGCGGCGGCTGTGGGGCGTCGGTGCCGTGACCGCGGACAAGCTGCACGCGCACGGCATCGAGACCGTCGCAGACGTCGCGGAACTCGGCGAGCACATGCTCGCTTCACTGGTCGGCGGCGCGATGGGGCGCAGGCTATATGCGTTGTCCCGCAACGTGGATCAGAGACGGGTGCAGACCGGGGTGCGCCGCCGCTCCGTCGGTTCACAGCGGGCGCTCGGCCACGGCAGGCATACCGCGGCGGAGATCGACGCGACCGTGGTCACGCTCATCGACCGCATCACCCGGCGGATGCGCGCCGCGGGACGGACCGGTCGAACCGTCGTGCTGCGGCTGCGGTTCGACGACTATGCCCGCGCCACCCGGTCTCGCACGCTGCCGTGGGCGACGTCGTCCACCGAGCCGCTGCTGGCCGCGGCCCGCACCCTGGTCAGCGCCGCGGGCCCGCTGATCGCCGAGCGGGGGCTGACGATGATCGGGTTCAGCGTCGCGAACATCGACCGAAGCGGGGCCGCGCAGCTCGAGTTGCCGTTCGACACGTCCGCAGACGCGCTCGCGTTGGATGTCGCCGTCGACGACGTCCGCCGGCGCTACGGCAACGCCGCGCTACGGCGCGCTGTGCTGCTGAATCGCGATCCTGGGCTCGAGATGCCGCATCTGCCCGATTGACGCCGATTACTAAGCATGACTCGATTGCCAGCCGGGTAACCGCCAAGAAGCGAAACAGGAGGAACTGGTAGATGCGGGTAACCCGGAAACAAGCGGAAATCAATCGACAGCGAATCATCGACAGTGCAGTCCGACTGTTCGCAGAACGCGGCGTCGACGCAGTTGGAGTCGCCGAGGTGATGGGTGCCGCCGGATTCACCCACGGCGGGTTCTACAACCACTTCACCTCGAAGGACGACCTAGTGCTCGAAGCGTGCAGCACGTCTTTTGCCAGGTCTCTGGACTCGTTGCGCGACGGCGGCCGCCGCGGCCGGCCGGACGAGGCGGACCTCGGCACGTGCATGTCCGCCGCGATGCTGTGTGAGTCGTCAAAGGGAAACCCTCGGCTGTCCTCGGTGTACGCCAAGGGGGTCGATGAACTTCTCGACGCGCTCAGCGAGCACTTCGGCGACCGCGACACCGCGATGAGCGCACTTTCGTGCTTCGTCGGCGCCCGCGCCATCTCGCGTGCCGTCGAATTCGCTGACCGCGAGCTGGCGAGCCAATTCACCGCGGCGTCACCGGTTGTGCCGGGTCAGGCGCGGGTCCACGCCAGCAGCTGATCCACCGGCCAGGTGTTGACGATGCGCTCGGCGGGCACGCCGACGCCGAGTGCACGCTGCGCGCCGTAGCTCAGGAATTCCAGCTGCCCCGGGGCATGCGCGTCGGTGTCAATGGAGAACACACAGCCGATCTGCAGTGCGAGCTCCATGAGGCGGCGCGGCGGGTCGCGACGCTCGGGCCGCGAGTTGATCTCCACCGCGGTGCCGTGCTCGTAGCACGCGGCGAACACCTGCTCGGCATCGAATTTCGACTCAGGGCGCACTCCGCGATTGCCGGCCACGAGCCGTCCCGTGCAATGGCCCAGCACGTCGGCGTGCGGATTGCTGACCGCGCGCACCATCCGGCGCGTCATCGACGCCGCGTCCATCGACAGTTTGGAATGCACGCTGGCCACCACGACGTCGAGCCGCTCGAGCAGGTCCTCCTCCTGGTCGAGCGTGCCGTCCTCGAGGATGTCGACTTCGATGCCGGTCAAGATGCGCATCGGCGCCACCGCGTCGCGCACCTCGTCGATGGCGTCGAGCTGAGCCCGCAGCCGTTCCGGCGACAAGCCGTTGGCGATCTTCAGCCGCGGCGAGTGGTCGGTCATCGCGCAGTACTCGTGGCCCAGCGCTTTGGCGGCCTGCATCATCTCCTCGATCGGCGCGGACCCGTCAGACCAGTTGGAATGGCAGTGCAGATCGCCGCGCAGCGCGGCCCGCATCTCACCGCCACCGAGATCGGATGCGCTGGAACGTAATTCGGCCAGCACGTCGGGAACGTTGCCGGCCCACGCCTGGGCGATCACCTTCGCGGTCTTCGGGCCGACGCCCGACAAGCTTTGCCAGCCGTTGGTCTGGCCGAGCCGTTCGCGCTCGTCGTCGTCAAGCGCCTCGACGACGTCGGCCGCTCGTCGGTAGGCCATCACCCGGCGCGGCTCTTCGCGCGCTCGGTCCTTGTAGTACGCGATCTCCCGCAGGGCGGCTACCGGGTCCATGATCTCCAGTGTGCCCGGCGGGGATTATCCTCGTCCGAGTGCGATTCGCCTTCAAAACCTCACCGCAGAACACCACGTGGTCTGACATGCTCGCCGTCTGGCGGGAGGCCGACACCATCGACGTGTTCGAGTCGGGCTGGACGTTCGACCACTTCTACCCGATCTTCTCCGACTCGGGGGGCCCTTGCCTGGAAGGGTGGACCACGCTGACCGCGCTGGCGCAGGCTACCCAGCGGCTGCGGCTGGGCACGCTCGTCACCGGCATTCACTACCGTCATCCCGCGGTGCTTGCCAACATGGCCTCGGCGCTGGACATCGTGTCCAACGGCCGGCTCGAGCTCGGCATCGGCGCGGGGTGGAACGAGGAGGAGTCCGGCGCGTACGGGATCGAATTGGGTTCTCTGCGAGAGCGATTCGACCGCTTCGAGGAAGCGTGCGAGGTGCTCGTCGGGCTGCTGTCGCAGCCGACCACCGACTTCGACGGAAAGTACTTCCAGCTCAAGGCCGCCCGCAACGAGCCGAAAGGCCCGCAGCGGCCGCACCCGCCCATCTGCATCGGCGGCAGCGGCGAGAAGCGCACGCTGCGGATCACCGCGCGCTATGCCCAGCACTGGAACTTCGTCGGGGGCCCGCCTTCTGAGTTCGCCCGCAAGCGCGACGTGCTGGCATCACACTGCGCAGACATCGGGCGGGACCCGAAGGAGATCATGCTGTCGGCGCATGTGCGGTTCGATCCCGAGGCGGGCTATGGCCAGGTGATCGACGAGGCCGCGGGGCTTGGCGCCGAGGGCCTTGACCTCGCGATCATCTACTTGCCGCAGCCGCACGACCCCGCGGTGCTGGAACCACTCGCTGAGGCGATCAGAGACTCCGGCCTGTAACTGGCGGGATTGATAACGGATTGGTAACAGCCAGCAAACATGTTGGAAGAGGCGGCGGCTGCGGGGCCGCCTTTTCGCTTCGCTGTTAGACGCCGAAGCGAAGCAATTCGTCCGCGGTCACCAAACGCTCATGTTTGGCGGGGAATTCGCGGCTCTTCATGGGATGCCGAAACCATGACCAGGCGATTCGACCCACCCGAGTCCGGGGTACCGGATTGACGTGCACGATGACCACTCCTGCGCTTAACCATCTCCGTTATTGACCCGGCGGTAAGGATACACCTGCACGCCGACGTCTAAACATTGAACACCCGCTATACGGCAAACTTTGGTAGGCGCGCCAAAAACTCTCAACCGCGTGTCGAGAGTTTGGTGATTTCGGTCAGCGTTGGGGCGCGGCGGTCGGCTTGATCGGCGCCGGCAGCGCGGTCACGCCCATCAGGTAGTCGTCGACGGCCGCTGCGGCGGCACGGCCCTCCGCGATCGCCCACACGATCAGCGATTGCCCGCGGCCCATGTCGCCGGCCACATACACGCCGGGCACGGACGTCGCGAACGTGTCGTCGCGGGCGACGTTACCGCGGTCGGTGAACTCGACGCCGAGCTCGGTCAGCAGCCCGTCGGGCTCGGGTCCGACGAAACCCATTGCCAACAGCACCAAGTCGGCTTCCAACTCGAAGTCGCTGCCGTCGACCTTCACGAACTTGCCGCCGTCCATCTTCACCTCGTGGGCGCGCAATCCGGTGACGCGGCCGCCGCGGCCGACGAACTCCTCGGTGTTCACCGAGAACACCCGCTCGCCACCTTCCTCGTGGGCGGCGGACACCCGGAACATCAGCGGGTACGTCGGCCATGGCGTCGACTCGGCACGGGTGTCCGGCGGCCGCGGCATGATCTCGAACTGGTGCACTTCAGTGGCACCCTGCCGGTGCACGGTGCCCAGGCAGTCGGCGCCGGTGTCGCCACCGCCGATGATGATCACCTTCTTGCCCTTGGCGGTGATCGGCGGTTCGCCGTCGGGCCCGAGGACGTCGTCACCTTCCTGCACGCGGTTCGCCCACGGCAGGAACTCCATCGCCTGGTGGATGCCGTCGAGCTCGCGGCCCGGGATCGGCAGGTCCCGCCACGCGGTCGCGCCGCCGGCCAGCACGACGGCGTCGAAATCGGCGCGCAGCTGTTCGGCCGTGATGTCGACGCCGACGTTCACGCCGCCCTTGAACACCGTTCCCTCGGCTTCCATCTGCGCGAGCCTCCGGTCAAGGTGGCGCTTCTCCATCTTGAATTCCGGTATGCCGTAACGCAGTAGGCCGCCGATGCGGTCGTCGCGCTCGAACACGGTCACCGAGTGCCCGGCACGGGTCAGCTGTTGCGCTGCGGCCAGCCCGGCGGGACCGGAACCGATGACCGCCACCGACTTGCCCGTCAGCACCTGCGGCGGGATCGGCTCGACCCATCCCTGTTCGAAGGCGTTGTCGATGATCTCGACCTCGACCTGCTTGATCGTCACCGGATCCTGGTTGATGCCAAGCACGCATGACGATTCGCACGGCGCGGGGCACAGCCGGCCGGTGAACTCCGGGAAGTTGTTGGTGGCGTGCAGGCGGTCGATCGCGTCGCGCCAGCGGTCGGTGCGCACCAGGTCGTTCCACTCAGGAATCAGGTTGCCCAGCGGACAGCCGTTGTGGCAGAACGGAATTCCACAATCCATGCAGCGGGCGGCTTGCACGCGCAGCTTGGCATGGTCGAAGTCTTCGTAGACTTCCTTCCAGTCGCGCAGGCGAAGTGGGATGGGCCGCCTCTTGGGCAGCTCGCGCTGCCGGTGCTTGAGGAAGCCGGCGGGATCAGCCATGGGCCGCCGCCATGATCGCCTCGTCGACGTCGGTGCCGTTCTGCTCGGCCTCCGCGATCGCCTCCAGCACCCGCTTGTAGTCGCGCGGCATCACCTTGACGAACCGCTGCCGTTCGGTGCCCCAATGCGACAGGATCCGCATGCCGGGCACCGACTCCGTCGCGTCGACGTGTTTGGTCAGCATCTGATACAGCCACTCGAAGTCGTCGTCGTCGAGTTCTTCGAGCTCGACCATCTCCGAGTTCAGGTGATCGGGCAGCACCCGGCGCGGGTCGTAGACGTATGCGACCCCGCCGGACATGCCCGCGGCGAAGTTGCGGCCCGTCGGGCCGAGGATGACCACCTTGCCGCCGGTCATGTACTCGCAGCCGTGGTCACCGACACCTTCGACGACGGCGTGGGCGCCGGAGTTGCGCACCGCGAACCGCTCACCGACCTGCCCGCGCAGGAACGCCTCGCCGCTGGTGGCGCCGAACAGCACGACGTTGCCGCCGATGATGTTGTCCTCTGCCACATACTCTTCCGGGGCGCTGCGGGCCGGACGCACGACGATCCGCCCACCCGAGAGTCCCTTGCCGACGTAGTCGTTGGCGTCGCCATACACCCGCAGCGTGATGCCCTTCGGCACGAACGCGCCGAAGCTGTTGCCGGCTGACCCGTCGAACGTGATGTCGATGGTGTCGTCGGGAAGTCCTTGCCCGCCATAGGCTTTGGTGAGCTCATGGCCCAGCATCGTGCCGACCGTGCGGTTGACGTTGCTGATGGTCGTGGAAAACTTCACCGGCTTCTGCTGGTCGAGCGCCTCGCGGCTCATCACAATGAGCTGCTGATCGAGCGCCTTGTCCAGGCCGTGGTCCTGCCGCGAGCTGCAGTACAGGTCCTGGTTCATGAACGCCGACTCGGGCTCGTGCAGCACGGGCTTGAGGTCGAGCTTGTGGGCTTTCCAGTGGGCGGCGGCCTCGGTGGTGTCCAGCGCGCCGACCTGGCCGACGGCCTCGTTGATCGACCGGAATCCCAGCTGCGCCAGGTATTCCCGCACTTCCTCGGCGATGAACATGAAGAAGTTCTCGACGAACTCCGGCTTGCCGTTGTAGCGCTTGCGCAGCTCCGGGTTCTGGGTCGCGACGCCGACGGGGCAGGTGTCGAGGTGGCACACCCGCATCATGATGCAGCCCGACACCACCAGTGGCGCGGTCGCGAAGCCGTACTCTTCGGCGCCCAGCAGCGTCGCGATCACCACGTCGCGTCCGGTCTTGAGCTGGCCGTCGACCTGCACGACGATCCGATCACGTAATCCGTTGAGCAGCAGCGTCTGCTGCGTCTCGGCCAGGCCCAGCTCCCACGGCGCGCCGGCGTGCTTCATCGACGTCAACGGCGTCGCGCCGGTGCCGCCGTCGTGACCGGAGATCAGTACGACGTCCGCGTGTGCCTTCGACACACCGGCGGCGACCGTGCCAACCCCGTTCTCCGACACCAGCTTCACGTGCACGCGTGCCTGCGGGTTCGAGTTCTTCAGGTCGTAGATGAGCTGTTTGAGGTCTTCGATCGAATAGATGTCGTGGTGCGGCGGCGGCGAAATCAGCCCGACACCCGGCGTCGAGTGCCGCACGTCGGCGATCCACGGGTAGACCTTGCCTCCCGGAAGTTGGCCGCCCTCACCGGGTTTCGCACCTTGGGCCATCTTGATCTGAAGGTCGGTGCAGTTGGTCAGGTAGTGCGAGGTCACCCCGAAGCGGCCCGAGGCGACCTGCTTGATCGCGCTGCGCCGCCAGTCGCCGTTCTCGTCGCGCTCGAAGCGGCTGACGTCCTCGCCGCCCTCACCGCAGTTCGATCGCCCGCCAAGGCGGTTCATCGCAATCGCCAGCGTCTCGTGCGCCTCGGCGGAAATCGAGCCGTAGCTCATCGCGCCGGTCGAGAACCGCTTGACGATCTCGCTGGCCGGCTCGACCTCCTCGATCGGCACCGGCTCGCGGTCCTTGAATTTGAGCAGCCCCCGCAGCGACGCCATCCGCGTGGATTGGTCGTCGACGAGCCGGGTGTACTCCTTGAAGATCTCGTACTGCCCGGTGCGGGTCGCGTGCTGCAGCTTGAACACGGTGTCGGGGTTGAACAGGTGGTATTCGCCCTCGCGGCGCCACTGATATTCGCCGCCGACTTCGAGTTCGCGGTGTGCGCGCTCCTCGGGCCGCGCCAGGAACGCGATGGAGTGCCGGCGCGCGACGTCGTCGGCGATGTCGTCGAGGTCGATGCCGCCGGTCGCACAGGTCAATCCGGTGAAGTATTCGTCGAGCACCGCTTGGGAGATGCCGACGGCCTGGAACAGCTGGGCGCCGGTGTAGGACGCCAAGGTCGAAATGCCCATCTTGGACATGACTTTGAGCACGCCCTTGCCGGCGGCCTTGACGTAGTTGGCGAGCGCCTTCTCACGGTCGAGGCCGACGATCACTTTGCGGTCGAGCATGTCTTCGATCGACTCGAACGCCATGTATGGGTTGATCGCCGCGGCGCCGAAGCCGATCAGCGCGGCCATGTGGTGCACCTCGCGGGCATCGCCCGATTCGACGACGAGGCCGACCAGTGTGCGCGACCGCTCGCGCACCAGGTGGTGGTGCACGGCGGCGACGGCCAGCAGCGACGGGATCGGCGCCAGCTTCTCGTCGGACTCGCGGTCGGACAGCACGATTATCTGGGCACCGTCGGCAATAGCAGCCGACGCCTGGGCGCGCACGTCGTCAAGGGCCGCGCGCAGCCCGGCGCCGCCCTTGGCCACCGGGTACAGGCACCGAATCACCTTGGTGCTCATGCCATGTCGACGGCCGTTGAGCTTGGCGTCGGGATCGAGGTTGACGAGCTTGGCCAGTTCGTGGTTCCGCAGAATCGGCTGCTGCAACACAATCTGGTGACACGAGTTCTCGTCGGGCGACAGCAGATCACCCTCGGGCCCGATCACGCCCTGCAGGCTGGTCACCACTTCTTCGCGGATCGCGTCCAGCGGCGGGTTGGTGACCTGAGCGAACAGCTGCTGGAAGTAGTCGTAGAGCATGCGCGCCCGCTGCGACAGCACGGCGACCGGAGTGTCGGTGCCCATCGAGCCGATGGGCTCGGCGCCGGTGCGCGCCATCGGGGCGACGAGCAGGTTCAGCTCTTCGTAGGTGTAGCCAAACACCAACTGGCGCAGCACAATCCGGTGGTGCGGCATCCGAACGTACGGACCCTGCGGCAATTCCTCGAGCGCGACGAGCCCGTTGTCCAACCACTCCTGATACGGGTGCTCGGCGGCCAGCTCGGCTTTGATCTCCTCGTCGGACACGATGCGGCCTTGCGCGGTGTCGACCAAAAACATCCGGCCGGGTTGCAGTCGCATCCGCTTGACGACGGTCGACGGGTCGAGATCAAGCACGCCGGCTTCCGACGCCATCACGACGAGACCGTCGCTGGTCACCCAAATCCTCGACGGCCGAAGGCCGTTGCGGTCGAGCACCGCGCCCACGACGGTGCCGTCGGTGAACGTCATCGACGCCGGGCCGTCCCACGGCTCCATCAGCGACGCGTGGTACTCGTAGAAGGCGCGCCGCGCCGGGTCCATCGACTCGTGGCGTTCCCACGCCTCGGGGATCATCATCAGCACCGCGTGTGCGAGGCTGCGCCCGCCCAAGTGCAACAGTTCGAGCACCTCGTCGAAACGGGCGGTGTCCGACGCGCCCGGGGTGCAGATGGGGAACAGCTTCTCGACGTCTGCACCGAAGATGTCGGTGCGAATCAACGCCTCTCGGGCGCGCATCCAGTTCTCGTTGCCGGTGACGGTGTTGATCTCGCCGTTGTGCGCGATGCGGCGGAACGGGTGGGCCAGCGGCCACGACGGGAACGTGTTCGTCGAGAACCGGGAGTGCACAATGCCGAGCGCGCTGGTCATCCGCTCGTCTTGCAGATCGAGGTAGAACTCCTTGAGCTGCGGCGTGGTCAGCATGCCCTTGTAGACGAAGGTCTGCCCGGAAAGGCTTGGGAAATAGACGGTTTCGCGACCGGGGCCGTCTTGGCCTGGCCCCTTCGTACCAAGCTCGTGCTCGGCACGCTTGCGGATCACGTAGACCCGGCGCTCCAGCTCCATGCCTGATGCACCGGCCATGAACACCTGGCGGAAGGTCGGCATCGCGTCGCGCGCCAGCGCGCCTAGCGACGACTCATCGGTGGGAACGTCGCGCCAGCCCAAGACTTCGAGGCCCTCGGCTTCGGCGATCTTCTCGACGGCCGCGCAGGCCTCGGCGGCCTCCTTCGACGACTGCGGCAGGAACGCGATCCCGGTGGCGTAGCTGCCTTGTTCGGGCAGCTCGAAATCGACCATCGCGCGCAGGAACTCGTCGGGAACCTGGATCAGGATTCCCGCGCCGTCGCCGGTATGCGGTTCGGCGCCCTGGGCGCCGCGGTGCTCCAGGTTCAGCAGTGCGGTGATGGCCTTGTCGACGATGTCGCGGCTGCGGCGGCCGTGCATGTCGACGACCATGGCGACGCCGCACGCGTCGTGTTCGAACGCAGGGTTGTAGAGCCCGGCCCTACTGGGCGCCATTCCCACCTACCTTCACGCTCGGGTTCCGCCCGCCTTTGCGAAAGTGCCTGTCCGTCGCCGACGGTGTGGGCCCATTCTCGTGGGGGGTCGCACCCTCGGTCTTGTCGATTTTGCGCCGGTTCACTCCGGCCGCAAATACCGGCCGACCTCCGATTAGGGGATGCAGCCGTGCCACGCTGAACGCTGCTCTTGTCCCGGTTTCGACAAGTGCAGAAAACGATATGACAAACCCGCCCTGACATGCCAACTTAGTCGACCCTAACCGCGCATTCGCCGATGTCCGGCGATTCCCTCCAAGCGACCGGGGGCCGACGTCGATGTGGCTGTGCCGCTTGTCAATTCATGATACGCGGCGGCCGGCACGGGCCGCCTGGCATTCGCGTAGGCGTTTGCTATGACGCTCTTTGCGTGAGCTATGTAACAGCGACGCGCTGGTCATCCCGCTTCTTGTCCTTTGCCGACAAGCGGGCCTTCGGCAGGTCGAGCCCGCCGGCGCACGCGCAGCACGGCAGAGTCACGGAATGCCCGCGGTCGTCATGGCGCTCAGCTCGGTGCGCAAAACGTATGAGGCGCTGATGTTTTCAGCTGCTGCCGGGCCGGGGGGCGACGTTCGGTCAGCGGCTTTTCGCGGCACGCCGCCGCGCGAACTTGTCGGCCGCCGAAACCGCCAACGCGATCGGGGTGTCAACAGCGCTGATCGAGGCGGCCGAGGCGGGCGAGCCACTGACAGACGCCGACGCCGACGCCATCACCGCTTTCCTGGATCAGGTCAGCGCTTCGGGCGCGGCGCCGGACTGACGCTCCGCCAGCTGGCTCAGAACCAGACTTTGCGCCCAGCGACCGGACGGCCGACAGCGCCCAGCAGCCACAGGACGGCGCCGACGACCAGCACGATGATGCCAATCGTCCACAGCACCTTCAGCGCGAAGATGATGCCCAGCACCAGCAAGATAATCCCGAGAATGATCACGGCTGCTCCAATCTCCATCGGCCGAGACCGAGTTGGTTCGCGGCGCCGTCGCCGCTGTCTTAAGGAGTAACCAAATCGCCGCCGGAACTAACGACAACGCAAATTACTGCGGTCGTATCGTTACCAGCCGATTGCAGCGAGGCCAAGTTAGTCAGGTGACGTTCTCAAACCGTTTGTCGCTTGGGTCGCTGACATCGGCGCAGCCGCGAGGGATACCCGGGTTCCCCCAGCCCAACAAACGCCCGGAGCGGCACCTTCGTCAATGCGGCCGGCTCGAGTGCAAACCTTCGACCGCGATCCATCCCGGGAACGTGGTCGCCTCGACGACGCTGGCGTGTGTGCCGTGCTAGCCGAGACCGTAACGTAGATAAACGTGACCGACCACGACGAAAACCCCCAGGAATACGTGGTGCCACCGGAGACGCGCGAAGATCCGCACCCGGTGGCGCAATCCGATCGCACTCCGCCGAGGCCGTGGTCAACGCCCACGGGGCCACCTGATACGCACAGCGCCTCCGAACTATCCGCTGATGCCGTCACCCATCGCCCGGAATCGCAGTCACCACCGCAAGCGTGGTCCGCGTCCCCGCCCGAGCAGAGACACGATCCGCTCCACGAGCAGCCCGTTGAGCGGCCAGCACCACTAAGCCCACCACGCCAGCAGCTGCCCCCTCGACCCTCCGCGTCTGGTGAAGACACCCATGTGTTTTCTGTGCGGCCGGACACCACCGCCCCGCCCACATGGCGGCCAGCTCCACGCCACGAGTCGACAAGCGCCGGACTTCAAACGAGCGCCGGCCGGTCCACACGACCCGGCACTTCTGCGCCGCCAGGCTGGGGTAACTACGTCGAGTCGATCCAATCCAGCGACCTAGTGCCAAGCCGCACCGTTCCACCTGCCCGAGGCTGGCGCCGCGCGCTATTCACGGGGACGTTCGGGCTGATCAACCTAGGCCAGTCACCTGACGAACGACGTCAAGCGCAGCTGGAAACTGCCGTGCGGACACTGCTGCGCGGGAACTACAAGATCGGGGTGCTAGGCAAAGGTGGCGTCGGTAAGACCAGTGTTGCTGTCAGCGTTGGTTCGATCCTCGCGCAGCTTCGCCAGGACGACCGCGTCGTAGCTATCGATGCCGACACCGCTTTCGGCAGATTGGGCTCTCGAGTGGACCCACATGCTCAGGGCTCTTTCTGGGAGCTGGTCACCGACGATCATCTCGAAACTTTTGCCGACGTGCGTACCCGCGTCGGCAATAATGCCTCGGGCCTATTCGTGTTACCCGGTGAAGGTGCGACGGCGCGACGGCGTGTGCTGGACCCAGCGATCTACAGAGAAGCGGTGTCGCGCCTGGACCGCCACTTCACCATCTCAATCGTGGATTGCGGCTCCACCATCGACGCCCCAGTCACCCAAGAGGCATTACGCGACCTAGACGCGTTGATCGTGGTTTCCTCCCCGTGGGTCGATGGCGCATCCGCTGCGGGCCAGACACTGGACTACCTGCATAACCAGGGAATGACCAAGCTGTTGCACCACACCGTGATCGTGCTCAACGACTCTGACGGGCACGCCAAGACACGCACCCGCTCCGTCTTGGCGCAGCAATTCGCGAGCCACGGACAGCCCGTCTTCGAGGTACCGTTCGACCCGCACTTGCGGCCCGGCGGCGTCATCGACGTACAGCACGGAATGTCTCCGAAGACCCGCCGCAAGTTTTTGGAGATCACCGCCGCGATCGCCGAGCAGTTCGCCGAAACCACCCGAGCGTCACGACCGCACTAACCGATGGAGCGCGATGCACCGCGCTGCACTCGCGACACACTAACCGGGTGGTTCGCCCTCGTCGTCTTCCTCCCCAGCAGCGCTATCGTCAAGCATTCGTTGTGGATGCCAGTAGCCATTGGTCCGCGGCTTTCCGAAGTCGAGGTGCGCTGGCGGTATCCACTCGGTGATGCCCTCGGCGTTCTTTCGAGTCTTCCATCCCTCGTCGAGCAGCCGATGGTCGGCGCGACACACGAAGGTCAGGGTATCGATGTCGGTTCGGCGGTGTACCGCCCATTCGTCGACATGGTGGGCCTCGGAGAGATAACCGGGGACGGTGCATCCGGGCCGCGTGCAGCCACGGTCCTTGGCGTGCAACACAATCCGCTGGGCCGGGCTGGCGATCCGCTTTGTCTCGGCGAGGTAGAGTTCTCGGCTGGTGTGCTTGTCGTAGACGCGCAGATAGTGATGCGCATGACTGGCCATCCGGATCACATCAGGCATTGGCAGCCAAGTTCCGCCGCCCGTGCTCGCGATGCCGGCTTCGGATTCCAACTCCTGCAGCGTCGCGGTGACGACGATCCGCACCGGCAGCCCGCGATGTGAACCGAGTTCACCCGAAGCCAGCACGCTGCGGCATATTGCGTTGAGCGCATCGTGGTTGCGTTGCGCCTGGCTCCGGTGATCGTTTTCGATGGCCTCTTGCGATGGACTGCCGTCGACGACCGGTGACTCGTCACGGGGATCGCACATCCCCGGAGCCGCCCACTTGCTCAGCACCGCATCCAAACCCGCCCGCAATTCGGGATGCAGCCAACCACTGATCGGTGACATGCCGTCAATGTCTTGTCGCCCAATGGTGATACCGCGCGCCCGCGCCCGGTCCTCGTCGCTGAAATTGCCGTCGGGATTGATGCCGTCGGCGAGCCGTTCACTCAGTGCTCGCAATTCATCCGGGCGGTGTTTGCGGGCGTTCTTGGCCAACTGCCTCTCGGCGCGCGTGCGTGTCGGCTCGTCCACCCAGCTCGGCAGTTGCGTGAAGAACCGGCCGATTTCGCTGACATGTTCGGCATTGATCTCTCCGTCGCGCTGAGCCGACGCGGCCGCGGGCCAGAGGGGCTCAAGCGGTTCGCCCGTAAGTGTCGCTCGCGAACCGAGCACTTCCGCATTGGCGATGCGACGGCCGGCTTCCCTGCGGGTGATGCGCAGGCGGTCAGCCAAAAAGTTCTTCACCGACTTGCCGACGTGCTCTGGGGTTGCTCGCTGCACGATCTGATTGATTGCCTGGTGTTCGACCACCGGCATCTGACAGCGCGCGGTCTCGATCGCATCCAGTACCACGAATTGATCCGGCACGGACAGCCCGTCCAACCGCAACCCCATCAGCTCGGTCAGCGCCGCACGGAACTGGCCGACGGCACCCATGACGGCTTCACGATCGGGAAGCGAAATCGAACTCATGTTCGTATATTAACGCGGGCCTCCGACAAACCAAGGCGGCAATTCACACTCAAATAGCCTGTGGATAAACAGCTTTCGCGGATACCGATTTGTCGGACGGATGTGGTATTGAACTGGCCGCGAGGCTTAGTCTCACGGCATGCGTCTATCCACTCGTAATCAGTTGTCCGGCACCATCGTCGAAGTCAATCTCGGCACGGTCATGGCGACGGTGAAGGTGCGACTCGACGGCGGCCACCCAATCGTCACCGCCTCGATCACCAAAGACGCGGCGCTCGACCTCGGCCTCGCAGAAGGCCAGCCCGCGACCGTCTTCATCAAGTCGACAGAAGTGACCATCCGCGTCGAGTGACCACGAGCGTCACGAGCCGAGCTTGGCCTTCGCGTTTTTGACGCGTTCGGCCGCGTCGTCGCTTGCCTTCCGCGCCCTCTCGCACGCCGCTTCGGCCGCCTTCAGTTCACGCTCGGCTTCCTCGTGGCGGCGACGGGCAGCGACGACATCGGCCTGCCGCCGTGCGAGTGTCTCGTCCGCCTCAGCCTTCGCCCGCTCGGCTGCCGTCACGACAGCCGTTGCTTTCTCCGACTCCCTGGGCTTGCCATGATCAGACCCAGTCACCGCGAAATCGCCGAAGCCCGACCAGCTTTCGGCCTTGACCAACCTGCCGAGGCGCGCGGTCACGTCGGGATCTGCGACCGCCGCCTGCAGCGTGCCGGTGACGTCTTCACGCAGTCCGGCAGAGGGCTCCGCCACATCGGCCGCGTCGAAGGCTGCACGAGCGAGCTTGTCGATCAGCTTGCGCTGCTCCACCGACAACTCTCTGATACGCACACCATCCATCGCGGAGTGCGCGTCGCGCAACCGCTCTCGGAGGTCGGTGAGCTGCTGCGCCGTTTTGATGTGACTGAGAGCCAGCCGATTCACGATCCACGCGGCCGTCGTCGGCTTGCGGCAGCCCGAGATCGCCTTAGCTGCGTCGGCGTCGCCGCGGTCCTTGGCCGCCTTGGCCAGCCTTGCACGCACAGAGGTGAACTGCTCGGGCTTGACCCAGTACAGCTCGTCCAGGGCGTCATCGGCCATGTGGCTAGTGTGGCAGCACATGTCGAAACCGGTACTTCTCTACGACGGTGTCTGCGGGTTCTGCAACCAAGCCGTGCGCGCGATCCTGCGGTTCGACCGCGACGGCGAGCTGCGATTCGCCGCGCTGGACAGCGACGTCGCGCGGACGATCATCGCGCGACACCCAACTCTGCACGCAGCTGACTCGATGGTGTTCGTCGACGATCCCGGCGGTCCCGACGAACGCGTCAGCATCCGTTCCGCCGGCGCGCTTCGGGTCGTCGCCTACCTCGGCGGGCCATGGAAGATATTGGCGGTCACTCGTCTGATCCCCAGGCCGCTGCGCGACTGGCTCTACGACCGGTTCGCCGCCGTGCGGTACCGGGTCTTCGGCAAGTACGACACCTGCCCGGTTCCGCCGCCTGAGGTCCGGGCCCGCTTCCTCGACGGCTAGTCGCCGAGACGGTAACTGCCGTGGCGGTTACTCGCACTTCCCCGCGTGGAATACCGTTTCGCTACTGCTGACGGAAGGATGGCGATGCAATTCTGGTCCGGCACCGCGTTTCTGAAGACCACCGATGCAGTTGCTGTTGCCGCAATGCTCGACGAGGCCGGCTTTGACGGGATCGTCTCTTCCGATCACCTCATTTATCCGCGCGAGCTGAAGTCGCCGTATCCGTCGCCGAGCGGAAAGCCCATGTGGTCGCCCGACACCGCGTGGCCGGACTCGTGGGTGCTGATCGGCGCGATGGCGGCGGTCACGAGCCGGCTGCGCTTCTCCAACGCGATCTACGTGGCGCCCGCACGTCCCCTGCTCGAGGTGGCGAAACAGGTCGCGACAGCCTCCGTGATCTCCGACGGTCGCGTATCGCTGGCGGTCGGAATCGGTTGGATGCGGGAAGAATTCGAGCTGATGGGGCAGGACTTCGGTAACCGCGGCAAGCGCCTCGACGAGATGATCCCGGCCCTGCGCGCGTTGTGGCGCGGTGGCTGGGTGTCGTGGAGCGGGAAGTACTACGAGGTGCCCGAGATGATGATCGAGCCGCACCCGCCGGAACCGGTGCCGATCCTGTGCGGAGGTGAATCCGACGCCGCTTTGCGACGCGCGGCCGCGCTCTGCGACGGGTGGGTCGGGTACGCGTACCGCTGGGACGACGCGGTCGGTTACGTCGAGAAGCTCCGGGCGCTGAGGCGCGAGTACGGCTGTGAGAACGAGCCTTTCGAGATTCTGCTGGCTCTCCTCGAGCCGCCGAGCGTCGAGCTGTACAAGCGGGCCGAGGACGTCGGAATCACGGCCCTGATGTGCAGCCCGTGGGCGGGCGTGGCAGACATGCAGCAAGGTGACCCCAGCGCATTTCGGCAACCTATCGAGCGGTTCGCAGAAAACTTCATCGCGAAGTTGCACTGAGCGTTCGCGATCGGGGCAGCCGGGGCTGGCGCAGGCGTTCGTCCAGGAGGCCGTCCATCACCGTCATCCATCTGACGATGGCCTGGTAGTCGCCGTCCAATCTGGCCCTCTTCACTTGCTGATACGCGCGGAAGATGCGTCGGTCGGCAGTCGAATCCAACACGCTCATCGCGGGTGCCTCTCACCCAATTCACCAGTGCTGCCGGGGTTGTGGGCCGATCCGGCCGGGCACGTGCCCGGCCGAACCGGCACGGCGGGTTATCGTGTGGCGACGTGGTCGCGCGCACGGCCGAAGAACAATCCGACCAGCCCGCACAACACAATCAGGCCACCTGCCACGCAATTCGACCAGATCATGCCGGCCGTCGGGGTGAGGTCACGCAGGATCCACAGGCAGATGATCTGCCATACACCGAGCAGCGGCAGGGTCCACATCATGCCGTGCGTGCGCTCCAGCGCTGAGCCGAATCCGATTGCCAGCACGGCGGCCGTCAACCCGACGATCACGTTGTTGACCGTCAGCCGGCTGGTGGCGTCGAAGCCGACAATCCACGGCGACACTGCGACATACAGCGCAGTGAGCAACGTGAACCCGAATGTGAACTGGCCGACCGGCGTCTCAGCCTTGCGCTCGTAGTCGGCGCGCAGGGCCAAGATGTCCGGGTGTTGATCGATGGAATGAACAGTGCTCATTTCGCATCCTTTCCTACTGTCCAGGCAGGCGGTGATTGGCCTGCCAGTGACGAAGTAATTCCCGCGCGGCACAACAGTCATTCGGTTACGCAGGCACATTTCGGCGGGGCTGAGGTACCCGAGTTCTCAAAATTTGAGAATCGCGTTACCGTCGTACCGGGACGAGCGGAGAGGCAAGCACAGTGCGACTGACGGGTGTGGGGGTGTGGAGTTCGTAACTGCGCTACGGAAATCCGGAGGAATCGGCCGAGGCCGACCCTATGGCGTTCCCGCGTCAGCAATGGCGCCGTCTCACTGCCGCGCTGCAGTAGTGGCCTAAAGATGAATCGTCTTGTCGTCGAGCCGGTTTCGCGTCACGGCCCCTACCTCGACCGGCTCGCAGCCGACCGTATTGCTGCCTATGCGGCCGCGACCGGCGACGATACCCGCGGCGTGCTGACCGGCCGGGCGGTGCCCCCGGTATTCCCGGTGATCCTCGCCTTCGCAGCGCAGCAGGCGGCCAACGCCGACCTGCCAGCGGCCGCATGGGAAGCCGCCTCCGGCGGTGTGCACGGTGAGCACGACATCCTGCTGCACCGCCCCCTTGAGGTCGACGAACCGCTGCAGACCTGGTCGAAGCTGTCGGCGATCCGAACCGTTCCCGCCGGCGCACAGGTGGTGCTGCACGTCGAACAGTTCGGCGCCGACGGTCGGCTCGCCGTCGAGCATTGGTGGACAACAATCCTTCTCGGGCTACGGACCCTTGCCGACACCGGCTCCCCACCCGGCGACCACCGGTTCCCGGAATCGGCCAGAACCGATCCGATCGGATCGGCCACATACCGCGTCCACGCGCAGACCGCCCGCCGCTACGCCGAAGTGTCCGGCGACTGGTCCGCGCACCATTTCGACATCGCCGCCGCGCGGGCGAGCGGATTCGACTTCCTTTTCACTCACGGCCTCTGCACGATGGCGATCTGCGCGCACCGCGTCCTGAGCCTCGTCGGCGTCGACGATCCCGGTCGGGTTTCGCGTGCGGCCGTGCGGTTTTCGTCACCGACGCCGCTCGGCGCCGACCTCGTCGTTCACGCGTATCGCATAACAGGCCGCTCGGTCGCGTTCGAAGCGACGTCCGACGGCGTCACGACCGTTCGTCACGGAAGAATGGAGTTCCGGCCATGACCGCGCTCGACATCGGCGTGTATGTACCCCAGATGGGGTTCTCGTACCAGGACGTGCTGCACCGCGCTCAGCGTTGCGAAGAACTCGGCATCGGGTCGCTGTGGCTCTATGACCACCTGTACGGGCCTGGCATGCCCGACGTGCCGTCGCTGGAGGCGTGGACACTCGCGACCGCGCTGCTGAGCCGCACCGAGAAGCTTCGGGTGGGACACATGGTGCTGTGCAATCAGTTTCGTCATCCGGCGGTGCTGGCGAAGATGGTGACCACGCTGGACCAGATTTCGGCGGGCCGGCTTCAGCTCGGGATCGGCAGCGGCTCGATCGAGGACGAACACCGCCGCATGGGCTTGCAATGGGGCACGTTCGCCGAGCGGTCGGCACGACTTGCTGAGACGTTGGAAATCTTGAGCCAGTCCTTCGCTAAGCAGCGAATCGACTTCACCGGTGAGCATTACGCGGTCCGTGACATGCCCATCGTTCCCGGACCCGTACAGCAGCCCCGGCCGCCGATCATCGTCGGCGGAGTCGGCGAGAAGTACACGATGCCGTTGGTTGCTCGCTATGCCGACGTCTGGAACATCCCGACGTACGCGCTCGGCGAGCTCGAGCACAAACTGTCAGTCCTACGGTCGCTGTGCGAGGACATCGGCCGGGACCCGGCGTCGATCGTGCTGTCGATCGAGGCCGTCATGGCCCTTGCGGCTGACAACGCAGCACTGCCGAAAGTCCGCGAAACCGCCGAAAGACGGTTCGGCGTACCGGGATTCGGGTTGCACGAGGGCGGGCTCATCGGCACGCCGGAGGCGATCGTCGATCGACTGCGGGAATGGCAAGGGTTGGGCTTTCGTCAGATCGTGTTGTTCACCCACGACCGCGCGTCGGACGCGACCCTGGAGCTGTTCGCATCGACGGTCATCCCCCAGCTCGTCGATTAGCCGGCTGTGTCACGCTCTAGTGGTGGACGACGCGGCGACCCTGCTCGAGATCGAGGCCATCAAGCAGTTGAAAGCACGCTACTGCCGATATCTCGACATGAAGGACTGGGCCTCATGGCGGACGATCTTCACCGACGACTTTGTCGGGGACACCGGTGAGGCGGGCGGCAAGCGGATCGTCGGCGCGGACGAGTTCGTCGCCTTCGTCAAGCGAACGCTCGGCAAGCCTTCGCAACCGACGGTGCACCAGGTGCATGCACCGGAGATCGAGGTGACGTCAGCGACGACCGCGCGAGGCGTGTGGGCGCTGAACGACGTCGTACGGCTGGCTCCTGGGCTGAACCTGAACGGGTACGGCCACTACCACGAGACCTACGAGAAGGCCGCGGGCGGCGCAGGGCAGTGGCTCATCAAGACGTCGAAGCTGACTCGGCTGCGCGAGGACATCTTCAATCCTGTGTTCTCACTTCGTGTTTCAGACCGCACCCGGAACATCGCCGCGAGACTCGGACGCCGCTGAACCCTAGGGCGCCAGTTCACGCTCGGCCGCTCTGACCATCCTGGCCGAGAAGAACGTGATCGCGCCGCGGAAGATCGTCGCCATCAGCCATCCGGTTCCCGGCACACCTTCCGTGAACGACCCGCGCCAGCGCAGATCGGTGCCGCCTGAAGCGTTCGGGGTGAAGGTTGCTTCGGCCCGGTAGTTCTTGGCCGGAGTCTTGGGTCCGATCAGTTCGTAGACATGGCGCCGGTCTTGCTCGTACTCGACAGTCTTCTCCCGCACCAGCATCGGCCACATCCCTACCTTGCGGACCGCCCCGATGCTACCGGGCGCCGGATCGCCCTGCTGATCCCACCCCGACTGCATGATGATCGGTTTCGCCCACTCCGACCAGCGACCGCCGTCCGTTTCGAGCCGGAACAAGGCGTCTGCCGGCGCCCGACTCGTCCTGTTGACTTCGAACGAAAACGTCTTGCCCGGCATGTCGCCTCCTCGTGGTCGGGCCAAGCCTAAGTCGCGGCCCTGTTTTTACCCACCCGCGCACGTCGGACAGTGTTGACTGTCACGGTGCCACGCGCGAGATATCGGCCGACGACGCCGTTGATCGGAATGTTCATGGTGTTCTTTGCGATGGCGATCGTCGCAGTCACCGCCTACCTACACGTTGGCTGGTATTCGATCATCGGCTACGCCGTCGCGGCCGTCGTCGCAGTCGTCGGCTTTCTGTTCACGTTTCGCGATCTGGCCGAACCGCCCGACGACGCGTCGGCTTCGGACGAGGACGGGCCTCGATGACCACCGCGCCAAAGGAGGCGCTGCCTGATCGGTCCGCGCTGAGCGCGGAAGACGCCGGGTACCACAAGGGCCTCAAGCCGCGGCAATTGCAGATGATCGCGATCGGCGGGGCGATCGGCACGGGACTGTTCCTCGGCGCCGGCGGACGGCTGGCCAGCGCGGGACCCGGCCTCTTTCTGGTGTACGCGGTCTGCGGCATCTTCGTGTTCCTGATCCTGCGCGCGTTGGGCGAACTCGTGCTACACCGGCCGTCGTCGGGGTCGTTCGTGTCATATGCGCGCGAATTCCTCGGTGAGAAAGCCGCATACGTCGCGGGGTGGATGTACTTCCTCAACTGGGCGATGACGGCGATTGTGGACTCGACGGCGATCGCCACCTACTTCCACTTCTGGTCGGGCTTCAGGAGCATTCCCCAGTGGCTGATCGCGCTGGTCGCGTTGGCTGTGGTGCTCGGCATGAACCTCATCTCGGTGAAAGTGTTCGGCGAGCTGGAATTCTGGGCTGCGCTGATCAAAGTCCTTGCGCTGGTGGCGTTTCTGGTTGCCGGAACCATCTTCCTTGCGGGCCGATACCACATCGCGGGGCAGTCGACCGGAATCAGTGTGATCACCCAGCATGGTGGCCTGCTTCCCACCGGCCTGGTTCCGCTGGTGATCGTGACGTCTGGCGTGGTGTTCGCCTACGCCGCAGTCGAACTCGTCGGCACCGCGGCCGGCGAGACCGCTCATCCCGAAGAGATCATGCCGCGCGCGATCAACTCCGTCATCGCCCGCATCGCGCTTTTCTACGTCGGCTCGTTGTTTCTGCTCGGACTTCTCCTGCCCTACACCAGTTATCACGCCGACGAGAGCCCGTTTGTCACGTTCTTCGCCAAGATCGGCGTCAACGGCGCCGGCACGATCATGAACGTCGTCGTGCTGACCGCCGCGTTCTCCAGCCTCAACGCCGGGCTGTATTCGACCGGCCGGATCCTGCGGTCGATGGCGATGAACGGCAGCGCACCGCAGTTCACGTCGCGCATGTCGAAACGAGGCGTCCCCTACGGAGGGATCTGCCTCACCGCGGTCATCGGCTTGTTCGGCGTTCTGCTCAACGGCATCGTGCCGCAGAAAGCGTTCGAAATCGTCCTCAACATGGCGGCGCTGGGCATCATCGCGTCGTGGGCGACGATCGTCATCTGCCAGATTCAGCTCTACCGCTGGTCGAGGCGAGACATCATGGCCCGTCCCTCGTTCCGGATGTTGGGATCGCCCTACACCGGCTATCTGACGCTGGTGTTCCTCGTCGCGGTGCTCGTGCTGATGACGTTCGATCCGATCGGCCGATGGACTGTCGCCACCCTGGTCGTCATCATTCCCGGGCTCATCGCGGGGTGGTACGCGGTTCGCAAACAGGTGCTGGCCGTCGCGCAGGAGCGAATCGGCTTCACAGGCCAGTTCCCCGTCGTCGCGAACCGGCCGCCGCCGCGGCGAAAGCGCGGCCGGCGCCGCGGCTAGTGGGACGGCAGCTTGTGGTTGTCCCAGGTCACCACCCGGTCGGGCTGAAACGCGACCCACCTCCACGAGCGCCCGCGCGCGGACATCGGGTTGCGCACTCGCTCGCCTGGCGTCACCGGCTCGCCGTGGCCGCCCGCGTATTTGGTGCCCATCTGCCACCGCACCTTCTCGAGGTGCGGATCCGCCTGCTCAGCTGCGGCGTCCTCCAACACCTCGGCCCGCCCGCAGAACATCGCGCCCTGCAGCTCCGGGAACCGCTCGTTTCGGTCGACAAGGATCGTGCACGTGGGATCGCGCCGCAGATTCACGATCTTCTGGCCCCGGCAGTAGAAGTAGATCCGCCCACCGCCCCAGCCAAACCATAACGGCGTCAAGTTGATTCGCTTCCCCGGTCCGATCGTCGCGACACGCATGTTCCACGACGTCGTCATCAACTCGTCCAACTCAGCGGGTGACAATCCGAGCTCAGGCGGGATCGGGGCCATCGGCGCTCCTTCGTGGTCGGTCCCAGCGATCGTATTAACCCGTACCCTGACGGACGTGGCTGACCTTCATCCCGACGTCGCGGTCCTCGCTCCCCTGCTGGGAACATGGGCGGGACCGGGCAGCGGCGAATACCCGACGATTCAGCCGTTCGACTATGCCGAAGAAGTCACCTTCAGCCACGTCGGCAAGCCGTTCCTGGCCTACAGCCAGCGCACGAAATCCGCCGACGACGGGCGCCCCCTGCACGCGGAGACCGGATTCGTCCGGGTGCCCTCGCCCGGCCGGGTGGAATGGGTGCTGGCGCATCCGACCGGCGTCACCGAAATCCAGGAGGGCACACTGTCGGTCGACGGACCCATCATCGACATGCAGTTGACGTCGACGGCAATCGGGCGAACCACGTCGGCCAAAGATGTTACGGCGCTCAGCCGTTCGATTCGTGTCGACGGCGACGAGCTCACCTATACGTTGCGGCTCGCCGCGGTGGGCGTGCCGCTGCAGCACCATCTCGCCGCCACCCTGCGGAGGACACGCGGGTGACCGACGGCCGCATTCGCGTCCCTACCGACCTGGACTCTGTCACCGCGATAGGCGAGGAAGACCACTCCGACTTCGATTCTGCTGCCGTCGAACGGATTTGGCAGTCGGTGCGGCACTGGTATCGAGCCGGGATGCACCCGGCGATCCAGGTGTGCCTGCGGCACAACGGTAGAGTCATCCTCGACCGCGCAATTGGGCACGGCTGGGGCAATGGTCCCGAGGACCCCTCCGATGCCGAAAAGATCGCTGTCACAACGGAAACACCGTTTTGCGCCTACTCGGCGGCAAAGGCGATTACGACGACGGTCATGCACATGCTCGTCGAACGAGGATGCTTCTCGCTCGACGACCGCGTGTGCGATTACCTGCCCGACTACACCAGTCACGGCAAGGATCGCACCACGATCCGCCACGTGATGACACACAGCGCGGGCGTGCCGATTTACACCGGCCCGCGGGTGGACCTCAAACGCATGGACGACAGCGAGTACACCCGGGAGATGCTGTGCCAATTGAAGCCGCTGTACCGGCCCGGCCTCGTGCACATCTACCACGGCCTGACCTGGGGTCCGCTGATCCGCGAGATCGTGTTAGCGGCAACAGGAAAGAGTATTCGCGAGATCCTGGCCACCGAGATACTCGACCCGCTGGGCTTCCGATGGACTAACTACGGCGTTGCACCCCAGGATGTTTCGCTGGTCGCGCCGAGCCACGCGACCGGCAAGCCGCTGGCGCGTCCGATGGCAACGGTTTTCCGGCTGGCCGTGGGGGGATCCCTGCACAGGATCATCCCGTTTTCGAACAGTCCGCGCTACCTCACTGGTGTGCTGCCGTCGTCGAACACTGTGTCGACCGCCAATGAGCTGTCGCGGTTCGCGGAAATCCTGCGTCGCGGTGGCGAACTCGACGGGGTACGCGTCGTGTCGCCGGAAACTCTTCGCGCCGCGACGACGGAATGTAGGCGGTTGCGCCCCGACGTGGCCGTCGGTCTGGCACCGCTGCGTTGGGGCACGGGCTACATGTTGGGGTCGAAACGCTTCGGACCGTTCGGACGCAACGCGCCGGCGGCGTTCGGTCACACCGGGCTGACGAACATTGCGGTGTGGGCGGATCCGGACCGCAAGCTTGCCGCCGGCGTGATCAGCAGCGGCAAGCCGGGCCCGCATCGTGAGGCGAACCGCTACGGCGCCGTTTTGGACCGGATCACCGCCGAGGTGCCGCGCGGACATTGACCGCAAGGCGGCTAGGCCAGGAAGCGTTGTTCGTACTTCGCGAACCGCGCATGCAACTCGTCGGGGTCGAGCCCGAACATCTCCGCCGACGTCGCGATCCGGCCGAGCCGCCCGCGTTCATGTCCCGCCAGATACGCCGCCATCGCGTCGCGCGGGGTGGCGTCGACGGGCTCGCCGGCCAACGAGTAGATCTGTTGTGCCACACCGAGTTCGTCGGCCATGAAGTCGTCGAAGCGAATGTCGATCGAGCGCTCTGGGCCTATCACCTCCCGGTCGCGGATCAATGCACCGAGCATGTGCTCGAGCCTGTCCACCCATGACGCGGCGATCTCCTGCACGGGTACCGGGCTGCGGTGCATGCGAGCGGAGTACGTGATCATCGCGATCATCGACAACACCACCGGCACCGGATCGCGGTGGGTGAACACCACGACCACGCCGGGGAACACCCGGTCCAATACCGGCAGCTGTTCGAGATGCTGCGGCGACTTCAGCAGCCAGCGCCGCCCACCACGCAGAAATTGCAGGGCCTTGAGTTGGGTAGCTAGATACTCGTAATGCGTTGTCTGGTCGTGGGATTCGTAGTATGCGCGCCATCGCGGGACGTGCCCTAGCGTCTCGAAGAACATCGTCGAGAAGTCGTTTGCGAGCAGCTGGATTTCTTCGTGAACGTGGTCGGTCGTCATCTCGTGCATCAGCTGGAAGTACGGCATCACCACATTCATCACTGACACGGCGGCGTCCATCCGGGTTCGGCGCGGATCCGGCGGCTCGACCCCCGCTTCCGAAGGCACTTCCATCTGCTCTTCGCGCAAGCGGCTCATCGCCGGGAACGGTTCGACGCTCTCCCAATAGGGCAATGTCCGAAACGTCGGCGCCGCGCCCAGCAGATTGTGCAGATGCGTCGTGCCGGTGCGGGGAAGTCCTGCGATGACCACCGGCGGCAGCAGTTCGATGTCGTTGATCTCCGGGTGCCGCATGAGTAGGTCGGTGAGCAGCAACCGGTTCTTGAGCAACTGCAGCAGCTGGCTGTAGAAGTTGACGACGCCGGGCCTCTGCATGTTGTCGATCTCGCGGAGCGCGGCGAGGTAGACGTCGAGGCGCTCGCGGTAGTCGTCGGCGCCGAAGTCGTCGAGCCCGGTGTCGGCGCTGGCCTTCGCATGCAGCGCCTCGGCGTCGAGTGGGCAGTCGTCGGCCATCGCCCCTATCAGTTCGCGGATCTGTTCTGCTTCAGGGGAAAATCGCGGTTCAGCGAGGTCATCGAGGTGGACGAGTTTCGCAGCGTCGGTCACGCCGACTTATGTTACTCTGAGTTTCGTAATGACAACAGACCTCGGTCGGCCTCGAAATCCCCGCATCGACAGCGCGGTCCTGGATGCGACGGTCGAGTTGGTGGGCAAGACCGGGTACGCAGCGCTCTCGGTCGACGCGATCGCGCGACGGGCTCGCACTAGTAAGCCGGCGATCTACCGGCGGTGGTCAAGCAAGGCGCACCTGGTTCACGAGGCGGTCTTCCCGATCAGCGAGGCGACCGACCTCCCTGACACAGGATCGTTGGCCGGCGACGTGCGCGAGATGGTCCGACGCACGGTGGCAGTCCTCACGACACCCGCTGCGCGGGCGGCACTTCCGGGGCTCGTCGGCGAGATGGCGGCGGATCTCACGCTGCATGCCGCGTTGTTGGAGCGGTTCGGCGGCATCCTGTCCCGCGGGCTGACCGAACGATTGGCCGACGCCGTTATGCGGGGAGAGGCTCGGCCGGACGTAACGGCCGCCGACCTCACCGAGGCCGTTGCCGGCATCACGTTCATGGCGTTGCTCACCCGCGGCACGGAGTTGGACGAGGCGTGGGTCGATCGCACGGCCACCCTGATCACGAGAGGAATCTGCGCATGAGCGAGCTGCACGAGTCGACACTGGCGTGGCGGGAGTTGCTGGAAACCCTTGGCGGCCTTGATCGTACGTTTCTCGAGGGCGACCGCGCAGTCACCGACGATCGTCACATCGCCGACCGCTACCGGATGCTCGCGACCACGCTGGGTGTGGCGCTTGACACCTATCTCTTTCCCGAGCCCAGCCGGCCGATTTTCGTGGCGGTCAACACGCCCTTTCGGCGCGACCGGCGATGGGGCGGCGACAACACCGACGCCTACTACTTCATGTGTCCGGTCGACCCGCAGCGCCGCTACCGCATCAGCGGCAATCGCGGTGACAGCGTGTACTTCTCGGTGACCGCATACAACGAACCATCCCCGGGCGCGTGGTCCGACCGGATCGTGGCGATCATGCGCGACGACAATCTCGACATCGACGCCGACGGCAACTTCTCGTTCGAGTTCGGCCCGACGCCGGACGCGGCGGTGCTGATGACCCGTGACTACCAGGCCGATCCGCTGACCGGACGGCCGGTCACATGGCACATCGAAGCCCTCGATCCGCCGGAACCCGTGCGGCACAGCGACGCCAAGACGGCGGCGGCGTTGCGGGCGAGCACCACCTGGCTGCGCACGATGTTCGCGATCGTGCCGCTGGCCGTCGGTGTGCGGGTCGACGACGCCCACACGCTCGGCCACGAAATCTCGCAGGTGGCAAACCAATTCGCGGAGCCCTACCAGGTGCCCGATGCTAACTTCGGCTGGTCAGCACGCGACGCGTGCTACGCCTACGGAAGCTTCGTGCTCGAGGACGACGAAGCGCTCGTCGTCACGCATCGCCCGCCGACGTGCCGGTTCTGGAACCTGGTCGTCTGGAACCAGTTCATGGCCACCCACAACGTCACCGACGCGCGCAGTTCCATCAACGGGCATGCCGCGGTGCCGAACGCGGACGGATCCGTGACGATCGTGATCTCCCGCGGGATGACGGCCCATCCGAATTCCCTGACAACCCTGGACTACCCGCGCGGCAACCTGGCGTTTCGCTGGTTTCTCGCCGACGAAGTACCGGCCCGCCCGGAGGTGCAACTGGTGAAAATGGCCGACGCGCCGAGCCGCGTGACGTAGAGCTATCCGACTGCAGCGCACCGCAATTCGGCATAGGAGATTTCGATAGCATCGGCAAGTCGAGCGACGTCGGGCAATGCCTGCGGATCTGTGCACAGCCCGATCCCGACGACACCGGCGCACGAGATCGCTGAGATGCGAAGCGCATGGTGTGCGGCCGGCTCGGACGACGAGAAGAGGTGCTGGACGACGCGCCCCGCGATGCTCACGGGCGCAGGCGGGCCGGGCACGTTCGAGATCGCGACGCTGAATTCCCGCGCGTTCTTGGCCAGCCGCTGCATCGCGCTGCCAACGTGCTTCAAGCGACCGAGTGCATGAAAGAGTGCGTAGAGTTCCTCGGCGTCGCCAAGCGACTTCCGCTTGCGGGTCTCGGCGTTGATCAGGTCGAGCCGCGTGAGCGGATTCGCTTCGGCCAGTGGAAGATCCACGTTAATGAACGAGTCGCGGTTGCCAAGGTCGCTGGCTGTCTCGTCGCGGTGGTGCAGGCTGACCGGTATTTGGGCGTGAAGATGGGGCGCGGCGCTGCTGACGCCGAGCCACTGACGCAAACCACCGGCAACGACGGCCAGGAGGACGTCGTTGACCGTGGCATGCGTGGGACGCGACGCGCCAATCGCCTTCAGTTCTGCCAACGGGGCGACGGTGAATGCCACCTCGCGGGCGCTGGTGATGGGGCGGTCGAAGGGCGAGCGCGAGCCGGGATGGCCGAGTTCGCGATGCACGACTCCGGGCATCCGCCAGGCCTCTGAGAGTCGCGCACGCGCAGGATCAGACTGAGCTGTCGGCACTGCGACCTCAGAACGCGGTGGTTCACGGTGTGGATCCCACAGCACCGCGTCGAGGAAACGGACGCAGGCGATCCCGTCGGCCATCGCGTGATGGATGCGAACCGCGATCGCCTCGCGCCCGTCTGCGAGCGGGCCGATCACGTCGAACGTCCACAGCGGCCGGTTGCGGTCAAGATGCTCGGACATCAATCCGCTGACGGCCCTCCATAAGTCGGCTTGGGACTGGCATTCAAGGTTCGCGTGCCGACGGACGTGTGCGCTGATGTCGAAGTCGGCAGCGTCGACCCAGCGCGGCCGCGGCCCAGAGGAGTCGACGCGCTGTTTCGCCCGCGGTTGATCTGGCAGCCGGCCCGCTACCGCAACGCGCAGCGCATCCACGTCGAGAGGTTCAGGACTGGCGTCGAGAACCACGAGCTTCAGCGTGTGGCCCATGATCGTCGGCGATTCATGATTCAGGATGCGGGCGTCGTCGTCCGACAGGCGGTTGGGATCCAGGCGGTCCACCTGCCGAGTCTCACGCCGAACGTGGGCCTTTGGAGAAGAATTCGCCAATTCGTGTCCGTAAGCCCCTCGGTCGGCGCAAGCCGGCTGGCCACCTTGACTGTGACGCCGCTCACCGTAGAATGACCACTGGTCACTGCACGCGAGGAGGTCCGTGCCGACAGTCACCTGGGCTCGCGCCGACCCGGCTCGCCGGGCCGCGGTGATCGAGGCCGCGGAGGCCGAGTTCGGAGCGCATGGGTTCTCCCGCGGAAGCCTGAACGTCATCGCCCGCCGCGCAGGAGTCGCCAAGGGCAGCTTGTTCCAGTACTTCGCCGACAAGCGGGACCTGTTCGCCTTCATCGCCGACGTCGGCAGCCAGCGCGTGCGCACGTACATGGAAGAGCGGATCCGCGAACTCGACCCGAGCCGACCGTTCTTCGAATTCCTTACCGACCTTCTCGACACCTGGGTCGCATACTTCGCCGAGCATCCACGCGAACGCTCGCTGCATGCCGCGGCGAGCTTGGAGGTCGACACCGAAGCACGCGTCAGCGTGCGAACCGTCATACATCGTCACTACCTGGAGGTGTTGCGCCCGCTCGTACGCGACGCGCGTACCCGCGGAGACCTTCGCGCCGACGCCGACACCGACGCCCTACTTTCGTTGCTGCTCATGATCTTTCCGCATCTCGCCCTGGCGACGTACGTGCGTGGTATGGATCCGATTCTGGGACTTGACGAGCCCACACCGGAGCAGCCCGCGCTGGCTGTGCGCCGGCTCGTCGCAGTGTTGTCGGCCGCGTTCTCACCGGTCACAGAACCAGCCATCAACGTCTGAGGAGGGCACATGGCACGGACAAGTTACGGCTCACTCGCCGCCGGCGGGCTCAACTGGAATAGCCTGCCGCTCAAGCTGTTCGCGGGTGGCAATGCCAAATTCTGGGACCCGGCCGATATCGACTTTTCTCGCGATCGCGCGGACTGGGAAGGGCTGTCGGAACGCGAACGTCACTACGCCACGCGGCTGTGCGCCGAGTTCATCGCCGGAGAGGAAGCGGTGACCAAGGACATCCAGCCGTTCATGGCCGCGATGCGCGCCGAGGGCCGGCTTGGCGACGAAATGTACTTGACGCAGTTCGCATTCGAGGAAGCCAAACACACACAGGTCTTCCGGATGTGGCTCGACGCCGTCGGCGTCACCGACGACTTGCACGTCTTCCTTGACGACCTTCCGTCCTATCGTCAGATTTTCAACGAAGAACTTCCCGAATCGCTCAACACGTTGTCGACGGACGCCTCACCCGCTGCCCAAGTTCGGGCATCGGTGACGTATAACCACATCGTCGAGGGAATGCTCGCGCTCACGGGATACTATGCGTGGCACAAGATTTGCGTGGAACGCGGCATCCTTCCCGGTATGCAGGAGCTGGTGCGCCGCATCGGTGACGACGAGCGCCGGCACATGGCGTGGGGCACCTTCACCTGTCGCCGACATGTCGCCGCCGACGACGCCAATTGGGGCGTGTTCGAGGCACGCATGAACGAACTGATTCCGTTGGCGCTGCGGCTCACCGAGGACAGCTTTGCTCTCTACGGCGACGACATTCCATTCGGCTTGTCGCAGGAGGAATTCACGCAGTACTCCAGTGAAAAGGGGATGCGCCGCTTCGGCACCATCAGCAGCGCCCGTGGACGCCCGGTCGAAGAGATCGACGTCGACTACACACCACTGCAACTGGAGGACACCTTCGCCGACGAGGACGAAAGGACGCTGGCAGCCTCGGCGTAGCGGACATTGTTATTGCCTCTAAATAGGGCACATGATATATCTCCCTTGTGAAGCAGCCCGCCGTTGATCGTCAGTGCGGTGATGTCATCGGCGAGAGTCTTGACCAAGCTGCCGACCTCACGCTGCGGTATCTGAGCGACCGGGCAGGCCTGAGCGTCTCGGCCGGATACCTGTTGAACCGGCTCAGCCGAGAAGGCCCCCGCCGGCTCACATGGTTGGCCGGCAAAGAGGGGGTCAGTCAGCCGTCGATGACTCAGTTGATCCAGCGGCTTGCGCGCCAGGATCTGGTGACCAGGCTGACCGACCCCGACGACGGACGCGTCGCCCTGATCGCCCTCACCCCGACGGGTGAGGCGCTGCTGGACGAGCGCAGGAAGACTCGACGCGAGCGGCTCACCGAGTTGCTCGAGACGTTGTCGCCGGAAGAGCAAGCGGCACTGTGGCTTTCGGCCCGGGTCGCCTTGCCCATCTTGCATCGGCTGGTCGAGAACGCAGACTCGCTGGACAAGACATGAGCGTAATCCCGGTCGGCCGCATACTGAAACGAGTCTGGATACCGCTAGTGCTCGTGGTGGTGCTGGCCGTTTCGGGACTCGTTGTCTTGCGGCTGCACAAGATCTTTGCCTCCCAGGACCTCAACGCCGGCGCGGGCGCGGGGATCAAGATCGTGCAGTTCAACCCGAAGGTCGTCGTATATGACGTGTTCGGGGCGCCGGGGACCACCGCCATGATCAATTACTTCGACGCAGACGCCAACACTCACGAGGTGAATACGTCGCTGCCGTGGTCGACCACGATCTCGACGACCATGCCCGCGGTCAGCGCGAACATCATGGCGCAGGGCGACAGCGACGAAATCGGTTGCCGCATCACCGTGGACGGGGTGGTCCGCGACGAGAAGAACAGCAATGGCACCAACGCGCAAGCGTTCTGTTTGGTGAAGTCCGCATGACCGGCGCGCACAGCGGGCACGTCAAGCGGCCATGGCTGCCCCATGCGATCCGGCTGCTGTCGGTGCCGATCATCATCGGCTGGGTCCTGATTACCGCGCTGGTGAACGTCCTTGCCCCGCAACTGGAAGCGGTCGGGGAAGCGCACGCCGCACCGATGGCCCCCGAAGACGCCCCCTCCATGAAGGCCATGATGCTGATGGGGCACAACTTTCAGGAATTTAATTCCAACAGCACGGTGATGATCGTCGTCGAAGGTCAGCAGCCGCTCGGAGACGCGGCTCACCGCTACTACGACAGCATCATTCGCCAACTCCAGCAGGACCCCGACCACGTGCAGCACATCCAGGACTTCTGGGGTGATCCGCTGACAGCGGCCGGCGCGCAGAGCAGCGACGCCAAGGGCGCCTACGTGATGCTGAACCTGGCCGGCGACCAGGGCACGACGCTGGCGAACAAGTCGGTCGAGGCGGTACGAAAGGTCGTGGACGACACCCGTCCACCGCCCGGCGTGAAGGCCTACGTCACCGGTCCAGCGGCGCTCACCGACGACATGCACGTCATCGGCAATGCCAGCCTCGGGAAGATCACCCTGTTCAGTCTTGCGGCGATCGCGATCATGCTGCTGCTGGTCTACCGCTCCATCGTCACCACGCTGATCCAGTTGTTCCTGACGTTCCTCGGACTATCTGCCGCCCGCGGGGTGGTCGCGGTTCTGGGCAACCACAACGTCTTCGGACTGACCACCTTCGCGTCCAACATCCTGACGATGTTGGGCATCGCGGCGGCAACGGACTACGGCATCTTCCTTTTCGGCCGCTACCAAGAAGCCCGCCAGGCCGGTGAAGACCGCGAAATGGCGTACTACACCACCTTTCGCTCGGTCACTCCGGTGGTGTTGGGTTCGGGCCTGACGATCGCCGGCGCGACCTACTGTCTGAGCTTTGCGCGACTTCCGTACTTCGCCACGATGGGCGTCCCCGTAGCTATCGGGATGCTCGTCGTGGTCGCGGTAGCGCTGACCCTCGGACCCGCAGTTCTGTTCGTGGGCAGCCGATTTGGGTTGTTCGAACGAAAGCGCGCGTCTAAGGGGCGGCTGTGGCGCCGAGTGGGCACCGCTGTCGTCCGCTGGCCGGCGCCGATTCTGGTCGCGAGCTCAGTGATCGTGCTGATCGGCATGATCGCGCTGCCCGGCTACCGGACGAGCTACAACGATCGGTACTACCTTCCTGGCACCGCTCAGGCGAATCTCGGCTACGCCGCCGCCGACCGGCACTTCTCTCAGGCCCGAATGAACCCCGACATCTTGATGGTCAACTCGGACCACGACATGCGCAATCCCGCCGATATGCTGGTGTTAGACCGGGTGGCACACAACGTGATTCGCGTCGTCGGCATCGCGATGATTCAGGACATCACCCGGCCGTTGGGGATTCCCATCCAGCATAGCTCGATCCCCTTCCAGAACAGTATGCAAGGCCAGACGACGATGCAAAACCTTCCGTTCCTGAAGGACCGGATGGCCGACATCCTCAAGATGTCCGACGAAATGCAGTACATGATCGACACCATGCAGCGCATGTACGACCTCATGCAGCAGTTGAACGCCAACACTCACGACCTGGCCGAGAACACGAAGGAAATGACGGACATCACCGACGAATTGCGGAATCACATCGCTGATTTCGACGATTTCTGGCGACCGATCCGCAACTACTTCTATTGGGAGCCGCACTGCTTCGACATCCCGATCTGCTTCTCCACCAAGTCCCTCTTCGACTCGTTGGACGGCATCGACGAGCTGACCGACAAACTGCATGCGCTTCAGAAGGACACCGAGAATCTGGACCATCTGATGCCGCAGATGCTGGCGCTGATGCCGCCCATGATCGCCACGATGAAGAGCACCCGCGGACTGACGTTGACGATGTACAGCACCTTCTCGGCGATGATCACGCAAATGGGTGCGATGAACGACACCGCGATCGTCATGGGCCAGAGCTTCGACACCGCGCAGAACGACGACCTCTTCTACTTGCCCCCAGAGGCTTTCGCCAATCCGGAGTTCCAGCGCGGGCTGAAGATGTTCTTGTCGCCCGACGGTAAGTCGGCCCGCTTCTTCGTGACGTACCAGGGCGATCCGATGACACCGGAAGGAATCGCACGCGTCGACGCGGAACGCACAGCCGCGCAGGAAGGCTTGAAGCAGTCCTCTTTGTCGGACGCCAAGATCTACTTGGGCGGCACGGCTGCGACGTACAAGGACATGGCCGACGGCGCGAAGTACGACCTCATGATCGCGGTGGTGTCGGCGCTCACGCTGATTTTCATGATCATGCTGATCCTCACGCGCAGCCTGGTCGCCGCGCTCGTCATCGTCGGAACAGCGGCCAGCTCGATCGCGGCATCGTTCGGGCTTTCGGTGCTGATCTGGCAAGACCTCTTCGGCATCAAGATCCACTGGCTCGTCATGTTGATGTCCGTAATTATCCTGCTGGCAGTCGGATCCGACTACAACCTGCTGCTGGTCTCCCGGTTCAAGGAGGAGATCCACGCCGGGCTGAAGACCGGGATCATCCGGTCGATGGCCGGCACGGGCGGGGTGGTGACGGCAGCAGGCCTGGTGTTCGCAGTGACCATGGCGTCCATGCTCGGCAGCGAGCTTCGAGTGATCGCCCAGATGGGTTCGACGATCGCGATCGGCTTGCTGCTCGACACGTTGATCGTGCGCTCGCTACTGATGCCGTCAATCGCGACGCTGCTCGGAAAGTGGTTCTGGTGGCCGCAAGTCGTCCGCCCGCGAGGCAATTATCAACTGCCACCCAGTCGCCCGCCGTCCGACGACACCCAGCCTGTGCCCACGCCGGCGTAGAGGGGCGGCGCTCAGTCGTCGTTGTCTGCAAGGCGCTGCCGCAGGGTGGCCGCGCGGAGGGTGAGGTGGTTGCGCTCAGCGAGAATGTGGGCCTTGGCGGCGGCCTCCGCGTAAAGCGTTGCCGCCGTGGCGATATCCCCGGCCCGCTCATGCAAGTACGCCGCGGCAGCGGTGTCCCGCGGCAGCGTCGGGTCAAGTTGAGCGAGCTCGGCAAGTCCCGCCCGCGGTCCGTCCGCTTCACCTACCGCCACAGCGCGATTGAGCCGCACCACCGGGCTGTCGGCGAGCGTGACGAGTTCGTCGTACCACTCGACGATCTGCACCCAGTCCGTCTCATCCGCGGTCTGCGCGTCGGCGTGCAGCGCAGCAATCGCCGCCTGCGCCTGGTACTCGCCAAGGCGATCGCGGGTCAGCGCGGCCTGAAGCACAGTCACACCTTCGGCGATGAGATCACGCCGCCACAGGCTGCGGTCCTGATCCGCCAGCGGCACGAGGCTCCCGTCGGCGCGAGTCCGGGCCGGGCGCCTTGCGTGGTGAAGCAGGAAGAGAGCGAGGAGTCCGGCTACCTCCGGATCGTCGGTGACCGCAGCCAGCTGCCGGGCCAGCCGGATCGCCTCGGCAGCGAGGTCGACGTCGCCGCTATAGCCCTCGTTGAACACCAAATAGAGAGTCTTCAACACCGTGCGCAGGTCGCCGGGGCGATCCAGCCGGACCTCGCTGACGGTGCGCTTGGCGCGGCTAATGCGTTGCGCCATAGTCGCTTCCGGCACGAGGTACGCCTGCGCGATCTGGCGGGTGGTAAGTCCGCCTACAGCCCGAAGTGTTAAGGCCACGGCCGACGACGGGGTGAGGCTCGTATGCGCACACAAAAAATAGAGCGCAAGCGTGTCGTCCGCGGTGGCGGCCGGACCGGGCGGCGGCTCGTCGGACACCGTCAGTTCTCGACGCCGCCGCGCGATGTCGGATCGAGCGAGATCGAGGAAGCGGCGCCACGCCGTGGTGATCAGCCAACCCTTAGGGTCGTCGGGACGCCGGTTCGGCCACACCTCGAAGGCCCGGACCAGAGCCTCTTGCACGGCGTCCTCCGCGGTCGCGAAGTCGGCCCCGCGGTGGACGAGGGTCGCCAAAACACCGGGAATCAACTCCCGCAGCTGCGCCTCGTCGACCGCATCGGCCGTCATCACTCGGTGATGGTCGGCGGAGCCGTCAAAAACGGCCGAACCTCGAGCCACTCGTGGATCGGCTTGCCTTCCGGGCCGGGCGCCGCGGACAATTCGCCGGCCAACTCGACGGCGCGGTCGTACGAATCGACGTCGATGACCATCCAGCCGGCGATCAGATCTTTGGTCTCTGCGAACGGGCCGTCGGTCACGGGAGGCTTTCCCTCGCCGTCGTAGCGCACCCAGGCGCCCTCCGGCGCGAGTGCCTGAGCGTCGACGAACTCGCCAGTGCCTTCCAGGCGAGCCGCGAAGTCCTGCATGAATTTGATGTGGGCCTCGACCTCGGCGGGCGTCCATTGGTCCATCGGCACATTGCAGGCCGCCGGGGGTGCACCTCGGTAGTGCTTCAGCAGCAGGTACTTGGCCATCGTGATCTCCCTTCAGATTGGCGACCCTAGTTGGTCGCTCACCCCTGGGACGGAGCCGTCATCGCGTTCTCGACATCGACGGCGAACTCTCCCAGTTGAGCAGTCCTATACGCTGGGATGAAGCTGTGCCTAGGCGATGGAGACTGTGGGGTGCCGACGAACGACAAAGCCGTGAATCCCGCGCTGCATGATTGCCTTGAGCGGTCGCGGCGCGCGGAGGCGCTTGCTCGGTCACGCGAGCAGGCGAAAGGCTGGGATTACGAGGGCTGGCTCGCCGCTCGGGCCGACGAGAAGTCCGTCGTCGGTCCCGATCCGTCAGAGGCTTACTGAAGCGGGCCGACGTTATTAGAAGGCGGCGAAACTTGCTGCCGCCCCGGTTGTCCCAGCTTTGGGCCCAGCGGGGTGTCCTGCACACTTCCGTCGGTCATCATTTCGGTGCACACATGCGTGTTCGCGTTCCACGTTCCGTGGGCCAGGAGACAGCAAGCAGCGTGATAGGTCTCCTCTGAGTCCTCGACGTGCGGCTGGCCCATGCAGTTCTTGTACGTGTTCCACTTAAATTCAGCGTTGGCGATCGCTGTGTGTCCAAACGCGCTGGCTCCCAAACCGATCACTCCGGCAAGGAGAGCGGCGTGCACAAATCTGCGCGCTCCTAAAGGACGGGCGGCAATCGCGGTCGAATTCTCGAAGCTCATGAGGGTCTCCTTCGGGTGATCGCAGCCCCGTGTGTGCTGCGTTCACTGGTAGGAGCGTCCAACCGGCCCGACGGGGACACTCTTGCTCCACCGTTCATTGGGGCTCCCTGGCCGTTGCGTGAGAGAACGTGAGAGAACAGGCAATCCACCGGCGCGCTCTCTACCCGTTAGTAGGGTCGGGTGATGGCCCACCGCGCTAGCGATCGGCCGCGTCGGCGGCGTGATCGTGTGGCGGGCGACAGGCACGAGCCTGCCGACGGACGCACCGAAGAACAGCGCGGGCCGACGCTGCGGCTCATCGGAAATCCCGTTGGCGCGGAGACGCGCCGCTACCCAGATCACCTCGACGCGCGGCTGCTCAAGATGGCCGGTGTGTGCGTGCTGGCCGCCGTGATGACGATCGTCGACACCACGGTGGTCAACGTCGCCCAGCGCACCTTCGTCGAACAGTTCCGCTCTACTGAGGCGATCGTGGCGTGGACGATGACCGGCTATCTCCTCGCCCTTGCCGCGGTGATCCCGCTATCGGGTTGGGCCGCCGACAGGTTCGGCACCAAGCGATTGTTCGTCGCATCAGTCGCGTTGTTCACCGTCGGGTCGGTGCTGTGCGCAGCAGCGTCGAGCATCGGTGCGCTGATTGCGTTTCGGGTCGTGCAGGGACTGGGCGGCGGCCTGGTGATGCCGCTCGTGTTCACGATCTTGGCTCGCGAAGCCGGACCCGCCCGCCTGGGTCGGTTGACGTCGCTGCTGGGTGTTCCGATGCTGCTCGGCCCGGTGGCCGGACCCGTCCTGGGCGGATGGCTGATCGAGTCGTTCAGCTGGCCGTGGATATTTTGGATCAACGTCCCGATCGGTGGGCTCGCCGCGGTGCTGGCCCTGGTGGTGTTCGACACGGACCGACCCCGCCCCGCGGAGCCGTTCGACATCCTCGGCGTGCTGCTGCTGTCGCCGGGACTGGCGACGTTCCTCTGTGGAGTGTCGATGCTGCCCGAAGAGGGCGGTGTTTCAGATCCCGACGTGTGGATGCCGGCCGTCATCGGCGTGGTGCTGGTGGGCTTGTTCGTGTGGCACGCGCTGAGTACCGCGAACCCGTTGATCGATCTCCGGCTCTTCGCCGACCGGATGGTCGCGATGAGCAATGCCGCCATGTGCTTCTTCGCGGCAGCATTCTTCGCCGCAGTCCTGTTGTTGCCCAGTTACTTTCAGCAGGTTTTCGGCCACTCACCGCTGCAGGCGGCCCTGCACGTGATCCCCGAAGGACTCGGCGCGATGCTCACCATGCCGATCGCTGGGCGCGTTACCGACCGCTACGGCGCACGTGGCGTGGTGTTGATCGGCGTCATTCTCATGTGTGCCGGCATGGGATCGTTCAGCGCCGGTGTATTTCGCCACATCGCCTATGCGCCAACACTTCTGGTGAGCCTTCTGGTTTTCGGCGCCGGCATGGGCTGCATCATGATGCCGCTATCGGCGGCGGCTGTGCAGACCTTGCGCGACGAGCAGTTGGCCCGGGGATCAACCCTGATCAACGTCAGCCAACGCGTCGCCGCCGCAATCGGCGCCGCGACCCTGGCCGTCATCTTGACTCAGCAGTTCACCCACTCCGCGGCCGTCGTCACCGCCAAGCAGCTCGCCGCTCTCCGCCAGCAGGCGACGGCCAGCGGTCACCCGCTCGACCCGGCAGCGATTCCGCCGTCCGCGCTGTCACCGACCTTTCACGATCAACTCATCAGCGACCTGTCCCACGCGTACGGCTCGGTGTTTCTACTAGTCGCGGTGGTCGCGGCGCTCACCGTCGCGCCGGCGGCCCTGCTGCGCCGCCGCGCGCCACGCGCCGCATCCATGTCGACTCCCGCCGCGCTGCGGCCCGGCGCCCCGCCGCTGTAGAGGCGGCAATCAGGCCGCCCGTGGTTGCGGCTGGGCTTGTTCCCTATCGTGTTTGGATGAGCACCGTTGCTGACGCCGACCGGGTCGCTGACCTCGCTCGGCAGGTCGTGAAAGATCGTGATCCGAAATCGGTTCCAATCCCTGATTTTCTCGGCGCCTGCTTCGACGCGGGCCTGTCGTGGGTGCACTTTCCCGATGGACAGGGCGGTCTCGGCCTGCCGCGCGGCCTGCAGGCAGTAGCCGACCGGATTCTGCAGGGCGCCGGCGGACCGATACCTCTTGCGTTGAATCCGATGGGCTACGGGATGGCAGCGCCGACAGTGCAAGAACACGCGCAAACCGAGGATGTGAAGCAGCGGCTGCTTCGCCCGCTGGCCACCACCGAGGAGATCTGGTGCCAGCTGTTCTCTGAACCAGGCGCGGGTTCAGACCTGGCCGGGCTTGCCACCTCGGCAGTGCCCGACGGCGACGAATGGGTGATCAACGGCCAGAAGGTGTGGACCAGCCTGGCGCACCGGGCGCGGTGGGGACTACTGCTCGCACGCACCAATCCCGATGTGCCCAAACACAAAGGGCTGACGTACTTCGTCCTCGATATGCACGCGTCAGGGGTTGAAGCCCGACCGCTGCGACAGTTGACCGGCCATGCGGAGTTCAACGAGGTGTACATCACCGATGCGCGCATTCCCGACGCGTACCGACTCGGCGCGGTGGGTGACGGTTGGCGGGTGGCGATGACCACGCTGATGAACGAGCGCAGCGCGCTCGGCGGCAGCGGAAGCCGACGCGGAGCCGGGACGATCGCTGACGCCGTGTCACTGTGGGCGTCTCGTCCGGACCTGCAGACCCCGGTGCTGCGTGATCGGCTGACGCAGTTGTGGCTGCGCGCCGAGGCCCAGCGCCTCACTGCTGAACGCTCGCGAGCGACGGCGACAGTTGGCGGCCCGGGCCCGGAAGGATCCGTTGGCAAGCTTGTCCATGCAGAGCTGAATCAGCACATCTACGAGTTCTGCATGGATTTCCTTGGGCCAGAAGGGATTCTGTATCACAGCTACGCGCTGCGAGACGCTGATGTGGACGTCGAAGATTGGCGAGGGCCCCTGCAGCAGCGGTTCCTGCGCAGCCGCGCCAACACGATTGAGGGCGGCACCTCAGAGGTGATGCGCAATATCCTCGGCGAGCGCGTGCTGGGCCTGCCGGGCGACCTGCGTGCCGATGCAGGCATGCCGTGGAAGGAGATCCCGCGTGGCTGAATTCGTGTTCACCGACGAGCAGGCGCAGCTGCGTAACGCGGTGCGACGATTCTGCGCGGAGAACTTCGGCGAGCAGAACGCGCGGGGCGTAATGGAAGCCGATCCACCGTTCGACCCGAAGGTGTGGGCGCGGCTCGGCACCGAACTGGGCGTGCTGGGGTTGTCGGTGCCCGAAGCCGACGGCGGAGCCGGCGGCACGCTGGTCGATCAGGCGGTCGCGGTCGAGGAGTTGGGTGCGGCGTTGGCATGCGGACCGATTTTCGGCACCGTCCTCCTGGCGATCCCGGCGCTTGTTTCGGCGTCGTCGGGGCCGGCTCGTTCCGAGCTGCTGACCGAACTCACCGACGGCCGACGCACTGCGGCGTTCGCGGTCAACGACCGCGCCGGAGCGTTCGACGGTTCAGCGGTGACGGTTCGCGCGGACGGTTCGGACGGTGATTGGACGCTGAATGGTGTCGCGGAGCGGGTTGTCGATGCAGCGTTTGCTGACGACGTGTTGGTGGCCGCCGCAGGCCCGGATGGGCTGGGTCTGTATGCAGTCGATGCCGGCGCGGGTGGTGTCGAACGAACGCCGTTGGTCACGCTTGATCTGACCCGCCCACAGGCGACGCTGCGGTTCTCGGACGCCTCCGCTCGACTCGTCGCAGGGCCCGATGAGGCGCCGCGCGTGATCGAGCACGCATTGCATGTGGGCTGTGCGCTGCTAGCGGCGGAGCAGGTCGGTGCGTCGCAGCACTTGCTGAATCTCTCTGTGGATTACGCGAAATCGCGGCTGCAATTCGGGCGGCCGATCGGGTCGTTCCAAGCGATCAAGCACAAGTTGGCCGACCTGCTGATCATGCTCGAGCACGCCCGATCGACCGCATACCACGCGGCGTGGGCGTTGACGGACGGCTCAGACGACGCGGGATTGGCGGCGAGCATCGCGCAGGCGACGTGCTCGGCGGCGTTGTCACGGATCGCCGCGGACACGATTCAGGTGCACGGCGGCATCGGGTTCACCTGGGAACACCAGGCGCACTTGTATTTCAAGCGCGCCGCCACCGACGCCGCGCTGCTGGGCACTGCCGAGCAACACCGGTCGCGAGTCGCTGCGGCGGTGCTCGACACCGCATCCGCCGAGCGAGTTCCGAACGTCGCCGCCGGGTGAACGGGATCCGTCAGCGCCGAAACTTAAAGCCTTGCGGCATCTTTCGGCGGGTCGCCTCAGAGGCTTGAGTGTCGCGGTAATCAGAGCTGAGGCCGCGGTGATGACCGGGAGCGCAACTTCGGCATCTCCGTTGCGGCGGTAGCGTTAGTGTCCTGTGGTCGGCCTCACCCACAAGCTAAGAGAAATTCGAGCGCATTTATGACCGCAGCAGCAGAAACGTCACCGCTGGAAGCGCGGGTCGGCCACTACTACCAGATGGACGGCACCTATCTGGTCGGGCGCGAGAAGGTGCGTGAGTACGCCCGTGCAGTGCAGGACTACCACCCGGCGCACTGGGATGTCGTCGCCGCTGCTGAACTGGGCTATTCGGACCTGGTGGCGCCGCTGACATTCACATCGGTCCCGGGCATGACCTGCAATCGCCACATGTTCGAATCGGTGGTCGTCGGTTACGACACTTGGGTGCAGACCGAGGAAGTTTTCGAGCAGCACCGCCCGATCGTCGCGGGCGACGAACTGTGCGTCGACGTCGAGCTGACGTCGGTGCGCAGGATCGCCGGCAGAGACCTGGTCACCGTGACAAACACCTTCACCGATACCGCCGGCGAGACGGTGCACACTTTGCACACCACCGTCGTCGGTGTGACCGCCGAGGAAGTAGATCCGGCCGTCAAGACGGCAGTGCAGAACGCGATGATGCACGACGTGGACTTCTCCGGTATCGGCTCGATCGATAGCGAGTACCAGAAGACGGTGCGCCCGCAGCGCGAGGTGCGGATCTCGCAGGCAGACTCAACACGGACGCTCGGGACGCCGTTCTTCGATGACGTGAATGTCGGCGACCAGCTACCGACACGGCACACCCGCCTGTCCCGCGGCGACCTGGTGAACTACGCCGGCGTGGCCGGAGATGCGAACCCGATTCACTGGGACGAGGACATCGCCAAACTAGCCGGGCTGCCCGACGTGATCGCCCACGGAATGCTCACGATGGGTCTCGGTGCCGGATTCGTTTCGGCATGGTCCGGCGACCCCGGCGCGGTCACCCGTTACGCCGTGCGGCTGTCAGCACCCGCGATCGTGCCGGCCAAGGAGGGTGCAGACATCGAGTTCAGCGGGCGCATCAAATCGCTGGATCCGGCGACCCGTACCGGGGTCGTCCTCGTCGGAGCGAAGTCCGGTGGCCGGAAGATCTTCGGCCTGGCCACCGTAAATGTGCGTTTCCGCTGAGTTGCCGTGCGTGACCAGACCGTCAAAAGCGTTGTGATTGCCCGACATTCGCCGACACCTTAGCGCAGGCGCGGCGACGTGTGCGGCGAAGTGGTCAGTCTACGAACTGGTAGTGCACGTCGAGTGATCGATACGTGCGCTCTGCTCGACGGTCGCGGGTCAGCAGCGTGCGCCGATTCGTCGATGCTGCTTGACCGACGAGAGCGTCATAGACCGATCCGCCGACGATGTCGAGGCCGGCGAGCCGGTCGAACAGCTCGGCAGTCGCACGTGCGTCGAGCCAACATTCTGCCGGAAAGGCCTCTCCCAGTACCGAGCTCGCTTGCGTTGCGTTCAGGCGTAGCGGCAGGGGAAGGCGGGTGAGCACCGAATATGTCTCGAACCTCGCATGGCCGGCGAGCGCAGGGCGACGTTGAACAAGGACTCGGCGGCAGACCGAGTGGGCTTCGTGGGTCGAATCAAGAGCGGCGACGGCAACGCTGGTGTCGCATGCCCACAAATCATCGTTGGAGGTCATCGCGGAGTCCGCGCACGTCGTCGTCCGTCAGCACCGCGCCCTCGACACGGCCGAGTATCGGAAGACCGTCTCGCGTTTCAATCGGGCGAGCACGTCGCTGGACGGGTTCAATCCGCAGACCAGATCCATCGGGAATCAGCTCAAGCGGGGTCTCCGGCGTGATCCCCAGCGACACGCGCAGTGCTTTCGGAATGACGAGCCGCCCGAGTCGATCCACCGTGACAGTCATGGCAACAGATTACCATCCGATTGGCAAAATGGTTCCTGCCAGGCGTTATGCGACCCGGCAACAAGGGCCGCTGGTCGTCAGGACGTGCCCGTCCGCTGCGCGTAGCCTTTGCGTTTCTGAACGTCGACGTCATCCAGGAACACGTGCTCCGCGCCCACCGCGCGTTCAACGGCTTCGGCCATCCGCAGCGGCATGAATCTCCTGGCGTTCAAGGCAAAGAGGCCGAACGACCGCGGCACAACGGCATGTGGTCGTGGCTTGACGATCAGATTCGCGACCGCTTGGGCGACGTCTTCGGGGTCGATGTTCTTGAAGCCCCTTGCCCGTCCGACACCTGCGATCATTTCCGTGTTCGTCAGCGCCGGCAGGACCACAGAGAATTCGACGCCGCTGCCGCGATTTTCGACGCGTATCGCGTCGGTAAACCCGAGCACGGCAAACTTCGTCGCGGAATACGACGCGCAGCCCGGAACCGGCATCATCGCGCCCGCTGAAGCGATGTTGATGATGTGGCCGTGTCCGCGAGGAAGCATCCTCGCCGCTGCGAGCTTGGTGCCTAGGATCATGCCGTACGCGTTGACGGCCAGCACCCGCTGAGTCACATCGTCCGGCTCGTCGACTGCTCGCCCGACCGCGATAACGCCGGCGTTGTTCACCAAGACGTCGATGGTTCCGAGACGGCCTTCCACCCAGTCGAGAAAGCCGGCGAACGATTGCTCGTCCGTAACGTCCAATCGACTGCAGGCGTCCAGCCCCGATCTGGCTCCGGCTTCCTTGACGGCCGCCTCGTCTATGTCTCCAACGGCGACCGTCGCGCCCGACGCTTTGAGAACACCCGCGATCGCTAACCCGATGCCTCGAGCCCCGCCAGTGACGGCGACGACCCGTCCCGCCAATTGAACAGATTTCGACACGTCGCGAGCCTCCTCCGAGCGGTTGGACGGCGGCGGTCACCGACGAATCAACAGGTTTGGACTCACACTAAGGCGGCCGACAAGTGCACGTGAGCAATGCGGAAAACTCATGGAACCTCGCCGCCGTCAGCCTCCGTGTGGTTGCAACAAGCCTTCCTTCAACCGATTTCGTCACTGTGACATCACCGGCCGAAGTTGTGTGAAATCGCAGCAAATGTTCCAGCGCTGCGCGAGGCCGCGCTGCAGCATCCGGGTGATGTC
>Ga0070741_10002128_pt1 | contig 55185 bp, 46 predicted proteins | sample Coa_R1_4_FD_66440 | JGI IMG/M metagenome (GOLD analysis project Ga0070741, IMG submission 66440) | Surface soil microbial communities from Centralia Pennsylvania, which are recovering from an underground coalmine fire - Coalmine... | ecosystem: Environmental > Terrestrial > Soil > Unclassified ... | reverse complement strand
GTTGACCAGCGTGGTCTGGTCGTTCTTGGCGTGAATGAAATGAAGAATGTCCGGATGCGTGACACGCATCATTCCCATGTTGGCGCCGCGCCTCACTCCACCTTGCTTAACTACGTCGGTTATTTGATTGACGAATGTCATGAACGAGACGGGTCCGGAGGCAGTGCCGTGTCGAGAGCTGACAATGGAGCCAAGCGGTCTGACGTGTTCATAAGTCATTCCAGTTCCGCCGCCAGTCTGATGGATCAGAGCGGTTGTCTTCGCGTGGTCCATTATTCCAACGAGCGAGTCTGGAACATCGAGGACAAAGCAAGCGGCAAGTTGTCCGTTTTGCCGGCCTGCGTTTACGAGGCAAGGCGTGTTGGGCAAAAACTCACGCGCCAGCATGATTGTGGACATGGCTTGGTAGAAGTCTTCGCGGCGGCTTGAATCAGTCTCAGCGGCCGAGACGTGCGCGACTACGCGATTCACAATAGCCGGCCAGTCTTCCGTGGGCACGCCTTGGTTGTCTTTTAGGGAGTAACGCTTTGAGGCTACTTTTTCGGCGTTAACGCCGACTGCAGGGTACGTACGGGTTTTCGTTGTTTCCACAATTGCGGGTGTCATTGTCCAAGACTCTCTTTCCGTTATGCGGTTCTAACTACTTCATTGGCCTGAGCCACTGTTACAGGAGGCACAACCGTGTCCGGTTTCCTTCTTTCGGCTTCAAAATTACCGATTGTTAGTGAGCCTTTACACTGCGGATATTTGGCGCAACCAAAGAATTGTGTCCCGCCTTCGCGCGTTTGTCTCAGTACCAAAGGTTCGAGACATTTCGGGCATTTGGGTTGTTTCTTTGCCTGCACCTGGACCCGGCCAGCGCCTTCGGCTAAACGCTTCCGCCATTCACCGGTCATTCGCAGATCGGTGGACCACTCTTTAATCTTTATCCCGCGCTCAGGGTTGTTGACGTTCTTTGGGCTTTCATCAAAAACGGAGACGTTAATACTTTGGTTATCAACATCGGGGTAAATCCGGGCGCTCAGGTTAGAGTTTCTTCGGGGATTACAGATCCAGTGAAAGCCGTGCACGTTGTCATATTCACGTCGGAAGCCGGGAGGCAGGTTGTATTCAATCGCCTTATAGACTGACTTCAGTTCCGGTTGTTCCGGACGTACCGCTTGTTGGTAAGCACGGGGAGTGTTGAGTGCTGATTCTGCGGTTGACATCGTGATTAGTAGCGTTGTCGCATTCCTTCCTCGATGCGGCGATCCATGTCGCGGGCTACACCGGAAATAACGGTTGAAAGCTCTCTCATGCGCGAGGCTTCGAGGTTTGCATCCTTGACTATGCCGGCAGAAGCGCTAGTAGTGTTGAACTGCACCTGGTTCGCTTGCATTTCAAGACCGTAAGCCTTTTCAACGCCGCCTGCGGAGATGGCTGCGCCGCGGTTGGCGCCGCCTGCGGCCATTCCGGCCCCTTGATTAATTGCGGCTACATTGCCGTCGTACTGTTGTTTGGCGGCGACTTCAATATCGCCTTGATAGGTGGTTTGGCTCTTGGTTACCCGGTCGGCGGTTGCCGTTTCGTTCCAGCCTGTTTGAATGGCCATGTTGTTATTGGCCGCGTTTTGGGTACGGGTGCGATCGGTGTTTGCGTAGCCAGACATTTGTGAGGCGGGTATTACGCCGACGATGGGTACAGCGGTGAAATATTGTCCAAATATTTCTTCTTTACGTGCGTAAGATTCACCGGCCACCCGGATCGCCTCGTTGCCTGATTGGTATTTAGCCTGTTGCACGTTCTGATCTCTACGCGCGAACACCTGGCGATTGCTGTCACCGACCTGCGCACGCGTCGCGGCGACGGTAAAGTTCTGGGTGGTTTGCGCCATGCCTCGCGCAGTAGCTGCGTTGCCGAAGATGGCGCCGAGGGCGGCTTGTCGTGAGCCTTCGATATTGGCCATGGCGGCAAACTTTCTTCCTTGTGCGCCGAGGTTTGAAACTTCCAGAGTGCCCTTCGCCCTGGTCATTTCTGCTTGATAGGCTCCCTGTGTTTGAGTGTTCTCAGCTTGCCGTTGGAGTGATGCGCCGGCTTTGAGTCCGATTAACTCTACGGTTGACCCTACGATGGCAGCCATCCAACCTGATGCCGTTGACGAGACCGCTTCGAAGACCTGGCCGGTTGCGATGCGGTACGCCAGATATGGAGACAACCAGAGCATGAGCCCGCTTATCGTCATTGTTACCAGGCTAATGACAATCACCATTTTCGGATCGTAATAGGCAGCGCTCTTGACGATATTGGCGGTGGTGTCATCAATCCTGTATATGGGCTCTCCCTTGAAAAGCATCAGGCCGAAACTGCCAACTGAATAGGCAATGTAGGTGAGGACGTCACGAACAACGGGAAAGACAAGTGTGAAGACAACCGTTCCCCAGACAAATGGATAGGTGATTTTCTCGGCTAACTTTTTATCTATGCCGACCGCTATCATAAAGGGAGCGGTCAGGCGCAGTCCGACCATGACAAAGCCGCCCAGGAGTAGTAGAAACACTTCGCCTGCCTGGAGAATTGCTCGTGCCATGTTAAGCAAGAAAAAGAGCGTCTCCATGTTCCACAGATTGTTGGCTGACGCTTCGATCTGTTGGAGCCCTTTAAGTGTTCCGGCGCTTGCTTCACCGTCGGTTATTGGGCCAACCCAGGGTTCCTGACCGGGTTTCAGATAGATCGGGTCCTGCATTATTTGTTTGTCGTCTCTGATGATGTAGGTCCCGTGAACAAACTCGTAGTAGTTGCGATCGAAGGCTTCTCTCTTTTCTTCAATGCTGCTTTCGATTGGGATGGTGAGGGTGCGCCCAATCTTGTAGAGTGTGCTGACGATCGCAGGGCCCATCGCAAAGAACGCCATGAAGATGGCGGCCCGGACAAACCAGTAATACAACTCATGAGAAGCCCCGTCGTTTTCACGAATCACTCGAATAAAGGAAAACAGAAGTACGAGACTGCCGAGGATCATTGCCAGTGTCTTGAACTTCGTTAGCATCGGCCGTTCTATTTGGTGGCGTATGTACGGCACGAGTTCTCTGACGTGGTTCAGAAGCTGGCTCAATTGCGCGCTTGGGTTCCCGGCTTCGGCTGGTGGAGTTGCTTGAGGCGTAGGCGACGGGCTCTGTGCTGAAACTGTTTGCGGAACGATAAAAAGTACCAAGGCAAGGATGGCCATACACAGCAACTTCGTCTTGGGACTCTGCGTCAACGTTAACGCAGGGGTTCCGTGTCTTTTTATCCAACGGAGCGCTGCGAGGTTGACGAGTGTGAGTGCGAGGGTGAAGGCTATAAACCCCGCCTGTCTCGTGGTGATAGAGTAAATGAGCGCTATCAGGCAACTTGCAAGGAAGCACAGTCCCGCGTGTCGAGCTGAGAGAGGTTTTATTCTCGTAGTTGCGATCATGGGCGCTTCTTTCGGCTTGCTGGTTATCTGCGTGGACTTGGCTGCAGGATGGGTTTCGGTATGGAATAAGGATCCATGGTGAATCGACCGTCGACCGGGTCGTCGTCAATCCCTTCGTCCTGCGCGAATTCGTCGTCAATAGCTTTAAGCACGTCCTCTCTTACCGGAACTGTTGCTTCCCAGGCTTTGGTTGTTTCGTGGACCAATTGTCCGTAGTCAGCTCTGATAGTGAGGCGGGCGCCGTAGAGCTTCATCTTGGCTGCAATCTTTTCCGTTAAGTCGTTGATCTGGGCCCTAATCTGCTCGATTTGAATTTTGACTGTGCCGATTTGGCTTTGTAGAACGCCGAGGTTGTAGCGTTCTTCTTCAGGCTTGGCCAATTCAGCTTCGACCATTTTCTCGAATTGTTTCAACGCGGCTTCAGCTTCAGCGAGTCTGCCGTACGCCAATTGCAGTTCGTAACGCATTCGTTCGAATTCGTTATCGGCGTTTGCGAGGCGCTCAGTGTTTGCGATTGTGTCCTGACTGGACCGACCTATTGAGTTTCTTAGGTAGTCCTCCAGGTCGTCGAGATCCTGTTGTGGGTTGAAGATTCCCGCACGTAGGCGATTATCCAGTGATCTAATTGCGCGTATGCGGCATTGCACCATGCTTTCGATCTGGCGCTTCATTTGATAAATCTGGCGTACCGATTTTCCAATTTCGGCTATTGAGGCGACGAGATTCTTGTTGCGAGACAATTGTTTGTCGACGGTCGTGAGAATCCCGCCTAAAGACGTGACTTGTTTGACGGCCTTGTCATACATGTCGGTGTAATGTTGGATGGTGGTCATCCACTCATTTACATGGCGGGCCATTTCTTCGATCTTGAGCGCATAGGCCGATGCGTCGAAGGTGAGCCACTGAGCTTGCGCCGGCGGTGGAGACAAGAGCCCGGGAGTAAGCAGCAGGCCCATGAGGATTCCAATCAGCGTATGTTTTGTGAAGCGAAGCATCGTTGTTCGTTCCTTAATTTCAGGCAGCGTTAACTGCGGCTATGTCCATGAGCAGCGATTCGTCAATGTCAGTTAAGCCCTGGGCGGTTAGTCCGCGCGGATATTGTTCGGCGAGCCACGCCACGCACACGGCCATTGGCCATTCAGGTTTGAACGAAGCTACCCGCGCACGGGCGTTGCGTTCATCAGGGTTTGTGGTAAAGGTCCAGAGTTCGGCGGGCGAGAGATCTACCTGGACCATTTCGACAACATTGTCTTGTCCGGCGCCGAAGACGGCGAGGAATTGTGCGTGTTCGCCCGGAACATTCTTAATCCCGGCGATGCAGGCCTCGGCATTTGGAGCAAGGCCGGTTTCTTTGATCAGGCGCGCGTAATCGCCTACCTGTTTGCCGATGAGTTTGACGCCGGCAGTTTTGGCGAGGGCCACGCCAATCGGGTTTGGTACTTCGGAAGTCCCGGTGAAATCCTCGTAGGCGTGTGAAGCCAGCAAGGTAACGGCGTTTTCCTTGCCGCCGGTACGTGCAGCTCGTTCGATGACGTCGAGAATGAGTGGGTAACGTCTGACAATCTCCCACATCTCGTCGAAGGCCAGCAGTACCGGTGAGCGCGTACCGTCGACATTTTGATGGCCGATGGAGCGCATGACGTGCGCGGCTATGCGGAAGGCCATTGATTCTCGGACGCGATCCGGCAGACTGACGAGCGAATCTATTTCGTAAACATCGAGCCTGGAATCGACCAGAAAATCGGCGTGCGTCGGCGCGTCGATCCAGGGATCGTCTCTGAATGATTCGAGAGAGAGCTTCAACGCTTCGGCACGCTCCTTGGCAATCCTCTCTTTGAATTGAATCGCGCCTAATAGATCCAGTAAATGTGAAAGCCGCGGTTCGTGTTTCGGTCGGCCGGGTTTATTACGTGGCACCTGGTTTTTGTAGACTTCGTTAACCAGGAGCATGAGAATGTCTTCAGCAATCGTGTCGGTCGATCGCGAAAGGTGCATGAGGTCTGCTACCACGAATGTCTTTTGCAAATCGTTCGGCATTTCCCCGCTTTCAAGTCCCGGATAGTCCCACGTGTTTATGGTCTTCGTTCCTTCGTCGAAACGGAGGTAGCGTCCTTGGAGGACTTCTACTAGCGGCGCGAGTGAGCGTCCATAATCGACGGCGCGGACCCTTACGTTTGCTTTGGTAGCCAGCACGTCATTGATGATCCGGCACATGAAAACTGATTTACCGCCGCGGGGCTGAGCTATGAGCAAAGCGAGCGGACTGGTAACGAGAGATCGATCGTAGAGATCGAAGCCGATCATGTGGCCGGTTGGCGTCGAGCAAATAGTGTGCGGGCGTGGGCTGCCGGTCCATGCGGACTCGGTAGGGGTAAGTGGAGCGAGCGAGTCGGTGGTTTCGAGAATTTCTCGGCCGGTATCTTTCTTGTCGAGCTCGCCGGCGAGAGAGCGGTGGTAGAGGGCGCGGAGCGCTGCAGGTTCCTCTCGCGCTGCTTCGGAGCCCGGAATTCGTCTGAGCGCGCTCACGAGTTGTTCGCAATAGCGATCGAGATTCTTTAACGATGTGTGAAGTTGTTCTTTGTTGCTCGCGGGCTCGCTATAGATGACGGCATAAAAGCGGACCTTTACGATTGCTTCAGTTTCGCCAGTAATTTCCTCGCGCACATTTGACAGGTGGCTCATGGCTTTGCGGCCTTCAAAGCTGCCGTGTTTTCCGGTGCGATTGGCGCGGCTTACTTGCCTGATGCGTCGGTCGAGGCGTTTCCTTACTTTCTCCTGATTGGGATAAACATACTCAGTGATGATGGTGTGCCGAAACGAGAGCTCCGAATTGGTAGTAAGGACGCGCATGCAATCGGCAAAGATGTGAGGCTGTGGGGGAACGAACAGAGAAATCACAGCCGCTGGATGCCTGCCGTGCATGATGAAGTATCCGTCGCCAGCGATGTTTTCGCCGCACAGGTAGTCTCTGATGTCGCACCCGGGAACCTCCGGCATGATGGGGGCGGTGTTGCTATCTTGACGGTGTCCCAAATAGACCGCTTCCCAAAGTTCGTCGCGAGTGAAGGCCGTTAGTTTTAACGGGCTCTGGTGTTCGATAAGGCGAAAGGTTTTTTCTGCTTCCTCAACCGCATGGTTTTCATCGGTGACTGTGCGGCGAATAAGTGAATCGCTGCTGGCACTGCGGAAAGCAGATAGCAGGGCGGCAACCTTGCCGTGTGTTTGCATTTCGCGCTTCAGGGTTGGAAAGAAAGTGCCGAGTCCTCGCCGGCTTTCGTCGTTGTGGTGTTTGACGGGCACACGAACCCAGACAGAAAGCGTATGTTGGCGAAAGATGTTGCCCTCGGCCGCGTCCTGGTAGTAGCAGACGCCCATGGTGTGAAGCAGATTTGCGAGTGGTTGGGTTCCGACGGTGTCTTTCGTGCGGATGTGCCTTTGGATAACACGGCCGCGATCGGGACTGGTAGAAAGGCGAAATTGAATTACGGTATCCGGGGGCTTCCGCGCAGCGAGCAAGCGAGCGAGCTCGTTGATTCGGGTCTCAATGAGATGCTCATGTTGGAATAGGGTGTGATTGAGTTCGACGTGGTACGCGCGGGTGTAGCTGCCGTCCGTATGCCGCAAAAGTGAGTTTACGAGTCCGATTATTGACGACTCGCGCTTGCGACCGGCTGGTTGGGCCAACAGTCTTAGTTTGGACCGGTCCTGCCTGATTCGATCGTCTACCGCTTCGTCAGGGACCTGGTTAAGGTCGCGCTTCGCTTTGCCGGCGACACGCATTGATTTTGCGCCGATGGCAATGCCGATTCCAATTAAAACCAGGAAGGGGCTGAGATAGAGGATCGCTGTCACGTTAACTGTCTCCTTTGAGCGGTTACTTCAATAGCCATGGTGCTGGCTTCGGATCGGATGGCAATGCGTGTCTTTGGCGCGTTGGTTTGGTTAACGCCAATATTTGGTGCTGTAGCCAGTAGGGTCGCCGGCCAATGCGAATGAAGTTAAAGAACGCAACGCTCGCGACAAGTCCGATGAGCGTCGCCCAAATCTCGAGTGGAAAGTTCAAAATCTTCAAATTCAAGAGAAACGGAACGCTGTAACAAAGCAGCGTAATGAAAATCACAAACTTCCAGTCGGTATCGACGACGCCGAAGCGAACAACCGGCAGGTAAATTTGTGAGCGAATGGGTCGTGGTCGCATCGGATTACTCACTTGCGCAAAGTTGTTTCTGTATCTTGCGTCTACGATCCCATCCCTTAAGTTCTTGGCGGCGCTCCCACACTTCGAGCCAGAAGCTCGCAGTGGCTTCGACGTACGGCTCTAGGGACCTGACGAGCTTGGAAAGGCGCAGGTATCTCCAGAACAGGAACGTGGAGAAGAAATAAAACGTTAGCCCTACGGTTAAGCCTGATCCCGCAATCCCGTATCGCCACAGGGTTTCATCCACACTGAGAACATTCCTGAGCTTGAAAAAGGCTACGAAGGAGAAAACGTAGAGCACCAGTACCAGCGGTAGTCCGATCGCGTTCATCAAGCCGTGACTTGGTCCAAAGCGGACTCTCGTGGATCCCGGTTCGCCATCGTGGGACTTTGCATGTTCGCTTTTTTGCATTGTTATTTTCCTGAGTTAAGTTTTCTCTGAGGTGCCGCTGGGCCCTCTTTGGCGCGAGCTTGGCTTTTCAGTCCCTTGCCGTAGTGACGGCAATTCGGGGGAGCGAAAATTCGGGCCAAGCTTGGTCTAGGCGCGAAAGAGGGCCTTTGGCTCACGTCGCGCGCCACCCCCTGACTCGGCCGCGCGAGTGTTCGTTAGTTGCCGAGGTTCGTGTCGAGATTGACTGCGTTACCTTGCGAGAACGAGTAAGCGAGACTGGCGACGGCGCCGAAGGCAAAACAAAAGACAGAGCCAACGGCCTGCTTGGTCCAGTTCTTCTCAGTCATGTAATTAAACGCAGCCCACATCAGACCGCCGATGCCGAGAAGAAACAGTAGGTTTCGTCCCCACTTTATGGCTTCGCGGACACCGTTGCCGAGAGTCTGATCGTTCCCGCCAAAGATGCTGCCGCCCGGACTCTGTGCAAAGACAGACAGCGGGGCCAGCACAATGACGCCGAGGATGACCAGGAACGGAGTCATGATGTGCACGGCCAAGCTTGCATGAATTAGCAGCCTTGCGGCGCGTGCGGTTTTTGATTGCTGCAAAAGGTTTTCGTCAATGGCTACATCGGCAGCGCGATCTCGCAGCCACTCTCTCATGTTGAATTTCAGCTTTGGCATTTTTCGTAACTCCTTCGAGATCAAAATCGGTTCGGAATTCACTTTCTTACTTTCGTTACCGCCCGAGGTTAATCTCGACCCGGCGCGGTCGTCGGGGTGGTCGGCTTACAAAGCCCGTGCCAAACGGTTGATGGGGTTCGGGCACAGGTTGTGCACAGGGAACGGCGGGAGGCCGTTTCTCTTTATGCAAACTAAAAAACATTTGCCGTTACACTTTGCTGGTTTGGCGTTGATTGCCCTTCTTTATCAGGCTGAAGCGCAGGCTCATGTAGTCAAGAAAGAAGATGGGACGCGGCGGGTAAAGGCCCGCTTTAGAGGTCATCGAAAATTCAAGGCTGCTGTCGGGAAACGCCAACAGTCAGCGGCACGGCCCCGCGCACGGATGCGCCAGAGAGCAGCTCTGTACGAGCCTTACATCGCGGCGGCTGCTCGTAAGTATGGTGTCGATCCTCGCGTGTTGTGGACCATTGCTTATCTCGAGACGCGGTTTCGTCCAGATCAAGTTTCGCCCAAAGGCGCGCGTGGGTTAATGCAATTCATCCCTGGGACCGCTAAACGATTCAATCTCTCGAATCCGCATAACGCGATCGAAGCGATTGACGCGGCCGCGCGGTTTGTCTCGATGCTGGCGAACCAGTTCAACGGCCGGTTGGACTTAGTCCTGGCAAGCTATAACTCAGGTGAGACCGCGGTTGATTGTTTTCTTAATGGCCGCACGGTTAGGACGCAAGCTGGAAAGCTGATTAATCCTCGCGGAATCCGGACTGGTGGGGTGCCTCCTTACCGCGAAACGCAGAGCTATGTGCGTCGCGGCGTGCTGGTTTTCTCACGAATCACTTCCGCAGGAGTGTTTTCCCCTGAGCTCGTCGCCTCGACGCGAATGCTGCAATCGCCTCCCATGACGATTCCTGTAGGCGAGCAAGCGGGGGTAGATCGGGAGTTGTTCGAGTTGGGCGGATCATCGGCGGCGGTGCTTTATTCCTCAAAAGTCGCCTTGAATACTCCTGTGAGTCAGCGGGCGAATGCGCCGGCCGCGGCCGCATCGACTTACGAGACTGTTTTCTTTGATGTGCATTCCGGCGTTCGCTATCTGGTCAAGTCAGGGCAAATAGTTAAGCCTTTGGAAGCGGCGAGCGAGGTACCAACGCCGGAGGGTGACGGTCACAAGGAAGTAGCGAAGTCAGTCTATCTCGGTTCTCGTGAGGAGTAAGTGAGTTCCCAGTTGGTTATTTTCCGCCATCACTCGGTTGGTCTTTTGTCTGTGTCACGTTCTGAGGCATCTGTTGTCTTAGAGTCAAGTCGCACTGAATTTCTCCGGCCTGCGCGCTATGCGAAGGTAACGAAGGACGTTACGCGAGGTTGCGGCGGGTAACAGCCTCGGTCGCGCGAAGCCAACTAGAAGTCGCTATCTGATCTATGACTCGTCTGGATCGGATTCTTACTAGCCATGCGGTCCCAGCACGCCTCCAAATCAAAGATCAAATTATTGCCTTATCAGCGCGAGGCGCTCGTCAGCATATGGAGTCTCGTTCAACGTGCGCGGAAACGTCAGGAGTCTCGCGAGGCTGGTCCGTTACGGGGATGTTGTGTGCAGCCAACGGGTGCCGGCAAGACCGTTGAGATGTTATGCCTGGTGCGGGAGGTGGTTGAGCGGTATGGCTGGCGCGCGATTGCAGTGGAGCCGTCCAGGGAGTTGGTACGGCAAACAATTCTGCGAGCGGAGGAATTTATTCCTAACTGTAGTTTTGGTCCATTCAAGCGTGGGAGGAAATTTGAAGAGCTTGATTTTGTAGTTTCGACGGCGGGCGCGCTAAACCGAAAAGGTTTGGACAGGATAGATCCGTCGCACTTTCAATTAGTGTTGATCGACGAAGCGCATCACGCGGCTTCAGACAGTTACGAACTGATCTTGAATCACTTTTCTGGCGCCGCGCTCATTATCGGTTTAACAGCAACATTTCTGAGGGGTGACTCGATTTCCATAGCCACTGACAAATATTTTCAGTCCGTGGTGGTCTATCAAACGATTGGCCAATTGACGAGTTGCCAAGCCCTTGTTCCGGCGAAGGGTTTTTACTATCACACCGGATTGGTGTTGGAGAATGTGCCTATTCGCAAGGGCAACTATGATGAGAAGAAACTCGCACATGCTGTAAACATACCAGAGCGGAATGCGATGGTGGTCGATGCCTGGGAAACGTATGCTCCCGGCAGGATGTCGCTTGTCTTCACAACCGATATTTCCCACGCAAAGAATGTTGCTCAGGCCTTTTTGACTAAAGGGATCAAAGCGGCCGCGGTATGGGGTGACATGGATCCCCACGAGTATCTCCGGATCATGGAAGGTTACCGAACTGGACGAATTGACGTACTTGCTAACAGCAAGCTTTTGAGTGAGGGGTTCGACGAAAAGCGCGTGAGCGCTTGTATTCTTACCAGACCTGGTACGGAAACATCTGCCAGGGTTCTAGGTCCACAGATGATCGGGCGCACGCTACGGCTTCACCCTGAATCAGGGAAACAAGATGCGGTTATTGTGGAATTGATGGATAAGGCGATCTACTCGGGCACGGCTGGCGGTCGGTCGGCGGATCTCTCGAGTGTGATCGCGGGAAGTTATGGGATATCGAAAGATCGGGTTGGTGAAGGCGGGGCTTATTTACATGACGAGAGCAGGGTAGAACGTGCGCAGGAAGGTTGGCGGGAGCGGCTCAAGATGTATGAATCGTTGCGCACAGTCGAAGCGGTCGAGCAAACGTTCGACGTGATCGAACGCGTTTCAAAGGTTTCGGAGTATGCGTGGCTGCCGCTGGGCCTGAATACCTATTTTATGCCAATAAGTGGTGGGGGATTTATAGAGGTAGTTCTTGAGCACGCAAATTACTTTGAGGTTCGGGCGGTTGAAGAAAAAGAGTTGAAGTTTGTAGGGTCGGGGTCGACGTTGAAGGAAGCTATTGGAATTGCGGATTCATGGGTTGCTCGTCATGGGTTGAATTTTAACTTGCAAGTACGTTCACGTCCCTGGAGGAATTTAACTCCAAGTTCGGGCCAGATTTTCAAGGCGCGGATGCTTACAAATTTGCCGGAGGATTTCTTGCAAACTCTCACTCGTGGGCAAGTGAGTGACCTCATAACTTCAGCCGAAGCTTTGTTATTGCCGCTTGAAGGGGTCCGTGCTGGCGGTGATGGAACGGAAGTTCTGGCTGGCGGGGCGGGTTCGTTACATGTTTGGCAGTTTGGTGTGGATCGCCGGGTAGCATAGCCGGCGCAATTTAGAGGAAGTCGCAAAGGAGCAGACGAAGGTGGGACATGTTCAGCAAGCGTCCAACGACGTGGGTGGTATCAAGATTTTCAAGGTGACCGATTATGAGTGGTGGGCGGGAGGATCTTTGGAAGCAATCAGAGTCGAGGCATCGCGACAAGGGTACAAGCCTGATGATCCGGACGAAGGTTTTGAGAGCCCGCGCGAATTGACGGCCGAGGATTTGGACAAGCATCAGTTTCGCGAGTGGGAATGGGAAAGAGGCGTTGTACCTGATGGCGTGGAGTTCATTTCATTTAGAGATCAGTTGCAAAAGATGATCGAGGCAGGACAGAGGTTCCCTTGTGCCTTTGCGTCTACGGACTATTAGTTAATGCCGCCGAGTAAGTTACATTGCGATTTGACCGACAGAGTCCTTGGCTGGATGCGGCGCAGGGTAACGGGCGTAGGGTTCGATTATGCGTCGGAGGTCTACCTGGCTGATGGGTACGTGGCTGATGCGGTCGTCATTGGTTCCTTGCAACATCGATTTTGGTTGGAAGTGACGTCGAGTGATATTGAAGAATTCAGAAGTCTTGGGGATATGGATCGGGTAATCGCTCCCGAAAAGCTGGTGATGGTGTTTGAAACAAAGGTTAGTCGCCAGGATTTCATGTGTACGTTCAACGGCAGCAAGGAGGGTAATAGAAGAAAGCCTATTGGAAACCTTCACTATCTGATAATTCCTCAAGCCCTGAAATGTGAAGATCATTTACCTGAGTGGTGGGGAATCCTGGAACAATCGCGAAAGGGTTTACGGCAAATACGGCAAGCGAAGTACATCGCGACTGATGATAGCCAGTTGTGGCATGCCGGGTTTCGGGTCTTACTTGCGCAACATCGGAATCCGCGTTGCCTTACTTGTTTGCACCAGCTCGAAGAAACGTGAAGCCGATGTATCGCAACACAAGCAATTCAAAAGGTAAAAAAGTGCGAGGTACGTTGACGTCGCTGGAAGTTTTGTTGAGAAAAGTACGTATGGATTCCCGTAGTGTCCTGACGTGTGATGAGATTCTTGGCTGTGCGGCTCAAGCGGCCAGTGAGGGTGGCCGGACGCCGGACGAGGTACTTCTACAGTGGGTCAAGGCCAAGCGTGGAAACTTCTACGTTAAGTTTAATGGGTTAACCTGAGTGCATTCGATCCTTCCTAATTTGACTGGTTAATAGGCTCGCTGGTTTCAACGGCCCGGTGTCGGGAAACGCCAACACACGGCGTTTGAAACGATGGACGTCCTTATACCTTCCTCTTGTCCTCAATCCTAAGTAATTCGGCGCAAATCGTATTCCTGCTCAGACAATAAGCGGTTTTGGGCTTGGCACGGCTTTTGTTGAGGCAACGGCAAGGGAGGGCCTTCCTGCTCTCTGCTGGAAGCGAATCTAACGAACCTTACGAGCGAGAAATCACCATATGTCAATGTTAAGTGAAAAAGCCCGCGAAGTGGGAAGCGGTAATGGGAATGGAAACGGAAATGGAAATGGCCACGGCCGCTCCGCTTCTTCTTCTCATGACGAGCTGGCGTCGTTGCTCGAAGATCTCGAGGCCGACCCGCACATTGGCAATCGCCTCGGCCAGCTTAGTGGCGCGACCGTGGTGGTTCGCGAGCGTACGACAGCGAAACCGGCAGAGCGAGTTCCCGCGGCTGCGCGTTCCGCAAAAGCGGAAGTCCACTATCCACAAATCATCTATCGAGACGTCGATGATGTAAAAACAATCCTCAACTTAACGCGGCTTTTGATTGTGTTGGCGGCGGTGATTGTAGCGAGCGGCGCCGCGAATATTTTTCAGTATTACCGTCGTCCGGATCGAATTGTGGTTGATGGCGGGTCGGGGCGAGTGCTGTCGATAAATGATCGCAACTATGGCAAAGAGGAAAACGTGGAGTTCGGGCCCGATCGGCTGACTACCCAGGACAAGCTTTATATCACCAAAGAATTTGTCCGTTATCTCTACCAGGTGGATCCGGCGACGCGGCCGCGTGACATTGAAAAGGCGTTAAAGATGATGGTGCCCGATGCGGCGGTCAAGTTTTCGACTTGGATCAAGGAACATGGAATTCTTGATCAGCAGAAAGCGGAAAGCTGGCAGTCGAGTTGGACGCCAATGGATGTTGCGGTTGACCGGAATGATCCTTACACGGTCAACGTGATCGGGCGGCAGGAGATTAATAAGGTTGTTGCCGGCACGATGCAAAAGGAAACGAAACAGCTACGGTTAACGATCAAGCTCGTAGCTGACAACAAAGGCCGGGATGATCGTAATCTCCGGTCCGGTTTCCTCATTTCTTTTTTGGATTCACACGAGCTGAATAATTCAGGCGCAGCGGCTCCTTCGGAAACGCAATCGCAGGGTGGTGGAACAAAACCCGTAACGCCGGTAACCGCGTTACAGGACCAGCCTTGAAGCGATTGTTGTTTCCGGAGGGACGTTGGAACGGGAGCGAGTTATGTTGAAGTCAAACCATTATCGAATTCTTTCACTGGTTGTTTTGTTGGTCGTCCTCACGAGCGCGTTGGGCGTTGGCGTAGGGTTAGCTCAAGAGCAGACCAAGGCGGCGAGGCCGGTTGACACTAAGACGGTGCCCGCGAGGTCCCCAGGTCGTCGAACGAGTCATGTCGCGCGGAAGCCTGCGGAACCGAAGCCGTCGCCTTCACCTACGGCTACTCCTGCGCCGGTGGCGTTGGTGAGTAATGGCCAGGCCGAGTACCTATCTGGCGAAGCGAATGTCACGGTTAAGGGCAACCAAAATCCGATCATCCGTTTAGGGCTGGCACAGAACGGCGTCAACATTATCGAGTTTCCCGCTTCAGACAGCTTCTTCATGATTCATCCCGGCAATTCGGACCTGGTGTCGTTCGATCAGGAAACGGCGAAGTTAAGTAAACGGTCACTCGTGCTGCGTCCGGGCGCTGCATTTGTGGCCCCGCCTGCCGGCTCTGCGTCTCGTTCGCCCTCGGCCTCGATAAGCGTGCAGATGCAGTCTGGCGTGGTGGTCACGTTTCTGATCTACCCGGTGCGAGAGCTCTCTCAGAACGCGCATCGCTGTGTCGTGATGTACAACCGCGACGAAGTGATAGCGTCACGACGTGCGGCCGGATTAGCGGTAAACCTGGATGGTCGAGAGCCTGAGCCGCCGAAGAAAGATACAGGCGCGGTGCGTTTTGGCGACTACGGCGATTCGGACGGTACGCAGTCTGCGGGGAATGGTGGCAACGGCGGGAACGGCGCGTCGTCAAACCGCGCGTCTCTGGTGATTGCTGATGTTAATTCCACGCGGGCGGATGAGCGCGTGCGTTCCGGAAAAACGTCAAAGAAAACGCCGAAGGTGTCGGACGCTGCCAACCGCGCTTTGAAGGATGCGGTAAAGACGCCGGCGAAGGCCGGAGAGTTTTCCAAGTCCAATCATGGGTTGAGTCTGGCGGTCGCCCCGGCCGTTGATTTGGACGCGCAAACCAGGATGGTGCTGGTCGCGGTTAAGAACGATACGGTTGGCGGCTTGCGCATCGTGCCTGGTAACCCGGAAATCTACGTGCAGACATTTGATGATCAGGGTAAGACGCTTCAGATCGAACAAGTAAAGCGTTTGCATGTTGAAAGCACTTCATTGGATGGAAAGATTGGCGCGGGTCAGACGGCATATTTTGCGGTTGTCTACGAAGCCCCAATTCTTGGAGCGCGCCAGAGGTTACGTGTTTCGGTGAGCCAGACTGATGCTGCTGACGAGCCGGCAACTACAGCGGTTGGTGGAGAGCCACGTCGTAAATAATTCGAGTGAGAGGTTAGGTTTCGATCATGTTGAGAGAAGATCAAGCAAACCCACACGCTTATCGTCCGGGTAACGGAAACGGTGTCGATGTAATGGATACGCCGCGTACTGATTCTCTTTTTATTGAGAGCGACGATCCCGCGGCGCCGCGCCTGATTGTTGACGACGATGACTTTGAGCGGCCTGCGGAGCTGGTCGTTGAAAACGAAGGCGACATTATCTCAGGGGTTGAAACCGAGCGGGGTGCGCGAACCGGTGAAGGGCGCGGACGAAAGCGGGCGGTTGGCGGTGTGCTGCTTCTGATGGTTCTGGCCGTAGCTGGTGTTGCAGGTTGGTTCATGTTCGGAGGCGGGGCCACGCGTAAGGCGCGTGTTCCAGTCAATTCAATGGCTAACCAAAGCTCAGCGCAGCAATCCGAAGATGGTATGACGCGCCAGGCGATCGAGCAATTGAATACGGGGCCGGCAGTGACGTTTGGTGATGGCAGTAGTGTACGTCCTTTGCCTTCTCCTGGCGCAGATCAGCAGGCGGCGCTTACGCAGCCTCAGATTACAACCGAGCCGGTAACGCAATTGCCGCAGTCAACGAACCCAAATCTTTCAGCCACGGTCGACCCTACACGTTCAGCGAGTCCTGCGCCTTCAGAGCAGACCTCGCAAACGTCATCGGTAGCGCGCCTATTGACGTCGGAGCGAAACAACGAACGATCGTTTCGTATTGGCGATGACGCACCGCCGAGTAAAAAAGAAACCCCGGAACGAAAAGACGACCGGGCGGCGAATGCTGGGGCGGCCCTACCGTCCTTTGGCAGCATGTTGCCGGTTAAGACGCTGGGCGCCGTTTACACCCTCAGATCCGGAGGGCTGGTGCGTTTCGAGCTTACGCGAGACGTAAAGGGTAAGGGCTGGTCTTTGCCTCACGGGACCATTTTGGTTGGCGCGTTACGAGCTTCGGAGTTTGACCGCGCGTTTATTTCACTGGTTGGTTTTATTGATTCAGAGTCCGGCCGCTTCGTGAAGATAACAGGCGATGTTTTGGGTTCTGACGGCGGTGGTGGTGTGCGTGGCAAGCGGCGAAAGATGTCGAGCTCCTGGACGAAGGTGTTAACGAAATTGGGTGAGGCGGGTTTGAATATTGCTGGTGGTCTGGCTGGCTCATTCGGACGTCGCCCGGTAATTATTTCGGACGCTTTTGGTGGGGTTGGTTACCGGGTGACGAGTGAATTTGACGGCGTTTTGTCAGGCAAGGATCGCGATACGTTTGTTGAAGTGGCGGCGGGTACTTCCTGTTACGTGATGATTACTGAATTGCCTGAGCCGATTCAGGGGCTTGATGCGCTAACAAAGTTGTCCGGCCGTGACGTGGAAGAAAAAGCAGACTCGTCTCAGCGGCGGCAGGGTACGGGGATTTCCGAGCAGGAATTGGCAGAGCTTATCCAGTCGGGCGATCTCGATCGAATGCGTCAGGCGTTGCCGCGAATGACCGCGGAGATGCGAAAGATCGCGGAAGCGGTAATCGCTCAAGGTAATTAGTCAACAAACTTTTCAGCACTGAGGAAACCGTTAATGAATCCGGTTAAAGCCAATCAAGCGACAATTAATCCGCGAGAGGTCTTGGCGCGCGACGGGTGCGCGGGCCTGGCTCGTTTGTTGGCCGGAACGGGATACATGGTCCAGGAGCGTGTTTTGAGTGACATGGGCCAGGCTATGAAAGCGGGAATGCCTCATTTGATTGAAGGTGAGCGCGGCGCCGGTAAGACTGCGTTGGCTGAGGCGTTGGCGCAGGCCTGCAACCTGCCGGTGTTTTATCTTCAGGGCATGGAAGGTCTTGGACTTGAGGATGTTCTTTATAGTTGGGATCGCGATGGTCAAAGCGAGTTCATTAAGCAGGCGTTGCTTTCCGGTATGCCGCTGGATGAAGCGCGTGCGAAGCAATGGTCTCGTGAGTATCTGATTTTGGGTGAGGCGCTGGGCGCATATGACTTTGCATCACGTGAGCAGATGGTGCCAATCCTTATTGTTGACGAAATCGATAAGTTGACTGAAAAAGTCGAGGACATGCTGCTGCAGCTTTTTGGTCGCGGGATTGCGCACGTGCCGCGTTTCGGCGATGTAGGTGTTCAGGATTCCTCGAGGTGGCCGATCGTGGTGTTGTTATCAAATGATATTCGCCATGACCTGTCGGCTCCGATGCGGTCTCGCTGTATTTATACCTGGATTGATTTGCCGAGTCCCCGTGAGAGTGTGGCCATTCTTTGCAGCCGGGTTCCGGAAGCGAGCCAGGAGATGGTGACCTGCGTTGCTAAGTTGCTTGATTGTGTGCGGGACATTCCAGGAGTGGCGGATAAGCCGGCGCTTCGCGAAGCTATTAGTCTTTTGAATGCTTTTACTCGGGATGGAATTGTGGCGGTGGATGAGGCGGTGTTGATTGAGTATCTCTGCCATATCGCGAAGCGGGCTGCGGATCGCAAGTATCTGGCGCAGTCGTTGGCGCGCGTAGAGGACGCGGTTAATAGTCCTCACGGTGAAATCGAAACGTGGGTGGAAGAAGAATTCGCGACACGGCGGCGTCAAAATTTGCGCGCGGCGTAATACAAGTTATGGGAAAAGGCAAATCATACAAACCTGGTTTCCGAGGGCTGCTATCGTCGCCGTTGCTGGTTTCGCTGGGTGCGGCCGTTCTGGTTGTGTTTGCGCTTTCGCTTGCTGGTTACATCAGGCGCGGAGGGTTTTGGTCTCCTGAAGTCGAGGCAAAGGTTTATTCGAATGAGGCGCGCCGGCGCTTACAAAGCAGTGATGTAAGCAGCGGCCGAATGTTTGCTTTTCAAGGCGAGGTCTATTCGGACGCGGAGAGATTGCGTGAGGCCTCGGCGTTGGCTTTGGCCGGCATGTTGTTGAGTGCGCAACGCGAGCTGGATCGTCAGCCAATTGGTAGCGTCGAGACTTTGCTTTCGACCTTGATCAGTGATGGTGCACTTCCTCCAGGCATGGTTTTGGAGCAAGGCGGGACGGTGGTGAGTTCGGCGTATTCGACATATTACGTTCGGTATCGTCGCGCGCCGCTTGGAGTAGAAGTCGTTTCAGTGGGCAAGGGTGGGTTGTCGGGTCCGCCTCTTTTGGTCAGGCTTCCCGACGATGAATTTTCGCAAAACGCTTTGACTTATTATCGCGCTCCCAAGGCAGACGGAACGGTGACAGTGCCGGGATCGTTTGCGCCGGCTGCGCAGGTTATTTCGTTGGGCTGGGTACCGGTTACTTATCGGGCAAACGAATTGTCTGCTGATGAAGTTGAAAAAAGCAGGCAGTGGTTGGCGGGTGTCAAATAAAGATTGGTGAGGAAAGCTGGTCATGTCGTTTGTAAAACAGATAGAGGAATTTGATTCTAAATACGGTATTCCTCGCCCAGCGGATTCACAGCATCTGCCGGCATTCCATGCTTTCCTGAGAATCACGCAGCACATAACTTTGATGTGCGTGTTGATGACGTGCGGGGGCGTTTCCGCGTATTTGCTGTGGCTGTGTGCGGGCTACCTGAAGGTGTCTGCGCAAACGAGATTGTTCTTCGTGGTTGGCATGTTGGTTTGCCTTTTGGTGGCGACCATGGAAGCCATTCATGAAATCATGCCTTATTACCGTATCAAGCAGAGATTGACGTATGGAACGGGTCGATGGGCTGACGAAACCTATCTGAGTAATACGAAGCTGGCGATGAAGTTAGACGATGGTTTGTCGCTGCTGCCAAAGGGGGCAATTAGAATAGCCAAGTTGCGGCGAGGGTACGATCTGGTGTTGCCGGAGACGGAATGGCTGCGGCACCTGGCGATTTTTGGACCTCCAGGTTCCGGTAAGTCGAAAACGTTTTTGATGCAAATGCTGCGTGATGTAGCGCGCGATGGATCGTCGATCATTCTGGATCCGAAGGGTGAACTTTACGAGCAAACTGCCGGGGCCTTCAAGCGAGTTTATCGGCTTGATCTTTTGAACCCGTCGCGATCCGATCGTTGGAATTTTGTGCCGCGCTGCAAAGACGATCATGAGTACGCCAACCAAATGGCAGCGACCATGATCGGGTTGGAGGGAACAAAGGTTAATTTCTCGGATCCCTTTTGGCAGGAATCGTCGTTGTTGCTTCTGACGACCGTTCTGCTTCATTTGTCCGATGTTGTTGATAATCCGACGCCGCCGATGGTCTTTGAATATCTTGGAATGCGGGACATGGAGACTATCGACAATGAGATGAGCAATACGACAAACACGGCCGTGCGTTTGCAATGGGGTGCGTTCAAGAAGGCGCCGCCACAGACCCAGGGCAGCGTTATCACGAGTCTAATGAACAAGCTTGCGCCGTTTGAAATCAAGAACGCGCAGGCGGTATGTGCGCCGATCACTGACGAAGACCGGGCTGCAGGCGTGAAGATGATCGATTTCTCGAAGCTGCGCACTCCCGGAACGGCTATTTACGTAATCGTTGCTGAGGGAGACGCGACCCGATACAAAAACGTTTTGTCGACATTTTTTGGCCAGGCTGTTAACGAGCTCCGCTTGGACAAGCCTACTGATGATGTTGCGCCGGTCGCTTTTTGTTTGGACGAAGCGGCGAATGTTCCGCTTGTTGGTTTGAAAGAATTCGCGGGTGTGGGTCGCGGGCGCAAAATGGGCTTGTGGCTCGGTTATCAGAATCTGCCTCAAACACAGGATCAATACAATCACGATGGGGCAAATGCAATTCTTGGATCGGTTGGCACGATGATCTTCCTTCCGGGACTGGATGATGCGACGACACAGTTTGCTTCGCGTCGCATTGGTCAAACGACTGTGTGGAGTCATACGACGATCGACGCCAAGGGTAAGAAGAATGATAGCGAGCGGCAGTCGGAGACTGGCCGAGCCTTGATGGATCCGACGGAGTTGCGGCAGATGGTCAAGCATAGCCAGTGCGTGGTGGTGATAGACACGGCGCCGCCGATAAAAGCGAGTTACCCTCCCTTTGGAATGCAAAAGCTGCGGGCGCTGGCGCCGGAATATGGTGAACCAAGGCTGGTGTCATTGTTGACGGCTGAAAATGAAAAGCTGGAGGCTGCGGCGCTGGAGTTTCGGCGTCAGGAGATGGATGCGGCAGTTGCCCGAATGAGAAGTGGAGAGATCCTGGAGGAAGTTGGACGGCCGATTATGACGGCGGTCCACGATCCGGTCACTTTAAATAATTTAGAGGTAGTTGACGACAGGATTTATCAGGCAATCTTTCAGCGTTTGACTGAGGGGAAATTGCCCGAGCCCTGCTCGTTGGAAGCACAATCGCCGTTTGCCAAGGTATTGAAATCGCACTTCGATACGGGACAAATAACGAAGTGGGAAGATGTTAAGGAATTAGACGTACAGGTAATGAAGCGTGTTGGTGTGTTGAATCGGGCGGTTTCAACTGCGGGCGCAGAGCCTGCTGGCCAGCAGGTTTCTCAGGTCACGCCTGCGCCGGTTTCAGTGCCGCCTGCCGTTGTGACTGGTAATGGTAATGGTAGCGGCGCGAAACAATCGAAGCCTGTCACTGCAAACGGTAACGGAAACGGTGGCGCTGTCGAAAAGAAAGAGAACGGGCAGGGCGTTTTGTTTTTGACGGACTCTCAGGTGGAGAAGGCCTTTGAGGAATCGAGCTCGCTGGTTATTAACAGCCGTGTCAAGCCTGACACGAAACGTATGGAGGTTCTGCCACTCGTATCAGGCGCGCCTGCGCCTGCCGGCTTGAGTACGTCGCGCGGTTCCAGCGTCGCGCAGGACGCTTTGAGATAGACAGCTTTCTTATAACGGTTTAAGAGAAGCTGCTGGGGAGGAATTCGCATTCTCTTTTGTTTGTTCGCATCGTCTTTTGAATTTTTTTGATGATGATGATGATTATTATTTTTGTTGTTGGGGGTGGAAACTGATGGATGGCGGTGGGGCTCCAAAAACCGGATTAAAGATATCGTTTATTTTGCTGATCGTCGCAGCAGTGGTAACAATTGGTTGCTACATTTATAGTCGCTGGGCCGAATCGCAAAGGCAACAGGAGCTGCTTCCAAGGTTGGCGGCTGACAGCATGATCAAAGGCTTGCGGCAATACCAGCGCCAGGCGGGACAGTTCCCCTCCGATCTTGCGGAACTCGAGCAGCGAGTATGGCGTCATGAGAAGTCTCCTGATTTTGGGCCGACGAAACGAACGTTAACTGTGGCGAACTATTACTACATGTACTCGCGTGTAGATCCCTTGACTTGCGCGCTTTGGGCCATACCGTCCGGGCCGCGTCGTGAAGAAGCGTCGACTCATTTTGTAGTCGTGGGTCCGGAGGTCATACGCCGGTGGAAGGGCCCGGCGTTGTCAAAGAGCGACATGGATAAATTGGCGCCGGTGCCGACTTCCGATGTCCTAAGTGTCCTGGGCATGACTGAACAGCCTATGATCGATCAACGGTCTGGAGGCAACCGTGCGGCGTCATCGCCGGTTCCGGTGTCGTCGAGTCATTAAAGCTGGCTTGTTGATCATGTTTCCCGTTGGATCGCAAAAACGAGCGGATGAGCAATCGCTACGTGAAGCGGTCCGTAGCAAGGTTTTGAAGCGGCATTGTGAAGATCGGAGTGCCGTTGTTTTTGACGAGCTCGGGTTGCGCCACGGACTTGCCATCATCGACATTGTCGTGGTCACGCGAATAATTCACGGATACGAATTGAAAAGCGATCTGGACAGTCTTGTTCGGTTGCCGGCGCAGATGGAAATATACAATTCTGTTCTTGATAAGGTGACACTCGTGGTAGGTTATCGGCATCTAAGCGCAGCGAGGGACCTTTTGCCGGCCTGGTGGGGTCTAATAGCGATGAGCTGTGGGCCGCGTGGGGGATGGAAGGTTGTAGTCGAGCGGCGCGCGCGTTTGAATCACGAAGTCAATTTACTCTCTTTGGTAAAGCTCTTATGGCGCGATGAAGCGCTTTTATTTCTTGAGTCGCTCGGTGCAGCCGCTGGAGTTCGAAGCAAGCCTCGTGATGATATTTACCGTCGGATAGTCGAGGTTGCTGGTCCGGATGTAATTAGAGACAGAGTTTGCTGGCAGTTGAAATCCAGAAATTGGCGACAAAAAAAATACCCATAAAGCGGTGCCGGCGAGCGTGTAAACCTGTTGAGAGAAAAGGAGGCAGTGTTCTTTGGAATTTTTTTTGGTGGGACGACCAGTTTTAGGGGCGCTAAATCCATGTCGTGTTTCTGGCTACGTGGTGGAGCTTCTATCTGGTCATAGAGTTAGCTGGTTTTAGCGGTTATGCGGTTGCGCGAGTTCCGAAAATTCGTGTATTCTCTGCCGGATTTTTAGCCGACTTCGTTAATAGGTTGATTTGTAGGGGGCGAAAGTAGGCACACTAATCCTGTTTCGCCAGAAAAGCAATCGTTCCGGCAAAGTCCTTCGTTCCGCCAAAAACTGGTCTCGTTAGAAGATCGAAAGCAAGGTTTCGATGAGATCCATAGTTACTTCAGTCGTCAGGTCTGTAGTGTTTATCTCTTCTACTGTGCCTGCAACTGTCCCGGCTTCGGTATCGCTCGCGAGTGATTGGGCGCCGGAACAGGGCGGCGATTGAGTATCGCCGGGAATACAGGCGTTTTGAGCGGTCGCGGTAACTGAAAAAGCGGCCGTTAGAAGCAAGGAAAGTGTAAGCAGTCTTAAAGTTTTCACGGAAGTATCTCCTTTTGTCTTTTCCTCATGATTAGGCACACGCAAATAAACGACGCCGCTGGCTGCTTTTTGGAGCAGTCGGTGACGGGGTCTAATTGTGCAGGGCGCGAAGTTTATCACTCATGCGAGCGGAGACCATAGAATGGCAACTCAAACTAAGGTGAGTGTTTCAGGGCGGTTGGTGTCAGGGGCAAACGCGGTAGACTTGGCCCAAAACGCCTGTGTCGAGGCCAAACGGTTTGAAAAGATAGGTGAGTATCAGTCCGCTTATGAAGTTTTAGCGGACTACTGGCCTGACCGTCAAGCTTTTCCGGTACTGCCTGAGTTGCCTGATGAAGTTGCAGCTGAGTTGCTGCTGAGAATTGGAGCGTTGGCTTGCTGGCTGGGTAGCTCCAACCAAATTAAGGGAAACCAGGAACTTGGAAAAGACATTATTAGCCGCGCTCTCGAGTTGTTTGAGGGCTTGGGTATCGCTGCGAAAGTGGCTGAGGCGCGGGGTGATCTTGCGCTGTGTTATTGGAGAGAAGGCGCTTTTGATGAGGCGCGTGTTCAGTACCAGGAAGCGTTCAAAATCGCGCCTGCGGAAGAAACTGACTTGCGTGCCGTGCTGTTGGTACGGGCAGGCATCGTGGAGGTGGATGCCCATAGATTGAACGCGGCGCTCTCGCTTTATAACCAGGCGTTGCCTTTGGTCGAGTTGAGTAGTGACGAGGCGCTCAAAGGGTCTTTTCATTTTTCGTTCGGTTTGGTTTTTAAGCGTCTGGCGGCTCCTGAAAATAGAGAAGACTATTTGGATCGCGCGTTGGTTGAATATACGGCCGCGAGTTTCCACTATGAACAGGCTGGTAATTTGCGTGGTCAGGCGCGGGTTGAGAATAATCTTGGCAGCCTCTTTTGCATGATCGGCCGTTACAAGGATGCCCATCGTTACCTCGATCGCGCTCGCCGTCTTTTTGTGGAGTTGGATGATCTTTCTACTGTGGCCGTCGTTGATGAAACGCGAGCCAGAACATTATTGGGCGAGGGTCGCTTAGTCGAAGCGGAAGACATGATCAGGATGGCCGTCAAGGCGCTTGAGAAAGGCGACGAGCAGGCTGTTCTGACCGATGCGTTGATTACATACGGAGTTGTTACTGCGCGTCTTGGTTACCATGCCCGCGCGAAAGTTCTGTTAGAGCGAGCAATACATGTTGCAGAGACCATCGGCGAGCTGGCGGACGCGGGCCGGGCGAAGTTGAGCATTGTGGAGGAATTGCGAGACCAGCTTTCGATTAAAGAGCTCGTGGGAACATATAGAAGCGCCAGTGAGCGATTGAAAGGTTCTCAAGATCCGTATACCGCGCAACGATTGATTGGTTGTGCTGACGCGCTTTTTGAAATGATGTCGGCTGCTGAGACGGCAGTTATCGAACTACAGGAAAACAATTGGGAAGGTTTTTCTTTCAAGGCTCACGTTAAAGAGAGCGAGCGATCGGTAATTGAGCGCGCCTTACGTGACGCCGGAGGTTCGGTTACCAAGGCGGCTAAACTATTAGGGTTCAAGCATCACCAGAGTCTCATTGGAATTATTAAGAGCCGGCATCCTGAGTTGCTCAAGGTTCGATCGGCTGTTCGGAAGCGCCGAAAAATGCTCATCGATCATTCGGCAGCGAAGAACAACTTGCTGGCGCATGAGGGAACGCAAGAATTGCAGGGCCGCGTGTCTTTAGTTCATGTGGGCGATCATCGGACGTTGGCTAGAGTGGTTTCGGAGACTTCGGCGTCTCATGGAGCGCATGTGGATTCGTTTACGACGGCTGACGCGGCTCTCAAGCAGTTGACTGGTGAGGGACGATGCGATCTGGTTGTTATTGACAACGCCTTACCTGGAGGTAGCGGGCTTGGGCTGGTATTTCGTATTCGGGCTTTATCGAACCGAAAATCTGTTCCGATTTTGCTTATTGGTGATGCCGAGTGTGAGACGGAAGCTTGGCGAGCGCGCGTTAATGCGTTCTTACCTAAAGAGAATATGAGCGGGCTCGCTACTGCAATTGATAGGCTACTCAACGAGAAAGAAAATGCGGGTACAAACCATTAGGTAAGAGTCTGTCGGATGATGGCACGGTTACTTTGCCCGGGCGAGCGTTTTAAGTAGCCAGTGCCGCTAAGGGCCGTCGCGGGCTGTGGGGGTGCGCGACGGCCTTTGTTTGTCTATGGGGTCTATGGCTACGCTGCGGTCGAGGAACGGGATTGAGGGGGACGATGATGTTGCCGATCGTCTTAGTAGGCTTACTGCGCGTCAACGGGAGGTCTTAGTCTTAATTGCAAGAGGTTGGAACACTAAGTCAATCGCAGTGGAGCTCTCTGTTAGTGTCAAGACTATAGAATCCCATAGATCGAATCTGAAGGAACGTTTGGAAATCTTTGATATTGCCGGGCTCGTCCGCTTTGCGATTAAGGTTGGGCTGGTAAGTCTGGATGATTGATTTACGTGGTGCCGCACACAATTGTTAGTTTCCGGAACTGTCCTTACCAGGCTGATTAGGGAATCGGCCCAAGTCCCTTAGCCTCGATGTAGTTGCGCCAGGGAATAAACTCTCCGTTCTTATAGAATCCCCATTCGCGGCCAGCGTCGTGCTTGATGCAGAGCGTCCAGCAGCCTGTAGGCAACAGCAATTGGACGCGGTGGCGATGCGTGGCGGTACGGTACGCTACTGAGAAAGGTCTTCTCAGGATGAAGGTCTTGTCTTCGAGGTATTCTCTATAGCCGCCTGAGAGAACTATTGAGAAAAAGGCAAAGGGATGGTCATGGCAATCAGGATCTTCATCGCCACGGTGAAAGTAATGAAGGCAGATCGATAGACTTCCAATTTCAATTAATGTGTAGACGGTAAGGTATGGGCCTTCTAGTCCGTAAAACGTTTTTGTCTGTATTAATCGTCCTAGCACTGCAGGATAGAGCGCGGTTTTAGAAACGGTTGCGGTATTCGGCCGAGAGGATGAAGGCCTTTACCATTTCGGCGTCGTTAAAGTTGCCTTTGAATTGATCGAGTTTCCTAAGCCAAAAATCATACCCACTGTGATCGGCATCGTTGCCTGAATTTGGATCACGTCGCAGGTAGCCGAAGTATTGCATGAGAACGAATGCGCGAGAGAATTCGGCCGTTGAAAAACTGTTGTCTTCGGCGACGGCGCGCAGCACGTCGGCGCGCGACATAGTTTGGGCGGCGAGGTTATTGACTAACTGATCGCGTTTTGCCGGTGAAAGTGGACTGCCGGCATTTTGGTTCAGCGTGTCAACAAACGCGGATGCGGCCATATTGGCGGGATAGGCTGTGGTGAAGCGCGCGCGTGTTACAAAGGCGGCGACGAAGTTTTGTTTATTCGTTTCGAGTAGGTCCTGCCAGCCAGGTTTGTTAACGATCACGTTTTGGCCGATTTGTTTAGTGTCGGGAAGGAATTCGTCGAGCCGGACTATTGGGACCGCCAATTGGTGAAGTCCTCCGAAGGTAGAAGTCCCGATCGCATCGCCGTAGGATGCTTTATAGATCCTCTCTACGAGATACCCCGTCTGTTGGAATTCGATTGAAAGGTAGAAAGCGGCCGAGGTATTAACTCGCATGACGTCGACGCAGCCGGCGTCCGCTTTGCAATTTGTAATCTGTCCATTCCAGAAAGCAAAGCCTGGGGAGTCAGGCATCCGGTTGAGAAAATCGATGTATTGCTGTTGGACGAAAAAATCGCTGTCGTCAATTGTGACGAGGACGGATGGATTGGTGCCCGGACGAATTCTGGCAGGCCTGACTTTTACATTGCCGGAGAAAACTTCTGAAGGAAGATTAGGATCCGGAGTAATAACATGCAGGGTTTGCCCGAGCGAGGCAGAGCAAGCAAGCAGAAGGACGATGATGGCGGCAAGAGTTTTCATGTGTTGAGTTCCTGAAGATGGTTAGAAGTTGACGTGTAGTTCTTACCGCTTCTGTTTATTGCCTGATTCTGATGATGGCGCCGTTGCTGAATTGGCCGTGGGCTTTAAGGGTAACGAGCGCGTCGCCGGCGACGAGTCCGTCAGGCAGACGAAAGATGATTTGCATGAAGCCGGTGTTTGGGACTTGTCGCACGTCTTCGGCTGGTATGTCGAAGGACTGACCGTTGATGCTGACGACGTTGACGACAACGGCCGAGGCGGTTTCGCCGGAATTCAACTGTAGATTGGTGGCAAAAAGAATTACTCGAGTGTTGTGATCGGAGCCGAGGTCCCACCAATCGGCCGGACTTCTGACGAGGAATGGATCTCGAAGAAAAAGCAGAGAATCAAGTGCGGCGGCCTGGCTTGGTGATGGTCCGGATTCATCGAGAATTAGTTGGGGCGGATCGAGTGTATCGTCGTTGAGAATCAGGCCTACGCCCTGGGTCTTGCTGACGCTGGCGTTTATCGGCGCATTGAGGTTTACAAAGAAGTTCTCGTCGGGCTCGCGGTTGAGATCGCCATTAACGAGTACGGTGATCGTTTTTGTGAGTTCGCCAGGGTTGAAGGTGAGAATTCCGGAAGTGCTGCGATAGTCGTTGTTGACCAGGGTCGCAGTTCCGTTAGCGGTCGCGTAGGCAACTCTGACGTTAAGACTGCTGGCTGCTGAGAGCGTTACGGTGAAATCAAACGTGGTGGTGCCGCTGTTGCCTTCAGATTTGGAAACGTCGTCGATGGAAATAGACGGCTGTGGTTTGACTACCTGCCCGCTGGCGAGGGTTCCGGTGGCAGCGTTGAAATTAGAGTCGCCCTGGTAGCTTGCTGAAATCGTGTGGGTACCGGAACTAAGAGTTAGGGTAGACCGTTGCGCGGTGCAGACGTTCCCGCCGGCAATGCAAGTAACCGGTGTGCTCAGGTTAGAACTTCCATCTTTGAATTGAACCGTGCCGCTGGGAGAGCTGGTGTTGGGTGTTCCTACGATCGCAGTGAAGGTGATGCTTTCGCCGAAGTCTGAAGGGGTCTTCGATGTAGTTACCGTGACAGAGGGCGTGGCTTTGGAGACTGCAATACTCTGATCGACCGGTGCTGCTGCGCTGTAACTGTTATCTCCGGCTTGGGTCGCGCGGATGATAATGGTTCCGGTATTGAGGATTGTGACTGTGGCGCCGTTGAGGGTTGCCGGTCCGGAGACGAGACTGAAGCTTACCGGCAGATTTGATGACGCACTCGCGATTAAAGGGAACGCCGAATCGCCGTAGGTCTTTGGGCCCACAGAAGGAAAGTTGATTGTCTGATTACCCTTGGTGTTGGTCAGGGTAAATGTGGCGGTGGACATTGCGGCTGATGCGGTGATCTGGTAAGGACCGCCGGCAATCGCATTGGCTGTAAAGGTGGAGCTGGTGGCGATGCCGTTATCGTCGGTCGCTACGGTTTCGGAAAGTCCGTTGCTGAAAGTTCCGCTTGGTCCCGTTGCGGGAGCCTGGAAGGTAACGTTCACGCCGCTCTTAGGCAGACCGGCCAAGGTTACGGTTGCCTGAAGTGGAATCGCGAATGCGCTATTGATTGGCGCGCTTTGTCCGGATCCGGCTGTGCTGGAAATCACGTAATTCGCTTGGACCGTTGTCGACGTGGCGGCCGCGTCGTTTTCGGAATTCGCGTCCGGTGTTGTGGTGGTGATGGTTACGGAGTTTGTAAATACGGTACCGTCGGCGGTGTTCGGCGAAATATTTACGGTGAGGTTGAATACCTGCCCGGGCGTTGCCATTAGTGAAGGTGTACTGCAGTTTACATTGCCGCCGCTTCCCGGCGATGGGTGCGTACAGTTCCAGCCGGCGGGGAATGTAATTGAGACGAAGTTCATGCCGGCGGGCAAAGAATCGCTCAGGGAAACACTGTCGGCCGGCGCGCTACTTGTAACGGTTATGGCATAGACGACGTTGTCGCCGGCGAGGGCGGATTCCTTGTCTGCTTGCAGCATAACTCCCACGTCGGTGGTGCTGCCGCCGGAGATTTGAACTGAAGCTGTTGATTGGTCGTTTTCATCGGTGGTGTCGGGAGTGGTCGTCGTTACGGTCGCCTTGTTGGAGATGAACGAACCTGGAACGACGGCAGAATCGGTATGGGCGACTAAGGTAAAGGCAGCGCTCGCTGAAAAAGCGAGACTTGGATTAGAGCAAGTTATTGTGCCTGCGTTGCCTGGGCCAGGGGTTGAGCAACTCCACCCGGCCGGAGCCGCGAGAGAGACGAAGGTCAGGCCTGCGGGCAGCGCGTCTGTCATGGTTGCGTTGTCGGCCTGGTCCGGGCCGTTATTGGTTACGGTGATTTGGTAAGTGACGTTAGTGTTTGCCGGAATCTGGTCTGGACCGGTTTTGGTGACGGCGAGATCGGTTGCCGGATCGTCCATAGCACTCGAGCTCGCCGCCGCCGAGCTGCTGCCGCACAGGAAAAAGACAAGCGTTATCAAGATTGTTGGTAGGCTTGTAGGTAGGGTGAAAGACGGGTTGAGGGGATTTGATTTCACGCTTTTTTCTTTCTCCTATGCGACCTGAATAGGGCGGTGAGAGCCTGCCCGATGGCTGGTAGTGCAACTGATGTTCCTTGTCGAAATGCTCAGGTAAACGCGAAAACTGTGCTTTGCGACAACTGCTTGAGAATGTGCCAAGTCCCACAATGGGCCTTCCTTACGGCCCTTGCCTCTCTTAAAACGTTATAAGGCGAGAACCTCGGCGATGGGCTCTACGGTGAGTTCCGCGGCCGCGGCGCCGGCGTGTGTGTTGAGCGCGCTTTCCTGCACGGCGGCGATTGGGTCAAGGGTTTGGCTTTGGCCGATTAGCAGCGAGTCTCTTTCATTGAGTTGGGTCGGGTCCTGCCCGGGTAAATGCTGGTGCTGGTTATGGTGCGGATCGAGCATCGACATTACTTCGCGCATATTGCCGTTGGGACTGGCGGCGCCGAGCGGATTATTGCCGGCGATGGTCAACATTCGTGACTGATCCATCAATGCCGAAGCGTTGAGGTCGTGTGTGATGGCTTGGGTGTGGACCTGTTGGTTTAGGTGTTCCAGATTAAGCGAGAGCGTGTCAAAGAGATTGCCGGCGATTTCGTTTATTTGATCGAGTCCCGCGGTCGAGTGATCGAGCGAGATGTTGTTTGCCGTCGCGCTTTCGATGATGGCCTGGGAAATTCTTTCGACGTGATCGTCGTGGCGCAGTGGTTCGAACAATGACTTGAATCCTTCTTCGCGCACTGTATCTTTCAGATAGTTATTGATGGCGGCCGCGGCCGGTTTGGCGATTTCGCGGAATTGGGAGAGTTCCTTTTCGATGCGTACGTCCATCCGGGTGTCGGCAAGTTCCGAAAGCCTGTCGTCGATGGAGTGGAAGGACTGTTCAAAGCGCGTTTCAAGTTTTTCTACCGTAGCGCGCAATTCGTTGTGGCGAGCTGCGTCCTGGCCATTCAGTTCACTCAGTATTTGCTGGTGGGCTGCGTCGCGTTCGTCGCGCGAGACGTAGAGCGATTTTTCAGAAACGATTTGCGCTTCGACGGTGGCTGAATTGTGAGCATCGACTACCAGGTCCTGCTCGATTGAAGTGAGCTGCTGAGATTCGGCCTGCGCTACGAGAGTAGCGGGGGTGCTGCCGTTGTTGAGAGCGTCGAGCAGCTTGGTTGATTCGTGAACTTCGTTGTCGATCGGTAGCCGGGCTTCTTCGCGGGCGTCTTGTAAGACGTCACGAAACTGCGTTTCATAGGCAGCGGCCGCGCGTTCTTCCCGGACGGGTTGTTCGGCGCGGGCGATTTGGTTGTCGACGAAGGTCTTGAGATTGTCCCGGGAGGCGTCGAGATGCTGTTCGAGCGTTTGCGCGGTGGCCACGCGATCCATAACTTTGTCGGCGGCATTGACCAGCCGTTCATTGACGTTACGGCCGGCCGTGGCGTCCTTCAATTCCTGCGGTTCGAAAGACTGCCAGGCGAGTTCACGTGCCTGGGCCTGGGCGGTGTCCCTTACGTCTTGAGGAATGAGGTCCTTGATTGTCAGAGTTTGAATTTCATCCCGCGAAATATCCGGAAGCTTTCCGGTTTCGATCATTTCATGCGCGTGATCGGTGAGGACCGAGTGTTCAATGTCGTCGCGAGTCGCAACGTATCGTTCAGCGGCTGATTGCTGCGTGGGGCTGGCGAGTGTTGGGGCCTGTGGTTCTATCGTGCGAGCTTCGGTGGTTTGTAACGCGGCCCTGTCGCTGTCGAGGCGAACGAACGACTGTAAATAATCGCTGCGGGCGGTAGCGGCGTATTCGCGGAGCTGCGCGGCGCGATCGATATCGGCGGTGGTGAGAGTTTCTTGAACGACTTGAAATTCACGCGGACTGGCTTGGGCCAGGGTCTTACCCGGCTGCGAGTCAGGGTTGAGTGCCGCATTTACCAGCTCGCGGTTGAAATCGCGTTGTTCATCAGGACTTCTTATGGCGGCGCCGGTGATGTTTGCTTCCGAGCTTACGTGATAACGGCTGAGCGCCTCGCTTGCGCGAGTAGTACAGGAGGTGACGTGGTTTTCGAGAACCTGGAAGGCAGTGCGCGCGCGGTCCTGCAAGGCTGCGCTTTGTTCGATTAATTGTTGCAGGTCGCGTGTTTCATAGGCGAAGCCGGCTGGAGCATTAAGTAGATCGCCGGGACTTTGAAAGACTGAGGCTTTCATTTCCTGCCAGGCTTCGCGCTGCGCGCTTTCGCGTAAAGCAGCGGTTTGCTCAGGGGAGAGAGGATTGTTTGAGGCGGCGCTCGTGTTCTGTTGCACATAGTTGACAACCTGGTTAACTGAAGATCCGGAGATTGGATACTGTTCCGGAATGTCGAGATTGAATACGGTGACGTCATGATTTATGGAAGCGGCCTGCACGTCGCCGGCAATCCTGATCAGATCGCCGTAGGCCTGCTGGCGTTCATCGGTAGACTGTCTTAGGTGATCGACGATTTGAGACTGTCTGCCTTCGTCGAAGTGATTGACGACGTGGGTTATCGTCCGGACGTCGAGGTCCGTAAGTTCCGGGACGATGGTTGAGTTGTTGAGCGATTCGTAGTGGTGGCCATCGCGCACGGCTTGCGCGGCGGCAGTGCTGCGGGCTTCGAGCAAATCGGCGCGGGCGTAGTATTCCCGATAGAATCCGGTTTCAGCAGGTGACGGTAGTTTTTCTTCGATCGGAAGTGGCGGGGCGGCGCGGTTTTCATTTGTTTGAGTCTGGACCGGTGGATTGAGCGATTCGTACTTCGTAGCCAGTGCGTGCTGCTGTAGATAATCGCGTTCATATTGCGGGAGGCTGCGATGGGTCTTGTAGAGATCGAAGCTATTCGGGCGAGCCAGCGTGTCGGCCGGGTTGCGGAGGCTCATGTAGAAATGATTAAGCGCTCCCCTGGTGTTTCTGGTATCGAGATTCTCCAGTAACCGTGCCAGCCCGGGCGAGGGTTTGATTTTTCCTTCAGCCAGAAGTTGTACGCGTTCGGCCTTTTCCTTGCCGAATACAGTCATTGAATGAAGGGCGGCGCGCATTCCGTCGCGCATTTCACGGCTATCGGCTTGCGGTGAAACTGAGAGAAAGAGTTCGCGCATTTCCGAAACCGACAACGGGTTATGTCCGGGCGCTTCGACTTCCGTAGGATTCGCCAGGTGGGATTGAAGTTGATTGTAGGTCTGGAAGTTTTCGGTGCGGATTTCAATTGCCGTTTCGACCAGCTCGTCCGTCGTGCGAGTGTCGGCTAGCCGCTGGGCGTAGTCACGGAAAACCGGATTACGTGCGAGTTGATTGGTGGTGTGATCCGCATGCCGGTAGTCAATGTACTGGCTGAGGAAATGAGTCATTTCCTCTCGTTCTTCATCGCGGCCGGTAATTTGGCTGGGGCTATGGAGAGTGGTCCAGGTTGCGGTTTGCAGACGGCATTCTTCGACGGTGGCCGCAATCGCTTCGTATTCCGGCATGGTCGCGACCGGCATCCTTACCACTTCATTGCTGGTGAGTGAGACAAATACGGGTTCGACCTTGCTCTGCAAATCGAGTTGCGGTGCGATGTTAGGATCCAGCCGCGCTCTCGTCGCGTCGGCAATGTCTGAGGCACGTTGCAGCCCGTCGAGCGTCGGTTGCAGACCTTGCCGAGCTTCACTGGCCGTAGAGATCTCCCGGCCGGTTATCTGGGTGAAGTAACGGGCGTGGTTTTCGAGCTCTCTGGCGTTTTCAAGTTGCGCGGCCTGAATGTCCGGGCTTATGAGCGTCCGAGCGAGTTGGCTTCGTTCTTCGCCGCGCGCGTATTCGTTTTCGGCGACGACTTCGGCATGGAACGGGCCCGCGCGATATTCAAAGCTGGGATTATTGCCACGAACCAGGGCCTGATGTTCGTCCAGTGCGCGTTCGTGTTCGTTATGAAGAAACGTACTCTTGAGGGTTTGAAAGGCATCGCTATCGCGCACATGGTCCGCGAACTGGTTGGCCGCATTGGTAAGGTGTTGGGCGCAGGCCTCGGCTCTTTCGTAATCTCTCAGGAGATTTTCGGTGCTGAGTGTTGCCGAGCCCAGACGTGATTGCACGCGATCGAGGGTTTGCTGTAATTCGATTTTGGTAGGGGCAAGCGATTCGAGACGGTGTTTGATTTTGTATCCGGCAACTTCCAGTTCGTTGATGCGCGCGATCTGGCTTCGCGTAGGGGCCTGTTGTCCGGGATGTGCAGTGAGCCAGGCTGTGCGAGCTTCGGCCTGGGTAGAAACGATCTTTTGATATTCACCAACCTGCAGCTTTCCGGCCCCGCGCAACCGATCGGGATTGAGATGATAATTATCTTTCGCCCATTGGATGGCTTCGCGGCTGAATGGTTTCGTTTCCCTCTTATATTCGGTGGCTACCAGCAAACGCAGCGAGGAAAGCGCATTCAGCTTTTCGCCGCGAGCTGAAGTGCCGGCAACCTGATCCGGAAGATTTTGCTGAAAGAGATTTGCCACGCGCTCATCGAAGCGGTTTGTTTCGTTGGTACGGTTGGAGTCGTAGATTGGCGAGAGTATTTCTCGCTTGCTTAGACCGCTTTCAATCTGAGCATCGATGCGCGGAAGGATTTCGGTAAGCAGGCGTTCTTCGGTTTCACTGGTGAGTGTGGCCGGGACTAGCGGTGGCAGGCTATCGAGATTTATACGATCAAAGGTAGCGTCGAGGGCCCGGCCGTCTCCTTGTTGTCTTTCGGCGCCGAGATGATCACCTTCCGGCGTGGCGAACTCGAGAGACTCATCGGCGCCATGCTCAAAGATGTCGGCGTAGATCTGATTTTCATCTACGATGGGCTCAGAAATTAAGTCTGGAGTTGAAAATCCGGTTAGTTCGCCGATGCTGGCCAGTCCGTGAGAGTTCGCATTGAGCTCCTGAAGATAAAGCAGGTGTGGATCACGATCCGCGCCGGGTTGCAGTTGGATCTGTTCTTCGAGTTCGGGTTCACGAAATGCGGCCTCGCGGTTTTCTTCAGCCAGGTCGAGAGTATATTGGTGGACTTCCTCCGCGGTTGGCTCCTGGGTGGGCTGCGGTAGTTGTTCGGCCCAGCGCGCGGTTTCTTCGATCACGCGGTCTATGGAGGCGGCCCTTCCTTCCTTGCCGCGAAACGTTCCATTTTCATCCCGGCGTATCTGGTCGTAGATGTTTGTGAAGACTGTCAGCCGGCCGTGCGAATCCATCCATTGTCCGCAGGCCTGGTTTGCCACTTCAAAAAGACGCTGTCCTTTTTCCACTGCCTGTTTGGGGTCGTCGACAAAGCCGCGCACAAAATCAATTGCGTGCGCCTCGGTGCCGATGGTGACTTTAGTGGCATCAAGCGGTTTAGAGTCAGGGTCTTTGGGAATAGAGAGAACCGAGTCGCTGATGGTTGCGCCGCGCTCATATGATTCGCGGAGAAACTGATCGGTTTGATTCAGCTTGTGGGCGTGTTCGCCCCGGGTCAATCCTTCTTCGACGTTAAAGATGGTCCGGAAATCATCGGAGGTTCCCTGGGAGAGAATGTCCCGATGCGCTTGTTCCGCGCGCGCGGAGAGTTTAGGCGCGGCTGCTGCTGGCTGTTGCAAAGGAGTGGGTTGCGCGACGGCCGGTTGCGTTTGTTGCGGAGCCTGCTGTAACTCCTTTTCACGATCGCGCTGAATTAGGTGTTCGACGGCGTTCTTAACCACGTCGCCGTGACAAGGTTCCGGATGGCAGCTACAAGCGAGATTAACTTTTTCACCTGAGACAACGCGGTCCTTGATCTGTTCGAGCGCGTTGAAAGCCGCGCCTTTGCCGCTTTGGATTTCCTGCCATAGCCACTGCCGATATTCGGAAATCGCGTCGAGGCGGGTAGCTACCTGGAACTGCGCGGCCGTGCTGTTTACGTGGGACCAGTTATTTCCGAGCGGGGTTCCGCGACCGATGTAGAGGTAAGAAGCATCGCGCGGCCCCTCGTAGGTGTGGCGATTGATGACCTGGAGATTGGCCAGCTCTTGAATTGGTAAATGTCGCGCCGATGCTCTTTTGGCCATTGGGTTCTTCGGTGTTGTGCAAACACGGCTACACAACAACTCCGACAAAGCACAGTGCAAAAGGTGTGCGCAAAGAAAGCCGAGTAAATACGCGAGGTTTTCATGGTTTCCGCTTGGAGACGCGGCAAGCGGCTTTTTAGGTCAGCTTCTTTCGGGGTAGGGTGTCGGGAAACGCCAACAGTCAACGAATACTGCGGACTACCGCCGAAAGAACCAGGCGCTTGAGGAACGGGTCAGACGGAAGGTCGCGTTCGTGGCTGAGGCGGGCCCACTCTCTCTTGGCGAGGCTGACGCGGTCGGCGTACCTGAGCTTTCTGGTGGAGCGGGCTTGTCTGGCGACGAAGGGGGCGAACGCGGCAGCGTGGTAAAGAGCAGTAGAAACAAGATCGCTTTCGGACAGAAGCCGGGCTACTGATTCAGCAATCTTATTTGGGTCCTTTGCTTTTATCGCCTGATGAAACCGGGCGAGGGATTTTGGACTGCAATTGCCGGCGAGTCGGTGGAGTCTGAGATTGGAAGTAGCGGACATTGGAAAATTACCGGAGCAATCGGGATACCGCGCGGTAGATTGATTGAGGAAGCAACCTACCGCGCTTTCCCGTGGTTATTTACCCGGAGCTCTGGCATTGGGATCGGGAACGCTGAGTTCGAGACCTACCATAGTGCCGGGTGCTACGGACTGGCCGTATTCCGGTTCCTGTCCGACGACAACGCCGTGTGGGGCGTCAATGTCCCATCTTTCGAGCAGGACTTTTGGGACAAGCTTCGCCTCACGTGCTTTAGCTTCGGCCGCTTTGAGGTCCATCCCGACCAGTTGAGGGACGGGAGTCCCGGGCGGAAACTTCTCACTGCGCGTCTGGCGGTGAATGGCCAGTGCAATTGCGATCGATGCCGGTAGCAGGACGAAGTAAGCGACCAGCACGATTAGCAGGATTTTGATCCACGGCTTTCCTGGTTTGATTCTCATGGCAGTAGTTGGCGAACGATCAGCCTTGAGCTGCCGCGCAATCGCGCGCGCGATCGTGAGCAGAACAAAGCCGTTCAGGTGTCGGCTTGGCGATGCGTATTTGGCGTTCAAGGGTTTCGTTACCGTCCTTTCCGGCTTTGCCGTCAGCCTACTTTTGAACTGGTGATGAGAACAATATTGGAAGTGTAAAGGCACTTTGTAGTTGCCCTTCTTCAAACAATCAAATCTATATCCGGTGATAAGTCCTGGGCGGCACCCGCAGGATCGGCGGGAAGGTTTGCGGCTTCGCGGCCGGGCGCATTTGTCAGTGGCTGTCCGGTAACAATCAATGAACTTGGAGGCTCGATTGTTTGCAGCGGATCTTTGGTTATGTCCTGAATCGGCTGCCCGGTCAGTTCGGTCGGAAGCTTCTGCTGGGTGTCGAGTACCTGTGGAGTAAAGACATGTTTACTAAGTTCAGCGTTATTAATGAGCGATTCGATTTTAAGGCGTTCCTGCGGGTCCGGTTGTCGGATGGCCTGCATCTCGAGCTGCACGATCTGTTTGGTGGTAAAGATTGGTTCCGGCACTTCCTGGCCGGTCGTATGCAAATGATCGCGATAGTTGTCAGCGATCGTCTGAGTTATGTTGTCGCACTGCTGGGCGTTCGATAATTCGTCCTTCAGTTGTCCGTATTCTGTCTGGACTGCCTGACTGACTTCTTTTCTCAGGTGGCGGTGTTCTTTCGTTTCCGCGAGTCGGTGTGCGAGCCATTTGATTGGGTGCCGGGGTTCGTAGAAATCAGCTTGGCGAGCGGTAACGTAATTACCTTCGAGGTCCTTCACCATTACCGGAACAAAGTCGCGGTGTTCTTCAAATGCTTTCAGCTTCTCCTGGGAGGTCCGTACGGACATAGTGGTTATCCAGGCGCGGCCGATGGCGCGGGCGGCCTGTTCGAGGATCGATGGTCGTTTGTCCGGGCTTTGGCGATCCTGATAGCGGGCTTCGAGAAGATAAGCCTGTCGCAGCATGGCCGGCTCGCCGAGGGTGGTGGCGTGGTCAATCAGGTGGCTTATTTCGCTGCGGGTCAGGACCTTTTCTGGCTTCTCTACAAACCGGTCGCCATGGCGTAGATCGCGTGCGCGTTGTTCGCGTTCATTGATGGAAGTCAGGCTTTCAGTCATGCGGACAGACTGACTAAGAGAGGTCCCGAGGTCCTGTTTCCGGTCGTCTATTTTGGTGAGAATAATCTGGCGCACGTCCTTCAGGCGTTCGGCTTCGACTGCGGCCGCGCGGCGAGCTGAGGGAAAGAAGTTGATGGTGCGCAGCTTCAGCGGAGTACCAAAGAACCGGGACCGGTTGAGTTGGGTGGAGATACGTCTGTCGACTTCGGCGAGCGAGTATTTTTCACCGTCAATTTCCCAGCGTGTCTGATGTTGGTTTCGTTCGAACTGATAGAGCCTTTCATGTCGGGCTGCCTGTTCCGCGCGGGTCATCAGTAGCTGGCCTTCGAGCCGGGCTACTTCGCTATCGGTGCGGGTAGGAACGCCTGCTTCTACGGCCAAAGCTTGACGGATATTTTCAAGGGCATTAACGCGCTGGGGATTGTGCCGTGCGATGGCCTGATCCTGGAGCTTGGCCAACTGTTCGCGCGCAAGAATTGGTACGGGCATCTGAAGTCCGTGTGCGCGGTAGTGAGATTGGATAGCCCGTACTTCGGCCTGCAGGCGGTGGTGACCGGCGCTGGCGGTATCGAGGTCTTTGCTGATCTTCGTTATCGTTTTGGAAACGATGACCTGGTGGTCATGAATTCCCTTGTAGTGATCGTGAACTTCGGTTTCGTATTGGACCTGTCGTGCGTGGTGTCGTTTGTCCGGGTCGGCTATGGCCTGCTCGCGGACAGTGGAAGCGGCGCGAGTATCGGCGCGGCGGTGGATATCGAATTCCGATATCTGACGGGTACGTCCATGGGTGGCATCGAAGACGCGAAAGCGGCGCTTATCTCCGTGGTCGATCATGGACTGAAGTTCCGCGTCGAGCCGTTCGACTTCGCCGCGAGCGACCATCGATTGACCTATCGTTTCGCGATCCTTCTGGACGCGATCGGGGCCATCACCCGTAGGGACATTAGGGTTGCGACTGGTGTCGAGTTCGTTGCTATGAAATGCGGATTCCGGTTCGTGATCAGAAAAGTCAAAAGTGGTGTCGGGAGCTTCATGATCGAAACCAGGCGGGGCCGTATCGATGGTTGGACTTTCAATCGTCGGGGTATGTTCCGGAGCGGCAAAGTCAATTCCGTCCACGGCTTCAACTGACTGCTCAGGGGAACCGGTTTGTGCTGGTGAATGAGTGCTACTGTCTTCGATTGTATGCTGTGGTTCAGGAGCGGTTTTTGACTGGCCATCCTGGCCGATCTCTTTTTCCGGTTGAGTTCGGTTGCGGCTTCCGTCGACGGTTCTTTCCTGGATACGCTCGTGCCGAGCCTGACGAGTAGTGTCGATGCCGTGGTTGACGGATTCGGCTATCAATCCTTCCTTGAATTCCTTCTTTCCGTCTTCACCAATTTCGTTATGAGGTAAGAGCGTTCGTGGGACGTGATCGATGTGCTTCGGTTCATGTGTTACGCGGTCGATTCCCTGACGGCTAATGGCCATATGGACGTGCGGGTTATCGGTATTGAGATGGATGCCGGCAATCCAACGGAGTTCGTAAACGTCTACTTCTTTTTCAATCTCGCTGGCGGTATCGCGGATGATATCTCTGAAGGCTTCAATGCGTTCCTCATGACTGTCGCCGAGGTCCTTAAAGGATTCGGGTTCGAGGGAGACGACGATATGGATGACGTCTTCTTTTTCCGGAAGCCATCCCTGTCCCTGGGCCAGGATCTCATCAGCTTCCTGAAAGCTGAGGTCATCGCGTTCATTGGAAAAAAGTGGCCGTGCTTCCTTAGCGTTGAGGTGTTCTTTTTCCGGGTCTCTTTTCGATTCAGCAATGTAGCGAGTGACGCCGCTGGCGCCGGTGGAGGAACTTGAGGGTTTGACGGCTACGATGGTCTTGGGCATCGGCTTTCTCAGGGAAAGGGAGTGGGTGCCTGACGGCGGGTTTCTTAGTCAACCTCCGTGCCAGACTGCCGCTTCTGGCTATCCTTCGCTGGGTGGTCGAATGAGGACCATTTCGAGCTTGGCTGGCGACTGAAAAGTTTCGCCCATTTGTTCGACCAAATTCATACCTTCGGTGCGGGCGTCCAGGTGTTCTTTAGCGGCCGCTGCTTTTGGGTTCTTTTGATTTTGGTCGCGAGCCAGGGTTGGTTCGACGATAAACCGCTGGATGAAATAGAGGGCGGCCCAGACGCTGGAGAACGACTGCGCGGACAGATTGTAGTGGGACGAGCCGAGCGCAAAAAGACGCTTGAATTCGGTCTCATTTAATTCGAGCAAGTCGGCTTGTGTTTGACCGGAAGTTTTGAGTTGTCGGACGGCGGCTTCGAGTTCCTTGCGAAGGTCTTCGATCCCGGCCAGCGCCTTACGCTGCAAGGACAGAAGTGACGGTTCCTGGGCGGTGTCGGCGACTTCGGGAGCGAGGCGTTTTTTGATAGCCCACTGGTGAACGATGTGGCGAATAACTTCCGATTTCGTGCCGCCAGTTTTACCTACTTCATCGTCGACAAGTTTACGGTCCGCGCTGAACAGATTTACGCCGAGCGTTTGGGGATCTATTTCGCGGCGTCGGCTGATGCCGCGCTTACTTGGGGATGCCTTGTGAGCCATAGGGGTCGTCGTCCTTCCGGGTCGTTTCGAGTGGCTTTCAAGCTGAAAACCTGCGGCCTTGTGAGCAAGTGTTGTGCCCTAAAGAGATAAGGGCAACGACAAGGCGAATAAGCCATTCGACAAGTCGGTAAGTGGCTGAAACTAAACCGGAAACGGCGCGGGCTAGAGTCAGAAGTTGAAGGGAGTGGTTGCAGTGCGTTGAATCTACGAGAGATAGCGGTTGGTCGAGAGGTCTGAATGCGTGGGGTTTTCCCAACACATGGTTTCCGGCGTGTTTTGAGCAGATTCCTAGTTGATAAACTCGCAACTGATTGCGTTTATCCCCTGAGCCTAGTCTTAAGAGCGGTCATCCTAGAAACTCAAGGCTGCAAAGTAGCCAAAATAGGCGACTTATCGTCCTGAGTAGGCGATTTCACGTACAATCCTGTCTACAACTATCTAAGCCCACTTTCTATGGGTGTTGTATTGGTCTTTATAGGGTAACAAACGTTAGTTCAGGCAGGTATTTCAAGGTGATGATTTGGTAGGTAAGTGAGGGGTATATATAAAGGAGGGGCAAGTGAAGTAAGTGGCAGAAAAATAGGTGGCCACCTATCCACGGAGGTTGATGGACAGGCAGCCACCGAAGGCTTACCAAGCGAATGGAAGGCAACTAAGTCAGGCAGCGTAAGCAGGGCGAAAACCAACTGTGTTCTTGAAAGTGTACTGATAATTCCGCTTCACAGACGCCTTTCTTAAACGAGCTTTTTCGGAACTTTCAATGCGACTTCGGGAACCCTTCAACCAGCCTTCGAATCCAGGGTAATCAGCGATGTTTTGATTCGCGACTTGCTGGATTCTAACGAGGTCATTATCGCGTTGAACGACGTTCCAAACGAGGTCAACATTGGCTGTTTGATCCGGGGTTGTTTGAATCCGATTGATAGCCATATCAACCAGGATGCCCGTCCTTGTGGCTTCGCGCTGAATGGCTTCGGCGATGCGTTGGCGAGCTATGTTCCGGTCGCGAATATCTTGTTGGCGAATGGTGCCGTTTGAGAATGGTGAATTCATGGTTTTGTCCTTGAAGTGGAATTGAGGGTTGGGGGCCTCAAGGCGGTAGTGCCAAGCGCCCCCGTGCCTCTCGCATGCGGTCGAGACAGACCTTTCCTAACCGACCTACCCGGTCTGCGAACTGTCCCAACCTTCTTTTGGTATGTGGTTTAAGAGCGAATAAATCGAGTGATTGCAGTCGAGCAAAAACCTGTCTTTAGCCTGCGTAGATGTAGGCCATATCGCGGCGCATCCGTTCGTCTTCGCGGCGTGTTCGCGCGACGAGTCTGCGCTTGAATTCGCAGGCCATCAGGCCGTTGATCCAGACAACCCCGTTGGCGTCTGCATAGCGATCTTCGCCGTAAAGTTCGCAGGCGTCGCAGTGGTAGTTAACGCGCCCATAGTTGCGCTCAAAATCACGCGCTCGCATACATGCGTCGTAATCGTGGGCTTGAGGATTGCCGCAGAGGCATTCGAGCTTAACGCCGTGGAGTATGTAGTGCGTGTGTTTGCGAATCGCCTGTTTAACCTGTCCCAAGGATGGGGTCACGTTGTAGAGAAACAGGGTCGCGCGAACTTCTTTTGGCCGCGCAATAATCGTCTCGCGATAGCCGTAAACCGCGATGAGTTTGCGAATGTGTTTTGCAAGCGTCATGTGAGCCTCCACAGTGAAATCAAATGGTTGCAGTCAAGCTAAAACCCGCCGAATTTTTCGTCGAATTCGACGAGGTTCGGGGCCGGCGATTGAGGCTGGCTGGTAAGGTATGGCACGGTGTTTGTAGGGAAAAGCGGCGCGCTTCAGGCGCAGAGATTTTGACGAAAAGGACACCCTTCAGCTATGCCAAAGAAACCCTCAGACAAGTCGGCCGGAGCGCCGATTCTTGATTTCACAGTCGATGCCTTGAAGGAACTGAAAGGCATCAGCGTCCGCACATCGCTTCATGATTTGATTGCGAAGTACGTTCTTTATGTGGAGCAATCAAAAGGGCAAAAGCCCGACAAAAGCGCAGTGGTTGACAAGAGTATCGAGTACGCGTTTACCAAGGACACGGGCTTTCAGAAGTTCTTGAAAAACGGCGGGGCTGCGAAGCCTGATGTCTCGCAGACTCCGCGTCCTGCCGCAGCCGCGGTGGAGTCGTAGACGACGCCGACAGGCTGGAAAAAGGGACTGCCGCCGTGCTGTTTTTCGGCGGCGGTTTCTTTTTGGGTGGGTCTTATTTCACGTGTGGATTGACGCTTCCATGGAAAAGGAAATAGTTAGAGGGCGGATGATAACAGCGATTATGTCCGGGTGCGCCTTGTCCTCAAGGCGCAAGCTTTTGGGAGGACATAATCTTCTGTTATCAGTTTATTTCACCGCCCACCTTAACGGAGGCGGGCGTTTTTCAGCCGGCCGAAGTTCCCTTTGTTCGAGGATAGTCGCAGTGGTTTTTCTGCGGCATCCGAGAACGATCGGCTGGAAAAAATGTCGATGTATTGATTTGGATTTCAGTGCGTGGAGGGATTGTAAGAGCGGACGAAGCTTGAGGGGTTTCCAGTAGCGCGACTGCGGGAGCATGTCGCGCGGTCCTGGGCTGGGATTCCTTCAAGGGGAAGGGCTTAGCCGCGGGCTGGCGGCGGTCCAGCGACCGCCGTGCAGGAATAATCGAGGTAGTTGTAAGCGAGCGAACGTGACCTGAATCTTTGGCTTTCGGCGCGGGTTGCTTTGATTCGGCAACCATCTTGGATGGCCAGTAGTTGCTGTCCGCGCGGGTCGTCATTGACGACAAGAATTTTCTGGTCAGGAATGGTTGGATCGTCGGCGCGGAGATGGACGATGTAAGCGTCCCAGCCAATCGGCTTGGCCGATATTTTCGTCCAGGTTGTGTTTGCGATGTTATTCGCTTGGGAGATTGCTCGGTTCTGCATCCGGACGTCGATAGGGAGCAAAGCGAGCGTGGTTATGCCCATCATTAGGACTGTGAGGGCGAGGCCTGCAAAGATGTTTTTAATGACTTGGTTTTTGCGCATTTGAGAGATTCCTTTCAAGATGTGTTCGCGTGATTTCGCGTTAGAAACCCAAGCGAAATCTTAGGTAGCAGGCAATGGGAACGTGGCGAACTTCGCCATGCTCAAACATTTTGCAGGTGCGAATTCGGCGGTGCCGAATGAGCACGTAAAGGGTGGAATGCAGTTGGATTTTCATGTTTTCGTTACCCGTTTTCTTCTGCGGAACGCATGCGGTTGTCGCCTTTGGTTACCAGGAGATGTCCGAGTTTGGCGAGTGTGATGGAGAACAATAGCGAGAGGAAATAGGTTCGAAATTGAGGGCCGCTCATGACGATGGAATTATAGGCGACGAAATTCCGGTCACTGAATTTTCCCAGTCGTTCAATGTGCAGCTCGTGCGCGATGATTGGCAAACTGGCGGCGGTCCAAAGGACAGCTAACAGACTACCTACGATGTAAGTGACGAATCCTTTGTTCATTTCGAGTCTTGCGAATTTTGTCTTCATGATTTGCTCCTATGCCGCGAATGCGGCCCAGCCGGTGGGCATTTCTTTTTCAAAATCACAGCCAATTTGTCTGCACGGCCGTTGATGTAAAAGATGGCTGCGGGTCTGTTCTTTGAGAAGTGGGATTTGGAAAGTGCAGTTCTCAGGGATGCCGACAAAGAACTTGCCGGAGATTTGAACGTGCGCTCCGACTCCTGGAAGTTCGGTCATGCTTTGACAGATCAGAGTTCCCGTTTTGTCTTCCAAAGTGAAGTGAGGAAACGGAGCTTCGCAAATTGTGCGAACGACGCCCTGGACGGTCAAGGACTTTCCGTGGTAGACGACCGGGCTCGCGTTTATGGTGGCAATTAGAGTGTTCATGATTTGCTCCTATAGGACTTCAAATTCAAGGAAAGATCCGGTGAAGTTTTCTTTCACTTTGCCGTCGTATTTAGCGGCCCACGGGGTCTCGCGGAAATGAGCTTTTACCTTCATCGGCACCGGTACACGGTCATGTGGATGGGTGAAGGCAAGTGTCAGTGGGTTGATCTTTGAGTCGAGGGGATTGGCCATGTAGATCATGATCCAGCCGGCGTCTGCTCCGTGTTCGTTCTTTAGGATTAGCTTTGTATCGCCGATCCAGTTCCAAGCGACGGCATCGATTGAATAGACTTTGCCGTCCATTGATTTAGCGCGGGCGATCGCTTGGTTTCGGGCCTTGTTTTCAACATGGTATTTGAGCCCATAGACCGTGGTAAGAATGGCGCCGATTATCAGCACTATTACGGCGGCACTACAGAACTCGTCATGGTTTCGGACGAAGGATTTGAAGTTTTTCATGGACGGACTCCTTTGGTGGTTAGGCGAGACCGGGCGCTTAGTCTTTAGCAAGTGCAATGCCGCGACGTTTAGGCGGTTGCGAAGTTGTTGTATGCAAGAGCCAGAAGGCTGAGGTCTTCGTGGCTTTCCAGCATGTCGTGATAGGCGTGGGACGCGACGGAATATCGAATGGAGTCGCGGTTGGATATTGTGGTTAATTCGTCGTGGGCGTTCTTCAGGCTGTGCGCGGCCCAGGTCGGAATGTTGAATTGCTCACAAAGCGCTAAAAGGATTTCGATAAGCATGGTTGCCTCCTGACGATTAGAAAATCGTTCAATTGCAGTCGGCCTAAATCCTGGTTTGTGTTGCAGGCGAGCGGTTAAGGAAGGTCGTAAACGGTGACGTTTACGCCGTGGGAGCAAAGCTCATCTTCGATGATGCTGGCGATCATGGTCCAATCGCCGCCGGCGAGTCCGGCGCCAAGGCGCGGCATGTGCACGGTTGCGTCATGCTCGAGAGCAAGTAAGCGGACTCGGGAGAGCCCTTCGCGGAGCGCGGCGTAGCGAATGGGCCGGGGATTGGATTGAGATCGGATTCCGGATTGGCCAATGATGTTGGCCACACAAAGTCCGGTTCGGACTTTGACGAATTGGACCTGGCCCAGCGCGAATGGAATGGGGGCGCTTGATTGTGCCCAGCGACGGTAGTCGCGTTCCGGCTGATGGTAGCGCGCGGACAGTGCGCGGACGAAGCCGGCATTCCAGAAACCTTTATCGTTGCAACAATGTGCAATGATTTGGTTCCCGGGCGCGACCGGATTGGTCGCGTCGCCGATGACGTAGTTAATTGGAATTGGCTTTGGCAAGTTGGAAACCTCGGAGCTCAAGTTGGGTTGCAAGCTTTCCTGATTCGTAACAGCGGAAGCAAACCGGAATTTTCGGGTTCGACGGTTCGTGGAAACTAATAGGCAATCGAGTCGAGCCGATTTCCTGGGTTTGGGTGCAACTGACGCAGGCTCCGGAGTCAGGTGCAAGAACGATTTTGGTGTTGACGCGGGCGATATTCCGAGCAGTTCCTGGACTCGTTCCGTCCCAAATGGCGAGACCGTAATTCGATGTACGGCCCATATAGGAATCTTTGTCTGTTTGGCGAGTCCCTTCGACCTGCATTGAATTGAAGCCGAGATTGTGGCGTGGACGGGCTCCGATATGACACACGGTTACCGCGCGGTAGGCCTTGGCTTTCAGGTAGCGTTGAGTGGCCTCGTCAGATCCTGCGCAATCGCCGACGAGAATCAAGAAGCCTTGGGCCATGATTCGATCAAGGGCGGCGAGCGCGTCTGTGGGTAGGAAATGAATTGATCGTGATCCGGAAACGAATACAGTAGTCATCGATGGCCTCCGAAGAAAATAGAAATCAGCGGTTTGCAGTCCAGTCTGAAATCTCTCCCTGGGGTGGCGCTAACTTAGAACGTTCTAAGTCACGTAGTCTCTCAGAGGTTCGTCGATTTCGCCGATGCTTTTGTAGACAACAACCAACTCTCGCGTGTTTGCGCAGGATCGGTAAGTGGGGTTTTGAACTTGGGGATAAGGTCAGGCAGGAGGAACGTCGCCGGCAACGGTGACCGGAGGCAAGGGCATTTAGCGGGTGGAATGGATTTCTTGTGCGGGGATGGGCCTGTCGCCAATTTAGAAGGCGACCGCTGAAGGTTAGTGCTTGATGATCGATGTCAGGTGAAATGGTCTGCAGATGTGGGCGATTAGGATCCATTTCAGGAAAGTCTTTAAGGTTGGGAATTTCATGGTAGCTCTCTTGGCTGGGAAAGGATCGGTGTGGGTCCCGATCCTTCCGGTCTGCGGTCTTAACCTTGAATTTGGCCTTTCCTGCGGATTGGTGGCTTGCGAAGTGGGTTTGAGAAGTTTGCGCTATGGAAGCTGGCAATTAGGGTTGGCGGGTTCATGCGTTCTCGTGATGGAATCACGGCCGCAGTATCTTCCTGGAATGCTGGTGTAGAGGGCTCTGACGTGTCCGCAGTTACGACTTTGTCTTCGGGTGCCGTTACTCGATACGTGGCGTTCGATATGGCGTTAGCGGGTTTCTTGGAATGGCAGGCTCTGGACGCGGCGAGAATGGCTGTCAGGAGCAGGATGGCTGTGAAGATGATGATGAAGGGCAAGAGGCTTTTGAAGGTTGTTTTCATCGGTTTTTCCTCGTGAAGTCGGTTTTAGTTTCCGCTCAGTTTTGACTCAGGCGATTAGAGAATTGCCGCGAGTGCGGGCTTGTAGGTGACGAGCTGGCTGCGGTAACGCTGTAGCAGCTTTCGGCCGGCTGCGAACTCTCTTGCGCTTAAGTTGTTTTCAGCAGCCAGGCTGTGGCCGAAATCTGCGTCGAATTTATTGAAACCGACGCCGTCTCGGTGTCGGGCGCCGTCGCATTTGCCTGCCAGGTAGCGGAGGCCTTCGGTTACGGCCTCGCGCAAGGCTGGAGTGATTACGTTGTTAAGGCGTTCGATCGTCTCGGTTAGCATTAGTTCGGTTACGTCTCCGAGCGTGGCCACGGCTTTGGCAAGTTTGTCTGCGGCTTCCTGATCCGGGTCTCCGTCGTGTCCTTTGACCCAGATGTAGTTGACCTGGTGAGCTTGTGCGGCTTCGTCCAGACGTTGCCAGCAATCGAGGTTGGTCTTTCTTCTAAAGTTACCCTTCATGGTTTCGACAACGTAGCGCGAGTCTGATCGCAGAGTTACGGAGCATGGCTCTTTGAGCGACTCAAGCGCGATCGCGGCAGCGATGATTTCGGCGCGTTGATTTGTTGATGGTCCGATGTAGGAAGCGGCAGCTCGCTTGCGTCCTTTGTATTCGAGAATTGCAGCGGCCGCGGCTCGCGTTTGGTCCTGGCCGTTGCCGAGGCACGCGCCGTCGACTGTAAGTGTGACTTCTTTAAGTTCGGACATGGCTTATTTCACCTCGTCGCAAAAAAATGTAGCTGCACGCCGAGCGACCGAAGCCGCCCAGCGTGCGAGCATTTGTGGTTAGTTCGAGCGTGAGTACCCGCCTCAGAAGGGCACGTCTTCGTCAGAAAGCTGGCCGCCGGCGGCTTGAGCTTCGTCGGCCGTGCCTGGCGCTGCACCCTCACGGCGCCGCTTGCCGAGGAACTGCACGTCGCTCGTGTTGATGTTCATCGTCAGGCGAGTTTCGCCGTCACGGCCTTTCCACAGTTCCGGCTTCAGGCGGCCTTCGATGTAGACCTGGTCGCCCTTCTGCAGGTGCTGGGAAACGGCTTCCGCGCTATTGCCGTAGACGTTCGCGGTGAACCAGTTCTGGGTTTCGGTCGCATCGCCGGAGCCATTCTTGCGGCGCTCGTTGGCGCAGATTGAGAAGGACGCGACGGGACGGCCGTCAGGCATGTAGCGGAGTTCCGGGTCTTTGCCGAGGTTGCCGACTACGATGATTTTCGAAAAGGACATGTGTTTTTCTCCTTAGTAGGTGACTTTGCATTGAGTGATGAGCGAACAGCGCTTTTGGAGACGCGGCAAGCTCTCGATTTGTCCGCTCACCCGGGCAGGTGAACTGACATTGACTTATCGTGTCATCAGCTTCTTTCTATTTTTCGTGAGTGGAGCTGAAGACGTTGGTGAGAATTGAGGGCCTCCCGGTACCACCGATCGGTAGCATCGTTCAGCCCTCGGTTCTTAGTTCGCGGGAGTTCGAATTGCAGAACATTGCAGTCCTTCTAACTCCCTGTTTTTGTGGTTTCGTTCAAGCTTATGCGGCGAGAGGTTCAGCAAGGCCGGTTGCGGCTTTCAGTCTTGTCCAAAGAGCCGCTTTGTCAGTCCCTGTGAGCAGGTGACTCATGTCTTCGGGGCGATTGCTGTTTCCGGTTTTCCGGTCCTCGAAGAAAGCGTAGCGAAGGAAGCCAAGCGTTCTTTGCGAAGCGTTGGCGACGATGTCATCCAGGCCATTCTGAATCCGGGCGTAGACGTCAGGTCGTTCGTTCTTGAAAAGCCTGCGAACGTATTCCCGGTGTTCAATTGGAAGTTTGTTGACGGCGATAGCGAGCGTGCGAAGATCTTTCACTCGAATTGTCTGTGCGAGTGCAATCACGGGCATTGCGGGAATGAATGTACGCACGGTGCCGTTGGTATTGCTGGTGATTCGAGGGGCAATGGATTCGATTGCCGCGCGTTTGACTTCATAGGCCGTGTTCAAGGCCGTGAACATTTTCACGTCGATGGTTTCATCGATGCGGGCCTTGTATGCGGCTTGGATGGTTTCGATCAGGGACCGACTGTCGGTAGCCGTGATGATTTGCTGCATGAAACCGCGGAACTTGGTCGAACGGTTCATATTGCGATAGATGAAGTCGCGCTTGGTGTTTTCGAGGATTTGATCCAGAACCTCTCGAACGTATTGACGCACTTCGCGATTCGGATAGACGGACACTGAGTAGGTGTACTCGGCAAGCCCGTCCTTGCGGGCGACAACGCCTCGGGTGGTGCGCCGTGCACGGTTTTCTTTGTCTCCAGGATCGCCATAGATTTGATTGAGCCGGAATTCGATGAAGGCATCGATGGTTTCCAGGTCTTCGCCTTCAACGTAGAGTTGAAGAATTTCGCTGGCGATGTGGGCGGCGTCCTGGGGAAGATAGGAAGCGTCGACATCTTCTTCGAGAGTCCCGTCGACAACGAATTTTTCGCCGTCGCTCATGTGTAGTGAAACGACGCCACCTTCGTCGTACTGTTCGGTAACGCGTTCGTGGCTTTCCTGGAGAGCAGCGCCGTCACAATCTCCGGCTTCGATTCGATCCCCAAGCCATTCCTGGAATTTACTTTCTTCGTCGTATACGTTCCCGCTGGAGTAAGCGCGCGGGAGTTTTGTGCAGATAGCGCGCATTTCGGCGGTGAAAGGATCAGTGGTGTCGTAATGATCGAGGATCTCTTCGCAGCGACGGTCAAATAGCTCGCGGCGTGCTTTTGGATCGAGCTCGTCGCTGTAGTGAGGTGAACCGAAGTATTCGTAGACTTCGGGTTCGTCAAACAAGCGATCTTCGTTAGTTGCGGTGACGGCCGTGAGCTGCATCGCCATCTTGGCGATTTCAGTGAGAACGTCTCGGATTACCAGGCTCTTGAAGTCGCTCGCAGAGGTTTCGGCAGTTGGGCAATGAGACGCCAGGCGGCGCTTGATTTCGCTGTAGGCATAGGACGCCCAGATTTGGAGTGAGCGAGGATCCGTGTCGACGCCGGCGCCGACGGCTTCTTTAATGACTCGGACGAACTCGACGGCGTCAGCGTTTGAGCCGAGCTGTCTTTCGGCATAAGGCACCGTTAGGATGCGGTGCTGGAGTTCGGCTTCGTCGGCCGGGCCCAGATCGTGTTCGACACGTCCAATGACGCGGTCGCCGATGAGCTGGGTGGATTCAATGTCAATGCGGTGGGAGGCATGGCGGCTGATATGCTCGCTCATATCATGCCCGGGGCTGCCGGTATCGATCGGATGGTAAAGCAGGAATAGCGAGTTTGGTGCGAACTGACGAAGTAATTGAGTCTGCATGTGCTTGTCTCCCAGATACACGAAACGAAAAATGTCTAGACAAAATCGCTTAGTACAGTCGTTTCTAAAACCCCTGCTTTTTTCTTTCAGAACCAGGGCATGGTGGTGCTGGGAGTTTGGCCGGTTGACGCGGTCGCGGGGATTGCAGTTGGAATCGGTAGTCCAATGCCGCCGCTCAAGGCGGTGTCGGCCGGGGCGGTCACGTCGCGTTCTTGGACTTCTTCGATCATGGCGCCCGCGGATATTTTGGCGAAGCGAAGTTTTTTGTTTGGGCCAACATGAACGTGCACCAGATCGCCCAAACCTATTTGTCCGGTGGCGACGAGATTTGAAAGGGGGAAGACGAGAAAGCGTTCGATGGAACGCTTTAGGTGGCGGGCGCCGTATTTGTAGTCGATCCCTTCTTGTAAAAGCAGTTCTTTCGTTTCGTCCGAGCAAGTAAAGACGAACTTGGTGCCTGCGGACATGATTATCCGGTCCTGAACAGCTTGGAGCTCGAGGTCGAGGATTGCGCGAAGGTGGTGCTCGCGAAGCGAGCGGAACACAACGACCTTGTCGATTCGGTTCATGAACTCCGGAGAGAATTTTCGCCGGGCGGCGTCGACGGCGGTGCGATAAATGTCCTGGTCGACGGAAGTGTCGTGCTGGTTGGCTACGCCCTTTCCTGGGTTAAATCCGATGCCGCCGGTTATGAGCTCGGACATTTCTCGCGCGCCGAGATTGGACGTCATGACGACTATGCACTTGGAGAAATCGACTCTCCGATTGTCTCCCAGCGTGAGGGTCGCTTTGTCTAGGATGCCAAGCAGTAGTTGCCAGAGGGCGTCTGAGGCTTTTTCGATCTCGTCGAACAGAATCAGGCTTAGTTTCAAGTCTTCACTGAAACTGCGATCGATGTTCTCCTGCGTGAGCATTGGGGAGGTCTCGCGATGGCCGAGGTATCCTGGAGGCGAGCCGATCAATTTGGCGATTTGATGGGAATGTTGGAACTCAGCGCAATCGATCTTGATTGCGGCGTTCACGTTGGCGAACAATACTTCTGAGGCAGCTTCGATAACTCTTGTTTTACCGGATCCCGTGGGACCGAGAAATAGCATGGTACCGACCGGTCGGTTTGCAGGGTTCATGCCGGCCAGGAAGATTTGATAAAGCCCCGCCATGCGTCGAACGGCGCGTTCTTGTCCGACGATTCTGGCGGACAGTCGTTCCTCAAAGTCGAGGGCTCGCGGGCTCTTTTGGTCTGGATCCAGAAACTGAACGTCGGTAGTGCTGTCATGATCGTTCATGGTGTTACTCCCTGGTTAGCGGATCTCTGAAGGTTTTGAATTCTTCGAAGCTTTGTTGGCTGGTTCCCGCTTCTGTTTCTTCGAGCGTGAATGGGGTGTTCGGGGAGTTGAAACAGGCGTCATTGTTGCCACGCCGGTTTTTAGCTTGCGGTTTTGCGCAAGCGAGGTTTGGTTAAGGACAACCTGCCGAGCAAGGCAGGTTTCAATCAAGCCGCCGGGTGGCGGTCAAGTGGGAGAGGGATTATTCGGGCTTGTGGTTTTCTTTGTTTGGGAGATTGTCGCCCGTTGTTAGTTCACGGCTATTCGGCCGGAGGATTCCTTTCTTGAGAGGTATTCGATAGCTGATCGGATTATCTCTCCGTGGCAGCTCAGCGGTGCGCACCAGCAGGCGATATTAAGTGGACCCTTCTCGGCTAGTTCCTTAAGTCGTAGTAGTTCTCTCAGTGCAGGACTCCCTGCCTTTCTCATTTCTCTCCATAGCCATTGTCTGTAAAGGTTGAAGACGGATTCATCACGTTCATAGGGTCCGAATGGTTTCACGCGATATGGATTTCCTAAAGGCGATGCGGGTAGATTTCTCATCTGACGGCCGATGTATTCGCAATCGCCGTTAAACGTTTTCTTATTGACGACGGTAATTGGATACAGTCGTGTCTCAGGGTTTCTTTGGTTATCCATAGATCCTGATCCGTGTCCCGCCGTTTCGACGTCATGAATTGTGAACTCAGGTCCATGGATAAGCATCATTGCGAGGATAAACGCGTGGCCGCATATCTTCGTTGGACAGTTGAGCACGTCGCTCAGAGTCATGTTGCTCTGATGGTGATCGTAGCCGTCGAAATCAAAGAGGGTTACGGTTCCTTGCTCGTGATAGATCTGTTGAAGTCGACGGAATGCCTCGGTTTGCTTCACCAGGTCACGGTAGAGTGGCAAGTAAATTCTCTTTCTGGCCTCGATATAGCCGAGTTTTTCACCGTTCCACAGCGAGCATAAAGGCGTGCGCCCTTTGCCGAGCGGGTAACGGTGCGGGATTCTCGACTTCCATCCTGCCTTAGCCCAGCGCCAGTATGCCTCTGTTGGGTTGCCGTCCCGGTCTGCGTGTTCCTCGTAGAGTTTTGCGTACTGCCACGCGTTTTCGAATATTTGCGCGGAGTGTTCGCCGTAAAGATGGACTGCCCCAAGGTTAAAGGGTGAAAGGCCGCTGGTCCAGCCAGCTCCTGCGCGTGACGTTGTATTGATCGCGTTTGCAACTCGCTTATCTCTTGGGCCAATAATTCTGATCATGGTGAAAGGGTGCGATCGCTTCTAAAGCCTGAATGCAGGGTGGAACGAAATACAGGGTTGGGATCACCGGGCTCTAGCGTGGTAGGTAGCGAGAGAGCTGCGGGCATCGCCCGCGGTTACGGACAATCAGGATGATTTTTCGTGGTGGCGGTATTTATTCAGAGGGAGACTAATAACGTTTTAAGTGTGGGAGCGAGCCGATACGAAAATCAGATGGGAAGCCGTCTTAACAAGCGGGTAGTGATTGAGTAGTACCCGCTTTCCAGTCTGGGGGCGTTTGTTCTAATCCACTGCTGGCTTTGGTCGGAAAGAAGCAAGTTTTTTATTTCGTTCAGGCGTCGGTCGCTGGAGCTTATGACTGAAAGATTGTGGTTGATTGGCAGAATGCCGGCGGGTAGTTCAATTGCTCTTATTCGGCGTGCGATTCGTGGAATTAGCAGGGATGGTTGATCGAGCGCAAGGTTTATTGTTTCAGGCGGCATCCAGTACTGGCTTCGTTGACCCCGCGGCGGCATTCTGCCTCTGAACTCCTGGAGATGCGCGGTAACGATCGGGGCTGGGGTTTCGTCGCGCTTAGTGAAAATAGCGTACCTGGTTGGAGTGCGGAGCTCGTCTGTTTGCGGATCTATATCGTCGGTGTCTACGGCCGGTATAAGCTCGGCGTGATTCGCGATGAATTCCTCGGCTTTGTCTCTTGTAACTACAAAGATTCCAAATGGTCCGAGCCATGGGGCGATTGAGACTTTGGCGATAGTCGACAGGGTAGGACCGGATGCTCGCGTGGTAGTCAGATTGTCCGGAGATATTGGTTCTCTGGTGATGGGAAATCTGGCGCGCTGGGAAGGATGAAAAACTATTTCGACTGGATGAATTCTGGGCGGCGAATTCTTGATGCGATTCTTGGGTCGGTAAAACGCGGTGGATTGATCAAGTCTTCGCAGGTGTGAGATTCCAACTCGAGTGCCAAGCTGCTCTCGGAGGTCGGCGGCTGTGCAGTTGAAAAGGAAGCGATCGCTGCAAACTAGGCCTACGGCGCCGTTGGCGTGGATCAGTTGTGAGCATGAATCGAGGAATGCGTGTAGCAGGTCTCCCCGAGTGTGTGGTGGAAGGAAAGTTCCATACAAGATTTTGAAATCATCCGGAAGACGTTGGAAGCGGAGATAAGGAGGGTTGCCGGCAATTATCTGGAATTGTCCATTGTCTGGACCTTCTGTGAGAAAGTCTTTATTGACGACGATCTTCTTAGCGGCGTGTTGGGCGTTGACTTGATCGAATCCACTTTCTTCGAGATAGGAAGCTATGCGGTTTTGGGCTTCAGCGGCCGCGCCGGGGTGAATTTCCCATCCTTGGATTCTTTCGATTGACTTGGAGTCGGAGAGATCGAGGCGTTTGAGCGCTTGTAGAAGGAAAGCGCCGTCGCCGGCGCTCGGGTCAAGCAGGCGTCCGCGACAGTTGGGCCAATCGAGACGATCGAGCAGAGAATCAATTATGTGCGAGGCGGTATAAAGTGCGGTTGCGGAGTGAAGATCGTCGACTGCTTGGTCAGAAACAGAAAGTAACCGTGAAAGCATGGATTATGATTCCGTTTCATGGTGCGCAGTTCGATGGAGCTATGGAGCTATGATTCTGTTTGCGCGGCTAATGCAGCGTAGTAGGCTGCCTCGAATTGGGCGTTGGTGCAAACGTTGTGCTCGATGAGAGCGTTTTGTTGTAGCCACCAGCCGTTGATTCTTTTGTCGAAAATCCAAATGAGGGCAGCTTTGAATTTTATTTCGTCTGTGGCGACGAATCCGAGGTAGCGGCCTTGTCTCACGATTGGGAGTTTTATTTCTTTGCAAGCGGTTTCGATAGCGCCAAGCTGATCGTCATCTCCTACAAATATGAATTGAGGTAATTCGCTGTCGTTGCATGTTCTTGTTCTGGCGACCTCGGCTACTTGCTGGCCGCCTTCTTCGAACGATAGCATTTCGTCGCCGTGATCCACGACGGCTTGTGTTGGATCGTCGAGGCTGAGGAATGTTTCGATGAATTGAAGGGCTTCGTTCTCGTCATGAACTCGCTTCGAGGCTATTGTTGGAGAGTCGCCCCCCCCCCCCCCCCCCCC
>Ga0070741_10002127_pt1 | contig 55190 bp, 45 predicted proteins | sample Coa_R1_4_FD_66440 | JGI IMG/M metagenome (GOLD analysis project Ga0070741, IMG submission 66440) | Surface soil microbial communities from Centralia Pennsylvania, which are recovering from an underground coalmine fire - Coalmine... | ecosystem: Environmental > Terrestrial > Soil > Unclassified ... | reverse complement strand
AAGCCGAGCTCTGGCGCGCCCAACAAGGATTCAAGTTGGTTGGTGAACTGGCATCCGTTTTAGGTGGCGCGGTCGGCGCCAGCCGCGCGGCAGTGGACGGCGGCTACATCCCATATTCACACCAGGTCGGTCAAACCGGCAAAGTCGTCGCGCCCGATCTTTACATCGCCTGTGGCATCTCCGGCGCGATCCAGCACATCGTCGGGATCAGAAGCGCAAAGCTGGTGGTTGCCATCAACAAAGACCCCGACGCGCCAATCTTCAAGGTGGCGCGCTATGGGGTGGTCGGCGATCTGTTTCAAATTGTTCCCGCGCTGACCGAAGCCTTCAAAAAGAAACTGGGCAAATAGAGGGCCAACAAAATCAAAATTACGCCCCTGCACTGTCCAAAGCAGTCGCAGGGGCGTTTTATTGATGACCCTATTTGATTTTCCAATCTATGTTCAAGATTCCGGCCTTCGAGATGAATAAAAGTAAACTCTGATTTGAAATTATAAATAAATCATTGACAAATTTTAGAATATCGGTATAATACTTTCAAAATCTTAAACTGAAAGTAAGAAATTCATTACCGTGGAGAGAAAAATGGCAGAAACACCCCAAACCGTTCCAGAGCGTTGGGCCGCTCGCTTCTTCACCATTTGGACAGGCCAGGCATTTTCATTATTCGGGAGTCAAATCGTTCAATTCGCGTTGGTCTGGTATTTGACTCAGAAGACCGGCTCCGCGACGATCCTTGCTACCGCGACACTGGTCGCGATGTTGCCGCAAATTCTCCTCGGACCCTTTGCCGGCGCCATCGTAGACAGGTCCAGCCGCCGCCTCGTCATGATTCTGGCCGATAGCTTCATTGCCCTCTCCACCGCCGGACTGATTGTCCTGTTTATGATGGGCAAAATCCAAATCTGGCACATCTATGTTGCCATGGCTCTCCGTTCGTTAGGCAGCGCGTTTCACTCCCCCGCCATGTCCGCCTCCACGCCGCTGATGGTGCCGGAGAAGCATCTCACACGCGTCAGTGGCATGAACCAGACTCTTCAGGGAATCATGAGCATGATCGCGCCGCCCGCGGGAGCATTGCTGATAGGTGTTCTCCCCACTCAAGGCGTTTTGATGATTGATATTGCCACTGCCGCTCTCGCAGTTCTTCCGCTTTTTTTCATTCCGATTCCTCAACCCGCTCCGCGAGAATCATCAAAGGAAAAGACCAATCTCATGCAAGACGTGCGCGAAGGTTTTGTTTACATTCGCGCATGGCCCGGCTTGATGGCTATCCTGTTCATGGCGCTGGTCATCAACTTTCTGCTGACACCGACAGGCGCGCTCATGCCATTGTTAGTGACAAAATATTTCGGCAAGGGCGCGCTGGAATTTGGTTTGACCGATACGGCCTTCGGATTTGGATTCATCGCGGGCGGCCTACTCTTAAGTATCTGGGGCGGATTCAAACGCAAGGTCTCCACATCCCTCACGGGGATTATCGGTATCGGCATTGGCGTATTGATGGTTGGCCTTGCGCCCGCTAATTCATTTTGGCTGGCCCTTGCAGGGATGGCGTTTGTCGGCGTTACGAATCCGCTCGCCAACGGACCGTTGAGCGCGCTGGTTCAGACCGTGGTCCGCCCCGACATGCAGGGACGCGTCATGGCGCTGATCATGAGCGCGGCTACAGCCATGACTCCGCTCGGGTTGTTGATCGCCGGCCCAATGTCCGATTGGATCGGGATTCGCATCTGGTTTTGGTTCGGAGGCGCAGTCTGCTTATTGATGGGCATCGGAGCATTCTTTGTCCCTGCCATCATGAATATAGAGAACAATCACAACAAGGTATCTCAAGAAAACGCGTCCGTGGTAGTGTGACTCAAAATACGTTTTCAAGCCAGCAAACAGCCCGACTCTTTCGAGTCGGGCTGTTTTTTTGAGTCATTCATAAAGGTTAATCGCCGCGTCCACCCTCACCGTTCTTGCTATGACAGGTTGTACAATCCGAAGAAAACACGGACTGCGGATGGCAATCCCTGCACGAGTTGGCGGTTTCATGATTCCGATTGAACCATGGATGGCGGCCAGACTGCGTAGCAGGAAGCCAACTATTGATGGTGTGGCACGCCGCACAACTGGGACCTAATGCCGCCCCATGCCAGCCTGGATACCCATGACATTTGATGCAGTCCGTTGGCGTACCGGCAAAAACTCCGCTTTGATGGCATTTCTCACAGGGCACGTTGAAATGACCACCGACCAGCGGGAAGTTGGATTTATTGTGATCGAAGGTCGCATCCTCCCAGCGGGTGGGTTTATGGCACGCTGAACAATCCGTGCCAAATTTGCCATTGTGTTCATCGTTTTGTTTATGACAGGAGTAGCAATCGGTGGGCGTGCTTTTGAAAAAGTCATTGGAGTGGCATTGTTCACACTTCACACTGGCATGCGCGCCTTCGAGTTTGAAAGCAGAAAGATTGTGATCAAAATTCGCAGGCTTCCATCCCTCCGCGGAATGGCAAGTCGAACAATCCGGGCTGAGTTGCCCGCCGTGCGGATCGTCTTTTTGGTGACAATTGATACAACTTTGAGATGCGAGCGCGAAATCTGCGAGGGCGTGCGCGGAGTTATGGCATTTATCGCACGAAACGCTCGCATGTTTTCCAGTTAATTTGAATGCAAATCTACTGTGATCGAATCCTTTTGCGAAACGATCCACACCGTCATGGCAAGCCAGACAATCACCCGCATAAACGAGTAAATGCGCCTGTGTGAACCCGGCATCCATTTGACGATGACAATTCTGGCAAGTAACCGGATCGAAAGTGCGGACATCCTCTCCGTGACAGTCACTACAAACAAACGCCTCACCCGTGACCTTGTGCGCGTGGCCGTTTAATGAAAATCCCAGCGCCTGATGCGGAAACGGCTGCCCGTTCAGATCCACCAGCGAAGCATTCGGGCCGCGATGATCGGGATGACAGTCATAGCAAGCCACCGGGCTTTTTTGTTCCAACTGACCATGAAGAGATGCAACCTGCCTCATCTGAACCGCAATATCAACATGACAGGCGGTGCACTTGTCTGCCATACGGGTCGAATCCCAGGGTGCGCTATGACAGGCTCCGCAGTTCGCGCCGATCTCGGCATGAGAATGAACGTTTCCAAGCATTTTGCCTGGTTCAGCGTTCAACGCGCCCGGACTGAACAGTGTTTGTCCCCTGGCAAATACAACACCCACAATGGCAAGCACTGCAATCAGCGTGGCAACGATTCCTGTCCCGGTCAAGCAACCCAGATTTTTATTCTGCATTCTGGAATCCTCGTCTTATTTCAAAAAAGTGGCGTAATACAGGGCCGCGCCGATATGCGCAAAGGCGGAGACAAAGAGTGCCATGCCGATGGGAATATGGATCGTATGCCACAGCGCCATCAATCGGCGCGCGCTCTTCAAGGCCTCAGCGGAGAGGCTGTTTTCGATCTCGAGCCCGTCCGAGGTCCGCGGGATGCGGGTGTAGATGTAGCGTCCGATGAATCCACTGATCACAATCACAATCGTGAAAAGAGTCGTCACACCCGCGATCCCATTGAACTTCCACGAGGTGTGAAGCAGGACCATGTAGGGGCCGACCAGGCCTGTGAAAATGTGGAACTGAAGCCAGGATGACATCCGCCCCCACCTTGCGCTGCGGCTACGTTTGCGCAGACTATAAAGCGTTTCGGTCATGAGCATCAGGATAAAGCCGAAGATGCCAAGGCTGTGACCGAATAATTCGCTGGCAGATGGGATTTTGCGCGTTGCGAACACGACCATGCCGTAAACCCCGGTAATGAGGATGGCCGCGAAAAACGCCGACCAAAGTTCCCGACCACTTCGAAGCATAACTGCCCTCCAAATGACTCTGTTCCCTCTCCCAAAGAACAGAGTAAAGTGCCTTGCATGCCGCCTATTCCAGCGGCGTTACAAACAATGAATCTTAAGCGTGTTGCCTGCTCCATTCGAGCCAATACGTTGAAACGATCTCTGCAATGAGCGCCCCGGGCGCAAGCAACTGATCACGAATGGATGAAACGTCCGCGCCATTGCCGATCATTTTTTCCAAAGGCATGGAAAGTTTTTGGTCTCCCATCACGATTGCGCCGACCAGCGTTCGTTCGCCGATCAGCAGGCGCAGGCGATTCACCTCGCCGCTTTGGGCGATCATGGCATGAGGCAGTTCGCGCCAGGTCTCGCTATCGCCGCGCGCAATGCCCACCAGGTCGTCATCGCGTCCATGCCCCACCGCGCCAATGATGGTGGTGGTCAATCCCGCCAGGCGAGTCACATTGAACGGCACGCTCTTATGATAGGCTTTGATTCTTCCGGCCATATTCAAGCCAGCTGTGTACCCTTGATCACGCGCGGGTCCCCATAAACTATCCAAGACCGAACGCCCTGCAACAGGGTCATAGACCTGCGCCACATCACCCGCTGCATAAATTCCAGGCACGCTCGACTCAAGGAATTGATTGACCAGCACGCCGCGATCCACCGCGAGGCCCGCTTCACGCGCCAACCCAAGGCGCGGTTGAATACCGATGGCATACGCGACCATGTCGCAACGCAGAACGCGTCCATCCAAAAGACGGACAGATTTGACGCTGTTCTGTCCCTGGACTTCGATGACTTCCGCATGAAAATGAAGTTGAACGCCTTCCTCCCTCAAGCGGTTTTCAATGATGCGGGATTCCTGCGCGTCCAGAACATTGCTCCAATAACGGTCGCCGCGCAAGAGATAATGGACTTTTACCCCGCGCGCAACGAATGCTTCTGTCAACTCAAGCGCCGTGATTCCGCCGCCGACCACTACCGCGGTCTTGCCGCGCCGCGCAAACTTCAAAATCTGACGCGCATCGTCAAGATGATCCAGTTTCACTACGCCGGGCAACTGCGCGCCGGGCACGGTCAAGGGAGTGGCGCTCGCGCCAATCGCAAGCAGGAGCCGGCCATAGGTCACGGATGAACCGTCTTGCAAATCAACGCGGCTGGCGGCAGGCAGTATGCGCGTCACATGCCCTTTGATGTAATGAAAGCGCAGTTTGCGGAACTCCTCGGCCATTTGCGGGAAAAGTTGTTTATCGGGAACTTCCCCCGTCAAATAATAAGCCAGGCCGGGGCGGGAATAAAATCCATGCGGGTCGTCGCCGACGACAGTGATCTCGCCTGCCGTATCTACAGAACGGATCGCTTCGATGGCGGCAATGCCCGCCACGCCAGTGCCGATGATGACGTATTTCATCCCGCCTTCCCCGCGAATAGATCAGTACGCTCAAAACGCAGAACGCCGCGCGGACAACGCGCCACACATTCGCCGCACGTCAGGCATTGGCTGTGGACGATGGCTTCCCCGCGCCAAACATGGGCGCGTACATCAATCTCAATCGGACAATTATAGGAGCAAATGCCGCATTGGACACAGCGCGCGGCATCTGGCACAACATGCCCGCTCGCCAAAACCCGGCGGCGGGTTGAACTTGTCCCAAATAAATCCTTGATGGCCATGATGTCCTTTGCAAGATAGTCGCAAAAACAAAGAAAAAGTTACGGGCTGATGATTTTTATTATATGTCGAAATCCGGAGGCAACATTAAACAAAACAGGATCGCTTTTCAGCGACCCTGTTCTTTATTCGCAAAACAATTCGTCTTACGAAATCACAACCACGTTGGCGGCTTGCAGTCCTTTTGGACCCTCCTCGATGGAAAACTCCACCTTTTGCTCAGGCTCGAGCTTGCGATAGCCTTCCATCTGCAACGCGGTGAAATGAACGAAAACATCCTCTCCACCTTCGCGGCCAATGAAGCCGTAGCCTTTGGTGGCGTTGAACCACTTGACGGTGCCAGTATAGCGTTCAGACATCTTACTTTTCTCCTGCAAAAAAAATTATCCCGCTCGCCTGGTGTCGCTTTCGCATCAGACGATCACGGGACGTAGCGCAAGATTATCATGCCCGTTTGGAGGTGTCAAGTCTGAATTTAATTCGCTTGTAAATTGTCGCATAACGCGACGTAAGATGCACCCACGGTGGCGACCAGCGCGTTGCAAACTTCGCATTGCGGATGACTTCCCGCATCTCATCCGGACCTGTGAACGGGTCCAGCAAAACCAGGCTTCGACCTAGCTCAAAGGCCGCGTGCGCGTCCGAGCCGACGGTTCCCGCCAGATTGTGTTTCCGGGCAAACTCACGGGCGCGGCGATTGAATGATGGGAGCATACAACGCGAGTTATAAACTTCAATCGCATCCACCAACGGGATGATTTCGAGCAGGTCCTCTTCCTTCCATCCCCCGCTCCGCCATGCGTCGAACGGGTGCGAGACGCTGATGAAGGCATTCTGCGCGCGCAAACGGGCAATTGTTTCGTGCGGCGTGAGCATGGCTGGAATCTCCTCCGTCACATACGCGGCGAGGATTTCGCCTCGAGTAGTCATAATCTCCTCGCCCACGATCACCCGCTCCGGGTCGAGGGATCGAGCCGCCCGCGCCCCGGCAATCGTGTTGTGGTCGGTCACGATCACCCGGTCAATTCCTTTGCGGCGGCAGGTATCCACGAGTGTGCGGGGCATGGTCAGCGAGTCTTTTGAAAAATTCGTATGGCAGTGGAATTCAACACGCAACATGAGCGTGATTTTACTGCAAAGCGTTCCCCGATTTCTCCGTTTCGTTATAAAATCAGGGGCATATGAACGAGATTCGTTTCTATCAAAAACCGCTATTCAAGAGTCTCGTGCTGGGAATCTTTCTGCTAGGCATCTATGTGTATGATTTCTTCCAGGGCGGACTTTTGCATAGCATGTTCGGCATCGGCCTCGATCTTGTTATGTTTTTCCTCATCCTATGGCCTGCCTGTGTCTTCTTTTACGCGCAGTTCATCCTGCCGGTCAACACATGGGAAGATCGGAAGAAAATCGTAGACCGCCTCTGGCTCCACTTTGCAAAGGCCGATGGCCCGGCAATTTTCGTCCAGAATGGCCGTCTGGTGGAACGGAAAGAGGAAAGCAAGAAAAAGGGACCGGGCGTCCTCTGGCTGGATACGGCCAGCGCGGTCGCAACGCGAACAGATAAAGAATTCAAGAATTTCGTAGGACCCGGCGTACATTTCACGGATAAAGATGAAAAGGTCGCCAGCGTCATCAGTCTGCATACACAAAACCAAAAGATCGGGCCGGAAAAAGATGACAAACCATTTGACGCCCTAAAAGAGAATCCAACTGAAGAGGAGCAAAGGAAATTTCAGGAGGTACAGGATCGGCGCAAGGCTGTCAGCGCCATGACGCGCGACGGCATAGAGGTGGTTCCGAATATCAGCGTCACATTCAAGATTGACGCCGAACCCGCTAAAGGAGAGGAGCGAGGCTCACGCTTTGGCTTCCATAAAGATTCAGTGGAGAAAGCCGCGCGCGGCGAGGGCGTCAGCGCCAGTTCCAAGCCGGAGGAAATCAAACACATCGCCTGGAATCAACTCCCGGCGTTGATCGCCGCGGACTTATGGAGAGAATATCTGAGCAAGTTCACACTGGATGAACTTTTTTCAGCCAGCCTCGAACCGTTGAGGGAGGTCCCGCAACCCGAGCCGTCCATTCCGATTGAAAACCATCGTCAGATTCTCATGCCGGGCAAATCCGGTTTCTTTACCCGATTGCTCAAGCAGATCAACAATTCATTCGAAGGCCATCTGAAAAAATTGATACCTGAGGAACCGCCCATCGCAGATAAAGAGGAAGAAGCGGAAAGGCAACTGCCCGGCAAAAAGACCTCAGAGCAAAAGCCCCAGACCGCCTTGCAAATCATTAATCAGATGATCAAGGCGCGCCTGACGCAGGCCGCCGTTCCCATTCTCGACGAGAGCGGCAGGCAGGTCGAGGGCTTCTTGATCAGCGAGGAGTTCGATACGCTGAACGAGCGCGGCATCAAAGTCTTTAGCGCCAGCGTCAGCAGTTTGCGATTTAACCCGGCGATTGAAAAGAAAATTGTTCAACAATGGAAGACCAATTGGTTGATCAATGCCAAGGCGGATCAAAGCCGCATTGAACGCTTGAATGCGGTCACAAAAGAGAATGGCCGGCAGAAGGCTTTGCAGGATCATGCCCTGACTTTGAGCGAGGCGATTCTAAGCGCGCGGACAAGTGATATCACTCTGATCGTCAAAGCCCTGCTCCAAAGCACGCAGAATGAAATTAAGTTGAACGACCGTCTGCTTCGGCGCACCACAACCGAAATCGAAGACATGGAATCCATCATCAACTGGCTGGAGTCCATATGATCGAACCAGCCGAAGAAATCACAAAACCCATCACTGCGTGGGATGTGGAAACCAGGCGGTTCAAGGAATTGTTCAAGAAATGGCTGGACTATCACCTGAACAGGTTCTTTGATCTGAGTATTAAAGGCCCGGGCTTCCGCCAACTCAGAGTGCTCGTACTGGGCGGAGCTTTTCTGGTCTTTGGATTCATTATCCACATTCTGGTTTATTCGTACCTTACGCTTGGGCCAGCGCGACAGGGCAATCCTCAGTCCCTTTTTATTTTTGCAATCCTGGCTTTTTTCCGTTTACTTTTCCTCCTTCTGATACCCGCCTATATCGCCATCCACATGGCAGGCAATTACCTCGCCGACATTTTCGAACTCAAAGACGTGCGCGTGGCATGGAAATTCATCAGCGAATTGTCGCTGGGAGGCGCAAACGAGGTTTTGCATATTCGAGATGGCAGGGTCGCGGAAGAAGACAAAGACTCACCGATCCTGCTGATTGGCGGGCCGGGTCGCGTGGAGGTCGCGTTTGATTCGGCGGTCTTGTTCGAGAAGCCAGACGGCACGCCGCATGTCATCGGGCCTGTGAATAAAAAGACCGAGGACGAATCGAAGAAAAAGAGCAGAAAAGATAAAAAGGCGGAGAAGGACAACACCATCCTCGAGGGCTTTGAACGTCTGCGGCGCCCGATCATCAATTTGCGCGATCAATATGTTGGGAACTCGGCGGCGGACGCCATCATGGTGGAAAGTCGAAGTCTGGATGGAATTCGAATCAGCGCCAGTGACGTACGCGCACTATTCAGCATCCGCCGTGACGGCGCGTCGGCCCCTCAAAAGCCCACGAAGGAACGACCCTATCTTTACAATCCGCAAAGTGTGCAGGATCTGATCTATGGTCAATCGGTGCAGGTATTGACCCAAGGCCCTCATCCGTCCGGAGAACCGGGCCAGTGGACCAGCACGATGTTTGGGCTGGTGAGCGGCGCGGTCAGTGAATTTATGAACCAGAATAAACTGGCTGAATATCTGGCAAGCATCAGCACGCCCGAGATCGAGAATTTGGAACTGCGCGAAGACACGATCCTGTGGCAGACTTTGCAATTTTCAAACCAGGCGCCTGAGACGACTGCAGAAAATATCGCCAGGCCCACGTTCCATCCCCGAACGGAATTGAGCGCCCGCTTCATGAAATATACCGAAGGATTCAGGAAAAGGGCCGGAGAACGCGGTGTGGATTTGCACTGGATCGGCGTTGGAACATGGAAAATGCCGGACAAAGAGTCGGAAGAGATCATCAATAACCAGCACTTCGAAGCGTGGCATCTCAGCCGTGAGAACACGGCTCGTTCCGACCCGCAGGCTATACAGACAGTGATGGAAGAGGCGGAGCTCGAAGAAAAACTGTATCTCATCCAAACGGTTCCGTTCGAGGCGTATCAGAATATTCGGGCGAAATATCCGCAGAAAGAAAAAGCCATCGAAGCGTTATTGCTCGCCTATCGCGATCAACTCGGAGATGCATTGGAGATTTACTACAATGCAGGCTCTGAATGCAAAGAACTCGATCAGATCGAGAGGGCCGTCCTGTTCATCGAGAAACTTCTAAAGATCACGGGCCGGCCACATATGCTGGGCGGCGGGAGCCTCAGCAAAGTCAAACGCAAACCGCGCCCGCAAGTGGATGAGAACTCGCCTCCCGCGCCGTCTACGCATGATGCAGTTGCTCCGTATCTGCGACTGCTGGCCGTGATGACCAAGTTGAAGATCGAATTAAAAGCCATCGAACCGATGCTGGAAAACGAAGCCAGGCGATATCCAACCTTCACCCAAAAGGAACTGATCGAAAATATAGTGAAGCGGCTGGAACGTTATGGCGACTAATCAAATATTCCTGCCATCACTGGAAATCGCGCACGCGTTGCAAATGAAGGCGTCCATTGTGGCGCTCGAGTCGACGGTCATTACACATGGATTGCCGCGCCCGGAAAATCTTCGACTGGCGCGCGAGATGGAAACGACCGTGCGAGGCGAGGGCGCGACGCCTGCAACGGTTGCTCTGCTCGATGGAAAGATCCGCATCGGCCTCGCGGACGAGGAGCTGGCGCGGCTGGCCGAGGTTCCATCTCCGCTGAAAGTGAGTCACCGCGATTTCGCCGCCGCCCTTCTTAAAAAAGCCAGCGGCGGGACAACGGTGGCCGGGACGCTGTTCGCCGCGCATCATGTGGGCATTCGGGTCTTTGCCACCGGCGGCATCGGCGGCGTGCACAAAGAAAATCCCTTCGATGTTTCCACTGATTTGCGCGCCCTGGCTGAGACGCCCATGATCGTTGTCTGCGCGGGGGCCAAAGCGATTCTCGATCTGCCTGCCACGCTCGAATACCTTGAGACGATGGGCGTGCCTGTGGTGGGTTATCAAACCGACGAATTCCCCGCGTTCTATTCGCGCGAAAGCGGACTCAAAGTCAGCGTAAAGTTAGACTCGCCGCAAGAGATCGTGGAGTTTTCCAATGCGCATTGGTCGCTGGGATTGCAAAGCGCGGTGCTCGTGGCGAACCCGGTCCCTGAAACGGAGGCCATTTCAAGGTCCGAGATGGAACCGGTGATCGCTCAAGCCGTGAGGGACGCCCAGAGTCAAAAAATCCGCGGTCAGGCGTTGACCCCCTTCCTGCTTAATCGTATCAACGAATTGACAGGAGGAAGGTCAATGAAAGCGAACCTGGCATTGCTACTGAACAATGCGCGCCTCGCCGCGCAGATTGCAAAAAGGTTCAGCGCGAATCACAAATTATGGTTATCTCCGCGCTTGCAATAATTCCTGCACCAGCGAATCCGGCACTTGCACCGCGACGACCTCGCCGCGCACTGTGATTTCCCCGTTCACGGTGATCCATTCTTCGATTACAACTTTACGCCCTTTCACTTCCTTGACCTTGCCGCGAATTTCGAGGAGCGGTCCAAGCGGTGTGGGCTTGAGATAATCCACGTGCAGGGAGGCTGTCAAATAACGAAGAGGCGGCTCGGAGTCCATAGGACGCGACTCGGCGCGGTAGCCGGCCGCGGCGGCTGTTCCCGTTCCGTGACAGTCAATCAACGAAGCAAGCAGGCCGCCATACACATAGCCCGGAATCGAAATGTGATATGGCTCCGGCTGAAAGTGCGCCACCGATTCTTCGCCATCCCAATAGCTTTTGATTTGATGACCTTGCTCGTTTAATGTCCCGCAACCATAGCAATGAGCCATGTGGTCGGGATAGAAATCCTGAAATGCGCGTTCATTCATGTTTAGGGAGTCCTTGTCGGTGATGGCGTTGGCGTCTCGCTCGGTGTGGGCGTTTGCGACGATGTAGCCGTTGCAGTGGGCATTGGGGTTTTGCTGGGCGTAGGCGTGAATGTGGGTGTGCGCGTGAAGGTCGGTGTCAGCGTGGGCCGCGGGGTGGGAGGCTCACCCAATACGAGGAAACGTCCCACCACTTTCCATTCTTCACCGACGAAGATTTGCACTTCGTAGATGCCCGGCAACCATTGGTCAGGCGAGGGATTCCAATCGGTGAATCCGAATCCTCCGGTGCCCCCATCCCAGGGCTTGGTTTCGTAGTGAACCAGGTCGCCTTCATGAAACCAAAGCGCGGACCATTGCACACCGGGCAGCATCTTATCGTATGAAAAGACCGCATACATGTGACCGACCGGATTCTGAAAGACCGTGTTCGGGTTGATCGCCTGTGAATTATCCATCTTGGTGGCAAACAAGATCGGCGAAAAGACAACGCCGGGATTGGGCGTGACAGAACTTTGAAAGAGGGCTTCAATCGCCTGCGGCAGGAACGGTGTGGGCGTAATCGTGGCAGTGTCGGTCACCAGCGGCGTATCGGTGATGGTCGGCGTCAGCGTGATGGTGGGACTCACTGTGATGGTTGGAATGACGCTTGGAGTCGGGGTCAACGAAGGCGTAGGCGAAGGCGGGAAATATTCATAAGCAAGCGGCTCGCCAAACAGCGGCAATGCAATTGCGACTAAAATCAAAAAGAGTCCAAGCCCCAGCAGACGCCACCCTCCAGCCTCACGCTGTCGGCGCAGGCGATAAAAGGTCATTTTGCGGGCAGATCGAAGTATGCGCAACCAGCTCGCGATACTCCACACGGCAAAAATCACCATAAGCACAACGAGCGCGATGATGCCAGCGTGAATATCCATGCGCGGGATTATACTGCTTCTTATCTCATCGCAAAAAATTGCAGAGTGCCTAAATTCAGACACACAACCAGTGTCACTCTGCCGTCTCGCACCGTCGTGCTCGCGGCACGAACGGTGAGCAAAGCGAAGGGTCTCCGTCGCTTTGCGTCGAGATTCTTCGGTCGCTTCGCTCCCTCAGAATGACGGAAAAAAAATCAACATTCCGCAGTACGTCGTAGCATGACGCCGCACAATGCCATTCGACGCGAGGTAGAATTGAGCACATGCCGGAACTTATCTTTCTCAAACTCGGCGGATCGCTCATCACGGACAAGACTCGACCTTACACCGTTCGACGCGATACATTGACGCGACTCGCGACGGAAATTCGTTCGGCTCGCACGCGGGCCCTTCGACAGGCTCAGGGCGGCGCCTCAGGCCTGAGTCTCGTTGTAGGACATGGCTCCGGGTCGTTTGGGCATTATGCCGTTAAAGAACATGCCCCCCTCTTGCTCACTTCTCCCTCACCCCCATCCCCTCTCCCAAAGTTGGGAGAGGGGCAAAGGGGTGAGGGCTTTGCAAAAGTTTGGTATCGCGCATCGCAGTTGAACCGCTATGTGATCGAAGCACTGCACGAAGCCGGTGTGCCTGCCATTTCGATCCCGGCTTCGGCAGCGGTGACAACCTCGGGTGGCTCGATCACAAGATGGGATTTGACCTCGCTGAAGGCCGCGCTGGAAGCGGGCATCGTACCCGTCATTTATGGCGATGTGGTCTTCGACACATTGACCGGCGGCGCGGTGTTGTCCACGGAACATTTGATGTTCTACCTCGCCCATCACCTCCCGCCGCGCCGAATTTTGCTGGCGGGACTCGAGGCGGCGGTCTGGGCTGATTTTCCGGCGCGCCGGCAGAGGGTCCCGAAGGTGACGCGGGCAAATTTCGATTCCCTTTCCGAAAAGATTGGCGGCTCGCACGGCATGGACGTCACGGGCGGTATGAAATCCAAAGTGGAGGAAATGCTGATGCTGGTTCATGACATCCCGCAATTGAGCGTGCAGATTTTTTCCGGCGAGGAGGCTGGCAATGTGGAAAAAGCGCTGGCAGGCGAGACGCTTGGTACAATTCTCGCCAGTGATTAATATTCAAAAATCGGGGGATGGAAGGCTATTGCCAAATTTGTGAAAATTTTCGATAATTGGGTAGAATCCGAACAAAGGAGCAGATATGGCAATCACAAAGTCCCTCAAGGGGAAAGCAAAAGCAGGCCGAAAGGTCGCGCCACGAAAAACTCGGGCCGCGATCAAGAGGCCCGTCCGCAAAGCCTCGGCGGTTATGTCTCCAAACGGGAGAAAAGCCGCGGTTGGTTTTGTTCCAACCAAACTAAAACTGCGCCGACCCGTTCCATCGGACATCGAAATCGCGCAGGAGGCCAAACTCAAACCGATCCTGCAAGTGGCCGCGGAACTCGGCATCCGCCCCGATGAACTCGAATTGTATGGGCCGTTCAAGGCCAAAGTTAAACTTGAAATTTTGGATCGCCTCGCAAAGCGCCCGAACGGAAAATATGTGGACGTGACCGCCATCACACCCACGCCGCTCGGCGAAGGCAAGACCACGACCACCGTCGGTCTTTCGCAGGCGCTCGGCGCGCATCTCGGCAAGCGTGTCATCACCTGCATTCGCCAGCCATCGCAGGGACCGACCTTCGGCATCAAAGGCGGCGCGGCAGGCGGCGGTTATTCACAGGTTGTGCCGATGGAGGATTTCAACCTGCATCTGACCGGCGACATTCACGCCATCACCGCCGCGCATAATCTCACGGCCGCGGCCCTGGACGCGCGCGTGATGCACGAGGCCATGCAGTCCGACGAGCAACTTTTCAATGCCTTGTGCCCGCCGGATAAAAAAGGCAATCGCAGATTCTCCCCCACGATGCTCCGCCGCTTGAAGAAACTCGGCATCAATAAAACCAACCCCGATGAATTAACGGCCGAAGAACGCACGCGCTTTGCACGGCTGGATATTGATCCCGCCACGATCACCTGGCGGCGCGTGATTGACATCAACGACCGCATGTTGCGCGAGATCGAAGTTGGTTTGGGACCCGAAGAAAAAGGGTTTGAACATCGCTCCGGCTACGACATCACCGTAGCAAGCGAGATCATGGCTGTGCTGGCATTGACGACTTCACTCGAAGATATGCGCGAACGGTTTGGGAAAATGGTGGTTGCGACGAACAAGCGCGGCGAAGCCGTCACAGCCGAAGACCTCGGCGTAGCGGGCGCGATCACTGTGCTGATGAAAGACGCCATCAAGCCAAATCTGATGCAGACCCTCGAGGGCACGCCCGCTTTCGTTCACGCGGGACCGTTTGCCAATATCGCGCACGGAAACAGCTCGATCCTGGCCGACAAAATCGCGCTCAAACTCGCGGATTATGTCATCACCGAATCAGGCTTCGGCGCGGACATCGGCATGGAAAAATTCTTCGACATCAAATGCCGCTACTCGGGTTTGATTCCGCAAGTGGTGGTGCTGGTCGCTACCGTGCGCGCCCTCAAGATGCACGGCGGCGGACCGAAGGTGGTGGCAGGCAAACCGCTCGCACCTGAATACACGGACGAGAATCTCGACCTGCTTCGCAAGGGTCTGCCCAACCTCGAGCGGCACATCCAGAACGCGCTCAAATTCGGCGTGAACGTGGTTGTGGCAGTCAACTCCTTCGCCACGGACACACCCGCCGAAGTGGAACTGATTCGCAAGTCGGCAATCGAATTCGGGGCGATGGACGCGGTTGTATCCACACATTGGGCGGATGGCGGCGCGGGCGCGGTCAAACTGGCCGAGGCCGTGATCAAGGCCGCGGAGAAGCCGACCAACTTCAAATTCCTGTATCCGCTCGAAATGTCCATCAAGGAGAAGATCGAAACCATCGCGAAGGAAATCTACCGCGCGGACGGCGTGGATTACAGCCCCGAGGCCGAAGAACAGATCGCGCGTTACACGCGCCTGGGCTTTGACAAACTCCCCATCTGCATGGCGAAGACGCATCTTTCGTTCACCACGGATGTGAACGTCAAAGGCGCGCCGACCGGATTCCGCATTCTGGTGCGCGAGGTGCGCGCCTCTGTGGGCGCAGGATTCTTATATCCACTGTGTGGCAAGATGAGCACCATGCCCGGCCTGCCCACACGGCCTGTCTTCTATGATGTAGATTTGGATTTGAAGACCGGCAAAGTGGTCGGGTTGTTCTAAGAAAATGCAAACTTAAAATTGAAGGCTGGAAGAAAATCTTCCAGCCTTCTTTTATTGGGAGTGCCTATCATCAAGGATACGTGTCATTCTGAGGGAGCGAAGCGACCGAAGAATCTCGCCGCAAAGCGGCAGAGACCCTTCGCTACGCTCACCGTTCGTGCCGCGAGCACGACGGTGCGAGACGGCAGGGTGACACTGGTTGTGTGTTTGAATTTAGGCACTCCGCTTTTATTGATACACAACCTTACTTCCGCTTCACGCGATAGATTTCACCGTCCTTCGCATGGAAAATCAATTCGACATCTGCGAATTGTGAGATCATCTCCGGCGAGGCAACGGATTTGTATTCATTGGGCAGGAACCAGAAGATATATCCATCCTGCGGGGGCCAGCCAAATAATATCCGCGCGATCTCAGCCGGGTCTTTTGTGTAGACGCGCGGTATCGAGGGCGATGGCCGCCGCGTGAAGAACCAGACCCCATCGGAATAGTTGCTATACAGCGCGGCGGAGGGATCGTCGCGCGCGATCTGTTCCATCTGCGGGACAAGCGGATTTTCGTGAAAGGCCACATTATTGTAATAGTTGTAATTGCTCGGCTCGCCGCGTTTCAACGCCTCAGTTAGATATTTGGCCGCGCTCCAGCCCGGGTAGGCCGCAAACCAAACGAGAAACAGGATCAGGAATCCGGTCCCGCGAAGACGCGGTGCGAGGCGAAGGTGCGGCAATATCAACACATCCAAAGTTACAAACAACAAAATGACCACCGGCGCAAGCAATCCAACATAGTAGCGATCCGATGTGGGATCGAGATGATCCGTGGTGACAATGGTGAACATCAGACCCAGCAGAGTCATCGCAAAGAAAAAGGTCGGTGTGAACACGGCTGGCTTCATCAATGCTTTACCCCATGCCTGCCAGTCTGCTCTGTGATTGATCAAAAGAAGGACGACCAGAATCAATCCAAGCGGAATCCATGGCTGGAATAACAGCGGTCTGATGAGCGGATGATATGGCACGAACCAGTGAAGCATCTTGCCCAATGACATCTGCAAGTTCGTCAACGGGAAAACGCCGGACTGTCCCACCGTATCACCGCCCCAGAAGGTGTGATATTGCAATTCATTATGAAAAATGACCCAGGCTGCGATGGGCAGGGTGGAGAGGATTGCGAACAAGAATATAGCCCTCACCCCTTCACCCCTCTCCCAATATTGGGAGAGGGGGCGGGGGTGAGGGCGAAAATTAACATACAAAATCAAACATACACCCACCGCGATGAGACTCAATCCAAGCCAGCGCTGGAGCGGCGCGAGCGCGGACATGATGACCATGATCCAGAAGGCGCGGCGTGATCGGTTCTCCATATATTCAGACGCCGCGATCAAGAAGACAAGAGAGAACGTCAGGAAGAGCGGCTCGGAAGCAATGTTGGCGTGGACGCGGATGGCCGCGTCCGAAACCAGCACAAACAAAACGCCAAGATATTGGAACAACGGTTTATCAATAAAGGCGCGGCGCACAAGAACGCCGTTCAAAAAAACATTCACGCCGAATAACATCAAATTCAAATACCATCCAGCGATGAACACATCGCCGCGCGTGAATACGCTCAACGCGGCCATCGTCAGCGGGAACAGCGGCGGCCACCACACGAGCGGCGCTCCGGTGTGATCGAAGAATCCTTTGCCGCGCAAAAGATTATCAGCGGTCGCCATGTTATGCACCGAGTCGGATGAAACCCCCGCGCCATATTTCGATGTGGCGATCCAGAGAAACACAAATCCCGCCAGCGACAGCGCTGAAAGATAGATCCAGAATATCTTGTCGCGTGAAATGTTTTTCATCACAGTCCGCCATTATAATGGATTACATGACCGAGCCAAATTTTCTGACGATTCACGCCGCGCTTCAATTGATTCGGGATAAAGAACTTCCGCCTCATGCCCTGACCGAGGCCTGCCTCCGTCAAATCGAGCGACTCAACCCGAGGCTGAATGCGTTCATCACGATCTGTGAGGATGTCGTTGCGAGCCGCAAAGCGGCGAAGCAATCTCCTCGCGAACAGGAGATTGCTTCTGGCGGGGTTTCGACACGGCAGAAGAACACTATCTACTCAACCACCGCCCTCGCAACGACACTACAGAATATTCCTTTTGCCATCAAGGATTTATTTGCAACGAAGGGAGTCCGAACCACCGCGGGATCGTTGTTCTTCAAAGATTACGTTCCAGCCGAGGATGCGGTTGCGGTAAAAAAATTGAAGGAAACCGGCGCGGTCATCCTGGGCAAGACCAACACACACGAGATTGCCCTCGGCGTGACGACGAACAATCCGCATTTCGGCGCGACGCGCAACCCATGGGACACGGCGCGCATCCCCGGCGGCTCCTCCGGCGGATCGGCCGTTGCCGTCGCGGCAGGTATGTCGCTGGCCGCGCTCGGCACGGACACCGGCGGCTCGATTCGCATTCCCGCGTCACTGTGCGGCGTGGCGGGACTCAAGCCCACATATGGACGCGTCAGCGTGCGCGGGGTGATTCCGCTTTCGTGGAATCTGGATCACGTTGGGCCGTTGACCCGCTCGGTCAAAGACGCGGCGTTGATTCTGCAAATCATCGCGGGCTATGACGCGGACGATCCATTCTGCATTGATCATCCAGTTGATGACTATCTCGCTCACATCGAAGAGGGAGTCAAAGGCTGGCGCGCCGCGCTGGCGGTGGGCGATTATATCGAGGAAGCAGATGCAGACGTATTGCGCGCAATGCAGGAAGCGGCAAAGGTCTTCGAGGAGTTGGGAGCAAAAGTCGAATCGGCGGATGTCTCTTTTCTGCGCGAGGCCGCGCTGGCCAACGGCCAGATGACTCCCGCAGACGGCGCGGCCTATCATCGCGAACGATTGGCGGAACATCCCGATTGGTTTGGCGAAGATGTGCGCCGCCGTTTGGAGATGGGACGCGACTTGAAATTAAGCGATTACATCCTGGCGCGCAAAACACAGACGGAAATGAAACATCGAATGGCAAAGTTCTTTGAGCAGCATGATATTTTGCTCCTGCCCTCCACGCCCATCACCGCGCCGTTGATCGAAGGCAATGACGCGGTCGAGCAGGCGCGGCGATTAACGCGTTTCACCGCGCCCTTCAATCTCACCGGCCTGCCCGCGCTTTCGATTCCCTGCGGGTTCGACAAAGCAGGCCTTCCGATCGGTTTGCAGATTGTTTCAAAAGCGCGGAATGAGTCGTCGGTCCTGCGGGCGGGATTCGCCTACGAGCGGGAAACCGATTGGTCGACGCGGCGCCCGCAATCGGTCCAAGAATAGATGCGAGAGTTGTCGGAGGAGATCGTCACACCGAAAGAGCACCATGCAGGCGATCCGCTTCGCGGGTCTCGCAATGACGTTGCGCTTTATCCCCCGCAGGCGCGTGTATCAAATTTGAGGGTCACACATCCGTTGGCATCGGTTGATGGAGAGGAGCAACAGTTATTCGCGGCGTCATAGTTATAGCCGGGCGTGCAGAAGCCGGAAGGCCCGCTCTGCATGGGGGTCGCGACCGCGCACCCGGGCTGGCAGACTCTGATCAAAAAGGTGTAAGAGGGCAATCCGGTGCAGGCCAGAATACGTTTGCCGCCATGGATGCCTCCATCGGTGCATGAAAAGTTGGGGGTGAGGACTTCGTACGATACATCGGTCGCGATGGCGATCAACGTGTAAGGGAACCCTTTGACGCAATAACGGTCACGCTGTTGACCGGACGGAATCTCGCAACCCGGCGCAGGCGTGGGCGTGTTGACTGCCACACAGAACAACGCTTGCGGAACGTTCGTGGGCGTATTTGTGGGGACAATGGTCGGTTCGAGGGTTGCGCTGGCAGTCGGCGCGGGTGTATCGGTGGGAATCGCGGCGGACGGGACAACACGACAAGCAATCAACAATAAAATGAGCCATACGATGTAACGCGTGTTCGAAGAGAAGAATCGCATGAGGTTGACCCTGCCTGAGAACCGCGAGCCGCGCCTCAACATGCCAGACGCGGCTCGCCATGATGTGGATTACTTCCCTTTCAAACTACAGGTGCTTGTCGTTTCGTTCCATTGACAGGCATACGAGTTGCGAAGACAGAGCGGTTCCTGTGTGATCTTGCTACAAATGTCAATCGGCTCACTGCATTTGGCGATATTGAGTTGAACGGTCACACAGCCCGGCCCGGCCAGGCGGATTTGACTCGGCGTGCAGGTATTTTGATTCGAATCAAATTTGAATCCCAACGGACAGCCGGGGTACGCGCCGCCCGCGTTCGCCTGACAGCATTGATAGTTCGGGTCATAGGAATAACCGGGCGCGCAACCCTGATAGGTGTTCGCCGCCAGCGCGGGATCATTGATCCCATACGGCGCATCCGCATTCCCCGCGGGCGGCACACACGCGCCATACGATGAGTCAAAGTACAGACCGATCGGGCATTGACCGTTTTGATTCAAACCGACCGCGCAGATTTTTTGCGAGCCGCGGTCCATCAGGTTGTACCCTTGCGGGCAACCCGCCACTCCGGGTTGAGCAGAGACAGGCTGATACAAACACGCGCCGGTGTCTGGGTCGCGGGTGTAGCCCGGGTCGCAGGCCGGGTTGGCGCCCGTGGAACCGGGCGCGCCGCTGCACGACGGGTTGCAAACGGTCACTTCGCCGCTGGAATTATTCGGGCCGGAACAAGTCAATCGGCGCTGACCGTCAATCACGGCCTCGCTGCATTTGTATCCCTGCGTTTGCACTTCATACGTTGCGCCGGGCGGAATATCAATGGTGGTAAAGCCCGAACCCGCCGCGCAGTAATTCCCATTCACCTTTGCATCGGGAGCCTGGCAGGTTGAATTGGAAACCGCGCCGGTGGGGAAATAAGAACTCAACTGGCAGAACGGCGCGTACATCTTCGGTTGAGGCACCACACAGCGGAAACTGAGATCGCGGCTGTGATACGCATTCGCGCCAAAGTGACGCAGGCCCGCGTACATCTGCGTATCTTCGGATTCGAAGCTCGAGCCGCGAATCACGCGCGTATCACCGGAGCCCGGCCCGGGCGGATTCTGAAGCGGCATCACATCGTAGTAATTTTCACTGTAATAATCGTTGACCCACTGAAAGACGTTGCCTTCCATGTCGAGCAATCCATATGGACTCTTTCCCGCGGGGTAATCGTTGACTCCGCTGGTGTGACCGAGACAGCCCAGCATGTTGACCACATCGCAGGCGGGCTTCTCATTGCCCCACGGATAAACGCTTCCATTCGGACCTCGAGCGGCCTTCTCCCATTGGGCCTCGCTCGGTAGTTGACCCTGAATCCACTGACAATAATTGGCGGCCATGTCCCACGTCACGCCCACAACGGGATAATCGCCATAATCGGCGTTGGTGTAAACAGGCGCGCCGAGTTCGGCGGCGGGCGGCGCGCAGTTGCCCGTGGCCACACACTGCGCGTACATCTTGTTGGTCACATCGGTCTGATAGATCCAATAGCCGTCGAGCGTGACGGTTTTCTGCGGCGCGTTGCTGGCGCCTGTGCCCATGATGAAATCTCCCGCGGCGACGTACACCAGCAGGCTTCCGTCCAGCCATTGCATGGTCGCGCCGCTTTGCGGACCGGAGAGCGCGACCGGAATCAATGTTGGCGGAATCGTTGGAGGCACGGCGGTGGGACTCGGCTCAATCGTGGGAGGTACGATGGTTGGAGTTGCAGTGGAAGCGGGCGCGCACGCGGCGAGCGTCAGCGCGAGCGCGAGGAAGATCCAGGGTATGCGTTTCATTTGTTCTCCTGTGAGAAAAATTATACCCTGTATGACATGAGGGTGCGTCGCACCTTGATGGTCAGAATACATTCTCGGCGCAGATGATTTCCACTTGCCAGGCTGAGTCAACGCCTTGTGGTGCGACGCACCTTAATACGCCTGCTTCGCAGGCTCGCAACGACGCGAGGCGGAGCAACAAACAGCCCTCGCCGAAGCGAGGGCTGATCCTAGATAAAACGGTTCCAACTTTTGTCAACAATTGGGATTGTATTTGCATGAGCAGGTGGCTGGATCAAAGTAAACGCATGATCCTACGCAGGAAGCCGGATCTAAATTGCAGGTGTTATTTTCGGGCGTGCATGAATTTAGATTGACTCCAGTTGTCTTGCAATATGGATAGATAATCTGCGTACCGATGCACTGCGTGCCATCGAAGAAGGTCCCAGCCGGGCAGGTCGGGGTAGGCGCTTCGCTCAAAGTGACACCGCTAGAGCCGGCGCCTGTCGAACAACACTGGTTGACGGCTCCCGGCACGGGTGTGTTGGTCGTCAACACCGGCGGATGATCGCCTTCACCCAACACAAAACCGGGCAGGCATTGACCGGAGGAACTGCCATGATTTGGAATACAACTCTTGGACGCGGCGTCGTATGCGTATCCATCCGGGCACTGCGGCTGGCTGGTGGTGGTCACCGTACAACTCGAACAAATCTGGAGAGTCCCATCCTTGGTGCATGTGTACTGATTGGGATTATTGGTCGGCTGACAGCCGGGCGGAGGAGGAGCGGTAATCGTCGAACCGGAGGGACCGTTGAAGGTCACAATGGTGGACGGATTGTTTTCATTGCATCCCGGCGTCTGTTGAATGCCCAGACTTGGGCAATCCACTTTGGTTTGCGGACCGCTCGGCCCGCCACCGACGCCATCGGTATCATACGTCGCGGGGTAGTTGCAGAACGGCGCGAAATAAGTTGGGTCCAGCACCACACAGCGGAAGCCGAGGTTGGCGCGGTCATCTTCGGGGCGCGAGAAGAAGCGCATGGCGGCGGGTGTTTGGTTGCCGCCGCTGTTGAAGGCGCTGGAACGGACCGAACGCTGACTCCCCTTCTCAGGTCCGGTGGGATCGTTTGCTGGAGAGATCGAATAATAATCGGCCTTGTACCAGTCCGCGGTCCATTCAAACGTGTTGCCTTCCATGTCGAACGCGGTGTAGTAACTTTTTCCCTGTGGATATTGGTTGACGCGCGTGGTGCCGCCCGTGCAGTCATTGAAATTAAGCAGATCGCAGGTTGGCGAACCGTCTCCCCACGGATAGATGTTTCCATCCGGACCGCGCGCGGCCTTTTCCCACTCGGCTTCGGTGGGCAGACGCCCATGCACAAAGGCGCAGTACGCCGCGGCCTGATCGTATTTCACGCCGGTGACCGGGTCCTGCGATTTGAGCGGGTCGGCGTAGCCTTTGTTGTTGCGCGGGTTGGGCGGCGTGCACCCGCCCTGTGATACGCAATATGCAAACTGCGCGTTGGTGACCTTGGTGCGATAGATCCAAAAATCGGAAAGCGTCACCTGATGAATCGGATTGTCAATGCCGCCCTGCCCCATGGTGAACGGACCGGCGGGCACGGCCACCAACAGACTGCCATCGGCATATAAAAACGTGGAGCCGACTTTCATTTCCGGAGGCGCCAGATTGACCGGCGACGCAGAGGGGGACGATTCAGACGATGCTTGGGCTGAGGACGACCCCGCTTCATTCCCCGCCGGAGGCGGCGCGGTCTGCGTGGACGTTGACGGCGCGCAGGCCATCAGGATCATCAGCAATGCCATACCCAAATAAAAAGTGAGCCGCAGATGTTTCATGTTCACTCCTCTTTCCTCTAAAGTCAATGACGGTTCTATAAAACGATGGTACGAAGGTTTCTCCCGCATTCCCAGTCCCCGCCAAGCGTCCCAAAGGGACAGGCGGAGGGCTGGAGTGAGGGCGCACAAGATGAGTTTTATAGATGAACACCCGGAAGTATAGTCGGTTCTCCCCGATTCCGTGTTCCCCCAAAGGGAGGATAGGGTGTGTATGCAAATTCAAATCGTGTCTTTCTGAGCGAAGAGTCTCATTTCCCGGTAAAAAGCCGAGATTCTTCGCGGCTTTGCGGCTCGGCATGACACACAAAAAGTATTTTGCGTATAGAGCAGAGGAGGAGATTGCTTCGGAAGAGGCGCATGGTATCATTTCAGAACTTATGCCCTCCGCGCAGACTCCGCGCCCGCGTTTCTATTTCCCCGAACTGGATGGGGTGAGATTCCAGCGTTCCTTTTCTCGAACCAGCGCGCAATTTGCGAAAACAGAAAAGTCAACGTAATCACTTGCACGACAAGCGTGGATGGGTACATGAAGCGGAATTCGGACGCGGTAAGTACAAGTAGATAAGAAACATAGTAACTAAAAGGAACAAGGAGAAGAAAAAACAAGAATCCATAACGAAAATCTTGACGCAACCATGAGCAAATGATCAAACCTATAAAATTGATGAGAAGCCACGGGAGGTGAGCAAATGAAATCCACCGGAATATTGGATTTTGCGAAATCCAATCTGTCACCGAGAACCATATATTGATTGGCCTTGTAAAGGGGTGAACAAGAGAATATCCTTCAATTTGCTCCGTGTTCTGTTTTTGGTAAAAATATGGCGAAGGCCTAAGTATATAATCAAAAAAATTTAGAGACTTGACCGTTGCAAACAATATTGGGTGGTCTTTTAAAGCAATAAGCCATTCTTCCCTCAATCTCGGATAGTTCAACAATTCATAGAAAGGCTCATTAGGCATTATCCCTTGATTGGGGGCGAAATCAATTGCGCCTCGTCCGACTACAAATTCTGGCGGAAAGACTCCATTGACCAAATCACAGCTTTCAAGGGATAAATCGCGACAAATCAACGGGCTGTAAACAATCATACTTGAAAGGTCAAGTGCAAATGAAACCTGCTCAGTATGTGATCGCTTAAGATGGAGAATATCGTATTGTAGGACAAGGAAGAAAATGTACGCCGCAATAGGAAGCGAAAGAGCTAGTATCTTATACGCTCGTCCAACTTGCATTCGATTCAATACTCGTTCCAAGCAAAGCGCCAATGCTGGGAAGATTACAGGAGTGTTGGGGCGCACTGCCACTGCAAGAGCAATAAGCAATACCACAAAGGGAATTCTTATATTGAAGCGTGCACGAGATGTTTCAGGAGGTTCTTGATAAAGTTCGATCAGTAAAGCAAAAACCCAAAGCAGGAAGATTACAAGCCATGTGTCTGTCCAAACCGTAGCAAGGTAGATCGAGAGGGGTGTTATCGGAAGCGATAGTAATGCTATCGCAAAAACTGCAATTCTATCCACTACCATTTCTTTTTCAAAACCTAAAAACTTCGTAAAGGCAATGATAAATTTACGTAGGCCTAAATATCCCAAAACGATCTGGATCAAATTCACAAGACTAAGGCTATCTATCATTTTTAATAAAATCAAAAGCATGAATGAAAGAAGAGGAGAGTGTGCATCTGAGTGCACGCCTGAAATTGCCTGAATGACAATAAAAAACGAATCCAATGAATATATTCCCGGAAAAAAGAGCAACCAAGTCAGCAGTGAGGCACACAGAGCATAAAACATAGACAGGTGATGTCTTCTCATGAAGAGAATTTTATACATATTACAGAAATAAAAATAGCCCCTGCATCTCTGCAGGGGCTATCCATCTTAAGGGTAAGGACAACCCGGTGTATAGTTGCAACAGCAGTTTGCCGCGTTAAAACCATACTGACAACTATTTGGATTAACGTTGCATCCACCATTGTCATTCCCACCGCACTCCGAGGGCATGGAAATCGGCTGGCTTTGAAAGTCCGTGCCGGGCAGGCCGATCAAACAGCCATACACGCCGGGGCCGATCGGCACAGGCGAAGCGCCCACCTGACAGAGCGGGAAATCCGCGGCATACGTGCCGGGCGTGGACGTACAACACTGATTGACCGGGTCGTAGGTCATGTTGGGCAGACATTCCGTGCCAGCCGTGCCGGTTCCATCCCAGGTGCAACCTCCCGCGCCGTTGGACGTGTAATGAGGCGGGCAGGTGGCGGGGCCGAGCACATCGGCGGGGTTGCAGAACGCGTTGATCGTGGCCGGGCCGGGCACGGAGGCGGGTCCGCAATCATACACCTGCGGGAAGATCGGCGGAACGACACTGCCTGAAATCAAGGTACAGGTCCCCACCCCCCCCGTGAAGGTATGGTCGGGCTGGTTGGTGTTGAAGGTTACGTAGGTTTTGTTGCTTCCGCAGGCTTGCGGCGCGACCGTCAATGAGACGTTCGCCGGGCAGATCTGGCCCGGGTTGGACACACCGTTCACATCGCCGCCGTAGAATCCGATCTGCGTGCAGTTCGGCGCGAAGTAGGTGGGGTCTTCCACCACACAGCGGAAGCCGAGATCGCGGCGGTGATTCTTCGGGTCATCGTAGAAACGAATCGAAGACGGCACTTGATCGGGTCCGCTCTTATAGCCGGAGGAACGCACCGAGCGCTTGAGTCCGGTTTTCGGTCCGAGCGGGGTATCGCCCGCGGCCGGATCGCGATAGTAGTATGGGTCGTACCAGTCCGCGACCCACTCGAAGGTGTTGCCTTCCAGATCCAGCCCGCCGTAAAAACTGGCGCCGGGTCCGTACTTGAGCACATTGGTGGTCTGGCCCACATTGTTGTTGTAGTTAAGCAGGGCGGCATTCGGCGCGCCGTTGCCCCACGGATAGATATTCCCGTTCGGGCCGCGGGCGGTCTTCTCCCATTCGGCCTCGGTGGGCAAACGTCCATGCACGAAATCGCAATAGGCCGCGGCCTGATCGTATGTCACGCCCACCACCGGGTCATTCAAGCGCGCGTAATCGTTGTAGCCCTGATTGTCCTGCAGGTTCGGCAGAGTACACAGCCCCGCCGCCACACAATACGCATATTGCTGATTGGTGACCTTGGTGCTGTAGATCCAGAAATCCGGCAGGGTGACTTGATGCTCGGGATTATCCGTCCCGCCGCCGCGTCCCATCGTGAACGGGCCGGCGGGCACGGCGATCAGGGTCGTGCCGTCAATGTATGGATATTTCGAGCCGACTGCCATCTCCGGACCCGCCAGCACGACCGGGACGAGAGTCGGCGTGGCTGACGCCTCCACCGGGACCGGAACCAGGGTCGGCGTATCGGTGGGAGCCGCCTCTGTGGCCGTCACCACAATGACCACCGGCGTGGGCGTGGGCGGTACCGCCTTCGGCGCGCAGGCCGCCAGGATGACCGACAGCGCCATGCCAATGTAAAAAGTGAATCGCAGACGTTTCATGCTTTCTCCTCTCTTTCTGATTGATCTACAGCTTGGAAAACCTTTTTTCTGTCTGTTTTGTTCTATTTATTCTCGCATTGTACACATAAAACTATAAAATTTTGATCAGCAATGTTCATTCAACACCAACCGATTCGCTTTTGTAACGACCGCAGGCAATAATAAGCCTGCCTTAGGGCTGTTGACAGGAACCCATATATGCACAACAACATAAATTCGGATCCCATGGATAGTACGGATAACAATAATTGGGCGAAGGCGGTTGGCATGCGCCGGGGACAGCCGGAAGCGGGCATATACCTGGCTCTTTTCCGGTCGGCACAAATCCCACTGCCATGCGGCAGGTGTTATCCAGTTCTGAGACCTGCTTGATTGGGTAATAATATTGCAGATCCTTTGAGGCCTCGCCGGCCGCGTCGTGCGTGAAATGATCGTTGATATCGAACAGCGCCGGGTTGAGATCCTCATTGCCCGCCCACATGCCGGCCATGTAAGCCGTCGCGCCGCCCAGCGCGGAGCGTTTGACCGCCAGTTGAATCCCATTCGGGTCATCCGGCGAAAGCCGCGCCCAGGCCGCGTCCGCATCTTGTCCGTGACCCGAATCGACGACCAAAGTCTCGTAGCCGTCGCCGGCGCTGAGGGTACTATCCGACCGCGCCGCGGTCGAGCCGCCCACATCCTTGTTCGTGTCGGCCCACACCTGAACGCCGTCGGTGCTCCAATCGCTCGAGGCGGGATGACTGACCATCACAAGGAAATCGCCGCGGCCGTCGCGGTCCACATCCAATTCCACGGCGTATTTGCCGGGCATGGCATTGTTCGCATCGCGGCCTTTGACGACGATTACACCGTATACCCAGGTATCATCCTGATAAATGGTTACATTCTGGATATCGAGATATGGGAAATATGTATCCATCGTATCGGCGTTGAAGGGCCGTTCGTATTTGCCGAACGTAAAACGGTCTCCGCCCGGCACGGTTTTATTCTTCGCCGTGGTGGACGAATCCTGATCGCCCGCCTGATTACTGCGTTGATCGGGCAATTGGGCAGGGATGGCCTGATGTTGAATGAGGACGGTCGTGGATGTGGAAGTGTTGCCAGTCACCGGGACGATGGCAGTCGGCGGCGCGCCGGTCGCTTTCGGCGCGCAGGCGGCCATCACGGATAACAATACCGCGAGCGCATAAAACGAGAATCGCAGGGGCTTCATGGCTTCTCCTCTCTCAGATGAAGCGTGGACTCTAAAGTGTTGCCATTATAAACACCAACCGTCTGTTTGTGTTTCCCCCAAATGGAGCAGATGACCTTTGTAGGGTTTGGCGGCACACCCGATTCCGCAGGTCTTCAACGTTCTTTACCACGGAGCACAGGGGGAGCACAGCGTTCTTTTTCTCTGTGTGGACTCTGTGGCGAGAAGTTCGTTGCCTCCTCAACCACTCCTTACGCCCGGGTGTACAATGCCATTTCCCACAAGAACAGGCGCTGGACGAAGACCCGCTTCATGCCCCGCCCCTCCAACAGGGCGTTCATCTCTGCGATTGGGTGAAGAAAGACGCGGAACGGATCGCGTCCCAGATTTTGAAAGAAGTTGATGACCCTGATTCCGACTCTGAAATACCACGTCTCGCGCGGATACGTCAGCGCCAGTGCGCGTTTGCTTCGTCCCGCCGCGGCGTTCAACAGGCCGCGGAAATCGGGATAGCAACACACCACGCGGTCGAGGGTCACGATGTCCGCTTGAGGAAGATCATCCGCCACGTCCGTGAAATCCGCGTGAATGAACTGGACGCGCCCGGCATGTCCGCGGCGCGCGGCTTCTTCTTTGGCCTGTTGTAAATACGCGGAGGAAGCGTCCACGTGCGTGGCCTGGCGGGCCGTATCTTCCAGCAGTTCGTGATGGATCGTCCCGACTCCGCCGCCGACGTCGAGCAGAGTCGCGTCTTTCAATCCGAGCGAACGGACGGCGTCGAGAATCAATTGCGTCTGTTCGGCGGGTCCGCGTTTGCGATATTCCTTGATATCCGATTTCGCGTCTTCTTCGTTGAAGGTGTGATCCGTGATTTCACAACAGTTGCAGGGCATAGGGAGATCCTTTTGGACGATAGACCATAGACGGTGGACGATGTTTCAGAGTCTGTGATCAAGCATTTAATTGCGGCAGAATCTTTTCGTAATATTCCAGCGACGAGGGATTGATCAACGCGTCCTTGTTCGTTACGGCGCGGCCATTGAGAATATTCGTCACCGCGCTTTCTACCTTTTTCATATTCAACGTATACGGAATATCAGGCGTTTCAAAAATCAATGCGGGGACATGCCGCGGCGAGGCGTTCTCGCGCAGGGTCTTCTTGATCTTCTCTTTCAGTTCATCGGTGAGAGCAAAACCGGAAGCAAGTTTCACGAACAGAATCACGCGCTGGTCGTCCTGATAGTTTTGCCCCACGGCGAGGCTATCAGCGATCTCCGGAAGTTTTTCCATCTGCGCGTAAATCTCCGCGGTGCCGATGCGCACGCCTGAGGGTTTGAGCACCGCGTCAGAGCGGCCATAAAAGGTCACGCCGCCGGTATCGGAGTGGATCAGGACATAATCGCCGTGCCGCCACACGTTCGGATAAACCCCGAAGTACGCGTTATGATATTTTGCGCCGTCGGCATCATCCCAGAAATAAATCGGCATGGAAGGCGCGGGCGCTTCGCAAACGAGTTCCGCTTGAAGGTCCAGAACAGACGCGGCCTTTTCGTCATACGCCTTGATTCTCATCGCCAGCGCGGGACTTTGCAGTTCGCCTGCGTACACCGGCAAAATGGGACTGCCCGCCGCGAAACAGCCGTTGATGTCCGTGCCACCCGCGATCGAGTTGAAATGCAGATCAGGTTTAATCTCGCGATATACATATTCAAATCCCTCGACGGAAAGCGGCGAGCCGGTCTGCGAAATTTCACGTAGAGACGAAAGATCGAAGTGCGTACGCGGCGAAAAGTTTTCTTTTTTCAAAAAGAGCAGATAACTCGCACTGCATCCGAAGATGGAAATTCTTTCTTCCTCAATCAATTTCCACATCGCGCCCGGGTCGGGATAATTGGGATTGCCATCATACAGGATGATCGTCGCGCCGACCGCCAGCGAACTCAACAGCCAGTTCCACATCATCCAACTGCAGGACGTGATGTACATGATGTGGTCATTGCGTTTGAGATCAGTGTGGAGCAATAACTCTTTGAGATGATTGATCAGTACACCGCCCGCGCTCTGTACCAGACATTTCGGCTTGCCGGTTGTGCCAGATGAAAACATGATGTACAGCGGATGATCGAACGGCAACTGCTCGAACTTGATTTCGAGATTCTTTTCCTTCGACAGAAAGTCGTCCCAATGAACGGCGTTCGGAACATGCCGGACCTCGGGCCGGGCGCGCGTGTACGAAACGACCACCACCTTTTGCAGCGACGGAATGCCGCGCGCCACTTCCGCGGCATGTTCCAGCGTATCGAAGGTTTTGCCCTTGTAAAAATAGCCGTCGGCGGTGAACATCACTTTGGGTTCGACCTGACCGAGTCGCTCCAATGCGGCGGAGGGACCAATATCCGTGGCGCACGACGACCATGTCGCGCCGATGCTCGTGGCGGCTAACATGGCAATCGCCGTCTCCGTCATGTTGGGCATGTAACCGACCACGCGGTCGCCGGAGGTCACACCGAGTTCGCGCAATGACTTTGCCAGCCGCGCAACGGTGTCGTAAAGTTCCGCATACGTCATCTTGCCTGATTTTTGTGTCTCGCCCCTGAACACAAAAGCGATACGGTCATCGCGATGGCGCAAAAGATTTTCGGCGAAATTCAAGCGCGCGCCGGGAAACCACTTCGCGCCGGGGAATTTATTTATATCGTCAACGATGGCGTCATATGTTCGCGAGTGCTTGATGTCCGCGAACTCCCACATCGTCGCCCAAAAGTCGGCGATCTCATGGATGGACCAATCGTAAAGTTCGGCGTAGGTCTCGATCTTGCGCTGATGGGCGCGATTGACCAGGTCAATGAAGCGTGTGATGTTGGCTTGTCGTTTGCGCTGATCGGACGGAATCCAAAGCGGTTGTCTCACGAGTCTCCTCCGGGCTGGGCAAAACTATAGAGAAATTAAACCACAGAGACCACAAAGTGCACAGAGATATTTCCAAAGCTCCGTGTTCTTTGCGGTCCCGTGGTGAAATTCCTGTCCGTCGCGGAGCTCTACCCACCCGCCCGAAGACCATCCATATATTCTTTGATGCTCGGCAGGAGAATCAGGCGCTCGTAGAAAAAGTCATTGACCACCTGCATGACTTCGTCCTGCGCGGTCGTCACTTCATCTTGGCGTTGTTTGACCGCGGCCCTGTCTGCCAACAGCGAGCGCAAACGAAGCAGCCGCTTGACGATCTCCTTTTCGCGCTCCCCCTCCAATACATCCACGACTTCCAAAATCAACGTATCCAACTGTTCGGCAATCGTTTCAGGGCTGATGTCCGAGCCGGGGAGCGAGGCTTCGTCCACGGTCCGAAGCAGAGATGCGATCTGATACAGCACCGTCGCGGGTTCGTTGAACAATTCACGCAGATAAGCCGCTTCCACATAACGTCCGTTCATGCGAAAGACATTGTACATGCGCTTGGCGGCTTTTCCGTAATTGATGTGTTCGGTTATGTATTTCTTAACTTCATGTTCGAGTTGCGCCACGTAGCCATCAATCGCGTCCGCGGCGACATGCTTGGCAATCTTCGTGAAGAGCGGAATGGACTCTGCTTCGAGATAGATTTCCTGAAAATACGGATCAAGTTGCCCATCCAGCGGAACGATCTCACCGTCCGGCGATTCCCATGTCACGTCCAGATTGTTGCTGGCATTGGCCAGAGTCCGCCGCGGCGGGTGCGCGACGACCCAATCCATTTTCGTCCAACCCGGGTCATTCGCGACCTCGTTCCAATTCAACGCGACAGCCTTGCCCGTTTCATCCTCGACCCAGACGCTTCCTTTCTCGATGTCATCCGCGTTCCATGAAATGAAGCCGCCTTTCTTGAAAGCCTGTCCCTCGCGCTTGCCCGCGAAAGGATACGTCCCGAACTTGACTTCCATCAGGCGATAGGTCGGTCCGCTCCTGGTGGACATGGCTTTATCATGGATCACATCCGCTAAAATTTTGCAGGCTTCTTCACGCGTCGGCGCTTTGATGTTGACGCGCTCGAAGAAATCGCAGTCGCCCGGATGCGTTTGGATTTTGGACTGGGCCGCAGAGCCGGATAAAGCCAGCGCCGTTTCGACCGCGCCCGCACGGTCCGGTATTTCCACGATCTTGCCGATCTCGCGGAAGTAGGCCAAATCCTGTGGGCTGAAATCCAGCAGGCTGATGCGTTGGCCGTAGACTCCGTGTTTGGCGTCCACCTGCACCTCGTCGGCCTGCGAGGCGGCCATGGCCGTCAGCCATTGCAGAGCCTCCTCTTCGTCAATTTGCACGCCGAGGCGTTTTGCGGATTCGATGATCCGCTCCAGGTCTTCGCGGGGAGAGGGAGAGGCGCTCATATTATTTTCCTTTCACTTTCTCGCGGCGGGATTGCGCCAGCAATTTGCGAAACAAATCCGCCTGCAGGCGCGCATCGGCGAGCGCGTTGTGTGGAAGTTGTTGCCCTTTCAGAAAGCGCGGGGAGAGATAGATCATGGACGTTTCCTCCCACGCGCAACCGACCATGCCCATGTAAAATGCCTTGATGTCAATGGCCGCGTGGCCGAATGGGTTCTCCCCCAGATATTCCTGAAAATAATGATCAATGAAGGCCCAATCATAGGGCGCGTTGAACGCCACCATGACCGGCCTCGATTTTGACGAAGGCGCGACCTGATGAAGCCAGTCTGCAAACTGCTTCATGGCGTCGGCGGGTTTCTTGCCGGTCTTCTTCAATGTTTCAAGGGAAAGTTGGCTGACTTGCAAAGAGGAGTCCGTTGATTCGCGGTTGATCGGTTTAAGTTCGAGATAAATGCCCTGCTCCGGGTTGGTCACCAAACAAGCGCCGATCGAAAGCAGGGAATAACGTCCAGGGTATGGGCCTGCCGATTCAACGTCAACAGAGATGAAGGTTTCGCTGGGCGCCGCCATAAAAACACTCCCAACTGAATTGGAATTTCTTCGATTTTATCACCCGCGCCTTTTCGACGGCCTGCCCCTTTAGTGTGAATGATTCGCGGCTGAGCGGAGGGTTGAATAACGAGCAAAGCGAGCGTATCGAAACCCAAAGTCGAAGCGCGCAATAATTACTTTCCCGATTGCAGACAACTCAGCAAATCCTTGACCGCGCCTTCCGGCTGGGACTTCGTGACCGCCAGCACCGGCACGCTCGCCACGGACAGCGCTTCGGGCGTGTTGCCAGACTTCCAACGCCGCGTCACGACTCCGACGGAGCCGGCCACCGTTTCGACAGAATTCGTCATGGCCTCGACCGACACCGCCAAACGCGCCTGTGACGTGACGGGTTGGCCCCGCATGACCTCGCGCGAAAAGATTTGTTCGATGTCCTCGTCCGGCGAATATGTCCACACCTGCACCGGCACATCGTTCCCGCCCAACTCGTTCCAATTTGTGACCTGACCCAAGAACAAAGAGCGCACTTGATCAACAGTCAACGCGTCCACGCCGACGTTCAAATTGGTCACAACCAGAATTTCTTCGGTGCTGAGTTGAAAAGAAGGTGTTGAAAGATTCGGCGGTTCGCCCACACGCAGGACAAGCTCCGCGGAACCCGGGTCAGCCAAATTGACAGCCGTTCCAGGCGGCGCGCAATCATAGACATTGTTCAACCATGGGTCCGCCGCCGAGGTGAGATAAACATTCAGGACCTGAGTCGTTGTCGAAGGCGTGGGCGTGGAGCAGGCCGCGAGAAACAGGCACACAGTCAACGTCAAAGAAAGAAGCGGGTTCTTCATCGCGCCTCACCACTCACGCAAGAGAGTCGCCATCAATTTGACGCGCTCGGCCAGACTATCTTCAAAAATATATTCGCGCTCCGAATGATAACCTTCGCCGACCGCGCCGAGTTTACGCGCTTCCTCTGCGACAATCGCGCCGACGCGATCCACCGCGGCTTTGTCATGCGAGGGCGATTCGGTTTCAACGAGATGCTTGAGGAAGGATTTTGTATCCATGTTTACAATGCCTTGTCACTCTGAGGAGCGCCTTTCGCGACCGAAGAGTCTGGCATATCAAATTCGAGATGCTTCGCTCCGCTCAGCATGACAGAATGGCTAGCCCAGTTGGACTAATAAGACCGCAAGACCAATAATCGCACAATACGCGGCGAAGACATACAACGAGTTCTTGCTGACGTAATTGATCAGCCAGCGAATCGAAAGCCAGCCGACAATCGCGGCGACGACGAACCCAACCGCGAGCGGAGGCAGAAAGGAGCCAGGATGCGCGGCTTTGCGCAGGTCAAGCAATTCGTAGGCGCCTGCGGCCAGCATCACCGGTGCGGACATGAGAAAGGCAAAGCGCGTGGCCGAGGCGCGGTCGAGTCCGCGCAACATGCCGCCGCTGATGGCTGAACCCGACCGCGACGCGCCGGGAAAGATGGCAAACACTTGAAACAATCCGACGATGAGCGCATCGAGCCAGGTCATCGAGTCGAGATGGCGCGTCCGTTTGCCGAGCCATTCAGCCAAAGACAGTAGGATCGCGGCTGCAAAGAGTCGAATCGCGGCTTCGAGCAACGGCGTCTGGAACAGGCCTTCGACAACTTTCTTCAGCAAAACGCCCGCCAGCAAAGCAGGGATGGTGGCGATGACGATGAACCAGGCCTGTTTATTCCCCGGCGTGGAAAACGGCCTCGCAAAAAAGGCCCTGACCAATGTCCACAAATCCTTCCAGAAATAAACGATCAAAGCCGCCAACGGCCCGATTTGGACCAAAATCAGAAAAGCGAACATCGCATCGTCCGCGGGAATGTTGAGCAATTTTTGCGCGATAAGCAGGTGCGCTGTGGACGAAACCGGAATGAATTCGGTCAGGCCTTCGAGGATGCCGAGCAGGAGAGCGTAGAAGAGATTCATGTAGAGTCCTTTGTATGATTTATGTCATGTCATTCCGAGCGACCGCTTCGACTCCGGATTTCGATACGCTCGCTTTGCTCGCTACTCAACCCTCCGCTCAGCGCGAACGCGGCTCAGAATGACATAGCAGAATTTATTTTACCTTTACCACCTTCGAAAGATTAACATCAAATGGCGGATACACAATTCCATTCTCCGTCACGATGGCAGTGATGAGGCGATTCGGCGTCACGTCGAAGGCCGGGTTGCGTGCTTCAGCCTCGCGCGGGGTCACAGATTCGCCATGGAACTGGATTCCCAACACTTCATCGGGATCGCGCTCCTCGATGGGGATCAAATCACCGCTGGCAAGCGAAAGATCAATCGTCGAAGTTGGAACGACCGCGTAGACGGGAATGCGATTATCATGCGCGGCCAGCGAGAGCATATATGTGCCGATCTTGTTGGCCACGTCGCCGTTGGCGGCCACGCGGTCCGCGCCGAACAAGACTTTTTGAACCTGTCCTGTTTTCAAGAAGTGTCCCGCGGCGTTGTCGCTGATGATTTCATACGGGATGCCATATTGCTCCAATTCCCAGGCCGTCAGCCGCGCGCCCTGCAAACGCGGACGAGTTTCATCCACGAGAACGTGAACATGTTTCCCCTGTTCATGCGCGGTGCGGATCACGCCCAGCGCGGTGCCCCAGTCCACGGTGGCGAGCGCGCCCGTGTTGCAATGATGAATGACCGTGTCGCCGTCGTCAATCAGCGCCGCGCCGTGCTCTGCCATGCGTTTGTTGATCTGCACATCTTCGTCCGCGATGGCCTGCGCTTCATTCAAGATCGCCTCGCGCAAACCATCCGCGCTGAGATTCGTTTTGCTTTCCGCGCAACGCATCACGCGCTCCAAAGCCCAGGCCAGGTTCACCGCGGTGGGACGCGCCGAACGCAACAGCGTGGACGCGGCTTGTAAATCAGCGAGCAGGTCGCGGGGAGTCCGAGCCGGAGATTGACGCGCGGCGAGCGCGAGACCGAATCCCGCCGCGGCGCCGATGGCGGGCGCGCCGCGAATCGTCATGTCTTTGATGGCGCGCGCCACTTCCGCGTGAGTCTTGCAAGCGATGATGTCCAGCGCGGCCGGCAAACGCCGCTGGTCAATCATTTTGACCTGATCGTTTTCCCAATAAATGGTTCTCATAACCCGGATAACCTTTTGAGTTCGCCGGGGGGAATCCGCTGAACATTTCCGAGCATCTGCGCGCGCCAAAACACTTCGGCGACGTGTTCGAGGCGCTCAAGATGAATCAACGCTTCGTCCAAATCCCTGCCGACGGTGAGACTGCCATGCTGACGAAGGATGATCGCATCGTGATCGCGAATCAGCGGGCGAATTGCATCCGCATCATGCTGGGACGAGGGAGTGGCGTAGGCGGTGATCGGAATTTTTCCCAGCGTCAGGGCGACTTCCGGCAAAATGTCATCGGGGAAGTCTTGCCCTGCGACCGTCAGCGCGGTGGCGAAGACGGGGTGCGCGTGGATGACCGCGCGCACATCGGGGCGTTGTTTGTAGACTTCGAGATGCATGGGTGTTTCGGAAGAGGGCCTTGAATTATCATGCGATTCGATCACATTCCCATTGAGATCGAGGATCAATAAATCATCCGCCTCCATTCGACCCTTGCAGACTCCCGAAGCCGTGATGAGCACACGCTTGGAATCGAGCCGCACGGAGAGGTTGCCGTCATTCGAGACCATCAATCGGTTCTGGTAACAAATCCGTCCGCATTCGAGGATGGCGAGACGGAGGTCTTTCTCGGAGGAGGTGGGAGAGAAGGTGAGGATGGACATGGAGGATGGTTAATGGATCATGGTTAATGGTTGGTGAAGTCTTCGCCTGGATTATCGAGGTGATAAGGTTCAGGTTCTTCGCGAACAGTATAACCTGAGGGGAATTCTTTTTCGCCTTGTTTGGATCGCTGCAGATAAGCGATGTAGTTATTGAGTTGTTTGCCAATCGATTCAGCGTGGACAGTCATGCGTTGGTCAAAATCATCGGACAAATAGCCCAGGTCATGAGCAAGAGCCATATGGCTTTGCACTTCAACCAAGGAACCGCGCGCCATATAACAAAAGCGGACATTATCCAGAAAATGATAACGACCATGACCTTCGGCAATATTGGCAGGAATGCTCTGTGCGGCGCGTTTCAACTGTGAGGTCAGATTCCATTTCTCGTCAGCAGGCAGATGAGGCACAACTTCTTTGTATACAGCCAAAGCAAAATCTTTTGTCCTCACCCATACTTCCAACCGATCCAAATTCATCACAGTCACATCATACCTCCATGATCCATCATCCATTAACCATCTTGTTTCTTTCCGCGTTTCCATGCCATTGACTGAGCAATTCCGGCACGCGCGACTCGAACGAGCCATCAGCAATGTAGACTCTGATTTGTTCCATCAAGCGTATCAAAGCGCGAAGATTATGGATTGAAATTAATGTCCCTGCGAGCAATTCCTTCGCCACAATCAAGTGACGAAGATAGGCGCGCGTAAAAGTTTTACAGGTATAGCAATCGCACGTTTCGTCAATGGGTCTTTCATCACGCGTAAAGGCCGCATTCATCAGGTTGAGGCGTCCTTCGGGGGCGAAAGCAGAGTGATGACGCGCCAGGCGCGTGGGCAGGACACAATCGAAGATGTCAATGCCGCGCGCCACACCGTTGATTAAATCTTCAGGCGTGCCGACGCCCATCAGGTAGCGCGGTTTGTTTTCGGGCAGATGCGGAATCGTCACGTCGAGCATGGCGTGCATCTCGTCTTTTGTCTCGCCCACCGAAAGTCCCCCGATGGCAATGCCGGGCGTATCGAGAGAGGAAATAAATTTAGCGGAAGCCGTTCTCAGGTCCGCTTGAACGCCGCCCTGAATAATCCCAAATAAAGCCTGATCGCGTCGCGTCTGCGCTTTGAGCGAACGCTCCGCCCAGCGATGAGTCCGATCCATGGCAATCCTGCTGTACTTGTGATCGTTCGGGTCGGAACATTCGTCGAAGGCCATGATGATGTCCGCGCCGAGGTTCTCCTGGATGGCGATGGACTTTTCGGGCGTGAAGCGGTGCGTCGAGCCGTCAATGTGACTTTTGAAGGTCACGCCGTCGTCATCAATTTTGCGAGTCTGCGCCAAAGAAAAAACCTGGAAGCCGCCCGAATCGGTGAGCATGGGCCGCGGCCATTGCATGAAGCGATGCAGGCCACCGAGATCGCGCACGAGTTCATCGCCGGGTCGCAGATACAAATGATAGGTGTTGGCGAGGACGAGCGACGCGCCCACATCCTCGACCTGCGCGGGCGTAAGCGTCTTGACCGTGGCCTGCGTCCCGACCGGCGCAAAGACCGGCGTGAGGAGATCGCCGTGAGGCGTGGCGAAAACGCCCGTCCGGGCGCGGTTGTTTTTGGCCTTGACGGTAAAGTCAAACATCGGGCTGATTATATGCGAGATTTGTTTTTCGATATTTGGGAATAGGTCTTACTTGCAGAAAAGCAACCAGAGAATCAACAAAACAACCGGCAAGCTAATCAAAACAGTCGCTTCAACCATCGCCCAATCTTTTTGCTTTCCGCCTGCGCGATCAGTTGTTGACTCCGATTCCTCTTACAGTTGAATTACGGGCTTGCGAAATCGCAATCCCAGTAATCGAGCCTGCGCATATAGGTGCAGGTGACGTGATCCTGGACTTCAGCCCGGAAGGCCAGCCAGTAGACTTCGGATGCCAGCGGGCTGGTCACATCAAACGGGCGATAAAAATAGGGGCGCCCATTGGTCGTCAACGGGATGTCAACCATGTACCGGGGAATGAGGTCGTTTAGCGAGAGGGGATAGACGCCCTTCTCCGTATGATACATCTCAATCGCCTTGATGATTTGATTGCCGCGCTGGATTCCACCTGCGATCTCGCGGTCGAGGAGCGATTGAGTGGGGACGACTGTCAGTGTGGGAGCGGCTGTGGGCGTAAAGGTCGGCGTCGGCGTGATGCTGGGGACCAGCGTTGGTGTGGGTGTGGGCGTGGCCGTTTTTGTGGGAACCGTAACCGAGGCGGGAGGAAGCGTTGGAGTCGAATTGCTGATCAAGACGAACGTATCGGTCGGTCTTGTTTGCGGAGAGGCCTGCGCCGGGGCAGGCGTCCCCACGAGTATCCCATCCTTTCCATCCGCATAGATGAGATAACCGACCATTCCCACCAGGAGAAGCACAAGTAAAACATCCAGAACTTTTTTCATGGGTAAACCTTGAAAATATTATACAACTTGCTACATGCTGTCAGTCCGTGGCCATTCCCAATTTCGAAATGCGATCCGGTTTATAGCCCGAAACTGACTTGCGTCGGTTTCACCAACAACATGGGCACTTTGATAGCGGGCATCTGCGGAATGAAGGGATTGCTGATCTCAGCATCATAGACCGAAAGCCAGCCGACATGGGCGACTTCGATGCTTGTCGCCAGATCGGCGTGAGTGGAGACGCGGACTCTGCCCTTGAGCATAAACACACCGAGGACGAGATTGACATCCAGCATTACCCGGTTGGCTTCATCAGGATCATAGTCAAGCGGCTCGGAGGCGGGCGGCGCGAGATGAAACCCTATGATTCTCTCTGCCGGGAAGAAGAGTTCATCGTACGTCAGCGATTTGGGCGGCATACCGCCAAACAACAGGACCTGCGGCTTAAGCAGGTGAACATAGTTGGGTACGCCCTGAGTCCGCAGCCAGATGCTGACGCGTATGTTGGTCTTTGTTACGAGGTCGCCATGGATCAACTTGTTGCGGGAATAGACCATGACGGTGGATGCCTTCTCATCCGGCGCGAGAGTGTACATCGAAATTTCCTGTCATCATTATACAGCCTTGCCGTGAAATAAAATATGCCGCCTTTCAAAAATGACAAAACACGCGCGATTCTCCGCCACCGAGTGCGCAGAAGATATGAGGAGTTAACCGCGCAGGGCGCGAAGAATTTTTTCTTTGTGCTCCTGCGTTTCTGCCTCGTCCGATAAAAAGCACAGTATACTAAACGCATTCGCTCATGAGACTTGATACCCGACACTTGATACGTGATACCTGAAACATGACACACTCCAAACGCTGGCTCGTTTCTCCACCCATTACACCGCAGGCCGACGAAAATCTTTCGGCTTTCCCCCCCATCCTCCGACAACTTCTTTTCAATCGCGGTTACGCCACCGAAGCCGAGGCGCGCGCTTTCCTCAAAGCCGAGCCGGATTTCAACGCCGATCCGTTTCAAATCAAAGACATGGGCGCGGCGATTGATCGCATCCGCTTTGCCATCGAACACCGCGAACCCATCGCCATTTACGGCGACTACGATGTAGATGGAGTCACGGCCACGGCGCTTCTTGTGCAAACTCTCAAAGCGCTTGGCGCGGATGTGCGCGGCTATATCCCGAATCGATTCGATGAGGGCTACGGTCTCAACAACGACGCGCTGGATAATCTCAAAGCAGACGGCGTCAAACTGGTCATCACGGTGGATTGCGGAATCCGCTCGCCGGATGAAGCGCTTCATGCCCGGACCGTGGGCCTTGATCTCATTATCAGCGACCATCACCACCCCTCCGCCGAACTCCCTCCCGCCTTCGCGGTGATCAATCCCAAACAAGCGGGTGATGTGTATCCTGACAAAAATCTGGCCGGGGTTGGAATCGCGTACAAGATCGCGCAAGCACTGCTTGACGGTAGACCGTTGACCGAAGACCGTCCACCGTCCACCGTCCACGGTCTTTCCCTCAATGATCTGCTCGATCTCGTTGCTCTTGGCACTGTGGCTGATCTCGCTCCGCTCGTCGGAGAAAACCGCTCGCTGGTTCGCAAAGGTTTGAAGCAGATCCGCGAAACGAAACGGCAGGGACTCTTCTCGCTCGCCAATGTGGCCGAGATGGTAATTGGCAAAACCACTGCGGGCCAGATTGGGTTCGTCCTCGGCCCGCGTCTCAACGCGGCAGGAAGATTGGAATCCGCGCTGGCTTCGTTTGAATTATTGACCACTGCCGACTTTATGCGCGCCGGTCAGCTCGCGCAACAACTCGATGTGCAGAATCGTCAGCGGCAGACGATCACACGCGCCATGCAGGAACAGGCTGAATCCATCGCGATGAGCGAAGACCCTGAAGCCTATCTGCTCTTCGCCGCGCACGAAGAATTCAATCCCGGCGTGGTGGGGTTGGCCGCATCCAGATTGATGGAGACACATTATCGTCCGGCCGTTGTGGCGGCCAAAGGCCCAGACGAGACTCGCGGCTCATGCCGTTCCATTCCAGAGTTTCACATTACCGACGCGCTCGATCAATGCGCGGATCTGCTCGTCCGTCACGGAGGTCACGCCGCGGCGGCGGGGTTCACCGTCAGCAACAAGAACCTGCCGGAACTCGTCACCCGCTTGAAGTCCATTGCCGAGGCGCAATTGAGCGGCAAAGATTTGCGTCGCACGCTCGCGGCAGATATGGAAGTCAAACTTTCAGAGTTAAACTTTGATCTGCTGAGGCATCTCACATACTTCGAGCCGACCGGCTATGGCAATCCCGACGCGGTGTTTGTCTCGCGGGATGTGAAAGTCAAGTCCTCGCGCACCGTTGGCGCGGACGGCAAGCATCTCAAATTGACTCTTGAAGATGAGCGCGGTATGGCTTTTGATTCCATCGGTTTCCGCCTCGGGCATCTGCACTCGACCCTGCCGCCACGCGTGGATGTGATCTATTCATTTGAATCAAACGAATATAACGGGCGAACTACTCTGCAATTGAATTTGAAAGATGTGAAAGCAACGGGCCTCGCGGATTAGGCGAGTGCGTCGCACCCTCGTCATGGCCCCCATCGCGGTTGATAATCACAATAGTCATTATTCGTCAGGCGGCGCAGGTCGGTTCCGTCCACACGAATGATGTAAATCTCACATCCATTTAAATCCTGCGGATGATCGAAATACGCAGTGAACGTCACCCATTTGCCATCCGGTGAAAAACTAGGACCCTGGCTGTTGCCTCCGCTCGGCGAGAGTTGACGAAGATTCGAGCCATCCGCGTTCATGATGTAAACTTCGCGCTCCCACGGATCACCCGAATAGGTGACGATCAAATTTCCATCAGGCGACCAGTCACTGCGACCGCGCAATGCGGGCAGACCGGTTACTTTTCGTAAACCCGTTCCATCCACGTTGATCGCATATAGTTGATCAGTCCCATCGCGATCCGATGCAAATAAGATTTGTTTTCCATCGGGCGACCATGTCGGGTCCCAGGCGGGGACGCCGGATACTTGGCGAAAATTTCCTCCTGCGCGATTCATCAACCACAGAGTAGGAGTATTTACATCGTTGAAGTATCGAGTGAATACAATCGTCTTCCCGTCAGGCGAAATCTCCGGCGCGTTTAAATCCCCAAAGGCATAGGTGAGATTTTTTTCTTCAGCAGTTGCAAGATTCAATTCATAGATTTCAAAATGCAGGCTTTGAGTGTTGAACGCAGAATAAACCACGCTCTGTCCATCAGGCGAAAGAGAAGGATAAAAGTGGCGGACGTTATTGTCGGCTGTCAATCGGTTGTAACCCGAGCCATCCGCGCTCACAATGCAGACCTGCTCGGAGACTTGATATTTGAAAATCTGACAGGTGAAGACGATGTGACCAGTCGGACCATCAGGAACAAGAGCTGCCGTGGGTGTCAGGGGGCCAGGCGGAGGAGTCAGAGTTGGAAGCAAGGCTTGAAACGTGGCGACCACATCCGGGGTCGCGGTGCGAGGCGTGGACAACATCCGCACCAATCCTGGAGCGAGAATGGCCACAAACAAAAGAAAACCGCAAACCAACAAGATGCCCGCGATCGCATAGACCCGATTTGAGTTGGTCATCCGCCTATTGTAACGCGGCTATCGTGCGCACATAGACATCAGAGTTAGTCTGTTTCAGTTGACTCGAGAAAAAATTCTTCGCCCGTCAAAATCTTTGCGCCCATCGCCCCGCAATTTGGGCAGACAATATCGCCCTCATTCGGATGATATTTGGTAAAACAAGCCATACATTGAACTTCGGCCCGCACAAGTCGGATTTCCAATTTCGCCCCATCCGCGATTGTGCCTCGGCTCAGTTCATCAAAACGAGATTGAATTGATTCGCTCGTGTAATCCACAAGTTCACCCATTGCAAGTTGGAGGCGCGTGATATGCCCGGCCTTTTTCGCATTGGCTTGTTGAATCGCTTTTTCAAGGATAGTTTGAACTGCTTCGCGCTCGCGCATAAGGTGATGCCTCAGGTTGATCTATAAGCCGCATTCTGTAAAGCAAGTTGCACAGGTTTACATCCGAAGACTTCATCCCTGCCAGCCTGCTTCGGTGATCATCTATCTATGCAGTCTACCCGAGACAAAAAGGAACGGGCCGCTCCGTTGTCTCTGCTTGACCTTGCTCCCGGCGGGGGTTGCCTGGCCGTTCACATTGCTGTGAACGCCGGTGGTCTCTTACACCGCCTTTTCACCATCGCCGCTTGCGCGGCTGTATGTTTCTGTGGCCCTTCCGATAGATTACTCCATCCCGGGGTTTCCCCGGCGCCGCGCCCTGTGGAGTGCGGACTTTCCTCGAGCGTGCATGAGCACGACCGCGATCACCCGACCAACCTGAGGCGGTTTCATCATACACGCAAGGAAGACAGGAGTCAACATCATCTCAGTTTAAACTCATAAAAGGACGGTCGTGGCAAGTTTTTAATGTAAAATAGAACTGCAAACAAATCATCATCAGGGAATCTCGTGAGCAATTGGCCTGGCAAGTACGTCATCGGTTTGACTGGAAACATCGCGACCGGCAAGAGTGTCGTCCGCAGAATGCTCGAGCATCTTGGCGCATACACCATTGACGCGGATGCGTTGTCGCATCGCGCCATTGCCAAGGGCGCGCCGGGTTACAAACCTGTGGTGGAAAACTTCGGCAAGTGGATTCTGAACAGTGACGGCGAAATAGATCGCAATAAACTGGGTAGCCTCGTTTTCAGCGATCCGGCGGCGCTCAAAAATCTGGAAGAAATCATCCATCCGCTTGTGCGCCAGGCAGTGGAGGTTTTGATCAAACGCGCCAGCCAGCCGGTTATTGTGGTCGAGGCGATCAAACTGCTGGAGAGTCCGCTTCGTCAGGTGTGCGATACGATCTGGGTAACGGATGCCCCGCAAGAGGTCCAGATTGAACGGCTGATGCGCAAACGCCACCTGACGCGCGAGCAGGCTGTTCAACGCGTCGGCATCCAATCGCCTCAGGCAGAAAAAAAAGCCGCGGCGAACGTGGTCATCCGCAACACCGGCTCGTACGATGACCTCTGGCAACAGATCTCGGAGGCATGGAAAAGAAGCGTGCCATCGGAGCCGGCCCAGCCGGCTGTTGGTCGAGAGGCGCAGGCGGGTGAATTCTCAGTGAGCCGCGGAAAGCCGAGAGATTCGCAACGCATCGCCGAGTTGATCAATCGCCTGAGCAGGGGCAAGCAAAAAATGACTGCCGATGATGTGATGGCGCAATTTGGCGATAAGGCCTACATGCTTCTTCAATCGGGAAAAGAACTGGTTGGCATTGCGGGCTGGCAGGTGGAGAATCTCATCGTCCGCACCACGGACTTGTATCTCGAACCCGGCATTGATGTGGAGAAGGCTCTCGAAATGCTGGTAACCGAAGTGGAACATGCCTCCAGCGATTTGCAATGCGAAGCCTCGCTCATTTTCCCAACCAGTGAACTGGCCGCGCAGGAATCTGTTTGGAACAAGCTGGGCTACGAGACGCGTACGCCCGATACGCTGGGAGTCCAGGCATGGTCAGATGCCGCGACTGAGTCCATGCCGAAAGGCACTTTGCTGTTCTTCAAACAAATGCGGCAGGATCGTGTCTTACGCCCTATTTAGGGTTTCAGGAATCGGGAGATCAACGAGGCGCGCATCGGTAGATCGTGGAAAATTCCTCGGTCTGTTGGCTTTCGATCTTCTGACTGCTGATTGCTGAATACTGATAACTGAACCGTGACCGAATTTCTGAACAACCTCCTCTTTATATTCCAACGTCTCAACTGGCTTAGCGTCGTTGACATTCTGCTGGTCACGTTAATTTTCTTTGCCTTGCTATATTGGCTGCGCGATACACAGGCCATGGTCTTATTGCGCGGTGTCATTCTCATCGTCGTTTCTCTTGTTTTGTTGACCAGCCTGGTGGACCTTCCCGCGTTCTCCTGGCTTGTCCGCAATTCACTCCCGGCTCTTCTGCTTGCCATCCCGGTGATCTTCGCTCCCGAGATTCGCCGCGCCCTCGAACGCATCGGACGCGCCGGGGCGTTTCAGCCCATCTTCAGCCGAACCGCCAACCCAAACTATGAACAGGCAGTGCAGGCAGTCGTCTCTGCCGCGGCGCGGCTCTCGGCGCGTCAGCACGGCGCGTTGATCGTCATGCAAAGACTCGACAGCCTCGAGGAATACATCGAAAGCGGCGTGCGGATGGACGCGACGGTCACCGCCGAAGTGCTCCTGCAAATTTTCTACCCGAACACGCCCCTGCATGACGGAGCGGCGATTCTTTCCGGACCTCGGCTGGTCGCGGCCGCCTGTGTCATGCCCCTCTCCTCAAGCGGAATCCTGAACCGCTCTCCCGACCGCCAAATGGGATTGCGTCACCGCGCCGCGCTGGGCATCTCTGAAGAGAGCGACGCGATTGCAGTGGTTGTCTCCGAAGAGACGGGCGCCATTTCCGTTGCTCACGCCGGGCGCATGATTCGCCGCCTTGACCCGGAACGATTGGAAAATATTCTGATGGCTTTCTTCCGGCCCACCGCTCCAGAGCCAACCGGCAAATGGATTGGGCGCATATTCCCTTTTCTCTTCCCGCGCAAGGACGAATAAAATGTTGAGCAGTTTGAGCACGAACTTCCGCACATTTTTGTGGGCGCTCGCCCTCGCCCTCGCGGTCTGGATAGCGGCTGTCACCGCCGCAGACCCGGATGAAGTCCGCGCCTATCCCACGCCAATCAAAGTGGAAGTGGTGGGACAAGACCCCAATCTAGTAGTCAGCGGAACGATACCCGATCAGGTGCAGGTTTCTTTGCGCGCGCCGCGCTCGGTGTGGGACCAACTCATCGCCAAGCCGAATAGCATCCGCGCCATACTCAACCTCTCTGACTTGAGCGCGGGCGAGCATAACTTGAACCTGCAAATTCAGGTTGACTTCCGTCCGGTTCGCGTGATCACGATCAGCCCCACAAGTATTCCACTCACCCTCGAACCCCTCGTGACGCGTACATTGGAGGTGGACACGAGTCTTTTGGGTCAACCTGCGACCGGATATCAGGCTGGAGATGTAACTCTCGACCCAAAACAGGTGATCATCGCAGGACCCGAATCGTTAATCTCACGAGTCGCGCATCTGCGCGTGACGGTCAGGCTGGACGGCATACGCGAGAACGTTGATCAATCGCTTCCCATTGAAGCCCTCGACCAGAACAATGAACCCGTCACGGGCATCAGCATCCATCCTGATTCGGTTCACGTTACTCTGCCTGTAAGTCAACTTGGCGGCTTCCGCGACATGGCGGTGAAAGTGATCGTGCGCGGCCAGGTCGCCAGCGGCTATCGCCTCGATAATATTTCTGTCTTCCCGCCGGTCATCACAGTTTACTCCTCGGATCCCGTTGTGGTGAACGCATTGCCGGGGGTAGTCGAAACACAGCCTCTTGACCTTCAAGGCGTGAACGACAATCTCACCACTCGTCTGCCGCTCAATTTGCCCGCGGGTGTTTCCGTTGTTGGCGAACAAACTGTCTTGATTCAAGCCGGCGTTTCAGCCATCGAAAGCAGCCTCACTTTATCCGGCGAGAAAGTGGTCATCATCGGCTTGCCCGCGGGCATGACCGCGCAAATCTCTCCCGCCACGGTGGACGTGATTCTATCGGGGCCTCTCCCGCTCCTCGACACCCTCACCCGCCAGGATGTCCGCGTGACCGTGGACGTCACGGGATTGGGAGCGGGAACACATCAGTTGACTCCGCGCGTCGAAATCCTGATCTCAAATGTAGCGGTTGAATCGATTCTTCCGGGGACCGTGGAAGTGATTCTGTCTCCCCTTCCGACTCCAACCCGCAAGCCTTAATCTGCAAACCCTCACCCCACCTTCTCTCATTGGGAGAGGAGTGTAAGATAAAATACACCTATGCCCAAACCCATCGTCGCCCTCGTCGGGCGTCCCAACGTTGGCAAAAGCACTCTTTTCAATCGCCTCATTGGTGAACGACTCGCCATCGTAGATGACACGCCCGGCACCACGCGTGACCGACTCTTCGCGGAGGCCGAATGGAATGGCCGCGCCTTTGGCCTGATTGACACCGGCGGCATTGACCCAACTCACGGAGGCAGGACTCCGCTTTCTGTTGGCTCGGCTGATTTCATCGAAGACATCAAAGCCCAGGCTTTGATCGCCGTCCAGGACGCAGACGCGATCCTGCTCGTCACTGATGGCGAGACCGGGATCACTGCGCCCGACCGCGAGGTCGCGGAGATTTTGCGCCGCTTTCAAAAGAAACAATCGGATGGATCGGTCCTGCCGCCCATTTTTGTGGTTGTAAATAAATGTGAGTCGGAGACGCGCCGGGCCGCAGCCGGGGAATTTTATGAATTAGGACTCGGACAGCCTTATCCGGTTTCGGCGGTGCATGGCACGGATGTGGGCGACCTGCTCGATGATCTCGTCGCCAGTTTTCCTCCAGCAGAAGAGGAGGAGGACGATTCGATCAAGATTGCCATCGTAGGCAAGCCCAATGTGGGCAAGTCAAGTCTGCTCAACAAACTGGCGGGCGAAGAGCGCGCCATCGTCAGCCCCATCGCTGGAACAACGCGCGACGCGATTGATACACAGATCATGGTCGGTGATTTGACCGTCACACTGATAGACACAGCAGGCATCCGCCGCCGCGGCAAGATCGAGCACGGTGTGGAACAATACAGCGTGCTCCGTTCATTCAAAGCCATTGAGCGCGCCGATGTAGTTCTGTTGATGATCGACGCGACAACAGGCATTACTTCACAAGATGCGCACATCGCGGGTTTTATTTTGGAAGCCTGGAAGTCGTGTGTGGTTTTGGTCAACAAGTGGGACGCAGTTGAAAAGAACAACTACACCATGGAGGATTACACGCGCAAGATTCGCACAGACTTGAACTTCATGGACTACGTCCCACTGGTGTTCATCTCCGCCAAGACAGGCCAGCGCGTGGATCAAGTGTTACCGCTGGCTTTGCGCGTGCAGGAAGAGCGGCTGGCGCGATTGACCACGTCGAAGATCAACAAAGTGCTGGTCGAGGCGCAGGATTCGCACTCTGCTCCTGTTCGCTCCGGGCGGCAACTCAAGTTATTCTATGGCACCCAGGTTCGCTCCGACCCGCCAACGTTCATGATCTATGTCAATGATCCGAAACTCATGCACTTCAGTTATCAACGTTATCTTGAGAATCGTCTGCGTGAGGAATATGGATTTTTAGGAACGCCCATTCGAATCGTGTTGAAGGGCCGAAGAGAAAAATAAAAAAACGAGTCCGTCCAGTTGGACGGACTCGTTTTAGATTATTGATTGGCGTAGGTTGACATGATCGTGGAGAAGATGGCGGATTCGGTGTTCATGTCAAACACAGGCGGCGGAGTGGGGTAATTGCCTGGCTGGGTCGAATGCAGGATGAACGTCAGGCTGATACAGGCATTGCCTTTCACCGTGGAGTAGCCAACCCAATCATAAATGTTGCCAACCGCGCCTTCTTGTCCGGTCTCCTTCAGAAAGGCAATCCCATTGATGGTCACATTCTGTGAAGTGGCCATGGGGCTGGTGTTGGGGCTTTTGCAAGTTGCCGCACCTTCGACCACGCTCACATCAATCCACTTTTCCTTCAAGTTGGTTCCCTGAGCGACAAGCGGAAGATAGACACTGCCCGAATTGTCTGTTTGGCTTGAGATGCTGGAGCCGGGCGGGAACTTAAACTGAAAACCATACTTCGTATTGAGATATGTGTTCCAATTGCCAGTATCGGTGGAGGTCGAGGTTGAGGTCGGGGCTGGAGTAGATGAAGTCGCTGTCGGCGTGGGAGGAACCGGAGTCGAAGTCACCGCGGAGCCGTTGTAGATCATCGGCGCAACCCAGAGCGCGCGGTCTCCCGTCGGCGATCCGGTTGAGAGAACGGTCAAAATGAATTTGACATCTTTTCCGACCAGCGGACTCAAGTCGAGATCGGCTTGATAATACTGGCCTTCATATTTTTCGACGAATGCCCAGAAGGTGGTAATGGGGCCTGTGCCGGTCTGATAATCAAGGCGGAACACTACGTAGCATGAAGTGGCATTGTACGCGCAGTTGACGATGGATCGGAAGCGGTCACCGGCTTTGACTTTGTAAGATGGGAAGATACCTTGAATGTATCCGTTGTAAACGTTCTGCGGAACGGTAATCAACCCAAGACGAGAATCCGTTGTTCCATTTTCCAACTGCGGATTGGGAACTTTCAAGACGAATCCTTTTTGATCTCCATCCGTGCCCGGGCATGGCAGATTCCCCGCGCTGGAGAACCACGCGCCCGAACAGGCATTCGCCGCGAAGTCATACATTACACCCGCGGCGGGCGTTGACGTTGGGCCGGGTGTGGGAGACAGAGTGGGCGTGGCTGTTGGACCTGTCACTTTGATATCCACCCACCAGGACTTTGTCCCCGCGGTGCCGATCCCAAAGGGCATGCCGCTCGCGTTTCGGAATTTCCAATAGCCGCGGTATGAACCCGCGGCAGAGGGCGCGGTCAGGTTCACGCTGACATCTACCGTCTGGCCTGGAGCCACACTGCTCGGCAAGTTGGCTGAGTCAGGCCCGCCCATTTTGTCGCCTGTATCAAAGATCAATGCGTACGAAGTTGTCCATGTGCAAGTTCCAATGTTCTTCAGACGCCAAGTCTTCAAGAACGGCGCATTGGGGGCGAATACGGTTCCATCTGGCACGGTCACATCCGAGATGAACTGGGCGCGGTCACAAGCCGCGGGCGGAGGCGGAGTTACTGTGGGCGTGCCCGGCTTCGGGGTCGAAGTTTGAGTCGGAGGCGTCGGCGTTACCGAAACCCCGGGGCGAACAATCACCGGATGAATCCACAAAGCGCGATCACCGGTTGCAGATCCGTCGGCGCGGATCCCAAGAATGAAACTGACTGTCTGTCCATCCAGCGAAGCCAGTTTTACACTAGCATTGTAAGAAAGGCCTTCATATTTTTCATCCCAGGTCCACAATGTGAACACATCGCCGTTTTGCGTTTTATATTGAAGCACATACCGAGCAAAGCAATTGACAGCCGCGTTCTGACAACCTACTGTGGCTTGGAAAAGGTCATCCTTATGCACGGTCATAGCTGGATAAACGCCATACGCCACGCCGTTGTATACCTGACGAGGCGACATCAAAATCCCGGGACCTGAGGCCGGAATGCCATTTTCTAAAACGGGATTATCCAGTTTCAAGGCAAAACCATCTGCACTTCCGTCTGCGCCCGGGCAGGGCAGATTCTTGCCCGCATCATTCCACCATGAGGCCGAGCACAAGTTGGAGGTGAAATCATAGGCCACGCCATAGCCGGTGGAGACATTGATTTCCACCCACCAGGACTTGTTGGTTGTCGAGCCGATCCCAAACAGCGCGCCAGAGGCATTTTTGAATTTCCAATAACCGATATAGTGACCGGCAGGATCGGGAGCGGTTAAATTCACCGAAAGGTCTATGGTTTGACCGGGAGCTACGCTGTTTGGCAGGTTAACGGAAGAGGGTCCGCCCATCTTATCGCCGGCATCGAAGACCAAAGCGTAGGAGGTTGTCCATGTGCAGGAGCCAATGTTCTTCAATCGCCAGGTTTTTTTGAAGGCGGTGCCGGGCGCGAAGGTCGTTCCATCGGGAACTGTGACGTCTGCGATGAACTGAGCCCAATCGCAAGTTGACGAAGCAGCAGCAGGTTGAGATGAACTGGCGTCCGCATGAATAAATGAAAATGCGAGGGCGGCCAGCATCATGATCAATCCAATAGAGAGTTTCGGCTTCATGCATTCTCCTTCCAAATGAAAAGGCATAAAAGGGCTTGATAAATAACGAACAGGCTCCTTAAAAAGTTCCCGGTTTACACCGAGCCATTAACAAGTATATCGTTTATCAGGTGATTGTTCAATATAGTTTTTGACCAGTCGAGAATCCGGTTTATAGCCTAGGACCACATCTGCTCATGCTTATTAAATAAGAAGCACGCCAGGTCGGGCATGCTTCTTATTTATTTATTACTGCTATTGATTTGTGTAGGTGGACATAATCGTTGAGAACACAGCCGACTCAGTAGCCATGTCAAAGACCGGCGGGGGGGTGGAGTAATTGCCGGGATTGAGGGAATGCAGAACGAACGTCAGGCTGATGCAGGCATTGCCTTTTACCGTGGAGTAACCGACCCAGTCGTATATGTTGCCTACCGCCCCCTCCGTCGCGCTCTCCTTCAGAAAGGCAATTCCGTTGATGGTCACATTCTGCGACGACATTACTCCCCCACTACCATAAGGGCTTTTACAGGTTGCCGCTCCTTCGACCACACTAATATCAACATATTTCTCTTTCAAATTCGTACCCTGCACAACCAGCGGCAGGTAAATACGCCCGGAATTATCGGACTGACTCGTAACCGAGGAACCCGGCGGGAACTTGAACAAGAAACCGTATTTGACATTTTGATATATGTTCCAGTTGCTAGTATCGGTGCCCGTGGTAGTGGGGACCGGTGTGACAGTAGAGGGAACTGGAGTCGAGGTGGACGGAACTGGCGTGGCCGACCCGGAAACCATGATGTCTACCCAGAACGGTTTGTCGGCGTTGGTGCCGATACCGAACAAGGTGCCGGTGGGATTCTTCAACAGCCAGTACCCGCGATACGATCCGGCCACGCTCGGCGAGGTGAGAATCACACTGAGGTCCACGATCTGACCCGGAACGACAGTCTGCGGCAAGAAGACGCTATCCGGCGCGCCCATCTGATTTCCGCTTTGGAATACCAGTTGATACGAAGTGGTCCACGTGCAAGTACCCACATTCTTCAAGCGCCAGGTCTTGGTAAAAGTAGTATTTGGTGGGAAGACCGTACCATCCGGAATTGTCACATCGGAAACAAATTGAGCACGATCACAGCCGGAGGTCGAGGTAGGAGGAACTGGCGTGCTCGTTGAAACAACAGGGGTGGAGGTGGGTATGGTCCCACTCACGTAACGCACAATGCGGGGCGCGACCCAAATTGGCATCGCGTCGGTTGCCGAGCCAAAAGCCGTTACAATCAACACTAATCCATCAATTCGTTTGTAAGATACTTGTGTAAGATCAACATCTACGGGGGCCACTAAGCCGTCGTACCTTTCTCTGGCTTTCCAAATCGTTACCAGGTTCCCGCCAGCAATATAATCGAGTTCAAAAGTGACATAACATTGATAAGCCTGATATTGACAACCGATGGTGGCCTGGAAGTGATCCCTGGCCAATGGGCGTACTTGATATATGCCGCGTATTTGCCCGTACCATTTATTCTGCGGCACAGTCAGGAGGCTGGGGGCACCCGCGGCCACGCCGCTTTCCAGAACGGGATTGTTTAGATTCTGTACATAACCAAACTGAATTTTATTTGGGTTGGTAGGACATGGGATCGGCCCTCCGTTATAGGACCATTGAGCCGAGCAAATATTCTGCGTGAAATCGAAGGCGGTGATTAATTGCTGAGGCGCATTTGCCTGGATCTTGACCCACCAAGGCTTACTGGCTGTAGAGCCAATACCAAATAACGTACCTGAGGTATTTTTAAACTGCCAGAAACCGGTATATGTCCCCGGTGTGCCCGGGGCGGTCAATGTCACAGAGACATCCACGGTTTGGCCCGGCGCGACCGATTGAGGCAAAGCCACGGAGGCGGGTCCGCCCATTTGCTCTCCGCTGACAAAAACCAAATTGTAAGATGTGGTCCATGTACAGGAACCAACATTTTTCAGGCGCCAGGTCTTTAGGAATGTTGAGCCGGTTGTAAACGCTGTCCCATCGGGAACAGTCACATCCGCGACGAATTGAGCTGCGTCACAAAACGTCTGGGCGGAAGCCGATTGAGTCGTAATGCCACCCGCTGGAACAAATGAGAGTATCAGTGCGGCCAGTATGATCAAACCAATAGAGGGTTTCGATTTCATTCATTCTCCTTCCAAAAACCTAAGAACATACTCTGCCATGACGAAGGGCAACAGCAAAAGTTCCTAGTGGCTATACGCCGCGTCTAGTATAACTTTCCTCAGGTTTTTATTCAATACATAATTCTTCCCATTTTGGTGTCATTAATGAGGCAGTGCCGCATCAAGTGACTGTCACCAGAATCCTCTTCATGCGACCTTTAACGGTGAATTAAGAAGAAAAAGTTAAGTCTTGGCGCTCACCTCTTGCAATCTGCAAACATTGTTATATACTAAACCTTTGACATTTTCAAATTCAAGGAGTCGCAACGATGAACACAACCAAGGAGTCTGGCAGCGACCAGCCTCCCAGTCGCCGCGTGAAGCGTTATTGGCGCGTAGCGGTGCTGGCAAATATCAAAGACGAGAATCAGCCTCTTCCAGCCGGGGTTCCGCCGGATGCCTTCGCAGATTTTGACCATATTGAAACTATTCACCATATTCGTTCTGCGATAGAGAGCGACGGCCATGAAACCGAATTTCTCATGGCTGATGAAAACCTCCCCTTTGCCCTTCGAGAATACAAGCCCGATATTTGTTTCAACATCGCTGAAGGACTCGGCGGCGACGCGCGCGAGGCGCAGGTCCCTGCCCTGCTGGAGATGATGAGGATTCCATATACCGGCTCACGAGTGCTGACAAACGGAATCTCGCTCGACAAAACGTTGACCAAACGCATCTGGCGGGACCGACGACTGCCGGTAGCACCATTCCAGGAATTTATCATCGGCGACGAATCACTGCGCCCGGAACTAAATTATCCTCTTTTCGTCAAGCCCGCCCGCGAAGGGACAGGCATGGGCGTGGATTTGAAAGCCATCGTCCAAAATGAAAAGGAGTTGCGCGAACGCGTCAAGTGGGTCATTGATAACTATAATCAGCCTGCTTTGGTCGAGACATTTCTGCCTGGCCGAGAATTTACAGTTGGTGTGATGGGACGTCCGGATGCAAAGTTGTACAGCCGCCACCCCGAATGGTATGAAAAGGATGGCTTCCATCGTTTTCCGGTTCTCGAACTCGACAGCAGTCGTTCCGTGACGCCACAGGTCTATAGCCAGGCCGCGAAGGCCAAATCGGTGGGTGAAGAAGGCGCGCCGGGTTACTTCTGCCCGGCAAACATCGAACCCGAATTAGCCAAGAAACTTCATTACCTGGCATGGCGCGCCCATAGCCTGCTCGGCGCACTGGACGTATCACGCACAGACATTCGCCTCGATGCAGAGGGCAATCCGCGTCTGCTGGAGATCAACACTCTGCCCGGCCTCACTCCCGATTACAGTGATCTATGTCTGCAGGCTAAGGCCGAAGGTATTGAATATGAGGATTTGATTTTGGAAATCCTCTATTTGGGCGCAAGCCGCTGGGGAATGTTGGAGGCGCGTGAACTTCACTTGGAGACAAAGCGAAGATGATTTTGGAGCGCCGCCCTCTTCAGGCGGCGCCCTCTTCTTCTGGTATAATTCGCCCGCTTGACTGGAGAGGTCGCGTAGTCTGGCTTAGCGCGCACGCTTGGAAAGCGTGTAACCCACAAAGGTTCGCGGGTTCGAATCCCGCCCTCTCCGCTGGAACGTCCTTCATATGAAGGACGTTTTTATTTGGGGAACGCGGCTACATCTTTGGCACCTGACGCATGTTGAAAATGATTGTGGCCCGATGTAAGAAACACTCCTCAAGGCAACTGCGACGAATTCGATGAATCCAAAATCGGGCACCTATTCTGGGCAAATGTGACAAGCATTTTTTCTGTCCCGTTTGTCACATACGATCCCGAAAAAGTTGCGGTTAAAAGCTTATTGTATCTGGATACAAGGCTCACATCGCCAATGAACACAGAGAAATGGGCGGGCGAGGTATACAACCCGACCTTGTACCCCGCGGCTTGCAGCCCCGCCGCGCACAGCGCGCTGACCGAGCCTTTGCCTTTCGTCCCGGCCACGTGGATGACAGGATATTTCGCTTCGGGA
>Ga0070741_10002126_pt1 | contig 55191 bp, 45 predicted proteins | sample Coa_R1_4_FD_66440 | JGI IMG/M metagenome (GOLD analysis project Ga0070741, IMG submission 66440) | Surface soil microbial communities from Centralia Pennsylvania, which are recovering from an underground coalmine fire - Coalmine... | ecosystem: Environmental > Terrestrial > Soil > Unclassified ... | reverse complement strand
CACTCTATTCGGTGGTCGAGACCGCCGGGCAGAAGCTCGCCTGGCTCTCGATGCGGCCGGTCACTGGGCGCACGCACCAGTTGCGCGCCCATGCAGCCCACATCGGCCACCCGATCCTTGGCGATCCGAAGTACTTCACGGCGGAAGAAAGCTGGGATTTCCCCGGCGGCATCCAGAAGAGACTGCATCTGCATGCGCGCCGGATCGTCATCCCGCACCCGAATGGCGGCACGCTCGACGTGAGCGCGCCGCTGCCGCCGCACATGCAGCAGAGCTGGAACCTGCTCGGCCTCGATGCAAGCCGCGGCGACCGGGCGGACGAAACGGCGGAGGAAGAATGATGGCGGCAGGTCCGGGCGATGTCGGCCGCGTCCGCATGCACAAGGCGGGGCCGGAATTCTCTTCGGTGATCTGGGGATCGATGCGCTCGGAGGAGCAGTTCCCCTCGGTCGCGGCGCTGGCGGATCATCTCCGCTTCCTGCTTGACCGCGGGGTCACCACGCTCGACACGGCCAATACTTACGGGCAGCCCTACACGGTCGAGGAATTCCTCGGCAAGGCGCTGAAGGAGGTTGGGCGGGACAAGTTCGAGGTGATCACCAAGGCCGGCATCCGGCGCATTTCACCGCTCCGGCCGGACAACCGCATCCGCCACTTCGATTTCAGCCGGGAGGAACTGGCGCGCTCGTTCGACCGGTCGCTGCAGAAGCTCGGCGTCGACCATGTCGACGTACTGCTCCTGCACCGCCCGGACTACCTGATGGAGCCGGCGGAGACCGCCGCGGTGCTCGATGAATTCGTCGCCAAGGGCAAGACGAAGTACGTCGGCGTCTCGAATTTCAGTCCGTCCCGGTTCGAGCTGCTGTCGGCGCACATGAAGTCGCCGCTGGTCACCAACCAGGTCGAGTTTTCCCCGAGGCATCTGGCCCCGATCAGCAACGGCACGTTCGACTTCGCCATGCGCGTCGGCCACGTGCCGATGATCTGGTCGCCGGTCGGCGGCGGTGCGCTGTTCAACGCTACCGACGACCGAACCATCCGAATCCACAATCGCCTGGCGGCAATCGCCGAGCGGACCCAGCGCCGGGGGGGCGCGTTCGAGGCGGCCATCGCCTTCGTCGCCCGGCATCCGGCGCGCGGCGTCCCGATCATCGGCTCGGGCAAGCGCGAGCGGATCGAGGACGCGATCCGCGCCGTCAACAATCCGCTCGATCGCCAGGACTGGTACGAGGTGGTCGGCGAAACCAACGAGCTGCTCGAGATTTGAGCAAGGAACAGACCGGCCCCGTCCAGACGGCGCAGCGGCTGGCGCGCCGCGAGCTGCCGAAGCGTTTCTACAAGCACGTCGCGGTGCGCGGGGAGGGCGATGCCTTCGCCGTTACGCTCGACGGGCGCCCGGCGCGCACGCCGCTGAAGCGAAAGCTGGCCGCGCCATCCGTCCGGCTGGCCGAGGCCATCGCGCGCGAATGGGACGCGCAATCGGTCAGGATCGATCCGGCGACGATGCCGCTGACCCGTATCGTCAATGCCGCCATCGACAGCGTCGCCGACAACCCCGATGCCGTGCGCGGGGAGATCGTCAAATACGCCGGCAGCGATCTCCTCTGCTACCGCGCCGAAGGGCCGGCAGAGCTGGTGGCGATCGAAGAGGAGGCGTGGGGACCGCTCCTCGCCTTCGCCCGCGACCGACTCGATGCCCGGTTGCGGGTGGCGAGCGGGATCGTCCATGCCATGCAGCGGCCCGAGGCGATCGCCGCCATCGCGAGGGCGGTCGCAGCCTTCGATCCGCTCGAACTGACGGCCGTTTCGGTCATCACCACGATCACCGGATCGGCGATCATCGCGCTAGCCATCGCCCTGGGCGGGATCGACGCCGACGCAGGGTGGAAAGCGGCGCATGTCGACGAAGACTGGCAGATGCGCCAATGGGGGGAGGACAGCATGGCCATGCGGCGGCGCGCGGCGCGCAGGCTCGAATATGACGCGGCAGCCTTCATTCTCCGCGAGATGCGGGGGGACGGACGATGAAGGAGATTCTGGCGGAGCTCGAGGCACGCCGGGCAAAGGCGCGCGCCGGCGGCGGCGCAAGGCGGGTCGCCGAACAGCACAAGCGCGGCAAACTCACCGCGCGCGAGCGGCTCGACGTTCTCCTCGACGAAGGCTCGTTCGAGGAATTCGACATGTTCGTCGAGCACCGCGCGACCGAATTCGGCATGGCCGAGCAGCGGATCGCGGGCGATGGCGTCGTCACCGGCTGGGGCCGGGTGAACGGCCGGCCGGTCTTTGTCTTCGCCAAGGACTTCACCGTCTTCGGCGGTTCCCTCTCCGAGGCGCATGCCGAGAAGATCCAGAAGGTGCAGGACATGGCGCTCCGGAACGGCGCGCCGATCATCGGGCTTTACGACGCCGGCGGCGCCCGCATCCAGGAGGGTGTGGCGGCGCTTGGCGGCTACGCCGAGGTCTTCCAGCGGAACGTCCTTGCCTCCGGGGTGATCCCGCAGATCTCGCTGATCATGGGACCCTGCGCCGGCGGCGACGTCTATTCGCCGGCGATGACCGACTTCATCTTCATGGTGCGCGACACGAGCTACATGTTCGTCACCGGGCCGGACGTCGTCAGAACGGTGACCAACGAGACGGTGACGCCGGAACAGCTGGGTGGCGCCGAGGTGCACACGACGCGCTCGGGCGTAGCCGACGGGGCGTTCGAGAACGACGTCGAGGCGCTCCTCGAAATGCGCCGGCTCATCGATTTCCTGCCGGCGAGCAACCGCTCGGCGGCGCCGGAGCGGATCTCCGCCGACCCGCCCGACCGCATCGACGATTCGCTCGACCGGCTGATCCCGGACAGCGCCAACAAGCCTTACGACATCAAGCAGCTCATCCTGAAGGTCGTCGACGAGAGCGATTTCTTCGAGACCGGCGCGGCCTATGCCGGGAATATCGTCACCGGGTTCGGCCGAATCGGAGGGAGGACGGTCGGAATCGTCGCCAACCAGCCGATGGTGCTGGCAGGCGTGCTCGATGCGGATGCTTCGCGCAAGGCGGCGCGGTTTGTCCGTTTCTGCGATTGCTTCAACCTTCCGCTGGTCACCTTCGTCGACGTGCCCGGCTTCCTGCCGGGGACGGCGCAGGAATATGGCGGGCTGATCAAGCATGGCGCGAAGCTTCTCTTCGCCTATGCGGAAGCGACCGTTCCCAAGGTGACGGTGATCACGCGGAAGGCCTATGGCGGGGCCTACGACGTGATGGCGTCGAAGCACCTCCGCGGCGACATCAACTACGCCTGGCCGACTGCCGAGATTGCGGTGATGGGGGCGAAGGGCGCGGTCGAGATCATCTACCGCAAGGAGGCGGGTGATCCGGCCAGGATCGCCGAGCGGACGGCGGAATACGAGGCGCGGTTCATGTCGCCGTTCGTGGCCGCCGAGCGCGGCTACATCGACGACGTGATCATGCCGCATTCGACCCGCCGGCGGGTGGCGCGGGCGCTCGATCTTCTCCGCGGCAAGGAACTCGCCAATCCGTGGAAGAAGCACGACAACATTCCGCTTTGAGAAGACGCTCCCGGCACCCTGGTTAAGGCCGCGTTTCCCAGCCGCCTCAAACGTTCCTTAGCGTTTCGGTGGTAGCCGGTCATTCCCGAACCTTCCTGGGAGGCTGGCCCATGACGACAAGCGACGTGTTGGCCCGCGTCAAGCGGACCGGCAAAATCACCGCGGACGATGCGCTGGAAGTCCGGCGCGCGGTCTATGGCAGCGACGCGGCGATCAACCGTCTCGAAATCGAGGCGATGCTCGAGATCGACGCGGCGGCAACCGTGGTCGATCCGGAATGGACTGCCCTTGTCAGCGAGGCGGGATCGGACTTCCTCGTCTTCCAGGAACCGCCGGAAGGCTACCTCAGCAAGGAAAACGCCGATTGGCTGACCGCCCACATCTCCGCTGACGGCACGATCCGCACGCCGCGCATGCTGGAAATGATGGTCCACGCCATGGAAAGGGCGAGGACGGCGCCATGCACGCTGGCCGCCCTCGCTCTGGCTCAGGTGAAGCTTGCGGTCGTCGAGGGGCGCGGACCGCTCGCCGGCTCGGTGAAGCAGGGAACGATCGGCGGCGCAGAGGTCGAGATGCTCCGGCGCATTCTCTATGCCGGCGCCGGCGAAAAGGGGATCGCGATTTCGCGCGAGGAAGCTGAGGTTCTGCTCGACCTCAACGACACGCTTGCCGGCGGACCGCACGATCCGGCCTGGGACGATCTCTTCGTCAAGGCCATGGCGAATTTCATGATGGCGGCTTCGGGCTACCGGTCGCCCAGCCGCGAGGTGGCGCTTGAGCGGTCGCAGTGGCTGGATGCCCCGAATCGCGGCGTCGGCGGTTTCCTCGGGCGCATGCTGGCGGGTGGGGCGAACAGCATCCTGGCGGCCTATCGCACCGATCCCGATGCCGAGATCGCCGCGCATAACGCCGAGCGCGACGCCGATATCGCCGCGAACGCGGCGGTGACGGCCGGCGAAGCGGAGTGGCTTGCCAGTCGCCTTGGCCGCGACGGAAGAATGCAGGAGAACGAGAAGGCGCTGCTCCGCTTCATCCGTGACGAAGCGCCCTCGATCCATCCGTCGCTGCAGGCGCTGATCGCCAGGGCGGCGTAGAAGGCGCTCGACGGAAAGGAGAACGCCGGCGCCCGAGGCGCCGGCGACCGGCAGGAAACCCTGCAGGAAGAGAAGTTGACCGAGGGTTGCGCTGATATAGCCTGGCTTCAGCCCGTCCGCGGTCGCCGGCGACGGCTTCAAGTCGAACGATCGAGGTGAAGTTCCCGGCGGCGCCGGGCGGGGCGACCGCGGCGGTGGTCATTGCTGCGGCTCTGCCTTGCTCGGCTGTCGGCGGACCTTCAATCCGTTCACCGCGTCCGATTCGGCCTGGCGCAGGAGCTTCAGGAACGCCGCGCGGGCGCCTTCCTTGTCGCCGCGCTTGATCGCTTCGACGATCGCGGCGTGGTCGGGCAGAAAGGCGGAAAGCGGCGGGCGGGCGTCACGCTGGATGCTGAAGGCGGCGGTCAGCGACGTCGCGATAGCGGGCGCGAAGGCGGCGAGGAATTCGTTGCCCGAGCCGGCGAGGATGGCCTGATGCAGGGCGACGTCCGCCGTGATCGATTCCGGGCTCGTCGGGTCGGTGTTCGCCATCCAGCTCAACGCCCGCTCGATTTCGGCAAGCACTTCGCCATGCGCACGCTCCGCCGCGAGAGCGGCGGCTTCCGGCTCGATGATCCGGCGGGCTTCGAACAGGCTGCGGACGAAGCCGGCGTTGGGGATATTGCCGAGCTGCCAGATCAGAACATCCGGATCGAGACGGCTCCATTCGTGGCGGGGGCGCACGACCGTGCCGCGGCGCGGACGCGAATCAACCAGACCCTTGCCGCTCAGCAGCTTGATTGCCTCGCGCACGGATAGACGCGAGACAGAGAATTCCTGGGCAAGCTGATTGAGATTGGGGAGGACGCTGCCCGGGCGGAAATCGCCGGTGACGATGCGCCTGCCGATACGCTCCGCAGCCGAATAAGCGAGCGGTCGCGCCGATATTCCCGCCACTACGTTCCCTCCGCGGCCCTATTCAGTGTATTGATCAGATGATTGAAGCCGTGCGTCAAGTCAGACGCTGATCTGCGACACCAAGACCGGTTCGGCTCGTCGGCAGCGCAACATCCGACTAGATTGCGCCGAAGGCGGAGGCGCCGTTGGACGCGAACGAAATCCTTGCCGGCCTTGGTCTGGCAACCGCCAGCGGCTTCCTGATCGGCCTCGAGCGAGGCTGGCGCAAACGCGAAGAATCGGAGGGCGACCGAACCGCGGGCCTCCGCACCTTCACGCTTATCGGCCTTTCCGGCGGGCTCTGGGCCGCGCTCGTGCCGGCGCTCGGGCCGGTTCCGCTGGCGGCGGGATTTCTGGCCATGGCGGCAATCGTCGGGTTCTTCCGCTGGAAGGAGGCCGAGCGCGAGGGGACGGTCGGGGCGACCACCATGGTCGCCGCATGCCTTACCTTTGCCATCGGGGCCTATGCCGTTGTCGGCGACCGCGGCGCAGCAGCCGCTGCGGCGGTGGCGACCGCGGCGCTTCTGGCGGCGAAGGGCTGGCTGCATGACTGGCTGCGGGCCATCTCCTGGGAGGAGCTGCGCGCCACGCTGGTTCTGCTGGCGATGAGCTTCATCCTGCTTCCGGTTCTGCCCGACGCGGCGTTCGGTCCCTACGACGCGCTCAACCCGCGCAGCCTCTGGCAGATGACGATTGCCATCGCCGGCGTCTCCTTCATCGGGTACATCGCCGTCAAGGTCGGCGGTGCACGCACCGGCGCGCTGCTTGGCGGCATTGCCGGCGGCCTGGTCTCGTCGACGGCCGCAACGGTTGACTTCGCCCATCGCGCGCGGCGCCAGTCGGGGCTTGCGCGGCTGCAGCTCGCCGGCGCGCTGGCGGCGTCGGCCACCATGTTCGTCCGCGTCGGCGCGATCACCGCGCTCTTCGGACCGGCGCTGTTTGCCGGAATCGGCGCGGCGGTCGGGGTTGCCGCGGCCGTGCTGCTGGCGGCGGCCGTCCTCATAGGCGCTCCCTGGCGCGGCGACGAGGAAACTCCGGAGGCGCAGAAGGTACGCAACCCGTTTGACCTGCGGGTGGTGTTCGGCTTTGCCGCGATTCTGGCGGCGGTGATCGTCCTCTCCAAGTTTCTTCTCAGCCATTTCGGCGGGGAGGGCGGGATATTGCTCGGCGCCATCGGCGGGTTGGCCGACGTCGACGCGATCACGCTCTCCATGACCCAGGCGGGAAGCGCCGCAACCGCGCCACAGGCTGAACTCGCGATCCTCGTCGCCGTGACCGCGAATTCGGCGTCGAAATCGGCGATGGCGATCGGAATCGGCGGCTGGCGGTTCGGCGGCGCTTACGCGGCGCTGACCCTCCTGGCGCTGGCGGCCGGAGGCGCCGCGGCGCTGCTGACGGCGGCCTGAGGCGCTTTGACGGCGTCGCGGGTCCGGCTAGAACGGCGCCGATGTTTCAGAAGATCCTGATTGCCAATCGCGGTGAAATCGCGGTTCGCATCATGCGCACCGCGCGGCGTATGGGAATCGCAACCGTCGCGGTCTACTGCGACAGCGACCGCGATGCGCTCCATGTCGAGATGGCGGACGAGGCGGTGAACATCGGGCCGCCGCCCGCAGTGACCTCTTACCTCGTCATCCACAATATCATCGAGGCCTGCCGCAAGTCCGGCGCCGAAGCCGTGCATCCCGGTTACGGCTTCCTCTCCGAGCGTGCCGATTTCGCGGCCCGGCTGGAGGCGGAAGGCATCGCGTTCATCGGGCCCAATGCGAAGGCGATCGCGGCGCTCGGCGACAAGATCGCGTCGAAGAAGCTGGCGCTCGCCGCCGGCGTGCGCACGGTGCCCGGCCTTGCCGATGCCATCGCGGACGAGGCGGCAGCGGTCGCCGCGGCGGCGCAGGTCGGCCTGCCGGTGATGATCAAGGCGTCGGCCGGCGGCGGCGGCAAGGGCATGCGGATCGCGCGGAGCCTCGCCGAGGTCGGCGAGGCTTGGCGCCTGTCCCGCTCGGAAGCCAAAGCATCGTTCGGCGATGACCGCATCTTCATCGAGCGCTACATCGAGAATCCGCGGCACATCGAAGTGCAGGTGCTGGGCGACAAGCGCGGGCAGGTCATCCACCTCGGCGAGCGCGAATGCTCGATCCAGCGCCGGAACCAGAAGATCATCGAGGAAGCGCCGTCGCCGGCGGTCGACGCAGAACTGCGCGCGGAGATGGGAAGGCAGGCCGTCGCCCTCGCGAACGCGGTCGGCTACGATTCGGCGGGAACGGTCGAGTTCGTCTTCGGCGAGGATCGGCAGTTCTATTTCCTCGAAATGAACACGCGCCTCCAGGTCGAGCATCCGGTCACCGAGTTCGTCACCGGACTCGATCTGGTCGAGGAGATGATCCGGATTGCCGCGGGCGAGCCGCTCCGCTTCGGCCAGGCGGACGTGAAGCTCGATGGATGGGCGATCGAGGCCCGGCTTTGTGCCGAAGATCCGGTGCGGGATTTTCTTCCCTCGATCGGGCGGCTCGACCGCCTGCAGCTACCGCCGGCCGGTCATTTCGACCACGCCGAGCTGCGCATCGACAGCGGCGTGGTCGAGGGGTCCGAAATATCGATCCATTTCGACTCGCTGCTTGCCAAGGTGATCGTTCATGCACCCAACCGCCGTGCGGCGACCGAAGCGATGCGCGCCGCACTGGACGGCGTCGTGGTCGACGGAATTTTGCATAACGCTTCGTTCCTCTCTGCGCTGATGGCCCATCCGCGCTGGGCGGAGGCGCGCCTGTCTGCCGGTTTCCTCCGCGAGGAGTACCCGGACGGGTTTCGTGCTCTCGCTCCCTCCGGCACGGAGGCGACCTCGCTCGCCGCGATCGCCGCGGCGATCGACCTGCGCCGGAACGGGCACAGTCCGGGGATGCAGCGGCGCGTCGTCCGGCTTGGCGACATACGCGTTGAGGTCGAGATCGCCGCCCGCGGCGAGGGTGACTACGTCGCCGTCATCGCCGGGCGCGAGATCAGCCTGCGCTCCGGCTGGCGGCCGGGTGGCGTGCTGTGGTCGGGCTATGTCGACGGCGCCGGGATGACCGTCCAGGTGCGGCCGATAACGGCCGGCATCCGGCTCGATTGGCGGGGGATCAGCGTCCCGGCCCGGGTAATGACGCCGCGCGTCGCCGAACTCGACGCGCTGATGCCGAAGAAGGCCGCGAACAATTCGTCGAAGGCGCTCCGTTGCCCGATGCCGGGCCTCCTCACCGCGATCCATGTCGGCGCCGGCCAGAAAGTCGGGGCGGGTCAGTCGCTGGCGATCGTCGAGGCGATGAAGATGGCGAATGTGCTGCGCGCCGACCATGATGCCACGGTCGCCCGGATCGTTGCGCGGCAAGGCGACATTCTGCCGGTCGGTGCCGTGATCCTGGAGTTCGAGTAGGCTGAACGCCGCCGCGCGTTCCGGAGCGGGGATGGAGGAAGCGATGCACATTGCCCAGATCAATGTGGGACGACTGCTTGCGCCGATCGACGATCCGCGCATCGCGGATTTTCGCAACAACCTCGAATCGATCAATGCGCTGGCCGAGACCAGCCCCGGCTTCGTCTGGCGGTTGAAGGACGATGGCGGCAACGCCACGACGCTCCGTGCCTTCGAGGATCCCACGATCCTGCTCAACATGTCGGTATGGGAGTCGCCGGAGGCGCTCTACGCCTTCACCTACAACACGATGCACCGACGATTCGTGCAGCGGCGGAAGGAGTGGTTCGAGCTGTTTGGCCTGCCCTATCTGGCACTGTGGTGGATCGCCGACGACCACACTCCGGCAATGCCGGAAGGAAGGGAGCGGCTGGAGCATCTCCAGCGCTTCGGCCCGACCGCCTATGCGTTCAATTTCAAGAAGCTCTTTCCGCCCGCCCTTGACGCGAAGCCCCTGGGCGAGCCGGGCGCGACGGATCGCGGTCCCTACAGGCTCTGCGGCTGATGGCCAGCCGCGCCGTCCATTTGGTCGTGCGCGGGCACGTGCAAGGCGTCGGCTTTCGCGCCTTTGTCGAGCGCGAAGCCGTGGCGCGGCGGCTCGCCGGCTGGGTGCGCAACCGGCGCGAGGGTACGGTGGAGGCGGTCTTCATCGGGCCCGCGGCCGCCATTGACTCGATGCTGGCGGCCTGCCGGCAGGGCCCGCCCGCCGCGTCGGTGGCCGCAGTCGAAACGGCCGACTATACCGGGCCGCCGCTCTTTGGTTTCGGCGTGGTGAGCACACCGGCGCGCGATTGAAGAGAGGCGGCGCGCCGGTCCCTGGGGGGCGCCCAACCGTTCCGCGAGATTGGACTTGACAGCCGCAAGCCCCGTATGTGCTTTGCGGCCTTCGCTTTACCCGGAATCCGGCACCTCATGCACCGCTATCGCACGCATACCTGCGGCCAGCTCCGCACGAACGAAATCGGCCAGACCGTCCGCCTGTCCGGCTGGGTGCACCGCGTGCGCGACCATGGCGGCCTGCTCTTCGTCGACCTCCGCGACCATTACGGGATGACGCAGGTCGTCGCCGACCCGGATTCGCCGGCCTTCAAGGTCGTCGAGACGCTTCGCTCGGAATGGGTCGTGCGCGTCGACGGCAAGGTGCGCGAGCGGCCGGAAGGCACGGTCAACAACGAACTGCCCACCGGCCAGATCGAGGTCTTCGCCGACTCGGTGGAAGTGCTCTCGGCGGCGAGCGAACTGCCGGTGCCGGTGTTTGGCGACCAGGAATATCCCGAGGAGACGCGGCTCCGCTATCGGTTCCTCGACCTCCGCCGCGACAAGCTCCACGCCAACGTCATGAAGCGCGGCGCCATCATCAATTCGCTCCGCCGCCGCATGATCGAGTCCGGCTTCTTCGAGTTCCAGACGCCGATCCTGACCGCGTCGTCGCCCGAGGGCGCGCGCGACTTCCTCGTGCCGTCGCGCCTCCATCCCGGCAAGTTCTACGCGCTGCCGCAGGCGCCGCAGCAGTTCAAGCAGCTCATCATGATCGCGGGCTTCGACCGCTACTTCCAGATCGCGCCCTGCTTCCGCGACGAGGACCCGCGCGCCGACCGCTCTCCCGGCGAATTCTACCAGCTCGATATCGAGATGAGCTTCGTCGAGCAGGAAGACGTGTTCCAGGCGGTCGAGCCGGTGATCCGCGGCGTCTTCGAGGAGTTCGGCGGCGGCAAGCCGGTGACGCAGCATTTCCCGCGCATCACCTACGCCGATTCGATCCGCAAGTACGGCAGCGACAAGCCGGACCTGCGCAACCCGATCGAGATGGCCGACGTCACCGCCCATTTCCGCGATTCCGGCTTCAAGGTCTTCGCCAGCCAGATCGCCGCCGATCCCAAGGTCGAGGTCTGGGCGATCCCGGCCAGGACTGGCGGCAACCGTGCCTTCTGCGACCGTATGAACGGCTGGGCGCAGACCGAAGGCCAGCCCGGCCTCGGCTACATCTTCTTCCGCGATGACGGGGAGGGCGCCGGCCCGATCGCCAAGAACATCGGCCCCGAGCGGACCGAAGCGCTGCGCCAGCAGCTTCTCCTGGGCGACGGCGATGCTGTCTTCTTCGTTTGCGGCGTGCCCGCGAAGTTCCATCCGTTTGCCGGCGCCGCCCGGACCCGGATCGGCCGCGAGCTCAATCTCATCGACGAGAACCGCTTCGCCTTCTGCTGGATCGTCGACTTTCCGATGTTCGAATGGAACGAGGACGAGAAGAAGATCGACTTCTCGCACAACCCGTTCTCGATGCCGAACTACCCGAAGGACAAGTTCCTCGCGCTCGACCCCGCCGACCGGGACACCATCCTGTCGATCAAGGCGATCCAGTACGACATCGTCTGCAACGGCGTCGAGCTGTCGTCGGGCGCGATCCGCAATCACCTGCCCGAGATCATGCGGAAGGCCTTCGCGATCGCCGGCCACGACGAGAAGGCGCTGGAGACGAAGTTTGGCGGCATGCTTCGCGCTCTGCAATATGGCGCCCCGCCGCACGGCGGCATCGCGCCGGGCGTCGACCGCATCGTGATGCTGCTCTGCGGCGAGGAGAACCTCCGCGAGGTCATCCTCTTCCCGATGAACCAGCGCGCCGAGGACCTGCTGATGGGCGCGCCGTCCGAGGTCACGCCGAAACAGCTGCGCGAGCTGAATATCCGGATCGTGCCGCCGGGCTGACCCGGCGGCGTCCAGCCCTCGGAAGCGCCGTTATTGCGGCGCGGGCGCCGGCGCCTTCGGCGGCTCCACCGGCCCTTCCTCGGCGGTGATCGCGAGGTTGAGGAGGCCGGGCAGGGAGGCCGGATCGGTCTCGGCGGCCTGCGCCAGCGCCGGCAGGCCGACCGGCGCCGCCGGGAGCATCGTCAGGATGAGCGAGCCTTGCGTGGCGATGAACGTCTTCATCGCCGGGGCGAGCTTGCCGAGAATGCCCGACTGCCGGATGATCGCCATGACCGTCGGATCGTCGATCGGCGACATGGTGAGAAGGAAGGGCAGGGCGTCGGCGAACTGGGCGCGGAACTTCTCCGGCGGCACCTTCATCTTCTCGGCGAGCAGGCCCAGTCCCTTGCCGACGATCGACTCGTCCGTGAGCTTGATTTTGGCGCTGATAAGCGAGAGGTCGGCGGCGCCGGTCGGGTTGTCGAAGTGCTCGAGTAGGTCGCGGGTGATGCCGCCGATCTTCGCCGAGGCGGTGATGCTGCCCATCCCCTGCAGCCCGAAATGCAGGTCGTCGACCGCCATTTCGTTCTTCGATTCATCCCACGCGTATTTCAGCCGGTAGTCGGCGAGCAGCTTGTCGTAGCCGAGCTTGCGAAAGGTAGCGCGTGCGTCGGGCTTCATCGCCGCGACCGGCACTTCGAGGCCGCTCACCGCGGCCGAGACCGAGAGCGGCAAGGGGCCGAGATAGTCCTTCATGTCGACCCGCGCCGATTCCAGCGCGAAATGCGGGATGTCGGCGGTGGCGATGTCGATCGCCTTTGCCTCGGCGAAGCCGATCTTCGGGAAGAGCGACATCATGCCCGAACCGTCGCCCGACGCTATGCGGCCGGTGACCGCCAAGATGTCGGCAAAGGTCGGGAAGACGATGCCGCCAACCGCGATCCGGCCGATGTTGATCGCGCCTTCCCCGGCGACCGCGCCGTGCAGCCCGTCGAGTCCGATCTCGCCGAGACCGTCGCTCGACAGATCGCTGACGTGGAATCCGTCGAGCGTGAAGCGGTCGATGCCGGTCGCCTGGATGGCGACGCCTTCGACCGCGAACTTGCCGACGCCGAACGCCGAGAGCATCGCCGGCAGCGCGCGGAAGCCCAGTTCGCCGATCGCCTCGGCCTGCTGCTCCGGGTGGCGCATACCGATCATCACCTCGTCGAGGAAGCCGGCGAAGCTTTCGCTCGGCTGGCGCAGGCGGAAGTTCTCCATCCTCACCGACTTGATGCCGACCGTCGCCCCGGGCACGTCCATCTTGATGTCGCTATAGACGCCGGAGCCGAGCGAGGTCTGCCACTTCATGTCGCCGCGCCCGTCGGCATAGAAGTCGGGATCAAAGACACGGATGAATGCGCCGAGGTCGATGTCGCGGCTTTCGACGCCGCCGACGTTCATCGTGACGAGGCCCTCCGGCGACGGCGCCTCGAGCCGGAGCGGGCCGGCCTTTACCAGAGCGATCTTGCCGTCGGCGATCGGTCCCAGCTCGAAATTCTCGTAGGCGACCCGGCTTCGCACGTCGCCCATCTGTTCGAGAACGGTGAGGTTGCCGATGCGGCCGCCGCCGAGCTTCACCTTGAGCAGCCCGGCATAGATACGCATCATCGAGGTGAACGGCTTGTCCGCGTCGTAGCCCGGCCCCTGCAGCGTCGGGAAGCTGACATCGCTGAGCGAGACGTCGTCGACCGCGACCTTGGCGACGCCGGCATCGGCAGTGACGCCGTTCGCCGTGAAGCCCTTGGCGGCGAAGCCGCCGCCGGCGAGCGGTGCGTAACCGGAAAGCGTGATCTTCTCGACCTCCAGTCCGACGCCGCTCTCGTTCTCCGCCGAGACGCTGAGCCCGGTCAGTGTCGCCTTCTCGGTTGCCGGATCGTAGGTGAGATCCTTGAAGCTCGCCTTCCAGGAAGGTGAGGCGTCGATGTCGGCGACAAAGCCGCGGAGCGCCGCTTCGCCCGGCTCCTCGGCGAAGGCCGGAACCGCGGCAAGCATCAGGACACCGCCGCAAAGTGCCGGCAGGCAACGTTTCACGAGCGTCATTGCAACACCTTCTGTCGGCGGGAAGCGGGCTCCGCCAGCGGAGCCCGCGCGCGCGGGACTAGTTATTGGCGGTAACGGTTGTGCCGAGAAGATCCGGCAGCGAGTCGGGTTCGTCGCCGATCGTGTCGAAGAGCGTGCCGAAAGGCACCGGTTGCTTCGGCTGCACCGAGATCGTGATCGATTTCGGGTCGTTGAGGAACGTGGTCGCCGCGGTCATCACGCTGTCGACGAAGGCCTGGTTCTGGATCGTGATCAGGAAGAAGCTGAGGCCGGCGGTGGCCTGCTGGATCGCGTCCTCCCGCTTGATCTCCTGGGTCTTCACCTGCATGTCGATCAGCCGCTCGACGAGGCCGGCATTGTCGAACCGGAGCGAGAACGAGTCGAGCTTGCCGGTCGACTGCACGTCCTTGACCTGCATCGCGCCAAGCTTGCGCAGCGAGACGCCGGCGAACTTGCCGGAGATGGTGAGCTTGCCGACATCGCTGATGTCGAGGGCGAAACGCTTCAGGTCGAGCGTGTCGGTGGCGTTCTCGTAGGTGCCCTCGACGCCGATATTGACCGTGAAGCCTGACGTATAGCCGAGCATCCCGAGATACGCGTTGGCGAGGAAGTTCTTCGAGAAGAACTCCGGCGGGAACTTCATCTGGTTGAGCGCGAGATTGAAGCCGGTCGGATTGGACTCGGCGTCGGAAGCGACGCCCAGACTGAACGATGCGATCGTCACCGGGACCGGAAAGCGGCGGCCGGAAACGGTGAGTGCCGTGATGTCGAGCTTCGAGAACGGCGAGACATGCGCCTTCGCCTTCACTTCGTCGGGCGAGGGGACGAGAGGATCGGTAGCCGTGAGCGTCTGCCAGGCGATTGTCTCGCCGCGCGTGGTGACGCTCGCCGGCCCGATGGTCATCGTCTTGGCGGTGAAGCCGCCCTTGTCGCGAAGCGCCGCGCCGGTAAAGACGATGCTCGGAATGACCGTGTGCTCGTCTTCTTTGGAGACGCTGAAGTTGGTGATGGTCATGTCGTCGCCGCTCGCCGTGGCGCTTTCATAGGTTGCCTTGACGCCTTCCTGGACGCCCGACGCAGCGGCGAGCGCGTCGGCGATTTGTTTTGCGTCGGCGGCGAAGGCCGGAACGCCGGCCATGAGGCCGGCGGCGACCACAATGCCGCGCAATGCAAGGCGCGGCAGATTGAATGACATGAAGGCCTCCTCAAAGGGGGGAATCGCGGCTGGGGCGGTTAGAGAAACCAGCGATTTGAGGCGGCATCTTGTCCACACTCGATGGCAAGCGCAAGACGCAGAAATCCGCCATTTTGAGGCAATCCACGTCCTTTCAGGCGACCTTGGCGGCGGGCCGGATGCGGGCGGGCCTCGGAATGGCGGCGAGCACCTTGGCGCCCGGCTCCATCGCCTCGACCAGGTCGATGAACGCGGTGGCCGGGAGCGGCTGCGAGAACAGGAAGCCCTGGGCCTGGTCGGCTCCGGCGTTCCGCAGGTAGTCGAGCTGGTCGAAAGTCTCGACCCCCTCGGCGATCACTTCCATTCCGAGGTCATGACCGAGGCGGATGAGCGAGTCGACGATCGGGCTCGCCGATCCCGGCTGTCCGATCGAGTCGATGAAGAGCTTGTCGATCTTGACGATGTTGACGCCGAGCTGCTGCAGGTAGGCGAGGCCGGCATGGCCGGTGCCGGCGTCGTCGAGCGCAACGCGCGCGCCCAGCGCCTGGATGCGGCGGATGATCGCCTGTGCGCGCTGGACGCTGGCGAGCGGCTGGCGCTCGGTGATCTCGAAGATGAGTTGCTGGAAGGAGATCTTCGAGTGCCCGAACAACGCCTCGACGTCGCGCACGGTGCGCAGGCTGACGAAGTGCGTGTGGAAGAGGTTGAAGCTGATTTTCAGATCCTTGTGCCGCCCGAACGTGTCCTCGAGGTCGCGGCGTGTCTGCTCCATGAGGTCTATCGTCATCGGCTTGATCAGGCCGGTCGCCTCGGCGTGGAGGATAAAGCCGCTCGGTGGGATTACCGTGCCGTCGGGCTTCCGCCAGCGCATCAGCACCTCGCAGCCGACGAGCCGGCCGGAGGCGATTTCGATGATCGGCTGGTAGTACGGGATGAACTCGTGGCGCTCGACGCCGCGGCGCAGTTCTGCGATCTCGCTCGGCGGTCCGCGGAGCACGTAAAGGAGAAGCGCAAGGATCAGGATGCCGAGGAGCGCGCCGCCGACATTGACGTAGACGAGGATGTTCCGGTTCTGCGCCGCGAAGATGGAGAGCGGCGCCGCGATCCGCATGCTGATCGGATAGCGCGCCGACCTTTCGACGGCGGCGACCAGTTCCCCGGAGGGAGGCGGCGCCGGGGCGGTCTCGGCGGGGACCCGGCCGACGACGGCACCATCGAGCATGGTCATCGTGCCCTGGGCGGCGTGCAGCATGCGCGGCAGCAGGTCCGGCACCACGACCTCGCTCGGCACGACCGTGGCAAGACCGCCTTCCGGGCCGTAAGTCCAGGTCAGCATCACGCCGACCCGGTCGCTCTCGCCGAGGTCGACCAGCTCGAGGCTGACGTTGCGGTTGCGGGTGGTGTAGGAACTGGACAGGGCCGAGAAGGACACGGCGTCGCCCATGTGATTGCAGATCATCTGGCCTTTCTGGCCGAGGATGCCCACCTCCTTCACCCGGAAATGCGCGTAGACCGCGCGCCGCATCAGGTCGAAGGCCCTCTCCTCGCATTTGGAGACGCCGAGAAGGGAGAGGTCGGTCAGCGTCCGCAGGCCGTCGTCGAGGGCGAGTTCGGCGCGCCCGATCGTCACCTTCGCCAGTTCGCTCAGGTCACGCTCTGCCTGGACGCGCGTGTTGTAGTCGATGAGCAGGTGCGCGCTGACCAGCGGCGCGCAAGCAAGCACCAGCCCGAGAACGCCGAGCAGGATACGACCGCGCCTTGTCCAGATGCCCGTCAAAACTTGAATCCGGTTTTAGGGCACCCTTGCCTGCGAAAGTAAAACCGGCCTTAAGCCGCAGGGTAAATTGCTCGTGGATGGCCGTTTCCCGGCTTGCTTTGGGCAAAATCCTTTACGGAACGGACGCCCGCCCCGCGGAACCAGGTCAGGCCTGCTGACCGACCAGAAAATCCCGCTTTCCGAGTTCGACGCCCACGTGCCGCATGATCGCGTAAGCGATCGTCACATGGAACGTGAAATTCGGGATGGCGTGCGTGAAGAGATAGTCCTTGCCGCGGAGGGTCCGCTGGCTGCCGCCGGAGGGCCAGGTCACGTCGCGGTCTTCGGCGCCGGCAAAGGCATCGCGGTCAAGGCCGGCCATGAAGTCGATCGTCTTGGCGATCCGCGCCTTCATCTCGTCGAAGGTCGCTTCGTTATCCTCGTATCGCGGAATCTCGGACTTCGCGAGTCGGGCCGACGCGCCTTTGGCGTTGTCGCTGGCGATCTGCACCTGCCGGCCGAGCGGCAGCATATCGGGATAGAGTCGGAGCCCCAGCATGACCGGGGCTTCGACCCGGTGCCTTGCCGCGTACGCTGCCGCCTTGTCGAGGTTGGCAGCAAGGGCGCGCAGCATCTGCGTGAAATACGGAACGGACGCGTCGTAAAGCGAGATTGGCATGATCACGAATCCTGGGTGAGGGAACGGGCGGCGACTGTATCCGCCGTCCTCCTTCCCGCAAGACCCGCGTGCCACTGGCCGGGACGCAGAACCCGCGTTACCGCTTCACCATCATGAAATAGTCGGGCCGGTTGGTCCAACGTCCGTCGTAGTACCACACCCGCATGTCGGCCGGCCGGCGCCGGCATTTCGGGCCCACGGTGCCGGTGATGTAGGCGGTCTGCGGACTGACGTAGATCGGCACGAAGGAACGGGCACCGGGGGTGACCGGGGTGATGAGCAGCGAGTCGGCGAAAGGCTTCCGACCGACGGTGACGAAGCGCGCCTGCGCGTAGCCGCGATAATTGCCATAGGTGATCTCGCACCAGGCGGCGCAGCGATAGACGCCGAGCTTCGCGCGCGGCGGCACGCGGACAAGTTCGCTGTAGGTGGCGCCCGGGCCGGTGCGCAGGGTGAAACCGCCGGTTGCGTAGCCCGAGCCGGCTTCGGCAACGCCGACGCCGAGACAGGTCGCTGCCGCCAGGACGATTGCGTGAAGGAAGCCGCGGAACATCGTTCTTCTCCGGACTGGATCGTCCCACCAATGCTCTGGATACCCCGGCGGTTCGGCCGAGGGCGTCGCAAACGCCTGCGAGGGTTAAGCGGGTGTGACGGGAGCGACCGGGGTGAGCGGCATCGGGCGCGGCCCTTTGCCTGCCGGCCGAGGACTCGCAATTCCGCAGCGGGGAGACCAGTATCGGCGGATGGTGATCGTCAACGACGCGGTCCGCAAGCGCTGGTCGGCGGAGTTCGCCGAACTCGGCATCGAGCGCGTCCGTTCGCAGGTCGTGCTCAAGCGGTGGCCGCCCGAGAAGATCACCTTCGCCCGCGAGTGGATACATCTCCAGGATGTAAAGACCTGGCAGACGAAGACGCCCGCGAGCGCGCCCGGCGCCAAAGTCGGGCTGGCGCGGCTCCGCATGAACAAGAAGGTCTGGGGCGCAATCGCCGGGATCATGTTCGGCGGCTTCGCGCTCGTTCGCATTCTCGCGCGCTTCAAGGGCGGCTTTTAGCCGGCGTTGTCGGCGGCCCCGGAACCAAGGCCGGCCTTTGACGTTCTTCCGCCACGGCGCAGGCAACTGGGCCGGCGCACCACGCAGATTTTCACGAATCCGGCGGAGTGATTAGCCATGCTTGGCACGATCCTGCTTATCATCCTCATTCTCCTTGTCATCGGCGCCATTCCCTCCTGGCCCTACTCGCGCGGCTGGGGTTATGGCCCGTCGGGCGTCCTCGGCATCGTTGCCATCGTGGTGCTGATCCTGGTGCTGACGGGGAGATTCTAGGCTTCGCCTTTTTCCCCAAGTAAGGCATTCTTCCCGCCGGACTCCCCATCCGGCGGGCCAACGTGAGCGTCGCGATTTACGACCTTGCCGTCATCGGCGGCGGCATCAACGGATGCGGCATTGCCCGCGACGCGGCTGGCCGGGGCCTCTCGGTATATCTCTGCGAGGCGGGCGATCTCGCCGGCGCGACTTCGTCCGCTTCGACCAAGCTCATCCACGGCGGCCTTCGCTACCTCGAACACTATGCGTTCCGGCTGGTGCACGAGGCGCTGTCGGAACGCGAAGTGCTGCTGCGCGCGGCGCCGCACATCATCCATCCGGTTCGCTTCGTCCTGCCGCACCACGCCGGACTGCGGCCGTCATGGTTCCTGCGGCTCGGTCTCTTCGTTTACGACCATCTCGGCGGGCGGAAGCTCCTCCCGCCGACGAAGACCTTGTCGCTCGCTGCCGATCCGGCGGGCAGACCCTTGCAGGACCAGTATCGCACCGCCTTCGAATACTCCGACTGCACCGTCGACGATTCCCGGCTCGTCGTCCTCAACGCGGTCGACGCGCGCGTCCGCGGCGCCAGCATCGAAACGCGCACCCGCTGCTTCGACGCGCAGCGGGAAGGGGGCCTCTGGCGCATCTCGGTCGAGTCGGTCGAGACCGGCGAACGCCGCACGATCATGGCGCGGGCGCTGGTCAACGCCGCCGGTCCCTGGGTCGCGGATGTGCTGCAGCATGTCGTCCACGCCAATGCCCGCGCCAATGTCCGCCTGGTAAAGGGCAGCCACATTGTCGTCCGCAAGCTCTTCGACGGCGACCGCGCCTACGTGTTCCAGAACCGCGACCGCCGGATCGTCTTTGCCATCCCGTATCACCGCGATTTCACCCTCATCGGCACCACCGACGAGGACTTCCACGGCGACCCGTCCGAGGTTCATATGGATGACGCCGAGGTCGCGTATCTCACGGCGACGATCAGCGACTACTTCAGGGTTTCTGCGATCGATGTGCCGATCGTCTGGGCCTATTCCGGCGTCCGTCCGCTCTACGACGACGGCGCTTCGCAGGCCCAGGAGGCGACGCGGGATTATGTTCTTGAACTCGATGCCCCCGCTGGCGCCGCTCCGCTCCTTTCCGTCTTCGGCGGCAAGATCACGACCTTCCGCCGTCTGTCCGAGCAGGCGCTCGACTGGCTCGGCCGGCACATGAAGGTCGGCAAGCGCTGGACAGCGGACGCCACGCTTCCCGGCGGCCATTTCCCGGTCGATGGAGCCGCCGACGTGGTCCGCGCGCTCCGCGCGGCCTATCCTTTCGTCCCCGAGATGATGGCGATGCGGCTGGTCGACGCCTACGGAACGCGCGCGCCGATCATCCTTACGGGCGCGCGCAGCCTGGCCGATCTCGGCCGCGTCTTCGGCGCCGACCTCACCGAAGCCGAGGTCGCCTGGCTGATGCGGGAGGAGTGGGCAATTACCGCCGAGGACGTGCTGTGGCGACGCTCGAAGCTCGGCCTTCGCTTCACGGCGGCCCAGGCCGAGGCGCTCGACGCCTGGATGGCCGATGCGCGCCTCGCGCTCACCGCGCCTGCCGCCTGAAAGCCCTGTTCATATCCGAACGGGCCTGTTTTCAGTTGCAATCGGGGGTAACTTTCCCGATCAATGGCATCCTGAAATGAAGGGCGCCCTTCGGCGCCGTGAAATCGAGATCGCGGGAGGGAGAAAGATGGGCGGCAAGAAGATCCTGATGCTGGTCGGTGACTTCACCGAGGAATACGAAATCTTCGTCTTCCATCAGGCCATGGAAGCGGTCGGCCACCACGTCGACATCGTCTGTCCGGACAAGAAGGCCGGCCAGATCCTGCATACCTCGCTCCATGATTTCGAAGGCCATCAGACCTACACGGAAAAGGTCGGCCACCTGCATCACGTCACCAAGACCTTCTCCAAGGTCGATCCGGCCGACTATGACGCGGTCTATATCGCCGGCGGCCGCGGCCCCGAATACATCCGCATCGACAAGCGCGTGCAGGCGATCATCAACCACTTCCATGACGCCGATAAGCCGATCTTCACGATCTGCCACGGCGTCCAGGTGCTGATGGCCGTGCCGCACACGATCAGGGGCAAGGAAGTCGCCGCGCTCCAGTATTGCGAGCCGGAGGTCACCGTTGCCGGCGGCACCTATATCGACGTCCCGCCGAAGGGCGCGCATGTCGACGGCACCCTAGTTTCCGCCAAGGGCTGGACCGGCCTCGCCGCCTTTATGCGCGAATGCCTGAAGGTGCTGGGTACGGAGATCCGCCACGGTGAGGTGCTGAAGGTGGGGAAGAAGGGCAAGAAGAAGCACGCCCCGCAGGTCGTCGCCCGCGTCGGCAACGGCAAGAACGGCCACGCCGCGGTGCGGGCCTAAGCCGTCCGGCACGAATAGCGAATAGCGGGAGAGCCGGAGGCCGGACGCACTATTGGCTACTCGCTACTTCGCTGTTCCCTCGCTACGGCGCCTGAAACCCGATCTTGGCGTGGGTATTGTCGCAGAAGGGCTTCATACGTGAGCCGCCGCAGCGGCAAAGCCGCGCCTTGGTGACGCGGGTGATCGTGCGGCCCGTGCCCGAGCAGATTTCGAGGTTCCCGGCGATCACCAGCGGGCCGTTCGTCTGCGGCGCGATTTCGAGCGTCCCGTCGCGCACCGTGAGCGGGTTCGACTCGATCGTGTCCGGCTCGCCGGTTGCCTTGAAGCCGGCGGCGATATGCGAATTGTCGCAGAACGGCTTGTTCTTCGACGCGCCGCAACGGCAGAGAGTCGCCCGGAAGCCCGCATCGACGCCTTTCAGCCGGATCGGCGCGCGGATTGCGTAGGGGCCGTTTTCGCGCAGGTTGAGCCGGTTGACCGGCGGCGCCGTCTCGTTCGCCCCGCCGTCTTTGCGCACATAGGTGATCGCGCCGGACGGGCAGGCATGGGCAATCTCGACCACGTCGTCGACCGGCATCGCGTCGGGATAGATCCACGTCCCCGGGGTGTTGGCGCGGAACACCGCCGGCGCGCCGAGGACGCAGAAACGGGCGTGGATGCAGCGCTTGCTGGCGAAGTGGATTTCGACGGCCTTGCCGGTCTCGACCTCCACGTCCGGCGATTTCGGCGGCACCTCTCCCGCGTGCGAGGGATGGACGTCGGCCCGCGGGAACGAGTCGGTGGCGCCGGGCCCGGCGGGCAGTTCGATCCGCGCCGCCAGCGAAACCAGCGTCGCCGATGTTTCGTGGAGGGGATGCCCGGACGGGAAGAGCTGGTCGGCATGCTTGGCCATGTCGAGAAGCCGCTCGGCCATGAAGCGGCGCTCGCCCGGACCCGGCGGCAGCTTGGCCACGTCGCGGAGCATGGTGAAGGTCATGCCGGCGTTGACGCCGGTCTGGTTCTTCCGCGCCGGCAGGGTGGCGAGGTGGCTCGCGACCGCGTCGAGGAGGAACATGAGGTCGATCGCCACCCCGATGAAGACGTGCTTGCCTTCCTGCTCCTCGGTCGTCCGCCCGAAGCTCTGCACCAGGCAGCGCAGCAGGTGGCCGTAGAGCGCATTGGCCAGGTCGAGCACGTGCGCCGCTTCCGGCGCATCGATGTAGACGCGATCGTGCTGGTCCAGGGGCGGTCGCAGCACCGGGTTGCGGACGACCGGAAACGCCGGCTGGAAATGCGGGTCGGCCTTGCTCAGCTTGTCGTATTCGTCGCGCACGGCGATGAAGCGGCTGTAGTGGCTGTCGTCGCGGTGCGTCGGCGCGCCTTCGCCCTGCTCGATGATCGTGTCGATCGCGGCTTCCGCCGATTTGAGGTCGGTGATGACGCGCGCGCCGGTGAGGCTGACATCCTCCGGGCCGAGCTGGGCCGCCGGGTCGCCGCAGAACAGGATGTGCTCGCCGATATGGTGCGAGAGGACGGCGAGCCCGTGCCGGATGCCGCGGTAGAGGTGGCCGACGGTGCGGTAGTCCTGGGCCGAGGGCATGAGGCTGCCGCGCGCGAACTTGCGCACGTAATGCGCCGGGTGCGGAAACTCGGTGGGGTCGGCGACCTCGATCCCCTCGGGCCGTTCGAGGAAGATGAAATGCTCGAGCACGGCGCGCGAGAAGGGTGCCAGTTCGACCACGACGCCGTCGGGATGATAGCCGGCCGGAATCGGAAAATTCGGCCGCGACAGATGCGGTGCGCCGCCGACCGCACTGACCAGGTTGCTGACCAGCGTCAGGTGGGTCATCTCCTCGATGGCCACCGAGATGATCGCCTGCCGCCAGCGCTGGACGGCCTCGGCCTGCGGCTTGGTGAGCCCGTCTTCGGTGCCGCGCTTCAGGCTCCACGCGGCATAGAAGTACGTGCACATGAGGTTGTGCTCGATCGCCGCTGCCTCGGCGAGCAGGTAGATCAGTTCCTCGCGCGTCTCGATGACGATGCGCGGCTCATGCGCGGCCATTGCTTAGCCCTCCGTTTCGCGCAAGGGCGAAGCTAGCGCGGGAATGTGCCGGGGTGCCAGTGTCGAGAGGAAGGGCGGTTGCGCCTACGGTCGCCACGGCTCGTAGGTGGTGTCCTTGCCCTGCACCCGCGGCCTGGCATGCAGCACCGACCCCGGCGGGCGATAGGCCTGTGGTGTGCCGGTAAGGTTCGGCTCGTGCGGCTTTTCCCATTCACGCCTGTCGTAAGCGCCCGGCACCTCATCGGTGCGGCGGTGCATCCAGCCATGCCAGCCCGGCGGGATCGCCGACGCTTCGGCGTAGCCGTTGTAGATGACCCAGCGCCGGCGGCCGTTCCGCTCGCGATAGTAGCGGTTGCCGAACTCGTCGCTGCCGACCGGCACGCCCTTCCGCCACGTCCAGAAACGCGTCCCGAGCGTCTGGCCGTTCCACCAGGTGAAGAATTGCAGAAGGAACCGTTTCATCCGGAGACTCCGACCGAGCGCCCCGTCTTATGGCCGTGCCATCGAGCCCTGTCCAGAGTCCCGGCGAGACCTTCCCGTTTCGCCGGATTTGGACGGGGTGAGGAGCTCGGCGATCCCGCGGAGGTCCCCGGCAGTCGCCGCCTTCGGCAGGTCGGAGCGACTGAGGCCGATATCGCGCAGGAGCCAATCATCAAGCTTGCCCAGCTCGAAGTTCGTTCTCCGGCGCATCCGCCAGGCGGTGAAACCCTCCGCCATCGCGAAAAGCAGGCCGGCAATCAGGCTCTCAATGCGTCCGAGCACGAGAGCCGGGCGAGCATGGTCCAGTCCGGGCAGCCGGCTGGGGTAGTTGAGTGTCGCGCCCATTTCGCCTCCTTTGGCCTGTCTCACGTACCGGCCCTTGAATCGCGTCGGTGTAACCAGTAAATAGGTGTATGACGGTTACATGTCAACACCGCCTATAGCTGTTTTGAGGGTTACCAATATGACGGTCTCGAGCGCGTCGACCATGTCCCTCGTTGGCGGCGCCCTGGCGCTTGATTTCGCCAATACCGGCAGCGCTCGCGAGCCCGAGGGGACGACGGAGCATCTGCTCACTCCGACCGATCTCGTCGACTGGGCCCGTCATGCCGGCGGCGTTGACGCAGCGACCGCCAAACGGCTGCGCAGCGCCATCGCGGTTGAGACGGGGACGGGCGAGAGGCTCCTCCGTCACGCCCGCGAACTGCGCCGCGCGATCTACGACGCCGGGTCGGCAATCGCGAACCGCCAGCCGCCCGGCGAATCTGACCTGAAGACGTTGAAGACGTTCGCCGTGAAGGCCCTATCGCAATCCGCCCTGAAATCGCAGGCCGAGGGCCGATACGCGTTCGCCTTCTCCGACGCGGAACCGGAAGCCGCGACGCTCGGTCCGATCGTGTGGTCGATGATCGACCTGCTTGGCGCCCGGGACTTCGACCGGCTCAAGCAATGCCCGGAATGCGGCTGGCTTTTCTTCGATCACAGCAAGAACAATTCGCGTCGCTGGTGCGACATGGCAACCTGCGGCAACCGGACAAAGCTCCGGCGACATCGCAAACACGCCTAGCGCACGACCGCCGGAGCCCACCGCCGGCTACGGCGGGAAGATTCTGTTGCCGCCGTAGCCCGGGCATCGCGGGAAGAGCGCGAGCCTAGAAGAAGCTCCGCCGCTGCCACCAGCCGCCCCGCTTCGGCCGGTTCGGATCCTCTTCGGGCTGCTGCGGTTGGGGGGCCGGCGGCGGGGCCGGCTCCGCCTGTGCTTCGGCCGGCTCCGGTTCGGCGGCCGGCCGGTGGCGCTCGGCCGGCTCGGGCCGCGGTTCGTGCGCGACGGGCTGCATCGGGATCGCCTCCTCGCGCGGCGGTTCGTCGACCATCGGCGCATCGCCGAGCGGCTCGTAGGCCGCCGCTGCCGCGCCGTTCATCCCTTCGGCGCGGTCGCTGCCGGCCGGCCGCGGCTCGAAGTGCCCTTCTGGCCGCTGGCCGCCTTCCTCGCGGCCGCGCCGCCCGCGGCGTCCGCCGCGCCGTCCGCGGCGTCGCCGCCGTTCGCCATTGCCTTCCTCGTCCCGCTGCCGGTCGGTGCGCACTTCGCTGAACGGCGCTTCCTCGTCGGCGGAACCCGCGTCCTCGGGCATTGCCTCGCCCGGCATCGACACGGGGGGCTCGCCGTGCGGGCGCACCGTTTGGCCTTCGCCGCCCCGTCCGCGTCCGCGCCGCCGCCGGCGCCGGCGTCCCCGTCCGCCATGCTCGTCGTCGCGAATCTCGCGCGGCTGTTCCTCGGCCTCGCCGCCGATCTCGGCCTCGTCGGCGAATTCCTCTTCGGGTTCCGTTGCCTCCAGCGCCTGCGGCTCTTCTTCCGGCGCGACCGGCTGCACCGAGTCGGGCTGGACCGTCGCCGGCGTCAGGTCGCGCGGCTCGACCGGCTCGCCGCGCTCGAGCGTGAAGTGGCTGCCGCTGTTCACGCTCTCGTCCGCCGCGACCGTGATCGACAGGCCGAAGCGCTGCTCGAGCTCGGAGAGATGCGACCGCTTCTGGTTGAGGATGTAGAGCGCGACGGCCGTCTTGGTGCGGACGGTGAGGTGGTGGGTCACGCCCTTGAGGAGCTGGTCTTCCAGCGAACGGAGCACGTGCAGCGCCACCGACGACGGGGCCCGCACATGGCCGCTCCCCTGGCAGACGGGGCAGACGCTCGTCGTCGATTCGAGCACGCCGGTGCGGATGCGCTGGCGGGACATTTCGAGAAGGCCGAAATGCGAGATGCGCCCGACCTGGATGCGGGCGCGGTCGTTTTTCAGCGCGTCCTTGAGCTTGCGTTCGACCGCGCGGTTGTTCCGCTTCTCCTCCATATCGATGAAGTCGATGACGATGAGGCCGGCGAGGTCGCGCAGGCGCAGCTGGCGGGCGACCTCCTCGGCTGCCTCCATGTTGGTCTGGTAGGCGGTGTCCTCGATGTTGTGCTCGCGGGTCGAACGTCCCGAGTTCACGTCGATCGAGACCAGCGCTTCCGTCTGGTTGATGACGAGGTAGCCGCCCGAGCGCAGCGTCACCTGCGGCGAGAACATCGCGTCGAGCTGCGCTTCGATGCCCGAGCGGGCGAAGAGCGGCTGCTTCTCGCGGTAGGGCTTCACGTTCTTCGCATGGCTGGGCATCAGCATGCGCATGAAGTCCTTCGCCTCGCGGTAGGCGTCCTCGCCGGCGACGATGATTTCGTCGATGTCCTTGTTGTAGAGGTCGCGGATCGAACGCTTGATCAGCGATCCTTCCTCATAGACGAGGGCAGGGGCGGTCGAGCGGAGGGTCAGGTCGCGCACGTTCTCCCACAGGCGGAGCAGGTATTCGAAATCGCGCTTCACTTCCGCCTTGGTCCGGCTGGCCCCGGCGGTGCGCAGGATCACCCCCATGCCCTCCGGCACGTCGAGGTCGGTCGCCACTTCCTTGAGGCGCTTGCGGTCGGCGACGCTGGTGATCTTTCGCGAGATGCCGCCGCCCCGCGCCGTGTTCGGCATCAGCACCGAGTAGCGGCCGGCGAGCGACAGGTAGGTCGTGAGCGCCGCGCCCTTGTTGCCGCGTTCTTCCTTGACCACCTGGACCAGCAGCACCTGGCGCCGCTTGATCACTTCCTGGATCTTGTATTGCCGCGGACGGCCGCCGCGCCGCCGCTCGGGGATCTCTTCGAGCGCATCTTCCGCGCCGACCGATTCGACCCGGTCGTCGCTGACCACCTCGACGCCGTTCGGCTCGCTCGGAGCCTCCTCACCCGATGGCGTCATGGAGGAGGGGGCGGTCCCGCCCTCGATCACTTCGCTCGCCTCGCCGTTCGGCGCCGGTTCGGCGGGTTCGCCGGCGGCCGTCTCGGCCGGCTCGCTGATCACCGCGTCGCCGCCCGCCTCGGCGGCGAGCGATGGCGCATCGATCGGCCCCGATTCGGCCTGCTCGCCCGAAGCCTCGGCCGTTTCGGCCATCGGTTCCGCGGCCTCCCCGGCCTCGCCGAAGTCAGCCTCCGCCTCGCCTTCCACCGGCGGTGCCTCGACTGCGCTCGCCTCGCCGGTCCGCTCCTCGCGCTCGGCCTCGCGGGCAGCGCGGTCCTCGGCCTTCTCGGCCTCCTCCGCCTCGCGCTCCTCGGCCTCGATCAGCGCCTGACGGTCGGCAACCGGGATCTGGTAGTAGTCCGGGTGAATTTCGGAGAAGGCGAGAAACCCGTGGCGGTTTCCGCCGTAGTCGACGAAGGCCGCCTGCAGCGACGGCTCGACCCGGGTGACTTTGGCTAGGTAGATATTGCCGCGCAGCTGCTTGCGGCTGGCGGACTCGAAATCGAATTCCTCGACGCGATTGCCGCGCAGGACGACGACGCGCGTCTCCTCCGGGTGGGCGGCATCGATGAGCATCTTGTTGGCCATGGCCTGAACTCTCCGCGGCCCGTCACCGATGTTCGGCGCAGGACGCGAAGCGCCCGTGCGGCACAAGGAGATGGACCGGCTTGTCTGGTGTGGAGGGAGGCGCGGTGATCCGGAACCGGCGTCGCATCACGTCGGCCGGCGTTGGCCGGAACCGATCGTGCGAGGCCTGTCCATTCTTGTCGGATCATTTTCCCTGCGCCGGGATTCTCTTCTGGTCGAACTGTTCCGGAGCGAATACTGCCGCTCCGTCTGGCCGGACACCGCGGTCGAACCTTGCCGCAGCGCCGTCCGGAGTTTCCCGGAACACCGAGGTTGGCAGCGGCCGCATCTTTCGTTTTGCTGGCGGCCGGCTCGCCCATCCGGCAGTGTCCGTACATCCCGCCTTCCGACTCTGTCCGGGTATGCCGCGCTGGAGGCGTCACCGCCTGGCATTCAGCACGACCGCCGATCGCGAGATTGCGGACGGAGGATGAATTCCGTGGCGATGTTGTAGGTGCGCGTCCGAGTCTTTGCAAGGCAAGTAACGGATGTACCGCGTCTTTTTCACTGGCTGCTGTAAACGTCCCGGTTTCCGTTCCTTGCGGGTAAATATTGGATTAACCGGCGCCGTTTCATCCTTTATGTAGGGCGCAGGTGTCGTGGGGGCGACACGCTAGGGATGCGGGGATGATTCTTTCTGTTGCCGCCACGGCGATCCGCACGCTGGCTGCGGTTCTTCTGTTCGCCGGCGCCGCCCTCGCCGAGACGCCTCCGCCAACTCCGCCGACCGCCCCGGCAGCCGCAGTTCCAGGCGGCCCTGCCGTCATGTTCGACGCCCGCGTCGTCGGCGACAGGAGCCGTTCCCGCTTCGTCGCCGACCTCAGCGCCAATATCGACGTGTCGGTTTTCGCCCTCGCCGATCCCTACCGGGTGGTCATCGACCTGCCCGATGTCGGCTTCCGGCTGCCGGAAAGCGCCGGCGCCGACGTGCGCGGGCTGGTTTCGGCCTTCCGCTACGGCTCGATCTCGGCCGGCAAGTCGCGCATCGTCCTTGATCTCACCGGGCCGGTTGCGATCGACAAGAGTTTCGTCGTACCGGCCGAAAACGGACAGCCCGCCCGGCTTGTGGTCGATATGGTGCCGACTTCGCGCAAGGCCTTCCTCGACAAGGTCCGCGCCTACCGCGACACGCAGGCCGTGGCGGTTGCCGCCAGGCGCGATCGTGAACTGGTCGTTCCGGACAAGGCCAAGGGCGCGAAGCTCGTCGTCGTCCTCGACCCCGGTCATGGCGGCATCGACACCGGCACCTATGGCGTCAACGGCTCGGTCGAGAAGAACGTCGCGCTCGCCTTTGCCAAGGTCCTCGGCCAGAAGCTCGTCGATACCGGTCTCTACGATGTCTTCTACACGCGCACCGACGACAGCTTCGTCGCGCTCGCCGACCGCGTCGAATTCGCCCGCGCCCACCACGCGGATCTCTTCGTCTCGATCCACGCCAACACGTTCCGCTCGACCGGCGTGAACGGCGCCATCGTCTATACGATCTCCGAAGAAGCCTCCGACAAGGTCGCCGCCGAAGTGGCCGACAGCGAGAATCGGTCCGACGTCCTCGCCGGCCTCGACATCGGCAAGGAGGATTCCGAGGACGTGAAGGACATTCTGGTCGACCTGACCCGCCGCGAGACGCGCAATTTCGGCGTCGTCTTCGCCCAGAGCCTGGTGCGGGAGCTGAAAGGCAGCACCCGCATGTTCAAGCTTCCGCACCAGCAGGCCGGCTTCAAGGTGCTGGAATCGCCGGACGTTCCGTCCGTGCTCTTCGAACTCGGCTTCATGTCCAACGCCGACGACGAGAAGCAGCTCAATTCCGACCAATGGCGGGCAAAGACCGCCGATTCCGTGGTCCGCGCGATCGGCGCCTACTTCAAGACCCATGTTGCCGACCGCTCGCCGTGACGCGCTTGTTGCTAAAACGCCACGAGGCGCTAGAACCTGCCGCCAGCACCGCAGGCGCCCCAGTTTCTCCACAAAAGGCGCGGAATTACGCCAAGGTCGAAACCATTCTGGATAGCCGGAAAGAAATAGTTTCGACGCGGCCGCGGCGGGCGGATCCTGACAGGCGAGCGGCCGGAGATTGACGGGCGTATGCTACTTAGAATCATCGGCTACATCTTCGGGATCGGGACCTTGCTCTTCCTGGCTGTTGCTACCGGCATCGCGTGGTACGTTTCGAGCATTTCCCGCGACCTTCCCGACTACGACTCGCTGGCCAAGTACGAGCCGCCGGTGATGACGCGCGTCCATGCCGCCGACGGCCAGCTGCTCGCCGAATATGCCCACGAGCGTCGCCTCTACTTGCCGATCCAGGCGATCCCCGACCGCATCAAGGCCGCCTTCATCTCGGCCGAGGACAAGAACTTCTACCAGCACGCCGGCCTCGACTATTACGGCATCGCCCGCGCCATCCTGCAGAACGTGCAGGCCTATGGCAGCGGCCAGCGGCTCGTCGGCGCCTCCACCATCACCCAGCAGGTCGCCAAGAACTTCCTCTTGAACGGCGAGCAGACGATCGACCGCAAGATCAAGGAGGCCGTGCTGGCGCTCCGCATCGAGCAGGCCTATTCCAAGGACAAGATCCTCGAACTCTACCTCAACGAGATTTTCCTCGGCCTCGGCGCCTATGGCGTCGCCGCCGCCTCGCTCGAATATTTCGACAAGTCGGTCCACGAACTGACGCTCGCCGAAGCCGCCTATCTCGCGGCCCTGCCGAAAGGCCCCAACAACTACAATCCGTTCCGCTATCCGGAGCGCGCGCTGGAGCGCCGCAACTGGGTCATCGACCGCATGGTCGAGAACGGCTACGCCACCAAGGAAGAGGCCGAGAAGGCCAAGGCCGAGCCGCTCGGCGTCAAGACCCGCTCCACCGCTCCGCGCATCTTCGCCGCCGATTATTTCGCCGAGGAGGTGCGCCGCGAACTCCAGGACATGTACGGCGAGAAGACCCTCTACGAGGGCGGCCTCTCGGTCCGCACTTCGCTCGATCCGGGCATCCAGGTGCTGGCCCGTCAGGCGCTGATCGACGGCCTGATCAAATTCGACACCGGGCAGGGCTGGCGGGGGCCGGTCGCCCATATCGATGACCTGACCGCCGACTGGGGGGTCCCGCTGTCGAAGATCCCGGCGCTCGGCGACGTGATGGAATGGCACCTGGCGGTCGTCCTCTCCGTCGATGCCAAGGGCGCATCGATCGGCCTCCAGCCCGGCCGCGATCCGGGCAGCAACGCGGTTCTTCCCGACCGCGAGACCGGCACCATCCCGATCGAGCAGATGAAGTGGGCGAAGAAGGTCGTCGGCATCGCCAGGCCGGTTTCGGGCGCCGACGGCATCCTGCATGTCGGCGACGTGGTCTATGTCGAGTCCGCGGACGACAAGACGCCCAATACCTACCAGTTGCGCCAGGTTCCCGAGATCGAGGGCGCGCTGGTCGTCATGGACCCGCATACCGGCCGGGTGCTCGCCATGGTCGGGGGCTTCAGCTACGCCGAAAGCCAGTTCAACCGCGCCACGCAGGCCTATCGCCAGCCCGGCTCCTCGTTCAAGCCGTTCGTCTATTCGGCCGCTCTCGATAACGGCTACACGCCGTCCTCGGTGGTCATGGACGCGCCGATCCAGATCGACCAGCCCGGGGTCGGCGTTTGGTCGCCCGAGAACTACTCCAACGACTATCTCGGTCCCTCGACGCTGCGCACCGGCATCGAACTGTCGCGCAACGTCATGACGGTGCGCCTCGCGCAGGACATGGGAATGCCGCTGGTTGCCGAATATGCCCGGCGCTTCGGCATCTACGACGACATGCTGCCGGTGCTTTCGATGGCGCTCGGGGCCGGCGAGACCACGGTCCTGCGGATGGTTGCCGGCTACGCCGTCCTCGACAATGGCGGCCGCCAGATCAAGCCGACCCTGATCGACCGCATCCAGAACCGGTTCGGCCAGACCATCTACCGCCACGAGGACCGCGTCTGCGAGGGCTGCGACGCGCCCCAGTTCACCGGCCAGGACGAGCCGACCATCGTCGACAATCGCGAGCAGGTGCTCGACCCGATGACCGCCTACCAGATGACCTCGATGCTGCAGGGCGTCATCCAGCGCGGTACCGGCACCGCGGCCAAGATCGTCGGCAAGCCGGTCGCCGGCAAGACCGGCACCACCAACGATTATCGCGATGCCTGGTTCGTCGGCTATTCGCCCGATCTCGTTGCGGGCCTCTATATCGGCTACGACAAGCCGCGTCCGCTCGGCCGCGGCGAGACCGGCGGCGTGCTTGCCGCCCCGATCTTCGGCGAGTTCATGAAGAACGCGCTTGCCGACCAGCCGGCCGTCCAGTTCCGGGTTCCGCCGGGCATGACCTTCTACCCGATCGACCGCAAGACCGGCCTGTCCGCGCAGTCGGGCGATCCGAACGCCATTCTCGAAGCCTTCAAGCCGGGCACCGCGCCGCCGGACACCTATTCGATCATCGGCTATACCGATCCGAACGGGCAGCCGCTGACCGTCTCGCCCGATGCGGACCGGGCCGTGATCTCAGGCACCGGCGGCCTCTATTAGTCGCGGCCGCACAACAACGGGGGAGAACCCGATGAACCGATACCGCGGCCTGCTTGCCGTCTCGCTGCTCGCCCCGGTGCTGGCCGCCTGCGGTTCGGCCTCGACGGTTTCGACCCAGCCGCTTGCCTGGGTGCGGACCGACGGCCAGAGCGGCCGCTCCAACCCCGCCCTCGCCGACCAGTTCGCCAACGACCGCGACGCCTGCGGCCTGCCTGCGGGCGCGACCGACAACGCGACGCTTCAGGCGGCTGCGGCCTGTATGGGCAGGCGCGGCTACGTGCTCGTCGCGGCGAGCGACGCCGAGGCTACCGCCGCGCGCTTCCGCGCCGCCAATGCCGCGAAGTACGCCAAGACGCCCTGAGCCGGGCCGAACTCGACTTCCGGTTTCGGCATTGCTATCTGCCAATCGCCGTTTCTCGGGCCTAACTAGCTAGCTGCCAGGATTTTGTCGACAACGGCCTTCATACCCGCAGGCTGATATCCAGAGTCCTTCATGTCTGACGCGATCAAGTTCCGAAAGACTTCGTAGGACACGCTGGCCGGTGCCCAACGGGCTACGAATCTTTTTAGAACATCGCGCCCACGGAATTCGGCCTGCCATGTTCCGTCCGCCAAACTGCGTTCAAACTTCGCTTTCAACTCTGACTCCCGCCTCGCCAGTGCATCAGCATTTAGGTCAGCTCTAATAAGCGCATTCAATCTATCCGCCGAACGCCGGATAGCCTCGATGAGGTCGTCAACGATCTCATCACGTCGCGCATCAGTCCTTGTGCTAATGGATTTCACCATAGCTTCGTTCGCAAAGCTTGAAAGTTCATGACGCAGCAAAGAAGGCAAAGTTTCTCTCGCGCATTTCCGGAGTTCGTCCAAGACTTCTGCGGGGGATGGGGGATTATTGATTGAAAGCGATGCGAGCACGTGACTGATATGCTCTGCACTCATGAAGTAATTCTCTATGTGATAAACATCCCAAGAGAATCGTCTTATTGAGTCAGTTGTCTTTTCAAGGGCCTCGCTATCACGGTCAGTAACAGAAAAGAATTTGAACGGAAGCTGGCCCTTCTCGGCAGCCCGCTCCAATATCTCGTGAAGCGCGCGAACTCGCGTTTTGTTCGCACCCGAAATCAAATTCGCGTTCCTTGCCAAATCGGGAAATAGCCAAGCAACAATCTTTCGATCAAATTCCGAGTCGCCGCCCCCCTCAAAGATAACTACCTTTCCGTTTGGATGGTATGTAGCCAAGTCACCAACTAGGTCAACAATAGCCATCTCCAAGTCGACCGATGCCCTCAACGGTCGCATTTGCTTCTCGTTTGCGGGCAGCGTGTTGCACGGCAGCATATGAAAGATGTCATAGCCGCTTTTGCCGACCACCTCCCTCAGTAGAGCATCCGAATGCGACACCAACCAAATCTGATTTCCCAAAGCCTGTCCGAGATGTTGCCTGTAGAATTGCGGAAGACCGCGGATCAAGCGCGGGTTTAGGTGCAACTCGGGCTCATCGATCAAGATAATTGAATGGCGCGGTGCTGAGTTGCGGATGCGCAGATAGCCATAAAGTATCTCCTTTTCTCCCGCGCTTAGCTCGTCTAGATCATGCGTCGAGGGTCCGGTGACAACCGGAAACGTCAGCGCTCCGTCACGCGTCGCTTTGGGACCAAGAAATTTCTTGTCAGGGAAAAAAGTGTGGAACAGCTCCTGGAGTGTTGCGATGAGCGTCTGCTTCTGCTCCGGGGATGCGCCGGCAGTTTCCGCAAGTATCTCTCTCAAATATGACGAGGCAAGCTCACTCTTGACATTACTATACTTCGCCGCCGGATTATACAGAGTGGTTTGGCTACGCTGTTGCACATTGGCATCGAAATTGAGATTTACGCCTTGCACGTACTCTCGCGCATAGTGACGTTGAGCTCCATGATAGTCGATAACTCCGATATGGCTTGGTCGGAAAGTGCTGAATACAACCGGCAGAATTGTGGAAGGTGCTACATTTGGTACGCCTCCAACAGGTATGAAGCATTCACCTTCGACGGTATTTCCAACGAGTTCTCTATTCAAAGCAGGAAGTAACTCTGAAACCCGTTTCTGAACCTCCGGTTCACGTTGCCGGAACTGGGCAGCAAACATTGCCATTCGGTAGCGTCCCCATTCGTAAGCCTCAGGGAGGATACTGCGCCAGATAACTTCGCGGAGAAGATCGTTTGAATTGTCGAATATATATTTCCGCTCCGCTTCGGCCAAAGTGAACGTGCACGATATGCGAAGTTCCTTGCTCAAGTCATTGAACATTGCGCTGAAGTCGCTGGATCGGTTTGACAATTGGATCTGAAACTCGCCCATCCATTGTTGCCACTCATTTTGCTGGTATCCGCCATAGACGGACTTCAGCAGTCGGATACTGTCGAAGACGCAGGATTTTCCGCAACCATTTTGGCCGGCTATGACGACCATTGATCCGAGGTTCTGTAAATCAACTTCCCTGATGCCGCGGAAGTTGGAGATTCTGAGATTGACGATCTTCATCGGGCTGCCTCCACCAGTCTCAACGGTAGATTGAGAAGACTGGTCGATCAACCGGAGGGGTGGTGGGACCGTGTGCCAGTGCTGCCAATGCCGCGAAGCATGCGAAGACGCTCCGACCCGCGCCATCGTTCGGATATTGGCCGAGTAGATGTCAGTCGACCAGTGCTGCAGCAGCTCGCGGCAACGCGCTCGGGGATATCGAGGCCGGCGTGGTCGTGAGAATGGTGCGGTAGAGCGAGCGTGCATCGAGCGTGGCGCGAAGACGGTCCTTCCAACAGCACTCTCCCTGAGCCGGGCGCGCTCGGGGAATATCCCTCCTTGCCCGCAATCCCTCGGCTCCCTATGTTCCCGCGCCAATTCGCGGAAACCGGAAACCCTCGTGCGCCCCGAAATTCAGTCGCTTGCCGACCAGATCAAGCAGTCGATTGGCCTGCTGAGGAGGCATCTTTGACTGGGATCGCGCGCAGGTCCGTCTCAGCGAGCTGAACGCGGCCGCCGAAGACCCCAACCTCTGGAATTCCTCCGAGCGCGCGCAGCAGGTGATGCGCGAGCGCACCCAGCTGTCGAACGCCATCGACACCGTGGTGCGGATGGAACGCGAGCTCGACGACAGCCTCGGCCTCATCGAGTTGGGCGAGGCGGAAGGCGACGCCGCGGTTGTGGCCGACGCGGAGGCGACGCTCCGGCGCCTGCGTGACGAGGCCGAGCGCCGGCAGGTCGAGACGATGCTCTCCGGCGAGGCGGACTCCAACGATGCCTTCGTCGAGGTCCACGCCGGGGCAGGGGGCACGGAGAGCCAGGACTGGGCGCTGATGCTCCTGCGCATGTACACGCGCTGGGCCGAGCGCGGGGGCTACAAGGTCGAGCTGCTCGAGGAGCATCCCGGCGAAGAGGCCGGCATCAAGTCGGCGACCATGCTGGTGAAGGGCGCCAATGCCTATGGCTGGCTGAAGACCGAATCCGGCGTCCACCGGCTGGTGCGCATCTCGCCCTTCGACAGCAACGCCCGCCGGCACACGTCCTTTGCCAGCGTTTGGGTCTATCCGTCGATCGACGACACCATTGCGATCGAGATCAACGAGGCCGATGTCCGCGTCGACACCTACCGTTCGTCCGGCGCCGGCGGCCAGCACGTCAATACGACCGACTCCGCCGTGCGCCTGACCCACATCCCGACCGGCATCGCCGTCGCCTGCCAGAGCGAGCGCTCGCAGCACAAGAACCGCGCCACCGCCTGGAAGATGCTCCGCGCCCGCCTCTATGAGCTTGAGCTGGAGAAGCGCGAGGCGGCCGCCGCCGCGGCGTCCGCGTCGAAGACCGAGATCGGCTGGGGCCACCAGATCCGCAGCTACGTCCTGCAGCCCTACCAGCTCGTCAAGGACCTCCGCACCGGCGTCGAAAGCACCAACCCGACCGAGGTTCTGAACGGTGGTCTCGACCGCTTCATGGAGGCCTCCTTGGCGCAGCGCGTCGGCGGCGCCGCGGAGGCCGGCGCCTAGCGCTTGCGTGCGCGTGCTGCTGACCGCTTGATGCGGATCAACGCGTGTAGCTGTATCGGCGTGACAACCTCGTGCCGGTCCGACCGCCGCTGAGCGGTTCGGAATGGGAGACACCGGCCATGCCTTCCGCCAACGCCGCTCCGCGCCGGTTCTACATCGACAACCTCCGCAATATCGCGGTCTTGCTGCTGATCGTCTTTCACACCGCCCGGCTCTTCGACGCCGAGTCGTGGCACATGAAGGATGTGGCTAGCTACCAGCTTGCCGGCGTCGTCATCGACGTGATCAACCAGTGGCACATGCCGCTCTTCTTTCTGCTCACCGGCATGGCGGCCTTCCTCGCCGTCCCCCGGCGGGGCGCCGGCGGCTTCGTTCGCGAGCGCGTCTTCCGCCTGTTCATCCCGCTCCTTTTCGGCATCCTCGTCGCGGTGCTGCCTCAGGTCTATCTCGAGCGCATCTCGCCCTACGTTCCCAACCGTCAGAGCCCGGTCGATTTCACCGGCGGCTTCTTCGATTTCGTCCCGCAGTTCTTCACCTCGGTCTACCCGGAGGGGAATTTCAGCTACCATCATCTCTGGTTCATCTGGTACCTGTTCCTCTATTCCCTCCTGCTGGCGCCGCTCTTCGCGGTCCTCTCGCGGCCGCGCGTGATGGAGCGGGTCGCGAAGGCCGGAGCCTGGTTCGCCGGCGGCTGGCGGATTCTCCTCCTCGGCTTGCCGGTCACCGTGGCCGAGGGCCTTCTGCGCGCGGAATTCCCCTCGACCCATGCCACCATCGACGACTGGGCCAATCACGCGCACTTTCTGCTGGTGATCCTGGTCGGCTGGCTCGTCGCCTCGGCGCCCGCACTGGTCGAACGGGCGGCCCAGATTCGCTGGATCGCGCTGGGGCTGGGCGCCGCCACGACCCTGATCACGCTGCCGGCGCCGGAATGGATGCTACTCCCCGCACCGGCAGGCTGGTACGTCACCGGCTTCATCTACTTCGCCGGCGAGTGGCTGTGGCTCGTCGCCTTTCTCGGCTTCGGTGTCCGGCTCTTGAACCGGCGGGTGCCCTACCTCACCGCCTTCACCCGCTACGCCTTCCCGTTCTACATCGCCCACCAGGCGGTGATTGTCTTTCTCGGCTGGCTCACCTTCGATTGGCAGTCGGCGCCATTCCTGAAATACCTCGCCATCGCCGTGCTGGCGGCCGCGATCAGCTACATCATCGTGCGCCTGCTCGACCTTACCGCGCCGACCCGGTTCCTGATCGGACTGCGTTCGCCGCGACAGGTTCCGCTCGGAGAGCGGGCACCGGCCTGAGGCCTCGGCCGCTGGCCTAGAGAAGCGGCGCCAGTTCTGATCCGGCGCGGATATACCGCATCGGGTCGATCGCATCGCCGTCCAGCCGCACCTCGTAGTGGATGTGCGGCCCGGTCGAGCGGCCGGTGGTCCCCGCCTTGCCGAGGAGCGCGCCCTTGCCGACGATCTGCCCCGGCGTCACCAGGATCTCGCTCATATGGCCGTAGCGGGTGGTGACGCCGTTGCCGTGGTCGATTTCGACCATGTTGCCGTAGCCGCCGGAATAGCCGGCGATGATGACCGTGCCCCCGGCGGTCGAGCGCACCGGGTAGCCGAGCGGCGCCCGGAAATCGATGCCCGGGTGCATCGCCGGACGGCCGAAGAACGGGTCGAGCCGCGCGCCGAAACCGCTGGTGATCACCGCGTTGCCGATCGGCGGCGACAGCGGCAGTTGCGCTGCGATCCGGCGGACCTGGGTGAATCGGTCGATCTCGCTGTTGATCAGTTCGACATTGGTGCGGAACGTCTCCGGATCGGCGTTGGCGTCGAGCGGAATGAAGGGCCCGCCGACGTCGTCGCTGGCGCCCGGCGCTGCCGGCACGTCCTGGCCGAGCTTCTTCAGGATGCCTGCGATCTTCTTGGTCCGGCCGGCGATTTCGTCGCCGACCGCCTCGACATAGGCGACCTGGTCCTGGGCAAGCGCGTTCAGCGATAGCTCGACCGCGCCGATCTTCCTGGTCGCGTCGGAGGCCGGCAGCACGTCGGTGCCGGTGCGCAGCATCGCGACGGCGACGTTGGCGGCGGCTCCCGCCTTGACGATCGACCCGGTCGTGATCGGATCGACCTTGGTCGGATTGGGCGCGGTGGATTCGGCCGCATCCGGCGTATCGACCGCGTCCTCGGCCGGCGCGGTTGCGGCGTCGTCGGTCGCGACCGGGGCGGAAGTGTCGGCCGCCGAGGGGAGGGGCGCCGCCGGGACCGACGGGTCGATGCCGGCGCGGCGCGCCGCCTGCGAGAGCGAGGCAATGATGTCCTGGCGCGCGTCGAGCGCTGCCTGCTTGCCGAGGAGACGTTCGAGCTTGGCGTCGAAGGCTTCCTGGTTGAGGAGCTGCCTGCTGGTCAGCCGGTCGATATCGGCGCGCAGCGACGCGATCCGGTCCTCGTAGGCGTGCTGCATGCGGCTTTGGCGGGAGATCGACGCGGCGAGCAGATCATCGCGAAAGATCAGATACCCGGTGGCGAGCAGGTAGAGAACGCCGAAGAACGACCCGAACAGCAGCACCATGCCGGCGAACCATGGCCGGACGTTGAAGGCCCGGATCTTGTCGCCATGGGCGATGATGATGCGATGGGGGACCCTCCTTGGGGCAAGCGAATCGAACGGTACTGAGCCGACAGAAGACATACGCGTTCACCGTTTCTGGCGGAGGAGGACGCGGAGTTACTGATCGGCAGATTAGAGACGGTTAAGGTTAACAATCCTTTGCCGGTTTGCTCGGCTCAGAGCGATTTTGCAGCTTCCAGAACGTCTTCGGCGTGTCCCTTCACACGAACGTTGTGCCAGGCGCGGGCGATCTTGCCCGTCCGGTCGATGAGAAAGGTGGCGCGTTCCACGCCCATGTATTTCTTGCCGTAGTTGTTCTTCTCGACCCAGAGGCCGTAGGCATCGATCGCCTTTCGGTCGGGATCGGCGGCCAGCGTCAGGCCGAGCTTGTGCTTGGCCTTGAACTTGTCGTGCGATTCCGCCGAGTCCGGCGAAACCCCGACAATCGCGGTGTTCGCCTTGAGGAAATCCGGGAGGAGGGTGGTGAAGTCGATCGCCTCCAGCGTGCAGCCGGATGTGTCGTCGGCCGGGTAGAAGTAGAGCACCAGCTTCTTTCCCGCGAAATCGGAGAGTTTCACCCGGCCGCCGCCATCGGCCGCCAGGTCGAACTTGGGAGCCTTGGCGCCAGCCTCTAGCTTTTCCATGGTTCCTGCCTTTGTTTCGTCACGGTCTCAATGCCATGAGAGACCATAGCCGGCCGCGCTTGCGCAAGGCGCGTCGCGGCTGCCATCATCGCCTGCCAGTGCCTTGCGAGCGGCCGGCATCGTCGCGCCGCAGACGGTGAATTGGTCGAGGAGCGTGCGCCGGGGCGGCGGACACGCCGTTGGTGGTTCCGGATCGTGCCGGCAGGGAATGACGTAACGCGCGGATGGGATTGCTGAGCTTCCCCTTGGCGGCGGCCAATCGCCCTGAGCGAACCCGCAAGCGATGGCCGGCGCCGGCGCGCTACGCGCTGCGCGGCCTCGCCGTGCTCGTCCTTTTCTTCATCATCGCCGCCGGCGCCGGCATCGCGGTCATCATCACCGGCCCGACCGAGATCGGCTTCGTGCGGAGCCGGATCGAGGGAATCCTGCAGAAGACGGTGGGACCGGACTACACGGCCCATGTCGCAAAGGCGGTCATCGACGTCGATCCCGTCCTTGGCCTGGTCGTCGAGGTCGATGGCGTCACCGTCAATGACCAGAACGGCACGACTGTGGCCAGCGCCCCGGTCACCCGCTTCGCCCTCGACCCGCTTGCGCTCCTCACCTTCCGCATCGAGATCAGCACGATCGAAATCGCCCGGCCCGAACTGGCGCTCGTCCGCAGCGCCAAGGGTGAACTCTATCTCGGCGACAAGGGCACTACCCGGACCGCTGGCGGCAAACGCCCGGTGCTGCCGCCGGTGACGCTCTCCGACGATGGCGGCTTTCCCGATCTGGCGTCGGGTCTTGCGGCCGGCGAGGCGGCACTGGAGCCGGCAATTGCCGCCGCCATCCGCGCCGGCTTCCTGAAGCTCAGCCTCGTCGGCGGCAACCTCACCGTCTACGAGGCCGCCCGCGACGCCGAGCGCAGCTTCCCCAACACCGATCTCGAGGTCACGGTCGACCCGGACGCCGACCGGCTGCGCGTCGCCCTGGCCTCTTCCGGCTATGGCGGCCGCTGGACGGCGACGGTCGAGCGCCAGGCCGAAAAGGACGACGGCAGCCGCGTCGTCTCCGCCGTCTTCTCGCAGCTCACGCTCGCCGACATCTTCCCCAAGCTCGGCGACGAGAGCGCCGGCGGTATCGCCACCGACATCCCGCTCTACGGCCGCGCAACCGTGCATTTCGGGGGCGGGGGAGAGGTCTCGGATGCCTCCCTGCGGCTCGACCTCGGCGCCGGGCGGATCACCTATGGCGACGCGAAGGAGACCGTTCTCCTCGACGAAGCCACCCTGAAGCTGCGCTGGGACCTCGACAACAAGGTGATCGTGGTCGATCCCTCGCCCTTCTATTTCGGCCGCACCCACGGCGTCATCACCGGGTCGATCCGCCCCCTCGGCGACGGCACCGACCGGCGCTATGCGTTCCAGTTGCAGGCGCCGGGCGCGATCCTTGCCCCCTCCGATACGAACGTGCCGCCCATGGAAGCCGAGCGCATCGGCGTCGAAGGCAGCATCGACCTCGATGCGCAGCAGGTGATGCTCGACAGCGCCGTGATGCAGGTGGCGGGCGGCTCGATCAGCGCCGCGGGTTCGCTCGGCTACTCTCCCGACGGCGTTGCAGCGCTCGCCGCGTCCTTTTCCCCGATGGACGTATCCGCGTTCAAGCAGATGTGGATACCGATGATCGCCCCCGGCGCCCGCCGCTGGGTCATGCAGCACATCACCGGCGGGCGGCTGAGCGAGGGCAAGTTTGCCGCCGCCGTCCCGACCAGACTGCTGGCGGTCCGCCAGAAGCCCCAGTTGACCGACGACCAGCTCCGCCTCGACCTGACCCTGGAGGACGTGTCCTTCACCAGCTACGGCGAAATCCCCGAGGTCCGTCACGCCTCGGGCCATGCCGTGCTCGCCGGCTCGACTTTTGGCGTCGATGTCGACGGCGCCGAGGCGGTGGCCCCCTCTGGCGGCATCGTCACGATTTCGGCCGGCGCCTTCGCGGTCGCCAACGTCTTCAATCGTCCGGCGGAGGGAGACGTCGCCGTCCAGGTGAGCGGCGACGCCGCCGCGATCGGCGAGGTCGCCAACGCCAAGCCGTTCCGCGCGCTCGACCGCCGCGCCATCGTGCCGACCGACCTCTCCGGCCACGCCGATGTCTCCGTCTCGCTGCGCCTGCCGCTCATCCGCAACCTTACCGAGGCCGATGTTGACTGGCGGGTCGTGCTGAAGGGCACCGGCATCGCCAGCAAGTCGCCGGTCGAGGGGCATAGCGTCAGCGCCGCCGACATCGTCATCTCGGTCACGCCCGACGATTTCAGCATCAACGGGAAGGCGAAGATCGACGGCGTCCCTGCCGATGTGCAGATGTCCCAGCCGCTCGCGGCAGGGGGCGTCGCCGCCGGTCCCGGGGCGCAGTATGCCCGGTTCACTCTGGATGAAGCGGCCCGCAAGCGTCTCGGCATCGGCCTTGACGACGTGCTCGGCGGCAGCGTCACAGCAGTGATGCGCAATATCGAGGACGGCAGCCGCGGGCAGCACTACGACCTCGATCTGAAGCGCGCGCGCGTCGTCATGCCGGGCCTCGGCTGGTCGAAGGGCGTCGGAGTCCCGGCAAAGCTCAGCTTCGATCTGAAGCCCGTCGCCGGCGGCTTCTCGGTCGACAATATCGTCCTCACTGGATCCGGTTTCGGCGCCACCGGCAGTGCGCAACTGGATGCCGACTATGGCCTCGTTTCGGCCAAGGTCGACCAGTTCGCGCTGCGTCCCGGGGACTCGGTCGCCTTCGACCTGACCCGCACGAAGTCCGGCTACGCGATCGCCGCCCGCGGCAGCTCGTTCGACCTCCGCGGCTTCATCGCCTACACGCGCGAGGGTGTCGGGGATTCGATCGGCTCGGCCGCCGACCTCTCGATCGACGCCAGGATCGACCGGCTGGTCGGTTTCAACAACGAAGCGATCACCGGCGCCCGGCTCAGCCTCGTCTCGGTCGGCGGTTACCCGAAAAAGGCTAGCTTCAGCGGTTCGATCGGGCGGGCGCCGATCGCGTTCGACTACCGCGAGGATTCGTCGAGCGCCTCCCTTTCCTCCTCGGTCGGCGATGCCGGCCGCCTGTTCCGCTTCGTCGACCTCTATACCCGGATCGAGGGAGGCACGATCAGCGCCTCGGGCGAACGGTCGGGCGCGTCGGGGCCGCTCGCCGGGCAGATCGTCGTCGACGATTTCGATATCGTCCATGAGCCGGCGCTGACCCGCCTCGCCGGCCAGCCCGCCGCCGCCCCCGGCAGTGCCCCCCGCCTGGGCGTCGATCCCGGCCGCATCCATTTCGATCGCGCTCTCGCCCGCTTCCGCAAGACGGGCCTCGTCGTGGCGATCGACGACGCGGTGGTACGCGGCATGTCGGTCGGCGCCACGCTCAACGGCCGCGTCGATTTCGACGCTGGCCGCGTCCAGATCAACGGCACCTATCTGCCGTCCTACGCCGCCAACAATGCGGTAAGCCGCATTCCGCTGATCGGGCTGGTGTTGAGCGGCGGCGCGTCGGAAGGCCTCTTCGGCGTGACCTTCCGCGTCGACGGCGACATGACCAGCCCGAACGTCTATTTCAACCCGCTCTCAGTGGTCGCCCCCGGTATTCTGCGGAAGATTTTCGAGTTCCACTAGGGGGTACGGCCCCTCTTCGGTGTTTCGCGTTCGCGCGGAAGACGTGGATGGCCGGGACGAGCCCCGCCATGACGTATGAGGAGCGGGAATGCAACGTACTGCTGACGTTTCCCGCGGGTGCGAAGCAGGCACCCGAGTTGAGTCAATGTCCGCCCCCCAAGACGTCATGGCCGGGCTTGTCCCGGCCATCCACGTCTTGTTCTTCAACGCCCCCGCCCGACGCTACCCCGCCTTCACCAGAACGTGCTTCTTCCGACCCAGCGACAGCTTGATCGCCCCGGCGGCAAGGTCGCCAGCCGTGACTTGCGCCCGCTCGTCGGTCACCACCGTATCGTTCACGCGAAGTCCGCCGCCCTTGATCTGCCGCCGCGCTTCGCCGTTGGAGGCCACCAGGCCGGCGCGGACGAACAGGCCGAGGAGCCCGATCCCGGCCGCGAGTTCGGCCTCGGCCACTTCGATGGTCGGCAATGCGTCCGCCGCGCCGCCCTCCTCGAACGTGCGCCGCGCCGCTTCCGCGGATTCCTCCGCCGCGGCGCGGCCGTGGAGGAGGGCGGTCGCCTCGTTGGCGAGAACCTTCTTGGCCTCGTTGATCTCGGCCCCGCCGAGGGCGCCGAGGCGCGCGATCTCGTCGAGCGGCAGCTCGGTGAAGAGCTTGAGGAAGCGGACCACGTCGGCGTCCTCGGTGTTCCGCCAGTACTGCCAGTACTGATAGGGCGAGACCATTTCGGCATTGAGCCAGACCGCGCCGGCCGCCGTCTTTCCCATCTTGGCGCCCGAGGCGGTTGCGATCAGCGGCGAGGTGAAGGCGAAGAGCTCGACATCGTCCATTTTCCGCGCGAGGTCGATCCCGGAGACGATATTGCCCCACTGGTCCGAGCCGCCGAGCTGCAGCCGGCATCCGTGCCGCCGCCACAATTCGACGAAGTCGTAGCCCTGCAGGACCATGTAGTTGAATTCAAGGAACGACAGGTGCTGCTCGCGGTCGAGCCGGAGCCGCACCGAGTCGCGCTGGATCATCTGGTTGACCGAGATGTGCCGGCCGACATCGCGGAGGAACGAAACGTAGTTGAGCTCCATCAGCCAGGTCGCGTTGTCGACCATCAGGGCGTCGCTGGCCCCGTCGCCGAAACGGAGAAAGTTCGAAAAGGCCGAAAGGATGCCCTGCTTGTTCCGCTCGATCTCATCCTCGCCGAGGATGCGGCGGCTCTCGTCCTTGCCGCTCGGGTCGCCGACGCGCGTCGTGCCGGTGCCCATCAGCGCGATCGGCCGGTGACCGGTCTTCTGCATCCAGCGCAGCATCATGATCTGCAGGAGGCTGCCAACATGGAGGCTGGGCGCCGTGCAGTCGAAGCCGATATACCCGGTCACCGTCTCCCGCGCCGCCAGTTCGTCGAGCCCCTCGGGATTGGAGCACTGGTGCAGGAAGCCGCGCTCGGCCAGCACCCTCATCAGTTCCGACTTGAACGGTTTCATCGCGGCGGTAACCCTTTCCTGACGAGGCGCTGTCTATCAGGAGCGTCGGCTCTTTTCACCGGGATTCCGCGCTTATGCCTACGTTGCGCGTCATCGGCCTGATGAGCGGTACCTCGATGGACGGCGTCGACGCCGCGCTGGTCGAGACCGACGGCGAGCGCATCGGCGGGTTCGGCCCTGCCAGGTTCCGCCCCTACTCGGATGAGGAGCGCGCGATTCTGCGGCAGGCGCTTGCCGAAGCCCGCGGCCTGACCGACCGCCACGCGCGGCCCGGTATCCTCTACGAGGCCGAGGTGCTCGTCACCGTCGCCCATGCCGAGGCTGTGGAGGCGCTCCGCGCGGATACCGGCCCGGTCGACCTCCTCGGCTTTCACGGCCAGACCGTCCTCCACGCTCCGGAGCGCCGCCTCACCGTCCAGATCGGCAACGGCCGCGCGCTGGCGAAGCGCACCGGCATCGAGGTCGCCTACGATTTCCGCGCCGCCGATGTGGCCGCGGGCGGGCAGGGGGCGCCGCTCGTCCCGGTCTTCCACCGCGCTCTGGTCGCCCGCTCCCGGCTGCAGGGCCGGGTAGCGGTGGTCAATATAGGCGGCGTCGCCAACGTGACGCTGGTCGATGAGAAGGGCGGGCTCGTCGCCGGAGATACCGGGCCCGGCAATGCCCTCATCGACGATTTCGTGCGGGAGCGGACCGGCGCCGCGATGGACGCCGGCGGGGCGCTCGCCGCGGCGGGACGGGTCGATCCGATCGCCCTTGACGCACTTGCCGCCCATCCCTGGTTCGCCCTGCCGATGCCGAAATCGCTCGACCGGAACGCGTTTTCCCCGACTCCCGTCGCACGTCTGTCGCTGTCGGACGGCGCGGCAACCCTGTCCGCGTTCACCGCAACCACGATCGCGGGCGCCATCCGCCACGCCGGCGGGGCGTCCCGGATCGTCGTCGCCGGCGGCGGCGCCCACAATCCGGTTCTTCTCGCAATGCTCGCCGAACGCTCCGGCGTCCCCGTGACGACCGCCGAATCGCTCGGCTGGTCGGCCGATTTCATGGAGGCGCAGGCCTTCGCCTTCCTCGCGGCGCGGTCGAAGTTCGGCCTGCCGCTGAGCTACCCCGAGACCACGGGCGTGCCCCGCCCCATGCCGGGCGGCATCATCGCCTCCGCCTGAGCGATTTTTCCCGGTCCTCCGCGACAAGTCGTTGAACTGCCGCCTTTGCATTGCAATGGTGCGCCGAGGTTCACCCGCCCGGAGTCCGCGCCGCCGATGCTCGAATCGATGGAGATCGCGATCCTCATCGCTTCGGCGCTGATTATCGTCGCGGTCTTTACCAGTCTCATCAGCTTCCGCTTCGGGGCGCCGCTCCTCCTCGTCTTCCTGCTGGTCGGCCTGGTCGCCGGCGAGGACGGGCTGCTCGGCATCCATTTCGACAATGTCCGCGCGGCGTTCTTCATCGGCTCGGTCGCGCTGGCGCTGATCCTGTTCGATTCCGGCTTCGAGACGCGCCTTTCGACGCTGCGGATCGCGGCTCTGCCGTCCCTGGTTCTGGCCACCTTTGGCGTCGTTCTCACCGCGCTTCTCGTCGCGGTCGCCGCGCGCGTCCTCTTCGGCGTTTCCTGGCTGACCGGCCTCCTCATCGGGTCGATCGTCGGCCCGACGGACGCTGCCGCAGTCTTCTTTCTGCTGCGGGTCGGCGGCATCAACCTTCGTGACCGGCTGCGCTCGACGCTCGAAGTCGAATCCGCCCTCAACGACCCGATCGCCATCCTGCTCACGCTGTCTCTGGTCGCCGCGCTCAGCGCGGCCACGGCGACGGGCGGCCTGTTCCTCGACCTTGTCGGCGACTTCCTTTCGCAGGCGCTGATCGGCGCGGTGCTTGGCGTTGCCGGCGGCATGGGCATCGTCCAGATCGTCAACCGGACGAACTTCGAGCCCGCGCTCTACCCGATCATGATGATCGCGATGGCGCTGGCGCTCTGGGCTTTCACCGGCCTCCTCGGCGGCAGCGGCTTCATAGCGGCCTATGCCGCCGGCGTCGTGGCGGGCAATTCCCGCATGCGCCACTCCGCCGCGCTCCGCCGTTTCCAGCACGGTACGACCTGGCTGAGCCAGATCGCCATGTTCCTGACGCTCGGCCTGCTGGCGACGCCCTCGCAGTTTACCCGCGTCATCGGGGCGGCGATCGGCCTCGCCCTGTTCCTCACGTTCATCGCCCGCCCGGTGGCGATCTGGATCTGCCTCCTGCCGTTCCGCTTCAATCGCCGGGAGATGGCGTTCGTCTCGTGGGTCGGCCTCCGCGGTGCCGTATCGATCCTGCTCGGCATCGTCCCGATCATCGGTGGTGTTCCGGGCGCGCAGGACCTGTTCAACACCGCCTTCATCGTCGTCCTCGTCTCCCTTGTCGTGCAGGGCTGGACGATCAGGCCGGTCGCCCGCTACCTCGGCCTCATCGTCCCGCCGCGAACCGGGGTGGTCGACCGCATCGAGCTGGAACTGCCCGGGCGCGGCGATTACGAGATCGTCGGTTACGTGATCCATCCCGACAGTCCGGTCGCGAGGGGCCAGCGCATTCCGCGCTGGGCGCGGCCGTCGCTGCTTGTCCGCGACGGACGCTCGCTCCGCCCGCACCATGCCGGCCGGCCGCAGACGGGCGACCAGGTCTATGTCATCACCACGCCCAACTACGTTGGGCTGCTCGACCGCCTGTTCGGCGAACCGGGCCAGCGGACGGACGACCCGCGCCTCTTCGGCGAGTTCGTCATCCAGCCCGGCACGCCGCTCTCCGAACTGGCCGGCGTCTACGGCATTCCGCTGCGCGCCGGCGACGAGGCGATGACGGTCGCCGAAATTCTCCGCCGCGGCCTCGCCGGCGACATCGAGGCGGGCGACCGCGTCGCCTATGGCCCGGTCGACCTGATTGTCCGGCGGGTCAGCGACGAGCACGAGGTGGAGGAGGTCGGCCTCGCGCTCGAACACGAGCACCGGATCGCTCCGAACGTGCCCGTCTTCCAGTCCCCGCGCGAGCTGGCGGAAATGCTGGCCGGCTGGTGGCGCCGGTTCGTCGGGACGAGGCAGAAAGCCTCCGCGGGGGCCGCCGCACCCTCGGAGCCGACCGCGCCGCAGCCTCCGCCTGCCGCCCTCGATCCGTCAGCGGCGGCAGCCGCGCCCGACGGGACGCAGCCCGCTCCGCCTCCCGCCTGAGCCCGTGCATATCCGCCGGACTTGTCCCCGCCTGAAGACCGGCGCCTAAGATCGGAAGCCTCGGATTGCAACCGGAGGCAAGGGCAGGATGACACTACACGGCAACGTCGCCACGGCGCCCGACGGCGCGCACGGCTTCGACTGCAACACGGTCCTCACCGCCGCCAGGGCGAAGGCCCTTCGCGGCGCCGGCTTCAGTTTCGCCATCCGCTACATTTCGCGGAGCGCCGGCCTCCCGAAGGGCGATCTTTCCGTCGCCGAGGCCGAGCGCATCCTCGCCGCCGGCCTCGCCCTCATGCCGGTCCAGCACGTCGCCCGTGCCGGATGGTCGCCGAACGAGGCGCTAGGTTCGGCCAACGGCGCCAACGCCGCCGCCAACTGCCGCGCTCTGGGCTTTCCGCCGGGCGTGTGCGTCTGGCTCGATCTCGAAGGCGTCGCCCCCGATGCCCTCCACGCCGATGTCATCCGCTACTGCAATGCCTGGTTCAGGGAAGTGACCGATGCCGGCTATGTCCCCGGAATCTACGTCGGAGGCGACGCGCAGCTTTCCGGCGATGAGCTCTTCTTCCGGCTGACCACGCGGCACTACTGGAAGTCGGGCAGCCGCGTCCCGGAAGTCGCCCACCGCGGCTACCAGATGTTCCAGACCATCGCTCCCGGTGACCGCATCGCCGGCGTCGAAATCGACCGCAATGTCACCAGGGCCGACCGGCTCGGCGGCCGCGTCAGCTGGCTCGCCCGGGAATAGGAGAGGCGTCGAGCGGATCGCCGAAGGCCGCGGCTCCCCGGCGGAAAGCGATCGCGAGATACGCCATCGCGGCGGGGAATGTCACGATCCAGGCGGCAGCAATCCAGATGAGCTGTGGCCAGGCGACCTGCAGGAAGATGAAAGGCGTCAGCGCCGCATTGGCGAACAGCCACCAGCGGGCCGCCGGCGGAGCGCCGGCGGGCGCCAGGGCAAGACCGGCGCAAAGCGTCGCGAGGCCCATCACGGTGTAGCCGAGCAGGTCGACCCCGGTCAGGAATTCGTGCGTGCCGCAACAGGCGAGGAACTGATAGGCCGTGTCGCCGGCGATCGCGTGCGGAATGACCACGGTGAGCTGCGTGATGTAAACGATGCTGACCAGGGTCGCGTAGATCGTCCCGAGGGTCAGCGCCGCGAGGCTCCAGACGCGGCGCTCGCCGGCCGTCGCGGCGTGCAGGCCGGCCATGGCGAGGGCGAAGCAGGGCGCCAGAGCCAGCGACGGCGCGAAGATCAGAATCCCGTCCCACGGCGGAACGAGGACGCCCGCCGCCTGCAGCACCTGCGGTATGTCATAGGCAATGCTGGCAATGCACGCGGCGAGCGCGGCGACAAAGCCGAAACGGCGGATCATGGCAGACGTCTCCGGGATAATGCCGGAGGAGCGTTCTCACACGATCGCCGGGAGCCGCCTTGATCCTGCGCAACTACGCTTCGGCTTCGGCCACCGCTGCCAGCCGTCGGTCGACATAGTCGCTGCAGATGTCCATCAACTCGTCGACGCTGTTCTCGAAGAAGTGGTTGGCGCCGCGCACGATGGCCTGGTCGATCTTGATGCCCTTCTGGGTCTTCAGCTTGTCGACCAGCGCCTGCACGTCCTTCTGCGGCACGACCTTGTCCTGGTCGCCGTGAATGATGAGTCCGGAGGAGGGGCAGGGCGCGAGAAAGGTGAAGTCGTGGAGGTTGGCCGGCGGCGCGATCGAGATGAAGCCCTCGACCTCGGGCCGCCGCATCAGCAGCTGCATGCCGATCCAGGCGCCGAAGGAAAAGCCGGCCACCCAGCAGCTCCGCGCATCAGGGTGGACCGACTGGACCCAGTCGAGCGCCGCGGCGGCATCGGACAGTTCGCCCGAACCGTGGTCGAATTCGCCCTGGCTGCGGCCGACGCCGCGGAAATTGAAGCGGAGCACCGCGAAGCCGCGCTTCGAAAACATGTAAAAGAGGCGATAGACGACCTGGTTGTTCATCGTCCCGCCGAATTGCGGATGCGGGTGAAGGATGATGGCGATCGGACCGTTCCGTTTCTTGGCAGGCTGGAAGCGGCCCTCGATGCGGCCGGCAGGTCCGGTGAAGATGACTTCGGGCATTCGTCCTGTTCTCGCTAAGCCGGCCACGGGCCAGGCGGCGGATCGGCCGCGCCGGCGTAGCGCCAATTCTCTGAGGGCCTTCGGTTTTTGCCGCTTTCCGCCTGGTTGGGCGGGTCCGGCGGCACTCATATCACGACGGCGGGGGCCAATTTCAAGGAATAACGGCAGCGGCGTGACGGCTTCCGCCGCCACGGCGCGGCCGCAACCGCCGGATATGGGTTGGCCGGGCCGAGGGACCTTGCGCCGATGACTGCCACTGCCGCCGTCAGGCCGATCACGCCGGCCGAATTTGCCGCCGACCGGCTGGTACATCTGGCCGGATTCTCGCTGGCGCTGGTCGCCGGAGCGGCCGTGCTTGCCCGGGCAATAGCGGCGGGCGGGGGCGGGCGCGTCGCGGCGGCCGCGATCTATGCGTTCGGCCTGGTGGCCGTCTTCGGGTTCTCCGCTGCCTACAATCTGGCGGTAGGAAACCGCCACCGTGAACTGCTGCGCCGCCTCGACCATTCCAGCATCTTCGTGCTGATCGCGGGGACCTACACCCCGTTCACGGTCCTCGGCCTTGCCGGGGGCTGGGCGGTCGGCATGACTCTGCTCGTCTGGGTAATCGCCCCGATCGGCGTGGGCGTGAAGATGCTCGCACCGCAGAGGCGCTACGAGGGCCTTTCCATCGCGCTCTATGTCGCCTTCGGCTGGATCGGCCTGATCGCGATCGTGCCGCTCCTCGATCGCCTGTCGCCCGGCGTGCTGATTCTCATCGGTGCCGGCGGCCTCCTCTATTCGGTTGGCGTGGTCTTTCATGCCTGGGCGAGGCTCCGCTTCCAGCGGGCCATCTGGCACGTCTTTGTGCTTGCCGCGGCGGCGCTGCACTATGCGGCGGTCTGGCAGGTCGTGGTCGGAACCGCCTGACCCGACGCATTTTGGAGGCCGAGGCATGGAAACGCTGTCGCTTAACTGGCAGGCATGGGCGCTCCTCTCCGCAGCCTTTGCCGCACTCACCGCGATCTTCGCCAAGATCGGCGTCGAGCACGTCAATTCCGACTTCGCGACGCTCATCCGCACGGTCGTGATCCTTGCCGTTCTGACGGCGATCGTTCTCGGCACCGGCCAGTTCCAGCCGCTCGGCGCCATCGCGCCGCGCACGTACCTCTTCCTCGCGCTGTCCGGTCTGGCGACCGGTGCCTCCTGGCTCTGCTATTTCCGGGCGCTCAAGGCCGGGAACGCGTCCCAGGTCGCGCCGGTCGACAAGCTGAGCGTCGTCATGGTCGCGGTGTTCGCTGCCGCGTTCCTCGGCGAGCGCCTCTCGGCGCTGAACTGGACCGGCGTCGTTCTGGTCGCCGCGGGCGCCTTTCTCGTCGCGATCTGAGCGGCGCCGCCCCGCCGGTCCCGCCGTCGCCCGTGCCGGCGTTGCATCGGCGGGCGAAGCATGGTGATAGATCGGGCATGCCCCGCCTCTACCTCGACTACAACGCCACCGCCCCGCTTCGCCCGGAAGCCCGCGCGGCAATGGTCGAGGCTTTGTCCGCGGTCGGCAACGCCTCCTCGGTCCATTCCGAGGGGCGCGACGCGCGCAGGCGCATCGAGGCGGCGCGCGCCGCGGTCGCCGCTCTGGCCGGCGGCGAGGCCAAGCTCGTCACCTTCACGGGCGGCGGCACCGAGGCCAATGCCACGGTGCTGACGCCCGACTGGTCGATTGCCGGCAAGCCCCATCGCATCGAGACGCTTCTCGTCAGCGGCATCGAGCACGTGTCGGTGCTTTCCGGCGGCCGGTTCCGCGACGATCAGCTCCGCCGGATCCCGGTCGACGGCGAGGGCGTCGTCCGGCTCGACGCGCTGTCGGCGGCGCTCGCCGCCGCGAAGGGGCCGGTCCTCCTCTCGCTGATGCTGGCCAACAACGAGACAGGCGCGATCCAGCCCGTTGCCGATGCGGCCCGGATCGCCCACGCGGCTGGCGCCCTCGTCCACACCGACGCAGCGCAGACGGCCGGCCGGATCCCGGTCGACCTCCGGGCGCTCGGCGTCGACGTGCTCACCCTCTCCGCCCACAAGCTCGGCGGGCCCCAGGGGGCGGGGGCAATCCTCCGCGCGAGCGAGGACCTCGTCTTCGCGCCGCTGCTCACCGGCGGCGGACAGGAGCGCCGCACCCGCGCCGGAACCGAGAATGTGGCGGCCATCGTCGGTTTTGGCGCCGCGGCCACTGCCGCTGGGGCTGACGTCGGCCGCATGCCGGCGCTCGCCCGATGGCGTGACGAGTTGGCGGGGGTGGTCCGCGGAAGTATTGGAAAGGTAACGGTATTTTCCGAGAGTGCGCCCCGCCTTCCGCAGACCCTCTGCTTCGCCGTGGAAGGCGTTTCCGCGGAAACCCTGGTGATTGCCCTCGACCTGGCGGGAGTGGCGGTTTCTTCCGGTTCTGCCTGTTCATCAGGCAAGGTGGCGCCAAGCCACGTCCTTGCGGCGATGGGAATTGCCCAGAGCGTTGCAAAAGGTGCAATTCGGCTGAGCCTGGGCTGGGATTCGAAGGAGTCCGACTTACATTTATTCTCAACAGCGTGGCGCCATGTGCTAAAGCACCTCGCGCCGAACAAGCCCCAGGCGGCCTGAGCGCCGCCTCAACCCGCGGTCCTTGAAACCGCAAGGGTGGAGTAAGGAATGCCTGCCGTCCGCGAGACGGTCGATACGGTTCGCCGGATCGACGTCGACCAATACAAGTATGGCTTCGTCACGGACATCGCGTCCGACAAGGCCCCGAAGGGGCTGAGCGAAGACATCGTCCGCTATATTTCGGAGAAGAAGAACGAGCCGGCGTGGCTGCTCGAATGGCGGCTCGCCGCCTATCGCCGCTGGCTGACCATGCGCGAGCCGACCTGGGCCCGCGTCCACTACCCCCGGATCGACTTCCAGGACATCTATTACTACTCGGCTCCCAAGAGCACGAAGGGCCCGAAGAGCCTCGACGAGGTCGATCCGCAGCTCCTCGCCACCTACGAGAAGCTCGGCATCCCGCTCCGCGAGCGCGAGATTCTGCTGGGCGTCGAGAAGCCGGTGTCGCGGGTTGCCGTCGACGCGGTCTTCGACTCGGTCTCGGTCGTCACCACCTTCAAGGACGAGCTGAAGAGGGCCGGCGTCCTGTTCTGCTCGATCTCCGAGGCGGTCCGTGACTATCCGGAGATCGTGAAAAAGTATCTCGGCTCCGTCGTCCCGGTCACCGACAATTTCTACGCCACGCTCAATTCGGCGGTCTTCTCCGACGGCTCGTTCGTCTATGTTCCGGAGGGCGTCCGCTGCCCGATGGAGCTGTCGACCTACTTCCGCATCAACGAGCGCAACACCGGCCAGTTCGAGCGCACCCTCATCATCGCCGAGAAGGGCGCCTACGTCTCCTACCTGGAGGGCTGCACCGCGCCGATGCGCGACGAGAACCAGCTCCACGCGGCGGTGGTCGAACTGGTCGCCCTCGACGATGCCGAGATCAAGTATTCGACCGTCCAGAACTGGTACCCCGGCGACGCGCAGGGGAAGGGCGGCATCTACAACTTCGTCACCAAGCGCGGCGATTGCCGTGGCGCGCGCGCGAAGATCTCGTGGACGCAGGTCGAGACCGGCTCCGCCATCACCTGGAAGTATCCGAGCGTGATCCTGCGCGGTGACGATTCCTCCGGCGAGTTCTACTCGATCGCCGTGTCGAACGGTTACCAGCAGGTCGACAGCGGCACCAAGATGACCCACCTCGGCAAGCGGACGAAGAGCCGGATCATCTCGAAGGGCATCGCCGCCGGCCATTCCGACAATACCTATCGCGGCCTCGTCACCAGCCATCGCAAGGCGGAGGGCGCCCGCAACTACACCAACTGCGATTCGCTCCTCATCGGCGACAAGTGCGGGGCCCACACCATCCCCTACATCGAGGCCAAGAACGCCACGCTCAACTTCGAGCACGAGGCGACCACCTCGAAGATCTCCGACGACCAGCTCTTCTATGCCCGGAGCCGCGGACTCGGCGCCGAGGAAGCGGTGGCGCTCATCGTCAACGGCTTCGTCAAGGACGTGATCCAGCATCTGCCGATGGAGTTCGCCATCGAGGCGCAGAAGCTGATCGGGATCAGCCTCGAGGGGAGCGTCGGGTGATCTTCCGCCTCTGGCACGGCTGGACGAGTCCCGCGAATGCCGATGCCTACCAGCGGATCGTCCAGGAGGAAGTCTTCGCCATGATCGCCGCGAAGCAGGTAGCCGGCTATCGCGGTATCGATCTGCTGCGTCGGCGGGTCGGCGACGAGGTCGAATTCGTCACGATCATGCGCTTCGATACGCTGGATAACGTCAAGGCCTTCGCCGGCGAGGACTATGAGCGCTCCTTTGTCCCGCCGCAGGCGCGCGCGGTGCTGAAGCGCTTCGACGATCGCGCCCAGCACTACGATCACATCCGTCACATCGACTATCCGGGAACCTGACCATGGCCGAGCCCGTCAAGCCCGTCATGAACATCGCCGACGTGAAGCTCATGGACAACGCCCATGGCGACCGGTTCGAGGCCAGGATCGGCTCGTTCGGCCGCATGATCGGCTCGACCGGCATCGGCTGCATGCTGACCATCGTGCCGCCGGGCAAGCGCGCCTTCCCGTATCACGCGCATCACGTCCTCCATGAGATGTTCGTCATCCTCGAGGGCACCGGGGAGTACCGCTTCGGCGGCAAGACCTGGCCGGTGAGGGCGGGCGATGTCTGCGCGGCTCCGGCGGGCGGGCCGGAGGTGGCGCACCAGCTCATCAACACCGGCGATACCGATCTCAAGTATCTCGGCCTGTCGACCGGGGCGACGACGGATGTCGTGGAATATCCCGACTCCGGCAAGTTTGCCGTCACCTCGCGCTACAACTGGTCGAACCCCGCGGCGGGCGGCATCCGCGTCGTCCTCCGCAAGGAACAGTCCCTCGATTACTGGGAAGGCGAGTAGGCGTCGGCGATGGCTGCAATTCTTGAAATCGAAGGCCTGCACGTTTCCGTCGGCGACCGCGAGATCCTCCGCGGCATCGACCTGAAGCTCGACGCCGGCCAGGTCCACGCGATCATGGGCCCGAACGGCTCCGGCAAGTCGACGCTCGCCTATGTGCTGGCCGGCCGTCCCGGATACGAGGTGACCGGCGGCGCCATCCGCTACAAGGGCGAGGATCTCCTCGCCATGGAGCCGGACGAGCGCGCCGCGAGCGGCGTCTTCCTCGCCTTCCAGTACCCGATCGAGATTCCCGGCGTCGCCACGATGACCTTCCTCAAGGCCGCGCTCAATGCGCAGCGGAAGAAGCAGGGCCTCGCTGAAATCTCGACGCCCGATTTCATCCGCCGCGTCAAGGAAGTCTCCGACAAGCTCAACGTCACCCAGGAGATGCT
>Ga0070741_10002125_pt1 | contig 55204 bp, 55 predicted proteins | sample Coa_R1_4_FD_66440 | JGI IMG/M metagenome (GOLD analysis project Ga0070741, IMG submission 66440) | Surface soil microbial communities from Centralia Pennsylvania, which are recovering from an underground coalmine fire - Coalmine... | ecosystem: Environmental > Terrestrial > Soil > Unclassified ... | reverse complement strand
GCAGAAGCGCGCCTGCGCGACGAAGGAGCCGGACGTTCCCTGGTCAATGTCGATCCCGACCACGTCCGCTCCGCGTTCGCGCATCCGGAAGGAGTAGAAGCCGGCATTGCACCCGACGTCGAGGACCCGCAGGCCCGTGAGTCGCGCGGGTATGACCTTCTTGATGCGCTCCCACAGGCCCCACGGGATGTTTTGCCCGGGGAAGGAGTTCGTGGGGTCGTCCAGATCCTTCGTGAATATCCCGTCTCCGAGGGGGACGTTCTGGAACCAGGGGCGGAGTTCGCGGATGCGGGCGAGAATTTCCGCGCGCGTCATCGTGGTCACGGGGCGCTGTGTCCCAGAGTTCGACGCGATCTTCAAGCACGCCGCGAGCCCGCGGGCGGAAACCCGGCACAAAACCGTCTCCTCCAACTGCCGCTGGCGGCAATACGCCGCCAGCGTCGCGACGGTCCACGTGGAGAATGGCAAACCGCGCTCTCGCGGACTTGAGAGCGCGACGTCGACGAGTTCGCGTGACTGTTCCGGAGTCACAGTCGGGATGCGGCCCCGTGGATTTGGGACCCGCTCGAAGGTCCGCAACCCGCTCGCGTTGAAGCGATCGACCCAGAAGTATGCGACCGTGACGTGGCAGCCGACCCGCCGCGCACCCGTCGGGACCGACGCGCCGCTCCGGGCTGCCGCCACACTCCGATATCGCTGGTGGATGCGTGCCGGTAATCTAAGGTCCTTGAGTTTCGCCGTGAGAACCCGCTGCTCGGCGGCAGTCAGTCGGCGCAGCGCAACCCGCTCTGGCTTCCCCTTCGCCATCCCACCCCTCCCCGGGCGCGGGATGGCAGACGGAGTTCGGGGGATCCAGTTGGACCGACACTAGTCGTGGACGTCGGTTCGCCGGAGCGTCCAGCCGCCGCGTCCGTCCTTGCCCGGCAGCAGCTCCAGGCGGACGAGCTCCGACGGGCCCACGTCGAAGTGCACGGGCTCCGACGTCCACGCCTTGTCGTCCTCGGACGTGGGGTCGTAGGGGTCGTGCGAGGAGGCCATCACGGAGTACGAGCCGGGCGCGACGAACGTGCACACCGCCTGCCCGCCGAGGAGAGCGAAGGACTGTGGCGTCGTGACGAAGACGCGCGCGTCGCGGACGTTGAGCGCGCCCTCGTTGCGCGGCCGCTCGATGCAGACCTCGGATGACAGCGCGCGGTCCGCTGGTCTATAGAGCGGCAGCTCGGGCGGCGCCGGCTCGCGGTGGCGCCAGAAGCAGCCGCTCGCGAGCAAGGAAACGACGAGTGCCACACTGCCGACCGTCCGTCCGCACCCCATGGCCGCCGGCCATAGTGCCCGACGCGGACGCGGTCAAGCCGAACGCCGCGCCATGACGCCGCTCGAGGCGCTCGCCGCCGCCTGGCGCGCCGCGGAGTCCGTCGTCGTCCTGACGGGCGCCGGGCTCTCGACGGCGTCCGGCATCCCGGACTTCCGCTCGCCGGCCGGACGCTGGGAGCGCTACCGTCCGGTCCCGCTGCCCGACTTCCTCGCGCGCGCGGGACGGGTCGCGCTCCTCGTCACGCAGAACGTCGACGGCCTTCACGAGCGGAGCGGCTTTCCCGCGGACCGGCTGGTGAGCGTCCACGGCGCGGACTCGGCCGTCGAGTGCATGCGCTGCCACCGGCGGGCGCCGCGCGAGGTGGCGCAGGCCGCGTGGGAGGCGGGGACGGCGGTGCCGCGCTGTCCCTGCGGCGGCCCCTGGAAGCCGGACGCGGGGACGTCGCTCGTCGTCGGCCCCGTGAACGAGATGTTCCCGGTCGCCCGCGCGGCGGGCGCGCGCACCGCGATCCTCACGGCGTCCGAGACGCCCTTCGACGCGGCCGCGGACTGGAAGCTCGACGGCGCGCTCGCGGAGGTGCTTCCCGCGCTCCGCGACGTGGTCCTCGGCTGAGGGAGGAGGAGAGCCATGGCGGAGAAGATCGGCATCGTCCCGTTCTGGAAGGGCTACGACCGCGCCGCCGTCCTGCGCGCGGCCCGGCTCGCCGAGGAGCGCGGCTACGACTCGATCTGGATCCCCGAGGCGTGGGGCTACGAGCAGTTCCAGCTGCTCGCGGAGATCGCCGTCGCGACGCGGCGCTTGAAGCTCGGGACGGGCATCGCGAACGTCTTCAGCCGCTCCGCGGCGCTCCTCGCCATGAGCGCCGCGACGCTGGACGAGATCTCGGAGGGGCGCGCGCTCCTCGGCCTCGGCACGAGCGGGAAGAACGTGGTCGAGAGCTTCCACGGCGTCCCGTACCGCAAGCCGCTCACGCGGCTTTGCGAGACGATCCGCATCTGCCGCACGCTCTGGCGCGGCGAGCGCCTGGCACCCGAACTCTCGACGCTCTCCTCCCTGCGGCACTTCAAGCTCGAGATGCGGCCCCGCCGTCCCGACATCCCGATCTACGTCGCATCGCTCCAGGAACGGGCGATCCGCGAAGTCGGCCGCCTCGCCGACGGCTGGCTGCCGACGTTCTGGCCCTACGAGCACCTCGAGGACGGGCGCGCGCTCCTCGCTGCCGGCGCGCGGGAGGCCGGGCGCGATCCGGCCGCGATCGAGATCGCGCCGTTCGTGGCGATCGTGCCGCTCGACGACCTCGACGCCGCGCGCACCATGGTGAAGCCGACGGTCGCCTTCTACATCGGCGGCATGGGCGTCTACTACCACGCGCTCTTCTGCCGCTACGGCTTCGCGGAGACGGCCGACCGCGTCCGCGCGCTCTGGGCCGACGGCAGGCGGCGGGAGGCGGTGGCGGCGGTGAGCGACGCGCTGGTCGACGCGATCGCGATCTGCGGGCCGCCGGCGCGCTGCCGCGAGCGTCTCGCCGACTGGCGGCGCCACGGCGTCGGAAGCGCGCTCATGACGCTCCCGAGCGGGGTGCCCCCGGAGGTCACGGAGCAGCTTCTCCGGGCGATGGCGCCGTAGCCCGCGCCGGCGCTACTCGCCGGGCGGCGGGGGCCCGAGGAGCTGCCGCATCTCGGCCCGGAGCGCCTTCATGCGGGTGTGGATCCGGGCCGCGCGCTCGAGCTGCGCGGGCGTCAGGATGCCGCGCAGCTCGAGGGCCACGGCGAGCCCTTCGCGCATCAGGTCGGCCCGGGCCTTTGCGGCCTGCTCGGCGACGGCGTCGACGGCGTGCGGATCGAGCGTCCCGGTCGAGAAGAGCTTCTCGGCGAGCGCCTCGTGCGCGTTCCGCGCCGCGTCGCGGAGTCTCTCGAGCTTCTCGTGATGCGCCTTCAGGACGTCGCGCATCTTCTGCGTCTGCTCCGGCGTCAGGTCGAGCGCCTGCATCAGCCGGCCGTACATCACGCCGCCCGGGCCGCCGAGCATCTCGCGGTGGGAAGGAGGCCCGCCGAAGCGGCCGTGCGCGAAGGCGAGCGCGCCGGTCGCGAGGGTGAGCGCCACGACGGCGCTCGCCGAGATTCTCCGAGTCATCGATGCCCTCCTTCTCCTACTCGTCGAGCCACGCGTCGTCGTCCGCCGCCCCGTCGTCGAGGGCGCTCACCCGAACCGCGACGTCGTCCCCGGCGGGCACGTCGCTCGCGGCGAAGAGCGCCGTCGAGACCTCGTCGAGCGAGCGCGAAATGTCGATCGCGGCGGACGCCGTGCGGACCGGCGGCGGAGCCGCGGGACGCGTCCAGAGGATCACCGCGACCTCGGCGGCCGCGACGGCGAGCGCCGGGATGAGCCAGGCGCCGCCCGCGAGCACCGGCCGCCGCGCCGCGAGCGGCGGCGGTCCGTCGCGGACGACGCGGGCGAGGAGCTCGACGTCGTCGACGAGCGTGCGGTAGCGCCGCGCGCAGTCGTCGCACGCGTCCACGTGCGCGCGCTCCGCCGCCGAGCCGTCCCCGTCGTGGAGCCGGAAGAGGGCACGATCGTCGAGACATGCGGTCATCGGTCGTCTCCCAGGGCATCCCGCAGCCGCCGCACGGCGCGGAAGAGATGGCGTTTGACGCTGCCGCCGTCGATGCCGAGGAGTGCGGCCGTCTCCTGCGTCGACCAGCCCTCGACGTAGCGGAGCGCGAAGACCTCGCGCTGGCGGGGCGGGAGCTTCGAGAACGCGCGCCAGATCCGGCGCCGCCGCTCGCCGCTCAGGACGTGGGCCTCCGGCGTCGCCGGGCTCGGCGCGTGGCGGTCGTCGAACGCCTCGCCGCCGCGGCGCCACCACCGCCACCACCCGGAGCGCCGCCGGTCGTGGCACGCGTTGACGGCCACCTGCGTGATCCAGCGCCCCCACGCGATCGGCCGCGTCCCCGCCTGGCATTCGTGGAGCACCTTGAGGAAGACCTCCTGGGCCACGTCGTCGCCCTCGCTCGCGTCGCCGAGGAGCACCCGACAGAGGCGCATCACCCGGTCATGGTGCGCCTGGTAGAGCTCCTCGTAGCGTGGCTCGGACTCCGCCGGCGCCTCGAGCCTCGGCCGGCCGCGGCCCCCCTCGGACGACGGTTCGCGGTGCGCCCTCACCCTGGAGTTCCCTCGCCGCCTGACGTAGCAGCGGCGCGATCGGTTGACCGTGCCGTCATCGCCGCTCGAAGCGTGCCAGGACCTCGGTGTGCCCGGTGTGCGGGAAGAGCGCGAACGCCATGAGCTCCGCGAGCGCGAGGCGGCCGCCCGCCAGGAGCCGTCGCGCCTCGCGGAGGAAGGCCGGGAGGCCGCAGCTCACGGCGACGAGGCGGGCCGGCGGGGTCGCGACGAGCGCGTCCAGGAGCGCCGGCTCGAGCCCGCGGCGGGGCGGGTCGACGATCACGACGTCGGCTTCGCCGACCCGCCCGGCATGGGCGGCGGCCGGGCCGGGAAGGATGGTCGCGCGCCGCCGGGCCGCGGGCGGCGCCGCGGCGAGGCCGAGCTCGAGGCCTGCCAGGCTCGCGGCCTCCACCTCGTTGAACGCGACCTCCGCGCGGGCGAGGAGGCCGAGGCCGATCGCCCCGCACCCCGCGTGCAGCTCGAGCACGCGCGCCCCGTCCGGCACGCAGGCGGCGACTCGGGCGACCAGACGATCGGCGAGGTCGAGGTTCGCCTGCCCGAACGCGCCCGGCGGGAAGTAGACCGCCGCGCCGCCGATCGTCTCGCGCACGGCCTCGGGCCCCGCGAGCCGCGCCCAGTGCGGGCCGAGGACGACGTTCGTCCGCTGCGGGTTGCCGTTCCACCAGAGGCTGTGGAGGCTCGTGCCGAGCGCGCCGGCGAGCCGGGCGGCGAGCGGCGCGACGTCCCGCGGATCGTCGCCGTTCGCGACGAGGACGACCTGCGCCGCCTCGGGCGCGCGGGCGACCACGATCTGCACCGCGCGGACGACGCCGCGATGCGCGCGATCGGCGTAGGGAGGAATGCCGGTCGCCCGCACGGCGTCCTTCACGGCCGCCGCCACCGTGTTCACGAGCGGATGGTGCACGAGGCAGCGGGGGACGTCGACGATCCGATGCGTCCCCTGCTGGAAGATGCCGATCTTCGGCGACGCCGCGCGGCCGCGGACCATGAGGCGCGCCCGACGTCGGCAGCCGAACGGCGCCCCTTCGACGACGGCGGGCGGCGGGATGCCGGCCTCGCGCGCGAGCGCGGCGAGCGCGGCCGCCGCATCGCGCGGGATGCCGCCCTCGCCGAAGCGCGGGCAGCCCGGGCAGGGCGGACGGTGCGGGCAGAGGGGCGCGCGCGGGGGCACGCGCGCGAGCGTAGCAGATGGCGTCTTCCACGCGACTGCCGGCGCTGTTAGAAGCGCGGCGGGAGGTGCTGCATGGCCGAGGTGAACGGTGGCCGGCTCCTCGCGCGCTGCCTCGCGAACGAGGGCATCCGCTTCGTCTTCGGACTGCCGTCGCCGGAGATCGACCCGCTGCTCGCCGCGCTCGACGAGCACCGGATCCGCCTCGTGCCCGTCCGACACGAATCCGCCGGCGCGCACATGGCCGAGGGCCTCTACAAGACCACGGGCGAGGCCGCCGTCGCGATCGGCAACCCGGGCCCCGGCACGGCGAACCTCGTGGCCGGCGTCGTCACCGCGCGGCACGAGGGCGTGCCGCTCCTCGCGATCACCTCCCAGCACCGGCTCGAAATCGTCTACCCCTCGCCGCCGTCGACGTTCCAGGGCCAGGACCAGCTCGACGTGTACAAGCCGATCGTCAAGTGGGGCGGCCCGATCTTCGCGTGGAACCGGATCCCGGAGGTGGTGCGGCTCGCGTTCCGCGAGATGTGGGCCGGGCGTCCCGGGCCCGTGCAGATCGAGCTGCCCGCACCGGTCCTCTACGCGACGGGCGACGACGCGAGCGTGCGCGTGTCGCCGCCGGCGGCGTACCGCGCGCCGCTCCCCGAGCCGTCGGCCGCGCGGATCGCGGAGGTCGCGGCGCTCCTTGCCGGTGCCGCGCGACCGCTCGTCGTCGCCGGCTCCGGCGTCGACCGCGCCGGCGCGAACGCCGCGCTCCTGGCGCTCGTCGAGCGGCTCGGCTGTCCGGTGATCGCGTCGATGGCCGCACGCGCCGTCGTCCCGGCCGAGCATCCGAACCTCGTCTACGGGAACGGTGCGGGCGCCGACCTCGCCCGTCGCGAGGCCGACGTCGTGCTCGTCCTCGGCTCGCGGCTCGGCAATCTCGACCTCCCGTACGACAAGTACTGGGGCGATCCGAAGACGCAGCGGGTCGTGCAGGTGGACGTCGACCCGCGGAGCATCGGCGTGACGCGACCGCTCGCGCTCGGGGTCGTCGCCGACGCGAAGGCGGCGCTCGAGGGGCTCCTCGCCGCGCTCGAGGGGCGGAGGCCCGCGAGCGACCCCGCCTTCCTCGCGCGCTGTCGCCGCACGGCCGACGAGTGGTGGGCGGCGCAGATGCAGGTGGTCGAGGCGTGGACGGGCCCGGGGCTCCATCCCGCCCACGCCGTGCAGGCGATCGGGAGGGCGTTCGGGCGCGACGCCATCTACGTCGCCGACGGCGGCTTCACCTCGCTCTGGGCGTACTGGTTCCTGCCGCCGACGCGGCCGCGCTCGTACGTGAGCATCCTCGAGCTCGGCATGCTCGGCACCGGCGTGCCGGCGGCGCTCGGCGCGAAGCTCGGGAGCCCCGATCGCGAGGTCGTCTGCGTCACGGGCGATGGCGCCGCCGGCTTCCACTTCATGGAGATGCAGTCGGCGGCGCGCGAGGGCGCGAAGGTGACGGTCGTCGTCTTCGCGGAGGGCTCGTGGTCGATGGAGGTCCCGAACGAGCAGATGCTCTACGGGAAGAGCTTCGGCACCGAGATGGGGACCGTGCGCTGGGACGTCGTCGCGCAGGGCCTCGGCTGCGAGGGCTTCTACGCGGAGACCCTCCCGGACGTCGAAGCGGCGCTCGCGAAGGCGCGCGCCGCACGCGGCCCCGCCGTCGTCTGCGTGAAGACGGACCGCGCGGCGAACCTCGCCGTGTCGCCCGAGGCCGGGCTCCGCTTCTTGGAGGTGTATCAGGGCCCGCTCTGAACGGTCGGGCGGTCCGCTGCGCTTCTCCGCGCACGACGTCGTCCTTCCGCGGGCCGTACGCGAGCCGGCCCCAGCCCATGTGGTCGTCGAAGAAGCGGCGGATCGCGTCGGCGAGCCGGTCGGGCATGACGTGGCAGTGCGCGTCGACGAGCACGGGGACCCCGCCATTTCGCGCGTCCCGCGCGCCGACGCAACGCGGGTTGCCGGTCCGGAACCGAGCCGGTAAAACCAGCCCGTCGTGACCGGAGACCAGATTCGCGAGAGCTTCCTCGACTTCTTCCGTGCGCGCGGGCACACCATCGTGCCGAGCGCGCCGCTCGTGCCGGAGAACGACCCGAGCCTCCTCTTCACGAACGCCGGCATGGTGCCGTTCAAAGGCGTCTTCCTCGGGACGGAGACGCGCCCCTACACGCGCGCCGCGGACTCGCAGAAGGTGCTGCGCATCAGCGGCAAGCACAACGACCTCGAGCAGGTGGGGCGGGACACGTACCACCACACCTTCTTCGAGATGCTCGGCAACTGGTCGTTCGGCGACTACTACAAGCGCGAGGCGATCGCGTGGGCGTGGGAGCTCCTGACCGCGGTGTGGAGGCTGCCGAAGGACCGCCTGTGGGCGACCGTGCACACGACCGACGGCGAGGCCGCGGCGCTCTGGCCGCGCGTCACGGACCTTCCCGCCGGCCGCGTGCTCCGCTTCGACGCCGAGAACTTCTGGGAGATGGGCGAGACGGGGCCGTGCGGTCCGTGCTCGGAGATCCACTACGATCACGGGCCCGACGCGTGCGATCGTCGCACCGTTCGGGGGCACGAGTGCCGCGTGAACGGCGACTGCGCGCGCTACGTCGAGCTCTGGAACCTCGTCTTCATCCAGTACGACCGTGACGAGACGGGGAAGCTCACGGAGCTGCCCGCGAAGCACGTCGACACCGGCATGGGCTTCGAGCGCATCTGCGCCGTGCTCCAGCGCGTGCCGAGCAACTACGACATCGACGTCCTGCGCGGGATCATCGCGGCCGCCGAGCGGCTCTCGGGCAAGCGGTACGGCGAGACGGAGAAGGACGACGTCTCGCTCCGGGTGATCTGCGACCACGGCCGGGCCGTCACGTTCCTCGTCGCCGACGGCGTCCTCCCGTCGAACGAGGGCCGCGGGTACGTGCTGCGCCGCCTGCTGCGCCGCGCGGCGCGGCACGGGAAGCTCCTCGGCCTCGACCGCCCGTTCCTCTGGGAGATCGTCGGCGCGGTCGTCCACGCCATGGGCCGCGCGTACCCGGAGATCGTCCGCCAGGAGGAGCGCATCACGGACGTCGTCCGCGAGGAGGAGGAGCGCTTCGCGGCGACGCTCGATCGCGGGTTGGCGCTCCTGGAGGCCGAGCTTGCGCGGACGCGGCGCGAGCGGCGCCCGGCGCTCCCCGGCGACGTCGCCTTCAAGCTCTACGACACCTTCGGGTTCCCGCTCGACTTGACCGAGGACATCCTCGCCGGCGAAGGGCTCGCCGTCGACCGCGCGGGCTTCGAGCGTGCCATGGAGGAGCAGCGGGCGCGCGCGCGCGGCGCGCAGCGCTTCGCCGACGCCGAGGGCGCGCCGGAGATCGTGGGCGCCGCGTCCGGAGGGACGCGCTTCGTCGGCGACCGCATCGTCACCTGGGAGTCGGAGGTCCTGGCGCTCCTCGTCGAGGGGAAGTCGGTGCGCGGGCCCGTCGCGGCCGGCGCGGCGGTCGACGTCGTCACGGCCGAGACGCCCTTCTACGCGGAGTCCGGCGGGCAGGTCGGCGACCGCGGCGCGATCGAGACGGAGTCGGGGACCCGGGTCGAGGTGCTCGACACGCAGAAGATCGCCGGCGGCGTCGTCGTGCACCGCAGCCGCGTCGTCCAGGGGGCGCTCGCCGTCGGCGACCGGGTGCGGCTCACGATCGACGCCGTCCGGCGCGAGGCGGCGCGGCTCAACCACTCCGCGACGCACCTCCTCCACGCCGCGCTCCGCCACCGCCTCGGCGAGCACGTGAAGCAGGCCGGCTCGCTGGTCACGCCCGATCGCCTCCGCTTCGACTTCAGCCACGGGAAGCCCCTCTCCGCCGACGACCTCCGCGAGATCGAGGACGAGGTGAACGCCTGGGTGCGCGCCAACACGGAGGTGTACACGGAGGAGATGCCCTACCGGCAGGCGCTCGAGGCGGGCGCGCTCGCGTTCTTCGGCGAGAAGTACGGCGATCGCGTCACCGTCGTCCGCATGGGCGACTTCTCGACCGAGCTCTGCGGCGGCACGCACGTCGCGCGGACGGGCGACATCGGCGTCGTGAAGATCCGCGCCGAGAGCGGCGTCGCGGCCGGCGTGCGGCGGCTCGAAGCGGTGTCGGGGGAGGGCGCGCTCGAGCTGATCCGCGCCCGCGAGGGCGTGCTCCAGGAGATCAGCGCGCTCCTCCGCGGCCCGGCCGAGGAGGCGGCCGCGAAGCTCGAGAGGCTCCTCGCCCAGCAGCGCGAGCTCGAGAAGCGGATCGCGGAGCTCCAGGGGAAGCTCGCCGGGGGCGCGACGCGCGACGTCCTCGCCGATGCCCGCCGCGTCGATGGGATCACGGTGCTCGCGACGCGCGTCGACGACCTCGACGACAAGGGCCTCCGCGAGATGGCCGACCGCCTCCGCGAGCGCATCGGGTCGGGCGTCATCGTGCTCGGCGCCGAGCAGGACGGCCGCGCGCTCCTCCTCGCGGCGGTGACGAAGGACCTCGCCGGCCGCTACCACGCCGGCAACATCATCAAGCAGCTCGCCCCGATGGTCGGCGGGGGCGGCGGCGGCCGCCCCGACTTCGCCCAGGCCGGCGGCAAGGACCCGAGCCGCCTCGACGAGGCGCTCGCGGCGGCGTACGAGCTGCTCGGAGCCGGGAGCGCCTCCTAACACCTTGCCCGAGTCCGCCGCGGCACCGCTCGACCTCCGCTTCCAGGACGCGCGGCTCTTCCGCGAGCTGCTCGGGAACCACGACGAGCACGTGAAGACCGTCGAGCGCCAGCTCGGCGTCCGGATCGACGTCGGCGACCTCACGCTCGCGGTCCACGGCGACCCGATCGAGACGGAGCTCGCCGGCCGGCTCCTGACGCAGCTCTACGGCCTCCTCGAGCAGGGCTACCCGATCTACGCCTCCGACGTCGACTACGCGCTCCGCATCCTCGCGAGCGACCGCACCGCGAAGCTGAAGGACATCTTCCTCGACACCGTCTTCATCTCCGCCCATCGCCACGTCATCACGCCGAAGAGCGTCGCGCAGAAGGCGTACATCGATGCGATCCGGAACTTCGACATCGTCTTCGGCATCGGCCCGGCCGGCACGGGGAAGACGTACCTCGCCATGGCCATGGGCGTCGCCGAGCTCATGCGGAACAACTTCAACCGCATCGTCCTCACCCGGCCGGCGGTCGAGGCGGGCGAGAAGCTCGGCTTCCTCCCCGGCGACCTCGCGGAGAAGGTGAACCCGTACCTCCGCCCGCTCTACGACGCGCTCCACGACATGGTGGACTTCGACCGCGCGCGGAAGATGGTCGAGCGCGGGACGATCGAGGTGGCGCCGCTGGCGTTCATGCGGGGAAGGACGCTCAACGATTCCTTCGTCATCCTCGACGAGGCGCAGAACACGACGAGCGAGCAGATGAAGATGTTCCTGACGCGCCTCGGCTACGGGTCGAAGGCCGTCATCACCGGCGACGTGACGCAGGTCGACCTGCCGGCGGGCAAGGCGTCGGGGCTCAAGGAGGCGGCGGCGATCCTCGCCGGCATCCAGGGAATCCGCTTCATCACCTTCACGGAGCGCGACGTCGTCCGGCATCCGCTCGTGCAGGAGATCATCACGGCGTACGAGCGGAGCCCGCGATGAGCGGGTCGGTCGCGACGGCGCGCGGCGGGTCCGTGACGGTCGCGATGCGCGGGCGCCGCGCGCCCGGCCTCGCGCGGCGGGTCGGCAAGAGCGCGCGGCGGGTGCTCGCGGTGCTCGGGCTTCCGGGCGCGGAGCTGTCGGTGCTGCTCGTGTCGGATGCGGAGATGCGGAAGCTGAATCGGGCGTATCGCGGGCAGGATCGGGCGACGGACGTGCTGTCGTTCTCGCAGCTCGAGGGGGTCGGGCGCGTCGCCGGGCTGCTCGGGGACGTCGTCATCTCGGTGGACACGGCGCGGCGGCAGGCGGCGGAGCGCGGCGAGCGCGTCGGGGCGGAGGTGGACCGGCTCCTCGTGCACGGCATCCTCCATCTCCTCGGATGGGATCACGAGCGCTCGCGTGCGGAGGCGGACCGCATGCGGCGCCGGGAGCGCGCGCTCGCGCGATGTCTGCGCTAGCGACGGGCGCGAACGGCGCGGGGGCGCCCGTGGCGGCGGCCGCCGCGCCCCTCGGTCGGCGGCCGCTCCGCGCGGCGCTGGCGGTCGGGAGCGGCCTCCTCCTCGCCGCGTCGTTCCCGAGCCTCGACCTCGAGCCCCTCGCGTGGGTGGGCCTCGTGCCGCTCCTGCTCGCCATCCGCGGGCTCCGGCCGCGCGCGGCGTTCGGCTGGGGGTGGCTCTCGGGCGTCGTCTTCTACGTCGCCACCTGCTACTGGGTCGTGCACACGATCAGCGCGTACACGGCGGTGCCGCTGCCCGTCGCGATCGCGATCCTCCTCCTCATGACGGGCGCGCTCGCCGTCTACACGGGCGCGTTCACGGCGGGGGTCGCGTGGCTCGGCCCGAGCGCTCTCTGGCTCGCGCCGGCCCTGTGGGTGGCACTCGAGTGGCTGCGCGGCTGGTTCTTCATCGGCTTTCCGTGGGCGAGCCTCGGCTACTCGCAGTGGCGCTACCACGACCTCGTGCAGATGGTCGAGGTGACCGGCGTCTACGGCGTCTCCGCGCTCCTCGTCTTCTTCAACGTCGTGGTCGCGGCCGTCGTCCACGAGCGCGCTGCGCGCCCGGTGCGGCTCGTGCCGGCGCTCGCCGTGCTGACGGTCCTGGTCGCCGGCGTACCGCTCGCCGGGCGCTGGCGCGCCGCGACGCTCGCCGCGCGGCCGGCCGCGGGCCAGCTCACCGTCGCGCTCGCGCAGGGCAACATCGAGCAGGACCACAAGTGGGACCCGGCGTACCAGGACGCGACGATCGGCCGGTACCGCGACTTGACCGCGGCCGCCATGTCGGCGCACCCGGCGCTCGTCGTCTGGCCGGAGACGGCGACGCCCTTCTTCTTCCAGGAGGCCGGCGCGCACCGCGACGAGGTCCTGGAGATCGCCGAGAGGAACCGCACCTACCTCCTCTTCGGCAGCCCCGCCTTCCACCAGGACGCGGCGGGAAAGATCCGCGAGATGAACCGCGCCTACCTCGTGTCGCCGGACGGCCGCGAGCTCGCGAGCTACGACAAGATGCAGCTCGTGCCGTTCGGCGAGTACGTCCCCTACCAGTCGATCCTCTTCTTCGTCGACAGGATGGTCGAGGGCGTCGGCACGTTCGAGGCGGGCACGCGCACGACCGTGTTCCAGGTGCCGGGCGCGCGCTTCGGCGTCCTCATCTGCTACGAGGGCGTCTTTCCCGCGCTCGCGCGCCGCTTCGTCACGGCGGGCGCCGACCTCTTCGTCAACGTGACGAACGACGCGTGGTACGGGCGCACGTCGGCGCCCGCGCAGCACCTCGCGCAGGCGACCCTGCGCGCGATCGAGAACCGCGTGCCGATGGTCCGCGCGGCGAACACGGGCATCTCGGCGGTCATCGATCCCGACGGGCGGATCCGCTGGCGGAGCCCGCTCTACGAGACTGTCTGGCACGCCGACGTCGTCGCCTGGCCCGGGGTGCGGACTTTCTACACGCGCTTCGGTGACGTGTTCGCGTGGACGTGCGTCGCGGTGACCGCCGTCGCGGTCGCGCTCGCCCGCCGGCGGCCCTGAGCGATGGACGACCGCGTCGGCTCGCCTCCGCCGCCGGCTTCCGCTATGGTGCTCCGCGACATGGCACGCACGCACGGCACTCCCGAGGAGCTCCGGCTCGCCGAGCTCAGCGAGCGCGTCGCCGCGCTCGACCGCCGCGTCACGGACCTCGGGAGGCATCTTTGACCTGCCGGCGCTCGAGAGGCGCGCGGCCGAGCTGAGCGAGCAGGCCGCCGCGCCGGGGTTCTGGAACGACGCGGCGCGGGCGCAGACGGTCGGGCGCGAGACGGCGGCCGTCCTCGGGAAGATCACCGGCTGGAAGAAGCTCCGCGAGGGCGCCGACGAGACGCAGGTGTTCCTCGAGCTGGCGGAGGAGGGCGACCGGGACGCGCTCGCCGAGCTCGAGACGCGGCTCGGACAGGTGGAGCACGACACCGACCAGCTCGAGCTCGAGCAGCTCCTCGGCGGCGAGCACGACGCCGGCAGCGCGATCGTCGAGATCCACCCCGGTGCGGGCGGTCTCGAGGCGCAGGACTGGGCCGAGATGCTGCTGCGGATGTACCTGCGCTGGGCGGAGCGGCGCGGGTACAAGACGGAGATCCTCGAGCAGCAGCCCGGCGAAGGCGCGGGGATCAAGAGCGCCACGTTCATGGTGCAGGGCCCGTACGCCTTCGGCTACCTCCGCGCCGAGGCGGGCGTCCACCGCCTCGTCCGCATCTCGCCCTTCGACGCGAACGCGCGCCGGCAGACGTCGTTCGCGTCGGTGATCGTCCTTCCCGACGTCGAGGAGGACATCCAGGTCGAGATCCGGGACGAGGACCTCCGCGTCGACACGTACCGCTCGAGCGGCGCCGGCGGCCAGCACGTCAACAAGACCGACTCCGCCGTGCGGCTCACGCACCTCCCGACCGGCATCGTCGTCGCCTGCCAGAACGAACGCTCGCAGCACAAGAACAAGGCGATGGCGATGAAGATCCTGAAGGCGCGCCTCTACGAGCTCGAGAAGCAGAAGCAGGACGAGAAGCTCGCCGAGCTCACGAAGGGCGGCAAGACGGAGATCGGGTTCGGACACCAGATCCGCTCGTACGTCCTCGCACCCTACCGGATGGTGAAGGACCTCCGGACGCGCGTCGAGGTCGGGAACGCCGACGCCGTCCTCGACGGCGACCTCGATCCGTTCATCGACGCCTACCTCCGCCAGAGCGCGAGCGGCGGCGAGCCCGCGGCGCCGGCGACGCCGTCGGGCGGGGCCGCGCGCACGTAGACCGCGAAGCCGATCTCGCCCTGCCAGAGGTCGGCGGCGAAGGCGGGGTCGAGCGCGGTGTAGAGCGTCTCGGTGAGGAACGACGACCGCCAGCGCGCCGCCTCGCAGTAGCCGAGGGCGCCCGCGCGAAGCGCCGCCAGATCCCGTGCGGCGCCGCTCGCCGGCCGGTCGCGCGCGAGCGAGATCGCGTACCAGTCGGGAATGACGAGCGCGTCGGGCCGCTCGTCGAGCCAGTGACCCTCCCGGACGAGCACCGGACGGAGCCCCGCGCGCGTCAGCGGCAGGACGAGGCCGAAGTAGTCTCCGAACCACGGCACCGCGACGCGCACCTCGCCGCCGCTCGCGGCGCGCGCCGCGACGTGGTCGGCGATCCAGCGTGCGACGCCCTCCTGCTGGTCGGTCGAGAAGCGCGCGACCTGGGACGCCGCGAGCGCCGCGCCGTAGCCGCAGACGAGCGCCACGACGGTCGCGCGCGCGAGCGCGGGGCGGAGCGCCGCGACGGCGCGGCCGGCGAGCGCAGCGAGCCCGGGGAGGAGGGGGAGGAGGTAGCGGGGGAACGTGACCGGATAGCGCGCGACGGCGACCAGGTACGCGGCGAGCGTCGCGAGCAGGAGCGTGTCGCCCGCCGTGCGGCGGCGCAGCGCGACCCCGATGCCCGCGAGCGCGGTGAGCCAGAGCGGCCAGCCGAGCGCGTACGGGAGCGAGGCGGCGAGCTCGTAGAGGTACGGCCGCGCATACCAGCCGAGCGACGGCTCGAGGTGGTTGTTGCTGAAGGCCCACGCGAGCGTCGTGCTCCGCTCGTGGTGGGTGGCGAGCGCGGCGGCGACGCGGCCCGGCGCGAGCACGCAGGGCGGACACCCGACGATGAGCGCCGCCCCGAACGCCGCGAGCGCCGCCGCCGCGAGCGCGGCCGCGCGCCGCGGTGCGCGCGGGGTGCCCGCGACGATCGCGCACGCGACGGGCACCGCCGCGACCACGCCCGTGTACTTCGCCGTCCCGGCGAGGCCCGCGAGCGCGCCGGCAACCACCGCCCGCCCCGTCGTCGGCCGCCGCGCGAGCGCGAGCGCCGCGAGCACCGCCGCGGTCAGGAGGCCCGCGAGCAGCACGTCGACGGACGCGTAGTGCGTCTGCATCGCGTCGAGCGGCGCGACGGCGAGGAACGCAGCGGCCGCGAGCCCCGCGCCGGGACCCCAGAGCGCGGCGCCGAGGGCGCCCGCGAGCCCGACGCCCACGACGCCCGCCGCCGCGGAGACGGCGCGCGCGAGGAGGAGGAGCCCCGGGGTGAAGGTCGCGGGGAGCGGGCCGAGCGCGCCGGCCGCGCGCAGGCCCGCCGCCGCGAGACCGCCGAGCTCGCCGTACAGCGTCGGGTAGATCAGGTCGTGCGGCACGAACGCCGCGCAGCGGAGCGGCACGAAGGAGCGGATGCGCTCGCCCCAGAATGCCTCGTCGACGAAGTACGCATCCCGCGCGAGCCCCCAGTCGAGCCGCCAGACGCGCAGGGCCGTCGCGACCACGACGATCGCGAGCGCCGCCGCGCCGGCGAGCGCGCGCCGCGAGCGAGGAGTGGACCGCACACCGGGGAAGGGGGATCCCGCGCGCGCGTGGCGTCAATCACCGCGCGGCGCGCGCGTGTCGGCGCAGCACCTCGTCCCAAGCGACGTGGTCGAGGAACGCCTCGACGTAGTCGTCGCGGCGCTGGTAGTCGCGCGTGAAGGCGTGCTCGGCGAGGTCGCAGACGAGGAGCGGCTGGGCGCCCGCCCAGAGACCGTCGGTGTTCCCGTTCATGATCGCGTCGTGCCAGCGCCCGTCGTACGGGTCGTGGACGAGCGCGGCCCACGCGTTCGCCGCGAGCGCGCACGCCGTGAAGTCGGCCTTCCAGCGCTCGAACGAGCCCATGTGCGTCTCCATGAGCGCGAGCAGCTCGCGCGGCGGCTTCGTCTTCGCCGGAGCGAGGTTCCCGAAGTAGAGCTCGTGGAGGACGACGGCGTTCGCGGCCGCCACCTGGCTGCGGCGGAGCTCGGCGTACGCGCCCGCGCGGCGCGGGCTCCGGTCGGCCGTCGAGAGCGCCATCTCCACCGTCCCGAGACGCTCGACGGCCCGCACGTACTCGGCGTGGCCGAGGGCGAGCTGTTCCCGGGAGAGGAAGTCCGGCAGCTCCTCCCACGGAAGCGGCCTGGGCGACCGCTCCGCGAAGCCGGGGCGGCCGGCGCCGAACGCGTCCGACGCGCGCCCCGCCTCCGTCGGCGGGGGCTCCGCGGCGGCGCGGAGGGCGAGCGTGCCGGCGCCGAGGGCGAAGCCGGCGAGGACGTGTCGCCGCGAGAGGAGCGGGTCTCGCATCACGCGCGCTGCGCGTCGAGCGCGCGCCGCACGCCGCGCGCGAGGTCCTCGGCCGGCCCCGTCCCCCAGAAATGGAGGAAGACGATCCGGGGCTCCTCGTGGATCATGTGCCCGTGGATCGCGACGACGTGGATGCCGGCCGCGCAGAGCGCGCGGAGGACCGGCTGGAGCTCGCCCTCGAGCATCGCGAAGTCGCCGTCGACGACGGCGCGCTCGGGGCTGCCGCCGAACGCGGCCCAGGTGTTGACGCCCATCGCGGCGCCGAGGGGCGTGCCGTGCGCCGTCGTCGTCCGCCCGAACACGAACTTCGCCATGCCGTCCTTCGCCTGCGCGGTGCCGCCGAGGACCGCCTCGAGCGGCTTCGGGTCGATCGCGCTCGGAGTGCCGACGGCCGGGCCGCCGAAGCCGGCGGCCGGCGTCGGGCTCGCGGCGCGGACCGCGCGGACGGCGGCGAGCGCGTGCGCGACGCCAGTCGCGAGCGCGTCCGTCGGGCCCGTCCCGCCGACGTGCATGAAGAAGACGGGAGGGCGGGCGAACGCGAAGTGGTTGTGGAGCGCGGTCACCTCGAGTCCCGCGTCGAGCGCCGCGCACATCGCCGGGCTCACCTCGTCCTCGGCGAGCACGAGGTCGCCCATCACGACCGTCCGGTCGCCGGCCTCCTCGAACGCGGCCCACGACGTGAGACCCTGAAACGGCGCGAGCGCGACGCCGTCGACCGTCACGTGGAGATCGCCGCGCGGCACGCTCACCTTCGCGACGCCGCCCTGCACCTCGGGCGCGATGCCGGTGAGCTTCGCGATCGCGCCGGCGTCGATCGCGGCGTGCGCGCGTCCGACGCTCGCGGCGAGCACGATCGCCATCGAGAGCCTTCGAAGCATTCCATCCTCCGCCGGCCGTCCCCACCGCGTGCCGGTGCGCCACGCCTACCCCATTCGCGGCCGTCGCGTCGATGGGAGCGCGCTCCCGCGCGATGTGGTACGATCCGCAGACCGACCCACTCCCCCCCGCCGCGACGACGCTTGCCTCGGTCCGCCCGGCCGCGTAGCTCGGGCTCCCATGCACGACGAGCCGCGGCTCCACGTGGAGGTCGACGGGACGGGGCCGATCGTCCTCCTCGCGCACGGCTTCGGCGGCAGCGCGCGGAACTTCCGCCCGCAGGCGCGCGCGCTCGCCGCGCGCTATCGCGTCGTGCGCTGGGACGCGCGCGGCCATGCGCGCAGCGGCGCACCGTCCGACTGCGCCGCCTACGCCCCCCACGTCCTCGTCGCGGACGTGGGCCGCGTGCTCGACCGAGTGGGCGCGACGACGGCGGTCGTCGGCGGTCTCTCCATGGGCGCCGCGGTGACGCTCCAATTCACGCTCGCGCACCCCGAGCGCGTGCGCGGGCTCGTGCTGGCGGGCTTCCCGCCCGGGCCGGCCGTGGCGGGCAGCTTCACGGCGCTCGCCGGCACGCTCGCCGACGCGATCGAGCGCGAGGGCCTCGAGGCGGCCGGGGCGCGTTGGGTGTGGGGCGAGGCGAGCGGTCTCGACCCGGCCTCCGCGCGGCTCGTCCGGCAGGGCTTCCTCGAGCATTCGCCGCGCGGGCTCGCCTGCACGCTCCGCTCCATGCCGGCGCTCATCCCGACTCCCGAGGACCTGCGGCGCGTCCACGTCCCGGCGCTCGTCGTCGTCGGCGCCGAGGACCGGCTCTCGCTCGCCGCGAGCCGCGCCCTCGGGGCCGCGCTGCCCGGCGCCCGGCTCGAGGTCGTTCCGGACGCGGGCCACGTCGTGAACCTGGCGCAGCCGGCGGCGTTCAACGCCGCCCTCGTCCGCTTCCTCGACGCGCTCCCGGCGTGACGCGGGCGCGCGCCGCGCCTCACCCGAGGCCGAAGAAGCCGCGGATGCGGTCGAGGAGGTTCGACTGCGTCTCCGCCTCGCGCCGGGCGCGCGCCTCGGCCGAGAGCCCCTCGCGCTCGCCGTCGAGCGCCATCTGCCGGCGGGCGAGGACGGCGGAGAGATCGCGCGCGAGATCGGGCTTCGCGTCCAGCAGGCTGCGGAAGGTCCGATGGTCGATCACGTAGCAGACGGCGTCGGAGACGGCCGTGCAGCTCGCGTTCCGCGGCTCGCCCGTGATGAGCGACATCTCGCCGAAGAAGTCGCCCGCGTCGAGCCGCGCGACCTGCCGCCGGACGCCGTCGAGCGCCAGGTGGACCGCGATCTCGCCGCTGCGGATCAGGTAGAGCGAGTCGCCGAAGTCCCCCTGCTCGATGATGCGCTCGCCGGCGCCGAAGTGGACGCGCTTCATCCCGCGGGCGAGGAGCTCGCGGTCGGCGTCCTCGAGCGGCGCGAAGACGTCGACGCCCGCGAGCGCGTCGAGCCGCTCTGCGAGCTCCGACTCCCGCTGCGCGGGGTGATGCTCGACCGCCGGGCCGGCGGCGACGATCGTCCGGATGGGGAAGGGCATCTCGAGCCCCGCCCGCTGCGCCGCGTACCAGACGCGCGTCCGCACCTCCCCGTCGATCGGTGACTCGCGCTCGAAGTCCGCGATCCAGTAGCGGAGCGCGTACACGATCGCGCTGTCGCCGAACTCGACCGGGAAGCAGTCGGGCGCGGGGACCTCGAGGACGTCGGGGGCGCCCCGGAGCGCGCCGAGGAGGACGCGGCGCACCTCGTTCGGCGGGTGACGGTAGTGGAAGCCGACGCGGAGCCACATGCGGTGCGCGTCGTTCGGGCGTGAGTAGTTGACGACCTCGCTGCCGAGGAGCTGGGCGTTCGGGACGATGACGCTGTCGCCGTCCTTCGTGACGAGGAGCGCCGCCCGCCACTCCAGCTCGACGATCCGCCCGACGTGGTCGCCGACCTTCACCCAGTCGCCGATCTGGATCGTCCGCTCGATGGGCAGCGCGAGACCCGCGAAGACGTTCGCGATCGTGTTCTGGAGCGCGAGGCCGACGACGGCGGTCACGACGGCGGACGTCGTGAGCAGCGAGAAGGGGTCGACGCCGCTCGAGCGCAGCACGACCAGGACGATTCCGAAGAGCATGACCGCCTGCGCGAGGTCGCGGAGGATCGACGGGATCTGGCGGCGGCGGAGGGCGAAGTCGAAGACGACGATCGCGCAGAGCCCCGTGAGCCCGAGGGCGAGGAAGAGGATCGTGAGCAGCGCGAGCGCACCCGACGGCGTCCCGAGCTCCGCCGCCATCACGCTCGCGAGCAGGTGCAGGACGAGCGCGATCGCCAGGAACACGGCCGGCGCCGTCGTGCCGCGGCGGCGGTCGGGCGGCAGCACGGCCCAGCGGAGCAGGAGCACGACGGCGAGCGCGAGGATCCCGACGAGGAGCTCGAGCCCCGAGCCGTGGATCTGCTGGAGCCGCTCCCACCCGCTCATCGGCGGGGGAGTGTATCAAGCCGCGGGCGCGCGGACCAAGGCGCCGGGCTGCCCGAGCGGCGCGTGCGGACCGGGCGCCGGCCTACCCGAGGGCGCGCGCGAGCGCGTCGAGCGCCCGCTCCGCCTCCGCGTCCGTGAGGACGAGCGGCGGGGCCAGGCGGACCACGGTGTCACGGTGGAGCGTCCAGTTGAGGATGAGCCCCGCCTCGAGCGCGCGCGCCGCGAAGCCCGCGCACGCGGCCGCGTCCGCGAACTCGAGGCCGATGAGCAGGCCGCGGCCGCGCACGCGGACGAGCCCGCCGCGCCCGACGAGCGCGCCGAGTCGGGCGAGGAGCGTCCGGCCGAGCGCGCCGGCGCGGGCCGGCAGGCCCTCGCGCACGAGGACCTCGAGCGCGGCGAGGCCCGCGGCGCACGACACGGGATGGCCCCCGAACGTGGTGACGTGCGCGAGCGGCGGGTCGTGCGCGAGCGTGGCCATCACCTCGCCCCGCCCGACGAAGGCGCCGAGCGGCAGCCCGCCGCCGAGCGCCTTCGCGAGGACGAGGAGGTCCGGGACGACGCCGGCGTGCTGGTGGGCGAAGAGGTGCCCCGTGCGCCCGAACCCCGTCACCACCTCGTCGAGGACGAGGAGCGCGCCCGTCTCGTCGCAGCGGCGGCGCAGCGCCGGGAGGAACTCCGGGCCCGGGATCCGCACGCCCGCCTCCGCCTGGATCGGCTCGACGACGACGGCGGCGGTCCGCTCGTCGATCGCGGCGAGCCCGGCCGGATCGTCGAAGGGGAGGAGCGTCACGCCGGGGAGGAGCGGCTCGAACGGCGTGCGGTACACCGGGTTGCCGCCGATCGAGAGGGCGCCGAGCGTGTCGCCGTGGAAGCCGCCGTCGAACGCCACCAGGCCGGCGCGCCCGGTGTGCTTGCGCGCCGTCTTGAGCGCGCCCTCGATCGCCTCGGCGCCGCTCGACGTGAAATAGACCACGTCGAGCGGGGCGGTGAGCGCGGCGAGCCGCTCCGCGAGCCGGACCTGCGCCTCCTGGACGAACTCGCCGTACACCATCACGTGGAGGTGTCGCTCCGCCTGCGCGCGCACCGCGGCCACCACCTCGGGGTGCGCGTGGCCGACGTTCGCGACGCCCATGCCGGCGAGGAGATCGAGATACGCGCGGCCGCGCGCGTCCCACACCGTCGCGCCCGCCGCGCGCGCGACCGTGATGCCGAGCGGCGCCGGCGACGTCTGGCAGACGTGGCGGAGGAAGCGCGCGCGGAGGTCCGTCACGGCTCGACCTCGAGGAGCGGCGGGCCGCTCCGGCCGAGGAGCGCGCCGAGCGGCGCCGCCTGCCCGCAGGGCCACGTGAGCCGCGGCATCTGCATGCGGCCGAGCGCGCACACGCGCGCGACGCCGCGCGCCCGGAGCGCGGGCGCGAGCGGGGCGGCGTCGACGCCCGCGAGCCCGACGCACTCGATCGCGCCGGGCGGGAGGAGTGCCGGCAGCGCGGCCGGGGCGGGGAGCGGGTGGACGCGGATCGTCCGCAGGGCGCAGGTCGGGCGGAAGGCCGGCTCGGGGTCGTAGACGACGGCGCCGCCGGGGCCCGACCACGCGGCCGCCCCGGGCGTCCACTCCGCCTCGTCGAGCAGCACGCGCCGGGCGGCCCGCCCCGCCACGTCGGCGCCGATCGGCGGCAGCTCCGCGGCGACGGCGTCGAGCGCGCGCGCGAGGCGTGCCGCGAAGCCGCGCGCGTCGCCGGCGACCCACACGGCGTGCGGCGAGAGGCAGCCGCGCTGCTCGTAGAGCGCGACGTCGCGCGCGAGCGCCGCGGCTGCCGCCTCGGGATCGGCGTCGCCGACGGCGGCGACGCTCCAGCGCGGTCCGTGCGCGACGAGGCGCGTCCGGCTGCGCGCGGCGAGCGCGGCGACGGCGTCCGCCCCGCCGCTCGCGACGACGACGTCCGCCCGGCGGAGCGCCGCCTCCTCGCGCGGGCGGTCGCCGCCGGGCCAGTACGCCGCAACGACGGTGTCGGCGAGATCCGGGTCGGCGGCAGCGAGCGCCCGGACGAACGCGGGAGCGGACGCCGTGTCGTGCCGGCCCGACTTGACGACGACGGCGGCGCCGGCGAGGCAGCCGAGGGCGATCGCGGGGAGCGCGAGCGCCGGGACGTTGCTCGCGAGCACGTGCGCGACGACCGCGGGACCGTCCGGCGCGCCGCGCCGGAGCGCGCCCGGACCGTGCTCGCGCTCGACGAGCACGCCCATCGCGTCGGGCTCGAGCGCGCCGGCCGCGAGCGGCATCACGGCCGCCACCATCGCGGGCGCGAGCCGCGCCTCCTCCGGCAGCCGGGCGGCGAGGACGCCGTCGTCGCGCCAGCGTGCGGCCGCGGCGACGAGCGCGGCGACCGTCCGCTCGAGCGGGCGGTCGCGGAGCCGCGCGCGTGCCTCGACGGCGCGCGCGATCGCGGCGTCGAGCGCGGCCGGCGTCACGTCGCCTCCAGGGCGTCGAGCAGCATCCCGCAGCCGCGCGGGACGGCGCCCGCGACGCGGCCCACGACGGCGATGCCGTCGTCCCCGACCGCGTGCCCGAGGTCTTCGGTCAGGACGACGGCGGCCGAGCCCGCGTTCGCGAGGTCGTGATGGCAGAGGAGCCCCGTCGCGCCGGGCGGGACCGGCGCCAGCGTCTCGGGGTCGAGCACGCGCGTCCGGAGCCACGGCGGGCCGACGAGCCGGCGCGGGGCGAGGCTCCGGCCGGCGAACCGGTCGGCGAGCGCGCTGTCGTAGCGCTGCGAGGAGAGCTCCGTCATCCCGTACTCGTTCACGACCCAGTAGCCGGCGACGCCGAGGAGCGTCCAGCATTCGCGCAGCATCGCCGGGCGCGAGAGCGGACGCGTCATGCCCTTCGCCCCGCCCGTGTCCATGACGCGCGTCCCGGGTCCGAGGCGGAAGCGCGTGCCGCGAGCCCGACAGGCGTCGAAGAGCCGCGCGAAGGCCGCCGTCACGCCGAGCAGCAGGAGCGACTCGCCGCGCGCCTCCGCGTCCGCGAGCCGCGCGAGGAGCGCGTCGACCGCGAGCCCGTCGGCACCGACGAACCACTCCATGCCCGTCGCGAGCGTCTCGCCCACCCAGCCGCACATGCGCGCGAGCGAGGAGTCGGGGCGGAGCGCCGGGGACGGGACGAGGCCCAGGCCCGTGAGCTGCGCGCCGTCCGGGAGGACGAAGCGGGCGAAGGTCGTGAGCGCGGCGGCGCGGTAGAGGGCGAGATGGGGGACCAGGTGCCGCCCGCGGGCCGACGCGTCGGTCGTGCCGCTGGTGTGGAAGACGGCCTCGGGCGGGCCGCTCGCGAAGTCGACCCGGCGAAAGGCGGCCGTCGGCACGGGCGGGACGTCCTCCCACCGGCTGACCGTCGCCGGCGTGACGCCGCGGCGGTCGCAGAGCGCGCGGTAAGGGAGGACCGAGGCGTACTGGTGCGCGAAGACACGATGCGCCCACGCCTCGAAGTCGGGCGCGGGGCCGCCGCGCCCCCACGCCTCGATGGCGGCGGCGAGCTCGGCTTCGAACGGGGCGGCGGGACGGGCGGCCGACACGCCGCCGACACTAGCTGCCTTCGGGCCGCGATGCATCCCACGGCCGCGCCGGGCAGTGGGTCAGTTTGCGCGTCGTACCACATCGCGCGGCAGCACGGGGGAGTCCTCCCCGCGCTCCCGGGTCGGGGGTCATCGCGCAAACTGACCGACTACCCCGCGCCGGCGGTCGCGCTCGCGCTCACGACGCCGGCGTCCGCGTCACGGTCGCGCACGGGCGCCGCAACGAGCACGTCACCGGGCGCGGCGCGATCGGCTCCGGCCGCGCGGCACCCGTGCGTCGTGGCTTGCTCGGCGGCGCCGGAATGCGGTACGGGTCGCGCATGCCCACGAAGGAGGAGCTCTACGACGAGGGCATCGACCTCGTCGCGGACGGCAAGGTCGAGGCGGCGATCGAGAAGTATCGCGCCGCCATCGCGCTCGACCCCGCGTACGCCGACGCCTGGCAGGCGCTCGCCCTCGCCTGCAACGACCTCGGAAGGCACGAGGACGCGATCGCCGCGGCGAAGAAGCTCGTCGAGCTCGCGCCGGACGACGAGCTCGCGCACACGACGCTCTCGCGCGTCTACCAGGCCGCGAACATGGTGCCGGAGGCGGAAGCCGAGGGCGCGAAGGCGCGCATGCTGTCGTGGAAGCGCCAGTTGAAGGAAGGCGCGTCGTAGCCCTCGCATGGACGACCGCAGCGACGAGGCGTACGTCGGGAAGCTCATCGAGCGGAGCCGCCTGCTGATCGCGCTGTCGGACGAGATCCCGGTCGAGACGAAGCTCGAGACGCAGCCGCTCCTGAAGGAGCTCGAGCGGCTCGTCGCGGTGCCCCCGGCGGAGCAGGACGAGGAGCGGGTGCGGAGTACGTACGCGCTCCTCTACACGGCGCTCGCCGACTACGCGGACCTCGAAGCCCTGCTCGGCGCGATGAAGAACTTCATCCACTACCTGTGACCGCGCTCGCCGGCGTCCGCGTCCTCGACCTGACGCGCTTCCTCGCGGGGCCGTTCGCGACCGCCATCCTCGCCGACCTCGGCGCCGACGTCGTGAAGGTCGAGGCGCCGAAGGGCGGCGACGAGGGCCGCTACGGCTATCCGACCGCGGACGGCGTGCCGGTCGCGTTCCTCGCCCTCAACCGGAACAAGCGGGGGATCACGCTCGACCTCCGGCACGCGGAGGGTCGCGCGCTGCTCCGCCGCCTGCTGCCGCACTTCGACGTGCTCGCCGAGAACTTCGCGGGCGGAACGCTCGCCGGCTGGGGCCTCGACCCGGCCGCGCTCGTCGCCGAGCATCCCCGGCTCATCGTCGCCAGCATGTCCGGGTTCGGGCAGACGGGCCCGTGGGCGGCGCGCCCGTCGTACGACATCGTGTCGCAGGCCTCGGGCGGGCTCATGTCGCTCACCGGCTTCCCCCACGATCCGCCGACCCGCGGCGGGGGCTCGCTCGGCGACTATCTCCAGGGGCTCTTCGGCGCGATCGGGATCCTCGCCGCGCTGAACGCCCGGGCGCGGACGGGACGCGGGCAGGTGGTCGACGTGTCGAGCCAGGACGCCGTCTTCTCGATCCTCGACGGCTGGCCGACGGTCCACGCGGCGACGGGGCTCCTTCCCGCGCGCGTCGGCAATCGGCATCTCGCGACGGCTCCGTACGACTGCCACCGCGCGCAGGACGGCTGGGTGGTGATCGCGGTCGCGACGAACCGCCTCTTCCGCCGCCTCATGGAGGCGATCGGCCGGCCGGAGCTCGGGACGGACGAGCGCTTCCGCGGCGCGCGCGCGCGGCTCGCGCACGCCGCGGAGATCAACGAGGTCGTCGGCGCGTGGGTCGCCGAGCGGACCGTCGCGGAGGTGACGGAGGCCCTCGCGCCGGAGCGTGCGAACGTCCCGTGCTCCCCGGTCTACGGGGTCGCCGACCTCCTCGCGCACCCGCAGCTCCTCGCCCGCGACATGATCGTGCGCCTGCCGCACCCGACGCTCGGGAGCGTCACGGTCCCGGGCGTCGCCGTGAAGCTCTCCGACACCCCGGGCGCGGTCCGCCGGCTCGGCCCCGAGCTCGGCGAGAGCAACGCGGAGATCTTCGGCACGCTCCTCGGCCTCGACGCGGCGGAGCTCGCGCGTCTCCGGGCCGCCGCGGTGATCTGAGCTACGGGGTGGCGGGCGGCGCGCCGGGCGCGGAGCGCGCCTTGCCGAGGTTGTTCATGCACTCGGTCAGGCGGCCCTGGGTGACGGTCAGCTGGCCCTCGATGTCCACGCGCTTGTTCTTGAGCTCGAGGATCTGCGCGTCCATCTGCGCCACCTGCTTCCGGAGGGCGGGGGCGCCCTGCGCGCCGACGCCCCAGAGCACGTAGGCGGCGAAGAAGCCGAAGCCGAACGTGACGGCGAGCACGATCACGCGCCCGGCCCACCGCCAGACCGCTTCCTGGACCTGCTTTTTCGCCAGCTCGTCCTCGGTCGCTCCCATGACCCCCCCTCTTGGTGACGGCCCGACGCGCTGCATAGCGCACGGACGCCGAGGCCGCAAAGGGCGGTGCAGGTCAGACGAAGGAGGCTGCGCGCTCGGTCGCCAGGTACTCCGTCACGAGCGCGGGCGCGCGCCGGAGCGCGTCGTCGAGGTCGCGGAAGACCGCTTCGCGGACCCACTCGCCGCGCACCCACGCGTCGAACGACGGGTCGTCACCCAGCCGCACCTCGACCAGCCGCTCGCCCCGCGGATGGCCGGTCATGACGAGGCGGAGCGACGTCCCCGAGTCGATGATGACGCCGCGCCCACCGGGCGGGATGCGAAACGCGTTCTTCACGCGCTCGACGCGGTTCGCGGCGTAGCGCTCCTGCGGCAGCACGTGGACGAGCGCCCAGCCATCGGCCGGCGGGTTCGCCTCCTCGAGCCACTTCAGGTTCGAGTCCGTGAGGCGAAGCCGCGCGCGCTCCTGCTCGAAGCCGTCGCCGGTTCGGAAGAAGCGGTGCCCGAACTTCGCCGGTGGACGCTCGAGCGGCGTGCCCTTCGCGTCCTTGCCCTGGTCGACCCACCACCGGTTCTCGACGTTCGGTCGATCGCCCTTGCCGCCCACGGGCGCGAACGTAGCGGAGCATTGCCCGCCCCACAAGCTTCCGTTATCGTCCCCGCGATGGCGGTCGACCAGAGCGCGTGGCGTCCCTTCGAGGGCGAATGGGGCCTCATTCTCGGCGCTTCGAGCGGGTTCGGGGCCGCCACGGCCGTCGCGCTCGCGCGACGCGGGATGGGGATCCTCGGCGTGCATCTCGACCGCAAGGCGACCCTGCCGCTCGCCGACGCCGTCATCGAGCAGGTGCAGCGCGCCGGCGTGCCGGCGCACTTCTTCAACGTGAACGCCGCCGACGACGAGAAGCGCGCCCAGGTGTGCGCGCGAGCCCGCGAGGTCTGCGACGGGAAGCCGCTCCGCGTCCTCCTCCACTCGCTCGCCTTCGGCACGCTGAAGGCGTTCGTGAGCGACGTCCCCGGCCAGCAGACGACGAAGGCGCAGCTCGAAATGACGCTCGACGTGATGGCGCACAGCCTCGTCTACTGGGTGCAGGATCTCCGCGCGGCGGCGCTCCTCGGCGAGGGGTCCCGGGTGTACGCCATGACCAGCTCGGGGGGGACCCGCGTCATGCCGTTCTACGGCGCCGTGTCGGCCGCGAAGGCGGCACTCGAGTCGCACGTCCGCCAGCTCGCCCTCGAGCTCGGCGCGAGCGGCGTGAGCGTGAACGCCATCCGGGCGGGCGTGACCGACACGCCGGCGTCGCGGAAGATCCCCGCGGCCGAGGTCATCTTCCGGGAGGCGCTCCGCCACAACCCGGCGGGGCGGCTCACGGTCCCCGAGGACGTCGCCGAAGCGATCGTCGCCTTGACGCTCCCCGGTGCCCGTTGGATCAGCGGGAACGTGATCGGCGTCGACGGCGGCGAGGACGTGACCGCCTAGCGAACCGGCGACGCTTTCGCCGGGCCCGGCTCGCCGCGACGCTCGCGTGGCCGGCGCCGGCCTCCCGCCCGCTCCGCCCGGTCGAGACGCCGCGGACGAAGCGATAGGCGAACTGGTCGGCCTTCCGCTCGGGGTCGGCCCAGAGCACGTAGTGGCCCATCTCGTGGTAGACGGTGTGGATCCACTGGCGCTCCGAGTTGTACTTCCGGCCGCGCTTCCAGTTCTCGGGGTGGACGAGGTGGATGCGGCCGTTCTCGTAGGTCCGCCCAGCCGTCTTGCCCCAGTCGAGCCACTCGAACCAGCGGACGGGCGGCGCCGGCAGGCGGTAGAAGCCGCTCATCGCCCGGAGCGCGCGCCGGAACGCCCCGAGGTCGTAGTCGCGGAAAAAGCGCGTGAGGAGCCCGTCGACCGTCCGGCGCTCGCGCACGCCAGGCATCACCATGCGCATGGAACTCTCTCGCGTCCCCTCCCCGGAGACCGGGGCGGGGAAAATATCCACGGCGCGACGAGAGAGTCAATGGATTTTTCGCGAACCCGCGTCCGCGGCGAGAAGTCGCGCCGGACGCGGGGTTCCGCGCGGGACCGCGGCGCCATGCTTTCTAGTCGACGCTAGTAGCCGCCGGTCTCTCCGGTGTCCGCGCCGCCCCCGGCCGGCCCGCCGCCCGCGCCCGATCCGTGCGACTCCGAGCTTCCGCGCGTCCCGGACGTCGCCCCGGCCTCCTTGATCGCCAGCTGGACGGTGACGCGGTCGCCCTTCGCGATGCCCCGGAGCGCGCTCTTCGGGAAATGCAGCTCGAGGGTGTGGCCTTCCGCGTCGACCGTGAGCTTGCCCTCGTCCTCGTCGACGCCGGTCACGGTGCCGGTCATCACGTGCTGTCCGACGAACCCCCCGGCCGCCGCGGTGGCGCCCGGCATCGCACCTTCGGCCGGGTGCGACTGTGCCAGGGCGAGCGTCGCGATGAACAACGGCAGCACCGCGGTGGCGAGAAACCCGACGGCTCGGCTCATGCGTGCCCTCCCCCCCGGGGGCAGGGGGTACCCGGCCCTCCGCCGAGCAAGGGGCGAGCCACGCGACCGGACGCCGCGTGCGGCGCCGCACGCGGCGTGCACGGGCTCTAGGCCGTCCCGGCGACGCCGAGCGCGGAGTCGAGGTCGCTCGCGAGCGCGGGCAGGACGTCGGCGTCGAAGCGCACGACGAATTGAGGCTCCGGCGCCGAGCGCCAGGGCCCTTCCAGCGGCTCGAGCGTCAATATCTGGAACGCCCCGTCCGCGGTGCGCGCCTCCTCCGCGTGCGCGACGCGACAGAGCCACCGTCGTGGAAGATCCGCCGGGTAGACGTAGTCACCTGGTTGGTACACCGTCCTCTCCTCCTTGCCTCCTCCACCTCCTCCGTTCCGGGGAGCAAGCCGTGTGCCGCGGGGCGGCGCTGCGCCGGCCCGAAACTTCCGGCCCCCGACCTTCGCACCTGCGTCCTCGACCGTCAGGGTTTGCGGCACCCGGTGTCGGATTGGCGTGACGGGCGAAGCGACATGGCGCGTGCGGTGGCGGCCGCCCCGTGCTTCACGGCGCTTGCGGCTTGCGCTACGTTCGCGTGCGTCCGGAAGGAGGTCGCATGCCCCTCCGTGTGTCGCGGATCACGCTCTGGCGGTCCGACGTGGAGAACGTCCCCGGCGTGCTCGCGAACGCGCTCGAGCCGTTCGCCGAGGCCGGCGTCCCGCTGCGCCTCGTCATGGGGTACCGGTTCCCGCGCACGCCCGAGCACTCGGCGATCGAAGTCGCACCGATCGAAGGGCGCCGCGCGAAGGAAGCGGCCGAGCGCGGCGGGCTCAAGCCCTCGGACATCCCGTGCCTGCTCGTCGAGGGCGACGATCGCCCGGGGCTCGGCGCCGCAATCGGCCGCGCGTGCGCCGAGGCCGGCATCAACATCGCCTTCTTCATGGCGATGGCGATCGGGCGCCGCTTCGCTGCCGCGATCGGCTTTCCCGACGACGAGGCGGCCCGGAACGCCGTCCGCGTGGTGAGGAAGGCGGCCGGAGCGCCGAGGCGTCCGGCGGGCGCCGCGCGCCGACGCCGGAGCCGGTAGCGCCGTGCTCCGACCACGCCGCGCCGTCGGGCGCGCCCAATGCCACCGCGACGCGACGCCTGGCGCGGCTCGAGGCTTGCGTGCAGGGCAGCTTCATCTCAAAACGACGCTGCTCGAGAGCTTGACAGCCGCGTTGGCGCGAGACTAGTCCGCACTGTTCCCATGACGATACGGACCGCAGCCCCGGCCCATCGCCCCGGGAAGCCGCTCACCCCTCAAGCGGAGAGGCGCCGGGACCAGATCCTGGAGGCGGCCCTGGCGGTCATGTCGCGCAAAGGGTTCGATCGGACGTCGATCGCCGACATCGCGGGCCGCGCCCGCGTCGCCCGGGCCACCGTCTACCAGCACTTCGCCGACAAGCGCGACGTGCTGGTCGCGCTCGCGAATCGCGTCACCTTCCGCGTCATCGAGGCGGCGAGCGCCTGGCCGCCGCTGCCGGACGCGGGCGCCGAGCGCCCCGCGACCCGCGAGCAGCGCCGTGCCCGGGAGGTCGAGCTGCGCGGCCTGATCGAGGCGCGGCTGGCGCTCGTCCTCCAGACGGTCGCGACGAACGCGGACGCCGCCCGCCTCCTCGTGCGCCTCACGCCCGGCGCCGACAAGCTGGTCGACGATACGCTTCGTCGGATGGACGAGTTCGTGGTGGGCATGGTCACGAAGGACATCGACACCGCGCAGCACTACGGATGGGCCCGTGCATGCGATTCGCGGATGGTGGCGCGGTTCATCCTGGGCGGGATCGAGCGGATCGTGTTCCGCGCCCTCGATCGCGACCAGGCGCTCGACATCGAGAAGCTGACGGGCGAGCTCGGCGCGCTCGTCTTCTCGAGCCTCCGCAACGAGGACTACTTCGACCCCGACGGCGGGCGACGGGACGGGGCCTGAGACCGGGCGCGACGGGCCGGCGGCTCTCGGGTGCATGCACCTGCTGCCGGACGTCGGACCCGGACGTCAGAGCCGGTAGAAGCGCGTGGCCGTCTCGCCGAGGATCGCGGCCTTGGCGTCGTCGCCGAGGTCCGGGCGCGCGCGGATCGGGGCGACGGTGTCCGGGAAGCCGCTGTCCCAGTGCGGATAGTCGCTCGCGTACATGATCCTGTCCGCCCCGAGCTCGGCGACCGCCCACGCGAGGCCGCGTTCCTCCGGCTCGCAGCTGAAGACGCACTGCCCGCGCGCGACGTACTCCGACGGCGGCCGGCGGCACGCCGGGACCTCGGCGCCGCGCTTCTCGAAGTGCTCGTCGAGCCGTTCGAGGAAGTAGGGCACCCAGCCGACGCCGGACTCGAGGAACGCGACCCGCAGCGCCGCGGACCGCTCGAGGACCCCGCCGAACGCGAGCGCGGTGAGCGCCACCATCTGGTCGAAGGGGAAGCTCACGGCGTGGACCTGCACGTAGTTGTCGAAACGATCCGCGCCGGGCACCGGGATGTGCATGCCCGGCGCGCCGTGCACGCCGACGGGAAGCCCCGCGGCGGCGACGCGGGTCCAGAACGGCTCGAGGCTCGGATGGTCGAGGTTCCGTCCGTCGCGGAGTGCGGGCGGCACGGCGACCGCGACCAGCCCGAGCGCGCCGATCTCGTCGACCATGGCGGTCGCGCGCTCCGGCGCCTGGAGCGGCACGATGCCGACGGCGCGCAGCCGCCGCGCGGGTGACCCGTCGGCGAAGCGCGCCGCCCATCGGTTCCAGCGCCGGGCGAAGTCCTCCGCGAAGCACGCGTCCTCGAACGCGGTCGCGCCGAGGCCGAGGCTCGGGTACGCGACCATGCGCTCGATGCCCTCGCGCTCCGCGTCCGCGATCACGCCCGCCGGCTCGAACGGGTTCGTCGCCCGCTGCGTGATGCTCGTGCGCGCGTCGACGCCGCACCCCCGCCCGGTCGAGTTCGGGAACCGCTTGCCCTCGATCCGCGCGCCCGAGACGCCGCCGTTCGCCGGGAGCAGCTCCACCTTGTCCGGGTGGGCGGTGAGGAGCTCGAGCATGAACTCCGCGCCCTCGAGGAGGTGCGCGTCGGCGTCGACGACGGGGAATGGCACGCCCCTTCGAGTAGCGGACGCCACGCGCGGGGTGCAAGGGCCGCCGCCGCGAGGGCGGCGGGCCGACCGGCTAGGCCCGCGCGGCGTCCGCGATCCGGTCGAGATGCCGGAGCATGTCGTCGGCGCCGAGCGTCGGGACCGAGACGACGATCCGATCCGCGCCTGCATCCGCATAGGCCGCGAAGGCGTCCCGCCCCGGCATCAGGTCGAGGGCCGGGGCTTCGAGCCCGGGCGGTGCGCCGATCATGACCGTGAGCGAGATCTTCTCCGGGTCGCGGCCCCGGGCCCTCGCCTCGCGGGCGATCGTCTCCCGGGCCTCGCGCACGCCGTCGGGGGAGAGGGCGATCGGCATCCAGCCGTCGCCCCAGGCGGCGACGCGCTTCGCGGCGTTCGGGCCCATGCCGCCGAGGATGACGGGCGGGCAGGGCTTCTGGACGGGCTTCGGGCGGCAGACCACGGGCGGGAAACGGACCCACTTCCCCTCGAACGACGGCGTGTCCTCGGTCCAGAGCTTTCGCATCGCCGCGATCGCCTCGCGCATGAAGGCGAAGCGGTACGGAAAGTGCGGCGTGAAGAGCGCCATCTCCTCCGCGAGCCAGCCCGCGCCGATGCCGAAGAGGAAGCGGCCGCCCGAGAGCCAGTCGAGGGTGGCGACCTGGAGCGCCGTCAGGAGGACGTCGCGCTCCGGGACGAGGCAGATCCCCGTGCCGATGCGGAGCCTCCGCGTCACCGCGGCGGCGGCCGCGAGGGTCGGGAAGCAGTCGGGAAGCTCGGTGTAGGGGCGCGGCAGCCGCCCGTCGTCGGAGAGCGGATAGCGCGTCTCGTGGTGGACGGGGACGACCGGGTGCTCGGGCAGCCAGAGCGACTCGAGCCCGCGCGCCTCGCACGCGCGCGCGAGGTCGGTCACGGGAAGCGCGCGCTCGGTCGCGAACGTGAGGATGCCGGTGTCCATGCGCCCGTCGCCGTCACTGCGCGTCGGCCGGCATCGCGGCCTTCGCCTTCTTGAAGTGCTCGAGCGCCTCTTCCTGGAGTCCCTGCTTGAGCGCCTCGTCGCCCTGCTTGTATTCCTCGGCCGCCTCGCCGAGGTCCTTGCCCTCGGCCTGCGCCTTCTTGATCTTCGGCAGGAGCTCCTTCTTGAGCTCGGTCGCCGTCGGGTCGACCGCCCACGCGGGCACGGCGACGACGACCAGGGCGAGCGCGAGGGCGCGGAACGGGGTTCGCATGGAGTCCTCCGTGGGAATTCGCCTGCGGCGATTTACCCGGCGGCCGCGCGTTCGCGCAAGCCCCGCGCCGGCCGGCATGCGGGGGGCGCCGGGGGGGCCGCCCGTCGCCGGGACGACGGGCGGCCCCGCGTGCGGAGCTACTGGCAGGCCGGGAGGACCGGCGGGAACTGCGTGACGCTGACGTTCTGGCTCCAGCAGTTGCCGGTGCCGGTCAGGTCCCACGCGAGATCGACGTCGAACACCGCGGGCACCGACGGGTCGGGGGCGGTGCCGTTGTCGAGCGCCGTGTTGCGGAGGATCCGGTTGTCGTCCGCGTTCGGCTCGATGTCGAGGAGCCCGCACGAGGCCGAGTCGAGGCCCTGCGCGACGCAGAAGTTCGCGACCGCGATCCCGAAGCTCCCGTTGCCGCGGACGTTGTTCTGGATCACGCGGTTCGCGTCGGCGGCGAGGAGGAGGATGCCGGTGCCGTGCGGCACGTCGCACACGGCGTCCTCGGGGTCGAGGCAGGTGTTCGGCTTGTTGTTGTCGTGTACGTAGTTGAAGTCGATCAGATTGTCGTGGTTCGACTTCACGTCGAGGAACGGCAGGGTGAAGGAGAGGATGCCGCCCGTGTTGCCGTGCGCCTCGTTGTGGTCCATCCGCACGCCCGTGCAGTTCTCGATCTCGAAGCCGCTCACGTTGCCGGAGGCGAGGTTCCGGTCGACGCGCACGTCGAACGACTGGCCGATGTAGATGCCGGTGTCGTTCGAGCCCGTCGCGACGTTGTGGCTCACGCGTCCCTTCGTGCAATGGGACGGGAAGATGCCGTACTCGCCGTTGTCGTGGACCTCGTTGCCGGTCACCCGGAAGTCGTCGGCGCAGAAGAGGAAGATGCCGTCGCCGTCGAAGCCGTTCACGGTGAAGCCGCGCACCTGCGACTTCCGGATCCGCTGGCTCGGGTCGTCGAAGCACGAGGCGCCGTCGGCGCCGGGCTTCGCGAACGCGATGCCCTGCTCCTGGCCGCCGGGGTTCTCGAGGACGACGGGGGCGTTCCGCTTCGAGAGGCCGCGCAGGCGCACGCCGTCCTTCGTGACGACGACCGCGCACGTGTGTGCCGGCTCGGTCGGGCACGGCGTGCCGGCCTCGTGGTACGTGCCGGGCAGGACGGCGACCGTGTCGCCGGGGTTGGCCAGGTTCACCGCGGCCTGGATCGACTCACCGGGGTGGACGGTGAGCACCTTCGCGGGCGCGGGGAGCGCGGAAGCGAGCACGATGCCGACGACGACGAGCGACCGCATCGGGGACCTCCTTCGTCTGCTCGAGTTGGAAGGACGCGCGGGACATACGGCGTGCCCGCAGCGCGGGTCAAGCCGCGCCGCGCCGTCAGCCCGCGAGCCGGGCGTACTTGCCCTCGAAGAAGAGGAGGGGCCGCCCGCCCCGCACCTCGGCGTGCTCCACCTCGCCGATGTGGATCACGTGGTCGCCGCCCTCGTGGGTCTCGACGATCCTGCACTCGACGTGCGCGAGCGCCCCCTCCAGGACGAGCGATCCACGGCGGCCGGGGCGGCAGGCGACGCCCGCGAACTTCTCGCCGCCCGACTTCGCGAACCGCGTCGAGAGGTGCTCCTGGTCCTCGGCGAGGATGTTCACCACGAACTCCTTCGAGTCGAAGAAGTGCGGGAAGGTCTCCGCCTTCTTGTCGATGCAGACGAGGAGGAGCGGCGGCGCGAGCGAGAGCGAGGTGACGGCGTTCGCCGTGAGCCCGTAGCAGTTGCCCTGCGAGTCGCGCGTCGTGATGATCGTGACGCCGGTCGCGAACAGTCCCATCACGCGCCGCAGCTCTCTCGGCTCGAACATGGCGCGGGAGAACATGCCTGGACGCTCCGCATCGTGTCAACGCGACGGGCCTTGACGGCGACGTCGCGGCGTCGCTATCCGCTGCACGTGCAGCGGCTGATCGACGCCGACGGACACGTGCTCGAGCCGCCCGACGTGTGGGCGCGCTACGTCGACCCGAAATATCGTGAGCGGGCGATCCGCGTCCGGCGCGAGGCCGACGGCGACGTGCTCGAGATCGACGGGCGTCCCGCCGCGCTCACGACGCGCGAGATGCTCGCCGGCTTCGGCGGCATGGGGAAGACGGTCGAGGAGCTCGCCGCGGCCGCGCTCTCCGGCCGTTACGCCGAGAACGCGCCGGCCGCGGCGACCGACCCCGCGGCGCGCCTCGCTGTCCTCGACCGCGACGGACTCTCGCACGCGATCCTCTACCCGAGCCTCGGCCTCCAGTGGGAGGCCGAGGTGAGCGACCCGGCCTACGCGCTCGCGCACTGCCGCGCCTACAACCGCTGGATCGAGGAGTTCTGCGCGGGTTCCGGCGGTCGCCTCGTGCCGGTCGCGCACCTCTCGCTCGGCGACGCGGAGGGGGCGGCCGCGGAGCTCCGCCGGGCGGTCCGCGCCGGGGCGCGCGGCGCCTTCGTCCTGCCCTTCACGCTCGACGGGCTGCCGCACGGCCATCCGGCGCACGACCCGCTCTGGGCCGAGGCGTGCGCGCTCGACGTGCCGGTCGCGATCCACACCGGCGTCGATCCGCCCGCGCGGAGCCTCCACCGCCGCTTCGACGGCCTCTCGTGGCCGGAGAACGTCGTCGAGGGCATCTGGTACCTCCAGCTCATGTTCCCGCAGGCGGTGCAGCAGGCGTTCTCGACGTTCTTCCAGTACGCGACCTTCGACCGCTTCCCGGCCTTGAAGCTCGTCGTCCTCGAGTCGGGCGCCGGCTGGCTCGGCTTCTGGCTCGACCGGATGGACGCGCTCTGGGCGAGCGCGCTCCGCGTGACGATGTCCCTCCGCGAGCCTCCGAGCCACTACGTCCGCCGCCAGTGCTGGATCTCCGCCGACCCCGACGAGCGCGCGCTCCCGCCGATCGTCGACTACGTCGGCGCCGACCGCTTCCTCTGGGCGACCGACTTCCCGCACAGCGACCACGGCCCCGACTACATGGCGGAGCTCCGCGAGCTCGCGGGCCGGCTCGCGCCGCCGGCGCGCGACGGCCTCCTCGGCGGCAACGCCGCCCGCCTCTACGGCCTCGCCTGAGGGGCGCCGGCCGCGTCTCAGCCGGGCCGCGGCGGCGGGCCGAGCGTCCAGGCGCCGGTGTCCGGATGCCGATACCACCCCGCGGCCGCGTGCGTGCCGCCGTCCACGTGGAGCGTCACGCCGGTCACGTAGCTCGCGAGGTCGGAGGCGAGGAAGACGGCGGCGCCCGCGAGGTCGTCGGGGACGCCCGCACGGCCGAGCGGCACGAGGTCCCGGTGCCGCCGCTCCTCGCCGGGCCCGAGGAGCGCGCGGAGCCCTTCCGTCACGCAGATGTCCGGGGCGAGGGCATTCACGCGGATCCCGTGCGGGGCGAGCTCGAGCGCCATCGTCTTCGTGAAGTTGATGACCGCGGCCTTGCACGCGGCGTACGGCGCGTAGCCGGGCGCGGCGCGGACGCCCTCGCTCGAGACGACGTTCAGGACGAGGCCGCCGCGACCCTGCGCGATCATCCGCGGCGCGACGAGCCGCGTGCCGTGGAAGACCGTCTTCAGGTTCGTCGCGATGAGCGCGTCCCATCCCTTCTCCTCGACGTCGAGGAAGGGCGCGCGGAAGGTCCCGCCCACGTTGTTCACGAGCACGTCGACCCCGCCGAAGCGCGCGACCGTCTCCTCGACCGCGCGGGCGAAGGCGTCCCGGTCGCGGACGTCGGTCGGGAGGCCGAGCGCCTCGCCGCCGGCCGCGACGATCTCCTCGGCCGTCCGCCGCGCGGTCTCCGCGACGCGCTCGAGCACCGCGACGCGAGCGCCGAACGCCGCGAACCCGTGCGCGATCCCCCGCCCGATCCCCGCGCCGGCGCCGGTGACGATCGCCGTACGGCCGGTGAGGAGGATCGACCGCGGGTCCATCAGCCGGCGGGCGTGTAGCGGACGAGGACGCGGTCGCCCGACTCGAAGCCCTCGCGGAACTCCTTCTCGAAGCGCGACCAGCCGTCGGGGTACTTCTTCGCGTACGCCTCGAGGAGCTTCGCCTCGATCTTCGGGTCGTGCACGATCTCGGCCGTCGCGTCGAACGCCGGGCCGTCCGGCTTCCCGACGGCGACGCGCGCGCGCCGGCGCCCGGCTTTGATGCGCCTCACGCGCCACGACGAGGGGCGCGTGCCGACGTACACGGCGTCGCCCTCCGAGAAGAACCAGATCTCCGCCGGCTTCCCGAGCGCGCCCGACTTCCGCTCGCTCTGCACGTAGACGTACTTCGCATCCTCGAGGGCGCGGGCGACGTCGGGCGCGAGCGCGGCGACGGCGACGACGACGGAGAGCGGGACGGCGAGAGCGGCGAGGGCACGGCGCATGGCGCCCCCTTACAGCCGAGCGATGCCCGCCGGCAAGGGTGTCGCCGTTCAGCCGGGCTCGCGGACGATCCGGAAGCCGTCCGAGGTCCGCACGAGCTCCTTCTGGATCGGCGGCGACTCGCGGAGAAGGAGGCGGCCCGCCGGGTCCCGGAAGCGGTCGCGGCGCGTGAACCGGACGACCGTCCGGTCGCCTTCCGTCCGGAGCGCGAGGAGGTTCACCTCGACGTCGAGGTCCTGCGTGTTCGAGAAGTAGCGGCGGAGCGCGTCGACCTCCGCCGCCGTCGTCACCTGGCCCATGCGACGGAGCGCGTCGACGTCGTGCGCGCGCCACGCAGCGGCGTATCGCTCGAGCCAGCGGCGCACGTCGTCGCTCGGGCCGTGCCGCTCGCGCGCCGGGCGCGCCGGGCCCCGGCGGGGCTCGCGGGCGGCTTCGACGACGGGCGCCGGTGCAGGCGCGGGCGTCTCCTCCTTCGGCGTGGCGGCGGGGGTCGCGGGGGCGGGCGTCGCGGCGGGCGGAGGTGACGGGGGCGGCGCCTTCACGTTCACGTGCCACGTCCGCTCCGCCGTCGCCCCGAGGCCGGTCGAGACGAGCGCGCGGACCGTGAACGCGCCCGGCCGCGACGGGTGGAGCGTCACGTCGTTCCCCGCCCCGGCCGGCTCGTCGCCGAAGGTCCACGTCGTCTTCGCCGATTGCCCCGCCGGCGCGGTCGGCGTCACGCGCAGCCGCAGCGGCGATCCCGCGACGACGTCGAGCGCCGCGGACGCGGGCTCGGCGGCGAGGATCCGCGGCGGCCGCGGCGGGAGGACCCGCGCCGTCCAGGTGCGGAGCGCCGTGCCCTCGCGGCTCGTGACCGTCACCTCGATGCGGTGGCGGCCGACGTCGCCCGACGCCGGGCTGTAGACGAAGCGCGGGCCGGAGGCGGCGGGCCGTCCGTCGACGGTCCAGCCGTAGTGGACGTCGGTGCCGTTCGCGACGACGGCGAAGTCGCCGGCGTCGCCGACGTGGAGGGTCGTCTTCGGGCGCGCGGGCGCCGTGCCGATGACGTCGGGGCCGCGGGCGGCGGGCGTCTCGCCGGCCGCGGGGACGGACGTGGTCGGTGCCCGCGGCGGGGGGAGCGGCAGCCGGGGGAGGAGCCACGGCGCCGCGACGACGGCGGCGGCCAGGATCGCGATGCCGAGCACCACGAGGAGACGCCGCCGGCGGTGGCCGCGTCCCCGGCGTTCCCGCTCCTCGCGCCCGATGCCCGCATACGTGCGGGCGTAGAGGGAGAGCGGTTCGTCGGCCCCCGCCTCTCGGTCCGTCACCCACCGCGGCTCGTCGACCTCGCGGCGCAGCTCGTGCGAGCGACGCATGTCGCGGAAGGAGATCCGCGGTGCGGACACGGCGCAATCCCGCGGACGGCGCGCGGAGCGAACTCGCGCGGGCCCCGCCGAGCGGGGACGCGCGCCACCGCGCAGGAGGGATACCGGGCGACGCGCGGGACGACTATCGCGCGGGTGTGACGCCGCGCATCGCGCTCCTGCTCGCGGTCCTCCTCGTCGCCGCCGGCGCTTCGCGGACGCGCGCCGACTGCCCGGGGGCGACCGCGCTGCCCGCCGTCTGCATCGGTGCGACGAGCGCGGGGACGTCGCGCTTCTGCTTCGGCAGCGAGTCGTGCGACGACATCGGCGTCGTGGGGGAGGTGCGCGTGTCCGGCGCGCCGTTCGCGGTGACCGGGGTCCACGTCGAGGGGCCGCTCGGGTCGCGGCCCGTCGCACCGCCCGTGGTCCTGCTTCCCGGCGAGGCGGTCGTCGCGGAGCTGAGCGGTGTCCCGCCGGGAGCGGGCACGACGCACGGCGAGCTCGTGTGGGTTCTCGGCGGCGACGCGGAGCGCCGCCCGTCGCGCCGCGGCAGCGACACGTGCACCGTCGACCTCACCGTGTCGGCGCCGGCGTGCGCGGAGCCGCGCCCGGGCGACCCCTGCCACGGCGAGACGTGTGTCGCGGGCGCGTGCGTCGAAGGGACGCCGGGCGGCTGCGACGACGGGGACGCGTGCACGACGGGCGACCGCTGCGTGGCCGGGCGCTGCACCGGGCGGCTCCGGAGCTGCGTCGACGGCTTCGCGTGCACCGAGGACGCGTGCGTCGCGGGCGCGTGCCGGCACACGCCCCTCGACGCCCGGTGCGATACGGGCGAGTGCGCGATCGCCGCGTGCCGCCCCGGGGCGCCCGGGAGCGACGCGCGCGGGTGCGTCGCGACGCCGAGCGCCCCGAACGGCGCGTGCACCGACGACGGCTTCGCGTGCACCGACGACGTCTGCACCGCGGGCGGGTGCCTCCACGTGCCGATCGACAGCCGGTGCGCGCCCGCGGACGGGTGCACGGCGGCCGCGTGCGCGCCGGACCGTGCCGACCACGACGCGTCCGGCTGCGTTCCCGGGCCGGCGCTTGCCGGCGTCGAGTGCGCGGAGGACGGTGACCCGTGCAGCGACGACGTGTGCCAGGCGGGCAAGTGCCTCCACACGGCGGCCGCCGACTGGGTCCTCTGCGCGCCGGTGCAGGGCGCGTATCGCCGGGCCCTCGCGCTCGCCACGCTCGCGCGGCAGCTCGCGGGCGCGACCGCGGCGGCGCGGGTGCCCGCGCCGAATTCCGCGTCGGCCGTCCCCTTCGGGGCGACGCTCGCGGACCGCCTCGGCCGGGTGGCGGGCGACATGGACCTCGTCGTGCGGACGCTCGCCGGCAAGGCGGCGGGCGTGCCGAACGCGCCCTCGCCCCCCGCGTCCGGCCTCGCCGAGACCCCCGCTCAGCGCCGCGCCCGGCTCGCGGCCGCCGTGCTGCGGCGGACGCCGCGGATCGTGTCGGCCGTCGTCCGGAGCGTGGCGAGCCCGCGGGCCAGGACGGCCTTCGGGCGGGACGACAGCCGCGACCTCCGCCGCCGCGGCCGGCTCTTGCTCAGGGGCACGAAAACCCTTAAAGCCGAGCTCAAACGGCTCCAGCGAGTGTCGCAGACGTTCGCTCGCTAGCGAGCTAGAGTTCGCGCGACCCGCCACCGACGGCGGTCGATGGAGGAGGTGCCCGTGAGAGGCGTGGTCTTCGGTCTGGTGGGAACGATGCTCGCCGCCGCGCTCGGGCCGGCGCCGGCGCGGGCCCTGTCGCTCCGGGATCGGCTGCCCGAGGTGGCGCGCCGAACCGGCCTCGAGCCCGGACCGGCGTTCGACGCCCTCGCCGACGCCCTCGCCGACACGGCCGCGCGGAACCTGCCCATCATCGCCGCGTCGGCCGGCTTCACGTACCGCTACAACCCGGAGCTCGAGGTCTTCGAGCGCACGTCCGACACGCTCGGCCCGCTCTTCCTCGAGCGGCCCGACACGCTCGGGCGCAACAAGTTCAACTTCAACGTGAGCTACCAGTACGTCGAGCTGAACGAGTTCGACGGTGAGTCGACGAGCAGCCTCGCCGCGCGGAACCCCCTCATCGCGCGCGTCACCGACGCCGCCGGGAACCTGACCGGGTTCACGGCGAACCGGCTGCGCTACGACTTCGACCTGACGAGCCACATCATCGGCTTCTCCTTCACGTACGGCCTGCTCGACAACCTCGACGTGAACCTCTTCGTGCCGCTCATCGACACCGTGTTCGACGTGACGGCGAACCGCACGCAGGTCGCGACGGCGGGTCCGGACCTGGTCTTCAGCCCCCAGCCGCGGGGCTTCGCGCCCGCGACCCTCGACGGGAGCAAGTTCGGCGTCGGCGACATTCTCCTCCGCGCGAAGTACCAGCTGCCGCGCTGGGCGTGGATGCGCTCCGCCGCGGGTCTCCAGCTCCGCCTCCCCTCCGGGGACCAGGACAACTTCCAGGGCACCGGCGACTTCGAAGCGTCGCCCTTCCTCTACGCCTCGACGCTGGTCTGGGGCCGCGTCGAGCCGCACGCGAACGTCGGCGTCGACCTCCGCACCGACGACGTCGACCGGAGCCAGGCGCGCTACGGCCTCGGCGTGGACGTCGACGTGACGAAGCGGATCGGCATCGCGCTCGCGTTCCTCGGCCGGGACGAGTTCAAGCGCAGCTCCCCCGCGGGCGAGACGAGCTTCCTCCATCTCACGCCCGCCGGCCCGCGCCAGGAGCCGGTGCTCGGGCTCGACTTCCACCGCAAGGACTTCTTCGACTTCTCCTTCGGCGCGCGCGCCGTCGTGTGGCGGCAGATCATGGTCTTCGCGAACGGCATCTACGCGCTGAACGACGACGGCCTGCGGAACGACACGATCATCCCGACGGTCGGCGTCGAGGGGACGTTCTAGCGCGACCGGGCGTCAGCAGACCTTCGCGGCGGTCGTCGTGGTCGTGGAGGTGCTCCGGAACCGCCGCAGTGCGGGACCGCACTCGCTGGACCACGTCGGGCGTCGTCGCGGTGCTCCCGCGGGCGCGCCGGCTCCGCGGGAGGCGACGCCCCTGCGGCGGCCGGCGGCGCGTGTGCCGCCGGGACGACGACGCCGCGCGCGAGCGCGGTCCTCGATCCGCGGTCTCGGTCCGGTTCCGCGCGACGCACCGACCGGCGGCGGGGGAGTCCTCGCGGGGACGAGCGCGCCGGGCCGTACGAAGCCCTGGGCGGAGTGCCCGGCGCGCCTTGTCGCCCCCGCGAGGGCCCGCCCGCCGCGCACGAGCGCCCAGTCGGCGTCCGCGTCCGATCAGCCGCGGAGTCGCTGGCCGAGCCGCACGCGCTGTCGATATAATCCCGCGCCTCCATGGCGGGCTTCGCGCGCTGGCTCGTGCGCCACCCGGCCGCCGTCGTCGCGGCGAACGTGCTCGTCACGGCGATCCTCGGGCTCTACGCGCTGCAGATCCGGATCGAGAACTCGCTCGAAAGCCTGCTCCCCGCGGGCGACCCCGAGGTGGCGTACTACGAGCGCACGCGGACGATCTTCGGCAGCGACGACGTCGCCGTCGTCGGCGTCCGCTGCGACGACCTCTTCGCCCCGACGACGATCGCGAAGATCGCCCGCGTGACGGAGGCGATCGGGAAGATCCCGGGCGTCGAGCGCGTGCTGAGCCTCACGAACGCCGTCGACCCCGCGGCCGACGTCGTCACGCCGCCGCGCCTCCTGCCGCGCATTCCCCCGAGTCCCGAGGAGATCGCCGCGCTCAAGGCGAAGCTCGTCGCCACGCCGCTCTACGGGAAGAACCTGGTCGCCGACGACTGGAAGGGCGCTGCGATCAACGTCTTCTTCGCGCCGCTGACCGACGCGCAGTATCAGGACCTCGCGATCGACCGGAAGATCGCGGACGTCCTCGCGGCGGCGAGCGGGCCCGAGCGCTTCTACTACACGGGCGCGGCGCACGTGAAGCAGGCGGCCGTGGAGCTCATGCGCCGCGATCTCCGCCTCTTCACGCCGATCGCCCTCCTCCTCGTGCTCGTCGTGCTCGCCGTCTCGTTCCGCACGCTCCGCGGCATCATCCTGCCGATCGCGTCCGTGTCGATGGCGCTCGTGTGGGCGCTCGGCATCATGGTCCTCGACGGGAAGTCGCTCACGCTCGGGACGTCGATCCTCCCGCCGCTCCTCCTCGTCGTCGGCAGCTCGTACGCGATCCACGTGATCGCCCGCTACTACGAGCAGGTCTGGGCGGGCGCGGCGCCGGACGTCCTCGTCCTGCGGGCGTTCCAGCGCGTCTGGCTGCCGCTGGTCATCTCGGCGGTCACGACGGTCGTCGGCTTCGGCTCGCTCATGGTGAACCGCATCACCGCGATCTACGACCTCGGCGCGTTCGCGGTCGTCGGCGTCGTCTGCCTCACCGTCACGTCGCTCACGTTCCTTCCCGCGGCGCTCCAGCTCCTCCCCGCCGAGCTGCGCCTGTGGACGTCGGGGCGGGTGTCGCCCGCGCTGGCGGGGAGCCTGACGCGGCTCGGGCAGCGGGCGTTCGCGTCGCGCCGAACGATCCTCGGCGTGTCCGGCGCGCTCGCCGCCGTCGCCGTCGTCGGCGTGCGGTTCATCGAGGTCGACTCGGACTTCCTCTACTACTTCGAGCCCAGCTCCCAGGTGCGCGTCGCGAGCGAGACGATCAACCACGAGATCGTCGGCTCGAACCCCTTCTACGTCGTGATCGAGACGGCGACACCCGGGCTGCTCCGGCGGTGGGACGTGCTCCGGCGCGTCAAGGACCTCCAGGCGTTCCTCGCGACGCTGCCCGGGATCAAGTCCTCGATCTCGCTCGTCGACTACCTGGAGCTCCTCGAGTCGGGCCTCAACAAGAGCGGCGAGGGAGACATCCTGGTGGACGAGCAGGGGAACCTCCTGCCGCCCGAGAAGGCGAAGACCTTCTGGGAGGACCCCGCGCGGCTCGAGCCCGTGCTCGCGATGGTGTCGACGAGCCCGGCGACGTTCCGGAACGTCGTGACCGAGGACTTCTCCAAGGCGAGCGTGCTCGTGCGCACCGACCTCTCCGGCTCGCGGAGCATCGAGCGGACGCTCGATCGGATCCGCGTCTACCTCGCCGAGCACTTCCCGGCGGAGATGCCGGTCCGTCTGACCGGCACGCTCGTGCTCCTCACCGGGACGACGTCCGACATCGTGATGGGCCAGATCAAGAGCCTCACGCTCGCGCTCGTCGTCATCTTCGCCGTCATGGCGCTCATGTTCCTCTCGATGAAGATCGGCTTCCTCGCGATCCTGCCGAACGTGCTGCCCATCCTGATCTTCTTCGGCGTCATGGGTTGGTGCGGGGTCCTCTTGAACCTCGGGACGAGCCTCATCGCCGCGATCGCCCTCGGGATCGCGGTCGACTCGACGATCCACTACATGGCGCGGCTCAACCTCGAGCTGCGCGGGGAGACCGATCAGCAGTCGGCGATCGTGCGGACGGTGCGGACCGTCGGCGTGCCGATCGTCTTCACGACCGTCGCGCTCTTCCTGGGCTTCCTCAGCTTCGGCGCGTCGAGCTTCGTGCCGATCAAGAACTTCGGCTTCCTCGCCGCGGCCACCATGGTGACGTCGCTCGGCGCGAACCTCGTCTTCCTGCCCGCACTCCTCGCGACGACGAAGATCATCACGCTCTGGGACCTCCTCGGCGTGAAGCTCGGCGACGACCCGGCGCGCACGATCCCGCTCTTCGCCGGCCTCTCGGCGGCGCAGGCGCGGATCGTCGTGCTCATGGGGGAGCTCAAGCGGTTCGCGCCCGGCGAGGTCATCATCCGCGAGGGCGAGCGCGGCGACGAGATGTACGTGCTCATCCGCGGGACGACCCAGGTCTGGGTCGGCCGCGACGGCGGGCGCAGGCAGATCTTCGAGCACCGCCGCGGCGACGTCTTCGGCGAGATGGGCCTCGTGCGCCACGACCAGCGGACCGCGGACGTGATCGCGTCGAGCGACGTCGAGGTGCTCGCCGTGAACGACCGGTTCCTGACCCGCATCCAGCGCCGCTACCCGCGCATCGCCTCCAAGGTGTTCCTCAACCTGACGCGCATCCTGAGCGACCGCCTGGAGCGTATGACCGACCTCGCGGTGGGGGCCCGGTAGGCGGACGCGGCTCCCCGCCCGCGCTCAGCCGCCGCGCGCCACGCGGCCGACGGCGGCGACCACGTCGTCGGGGTCGAACGGCTTCTCGAGCACGCCCGCGAGCCCGAGCGCGCGCGCCTTCTCGCGCACGTACGGATCCCCCGAGCACGCGATCGTCGGGACCCCGGCCAGCTCCGGATACGTCCGGAGATGCGTCCGGACCGCCCAGCCGGACCGTCCCGGGAGGCCGAGGTCGAGGAGGATCACCGACGGCCGCATGCCGCGCGAGAGGAGGACGACCGCATGAGCGGCTCGTCTACGTCATGTGGTCGCGCGCGAAAATCCCCGTCCGTCGTGAGGCCGGGCGCGGAAGTCGGGGACGGCGTGTGCGACGCACGTCGGAGGGGGCGACACGGCCGCCCCACTGTCGAAAACGCCGCCATCTCGGGCGCTGGTCGCGGCGCGTGCGGTCCGCGCGCCGCCCGACCACCCGCCTACGCGCCCGCCGCCGTCGCGCTCGGGCGAGCCGCCGCGAGCCGGGCCGCGCGCGCGGCGCAGCGGCCGAGGCGGAGCTCCGCGCAGAGCGGCTCGGCGCGGGCGAGGCACCGCAGACGCGTCTCGTCGTCGCCGCGGAGGGCGGCGAGCTCCGCGGCCACGAGCGCGACGTCGGCGAGCGTCGAGCGCGCCTCGAGCGCCTCGGCGAGGCCCCAGGCCTCGTCGAGCCAGCGCGCGGCCTCGTCCGTCCGGCCGAGCCGCATCATCACCTCGGCGAGGAGGGTCGCGATCTGCGCGCGGCGGAGCCGCCCGCCGACCTGCCGCTGGAGCTGCTCGGCCCAGCGCTGCGCGCGCTCGAGGTCCCCGACGGCGAGCAGCGCCTCGCCGACGATGCGCAGGTTCACGGTCGTCGCGCTCGGGACGCGCGTGCAGCGGTCGATCGCCGCGACGTAGCGCACGACGTCGACCGGCTCGCCGAGCTCGCGGCGCGACGCGAGCGCGATGGCCGCGGCGGGGCCGAGGGCTGCGAGGTTCGCGATGTGCTCGGACACCTCGTAGGCGCGGTCCGCCCACTCCTTCGCCTCGGCGTATTCGCCGCGCAGGAAGTGGATGGTCGCGATCGTCCCCGCGGCGGCGCCGCGGATCGTCTGGTTCGGGGCGCGCTCGGCCATCGCGTGCGTCTCGCGCGCGCTCGCGAGGCCGCGATCGAGGTCGTCGTTCGCGACCAGCACGAGCTCGCGGACCCAGCGCGCGCTCACGTGCAGGTCGGAGCCGGCGTCGCCGCGCGCCTCGATCTCGGCGATGCACCAGTCGATCGTGCGCTCGGCGAGCGCGAAGCGCGCGTCGTGCACGTAGATCACGCAGAGGCCCCGCGCGAGGCGGATCGACTGGAGGAAGAGGCCGGCGCGCTGCGCGATCGCGAGCGCCTCCTCGACGAGCGCGAGCCCGCGCGCGAACTCGCCGCGGTCGCCCATCATGACGAGGACCCCGTGGTGGTAGGTGAGGCTCGAGAGCGACTCGAGGTCGTTCAGCTCCTCGGCGAGCGCGCGCCCCCGGCCCGCCGCCCGCGTCGCTTCCGCGAAGTACGGCAGGCCGAACACGACCGTCAGGGCGCAGAGCCGGTTGATCGCCTCGAGCACGAGACGCCGGCGGCTCTCGTCGCCGTCGTCCGGCAGCCCCGCCTCCGAGAGCTCCAACGCGCGGCGGAAGAAGTCGGCGGCCGTCTCGTAGGAGGGCAGGTCGAACGCCGCGCGGCCCGCGCGCACGAGCGCCTCGAGCGCTTTCGCGCGGTTGTCGCTGCGCGAGAAGTGGTGCGCGAGGACGGCGGCGCGCTCGGCGCTCGGCTCGCCCTCGATCGCGGCTTCCAGCACCATCCCGGCGCGCTCGTGGAGCTGGCGGCGCTGGCGGAGGAGGAGGCCTTCGTACGCGACCTCCTGCGTGAGGCTCTCGCCGAAGCGGTACTCGCCGTTCGAGAGGAGGTGCTTTCGATGGAGCAGCCCGCGGCGCTCGAGGTCGGCGAGCTCGCGGGGCACGTCGATGCCCTCGCCGTCCAGCACGCGCGCCAGGCTCTCGCCGTCGAACTGGCGGCCGAGGACGGCCGCCACCTGGATCACGCGCTTCGCGGCCGGCGTCAACCGGTCGAGGCGGGCGGCGATCACCTCCTGGATCGTGCCCGGCACCGGGATCTCCTCGACCGGACGCGTGACGCGGCAGGCGCCGCTGCCGCAGAGGAGGTAGCCCTCCTCGCGGAGCCCGTGCGTCATCTCCTCGGCGAAGAAGGGGCTCCCGTCGGCTTTCGCGACGAGCCGCGCCTCGAGCTCGTGGGGGAGGGCGCCGCCCGCGATGGCGCGGATGATCGTCGCGACGTCGGCGTCCGCGAGCGGACGGAGCACGATCTGCGTGAACGCGGCGGTCGTCTGCCACGCGGCATGGTCGTGCGGCCGGTGGGTGAGGAGCACGAGCACGCGCGCGCGGTCGAGTCCGGCGACGAGCCGGGCGAGCAGCTCGCGCGACGGCTCGTCGATCCACTGCACGTCCTCGATGAGGAGGACGACTGGCACGCGCTCGGCCTCGCGCAGGAGGAGCCCGGTCACCGCCTCGAACGACTCGCGCTGGAGCTCGTCGGGGAGCGCCTCGGCGCGGCCGTCCCGCGGGACGTCGGCCATGAACCGGCCGAGGAGGGGGAAGCGCCGCTCGAGCTCGTCGTCGCACTTTCCGAGTCGCGCGGCGACCTTCGCGCGTGCCGCGTCCGGCGGGTCGCCCGGGCGGAGCCCGAAGTACGCGCGCAGCATGGAGACGAACGGATGGAACGGCGCCGCCTGGTTCATGGCGGAGCAGCGGGCCTCGAAGAAGACGGCGGGCTCGCCGGCGAGGCGCCGCTTGAACTCGTAGACGAGGCGCGACTTGCCGCACCCGGCGTCCCCGACGACCGCCACCACCTGCGCCTGCGTCCCGAGGCGCCGGAACGCGCCCTCGACCAGCGCGAGCTCCTCGGGACGTCCGACGAACGGCGTGAGCCCCCGCTCCTCGGCGATCGTCATCGAGGTGGCGGCCTCGGCGCGGGCGAGGACGCGGTACGCGACGACGCGCTCCCGCTTGCCCTTCACCGCGAGCGGCCCCGCGGGCTCCACGGCGAAGAGGCCGCGCACGAGCCGATGCGTCGCCTCGCTGATGAGGACCGTGCCGGGCGGGGCGAGCGCTTCCAGGCGCGCGGCGAGGTTCGTCGTGTCGCCGATCGCGCTGTAGTCCATCTTCAGGTCGTTGCCGACGCGGCCGACGACCACCGGGCCCGTGTGGATGCCGATCCGGGCGCGCAGCTCGATCCCCCGCTCGGCACGCAGCCGCGCCGCGAGCCCGCCGAGCGCGTCCTGAATCGCGAGCGCCGCGCCGACCGCGCGCTGGGGCGCATCCTCGTGCGCGACGGGTGCTCCGAAGAGCGCCATGATCCCGTCACCCGCGAGCTGGTTCACGATGCCGTCCAGGCGGTAGATCTCCCGGAAGGCCAGCTCGAGATACTCGTCGAGCAGCTCGTGGTACTCCTCGGGGTCGAGCCGCTCGGCGATCGCCGTCGAGCCGGCGAGGTCGCAGAAGAGGACCGTCACCTGCTTCCGCTCGCCCTCGAGGCCGCGGCTCGCGCGGATCCGTTCGGCGAGGGCGGCCGGCATCCAGCGCGCGAGCCGCGCGAGCGGGTCGTCGGAGGCGGGCGGCGCGGTGTCGTGGACGGCGTCGCCGACGCGCAGGCCGCAGTCGGGACAGAAGCGGAAGGTCGCCTCCAGGGTCGCGCCGCAGCCGGCGCAGCGCGGCGCCACGCGCGCTCCACAGGCGTGGCAGAACTGCTTGCCGGCGATGAGCTCGGCGCCGCAGGCGGTGCAGCGCATCGAGGTTTCCGGCTACGCTCCCGCGCCGTCCAAGTCAACGGAGCGGCGAGGATTGATCCTGCGCGCGCGGGATGGGATCGTGGGGGCGTGCGGATCGTGCACGAGCCGGGGCGCTTCGTCGCGCACGTGGAGGGCGCGGAAGCGTACGTCGAGTACGTGCGCGACGGCGACGTGCTCGACGTCCTCCACACCTTCACGCCGCCGGCGCTCCGCGGGCGCGCGATCGCGAGCGCGCTCACGCAGGCGGTGATCGACCACGCGCGCGCCGAGGGCCTGCGGATCCGCCCGTCGTGCTCCTACACGCAGCGCTGGGCGGCCCGTCACCCGGAGGCGGCGCAGCACTTCGTCTCGGGCTCGGCGTTCGGGAGGACGTAGGCGTCGGCGTCGCCCGTGTTGGCGTACACCTCCCACCGCATGCCGTCGGCGTCGCGGACCCAGAACTTGTCGCTCGTCGCGTAGCAGCACGTGACGCCCGACTGCGTGAGGGCCTCGAGCCCCTCCCTGCGGACGCGGACGAGCTCGGTCGCCACGTCGGCGGTGCCCGGATGCCGGATCCCCAGATGCCCGACCGTGCCCGGCGCCCCGCCGAGGTTCAGCGAGACGACGGCCGGCGGGTCCGCCAGCTCGAACTTCGCGTACTCGGGCCGGACCTTCGCGGGCTCGACGCCGAGGATCCTCCGGTAGCGCTCGACGGCCGCCGGGATGTCCGTGACGTACAGGGAGACGTGGAATGCACGCTGGCTCATCGCGAGCCTCCTTTCATTGGCAACAGGCCGCGCCGGAGCAGCAGCGGCCGATGAATCGGCGAAGCGCCGCGGCGAGCGCGCGGCAGCGCCGGGCGTCGAGGCGGTAGACCCGCTCGCGCCCGCGGCGCTCCTGGACGAGGAGCCCCGCGTCGGCGAGCACCTTCAGCTGATGGGACATCGCGGGCCGGGAGAGGGGGAAGCGCTCCGTCAGCTGGCCGACGTTGAGGGTCTCCCGGGACAGGACGAGGACGATCCGCTGGCGGGTCGGGTCGCCGAGGGCGGCGAGGAAGCGGCTCACCGCGGTGAGGTCGGAGACGTCGGGCAGCTTGCGGGCGGCAGATGCGGCCATACGTTCAAACTCTTAAACGCTTCGACCGCGGAAGTCAAGGCGGCGTCAGGCGCTGAACGCGAGGCCGAGCGTCCCGAGCGGGCCGAGGTCGACGGCGATCCGGTCACCGGGGGCGACGGCCACGGGCGCGACGAGGGCGCCCGAGATGATGCGGTCGCCCGCTCGGAGCCCTTCGCCGAAGGGGGCCAGGCGGTCGGCGACGGCGCCGACGATCGCGGCCACGTCGCCGAGCGCCGCGACGGCCGAGGTCCGGGCGACCTCGACGCCGTTCCGGACGAAGCGCGCGTCGAGGTCCGCGATGCCGCCGCCCGCGCGACGCGGGTCCGTCGCCCCGAACAGCACGGCGCGGTGGAGGACGTTCGCGGCGAGGAGGGACTCGAGGTCGTCGAGCGGCCGGTCGAGGTCGAGCACCTCGAGCGCGGGCCCGAGGCCGATGATCGCGGCCCGGATGGCGTCGGGCGGCGCCCCGGGCGGGACGGCGGCGCCCAGATGGATCGCGATCTCGGGCTCGACGCGCACGTCCGTGCCGCCGGCGAGCGCGTGCGGCCGCCCCGGCTCGAGCGCCGTCGCGAGCGTCAGGTGCCCGACGACGATGCCGTCGAGGCCGAGCGCGCGCTGCACGGCGGGCGCGTTGAAGCCGACCTTCCAGCCGACGCGCGGATGCCCGGCGGCCAGGAGCGCGTGGAAGCGCGCGAGCTGTGCGGCCATGCCGCGCGCGATCCGGGGGTCGTCGCGGAAGCTCATCCGGGGTCCACGAGGTCGGGCCGGAACTCCGGATGCGCCGTGAGCCAGGCGGCGGCCCCGCGCATCGACTCCTCGTTCTTGCGGTTGATGAAGCGGTAGATCGGGGCCTCGAACCACCGGAGGACGGGGGTCGTCATGTGGAAGCGCTCGCGGAAGCGGAGGCGCGTCCGGTTCGGCGCCACGGGCTCGAGCGTCATCGAGCCCGCGAGGCCGGTCCGGAGCATCACGTAGTCGTAGCCCACGTTCTCGCGGACGTTCTTCACGAGCTCGAAGGACTCCCCGCGCCGCCCGAACGGCAGCGGGTAGACGACCTTCCGGAGGAGCCCGTTGCCGGCCGCGTCGCCGGGCCAGACGACCTCGACGTCGAGCACGGCGGGCGCGTACTCCTTCCACAGGTCGTAGCGCTGGAAGAGAGCCCAGAGGCGGCGGGCGGAGTGGGGCAGGTCGATCGTGAGCTCGTGCTCGCGCACGACGCTAGACGCCCGCCGCGGCGAGCGCCCGCTCCGTCACGTAGTAGAGGAGCACGCCGGCGAAGACGGTGAGCGCGATCGGCACGCCGCCCTCCCGGTTCACCTCGGGCACGAGGTCCGACGCCGCGACGTAGAGCGTCACCCCGGCCGAGAACCCGAGCGCGGGGCCGACGAGCGCCGGCGCGCCGAAGATCGAGAGCCCGCCGACGAGGGTCGCCGCGCCGACGGCGGCCGCCGCGAGCACGGCGTGCCGGCGGGTCCCGCGGGCGGCGAGCACGACCGAGGCGATCGCGAAGCCCTCCGGCACCTTGTGCAGGACGATCGCCGCGAAGAGGAGGACGCCGAGCGCTCGGTCGAGGACGAAGCCCGAGCCGATCGAGATGCCGTCGAAGAATCCGTGCACCACGAGGGCGAGCAGCGCCGAGACGCCGGCCGCCGGCGAGAGGCGCTCGGGATGCGTCTCCTCGCCGAAGTGGAAGTGGGGCGCGACGGTGTGCTCGAAGAGATGGATCAGGAGGTAGCCGCCGAGGGCGAGCGCGGGGGCGTACGGCACGAGCCGGTCGGCCTCCGGCATCATCTTGAGGAGCACCGCGGCGAGCATGAACCCCGCGCCCAGGGCGACGAAGTATCGGAGCACGTGCTCCTCCCACACGCCGCGGACGGCGACGGTCACGCCGCCGAGGAGGTTCGCGGCCGCGGCGAGGGCGACGCAGAGGAAGCTGAGACCGACGCTCGGCATGGGGACGGAAGCGCGTCCCGATACGTCGCCGGCGCGGGCGCTGTCAACGTCGGTCGCCGCGCGCGAGCGGCGCGGGGGCGTCGAGGAGCACGAACCCCGGGCGCGGCTCCGCGCGCAGCCCGGGGACGGACGTCCGCGCGTCGAACGCGAGCAGCATCCAGTGCCGGATCGGCGGCCGGCCGCCGGCCGCGGGCACCCGGGGCGCGGGCGGCGGCGGCAGGGTGCGCGGGTCACCGAGCGCGCCGAGATGCGTGCGGAAGTCGACGTAGAGCGTCGGCTTCTGGAGGTCCAGGACCGCCGTACACCCGCGATCGAGCATCCGGAGCGTCCCCGCCCGCTCCGCGTCCGCGATGAGGCGGGCGGCCGTGCGGAGGTCCCACGTGCTGCAGAAGAGGATGCGATCCGTCAGGTGGTACGCCTGGAGGTACCAGACGCCGAGGTAGTTCGCGCGGTCGTGATCGCGGTTGGCGTTCTCGGCGACGAGGAGGATGCCTTCGTCGGACGTCGCTTCGAGACGGCGCGCGAGCCCCTTCCAGTCGTGGATCGCCTTCGTCCAGAAGAAGTAGCGAAAGGGGTCGGCGAGGAACGCCGCCGCCGGCGGCGCCGCGAGCGCGAGCGCCGCGCCGACGGCGAGCACGGCCCGACGCGTCCGCGAGCCGCGCGCCACGAGGTCCGCGGCGCCCAGGACCCCGAGCGTCACGACGACGACGAACGGCGGCAGGAGGAAGAGCGCGTGCCGGACGTGGAAGTAGTACTCCTTCACGCGGACGGCGACGAGGAGCGCCGGGAGCGCGACGAAGCTCGCGACGGCCGCGGCCAGGACGGCCGCGGCGCGCGGCGCGGCGCGCGCCGTGTGGCGGACCGCGAGGGGGACGGCGGCCGCCGCGGCGAGGAGGGTGAACGGGTGGCCGTACTCGCCCGCGAGGAGGAAAGAGAGCGTGTTCGCCACCGCCCGCGGGTCGGCCGGCTTCGCACGCGCGAAGCCGGCGTGGAGGTCGATGCCGTGGAGGTAGAGGCCCGCGGCGAGGGCGACCGCGAGCGCGGTCGCGGCGACGCCCGCCACCGCGGCCGAGTCGTCGCGGGCGACCGCGAGCCCGAGGAGGATCGCCCCCTCGGCGGCGAGCATGGGCGCCGACGGGAGCCCGGTTGCGACGAACGCGAGGGCGACCGCGACGAAGCCGAGCCACGCGCGGCGCGTGCTCCGGGGGCGTGCGACGGCCGCGAACGTCGCGAGGTTCGCGGCGGAGAGGAGCGTCATGAGGGAGTACGGCCGGGCCTCCGCCGCGTAGAGCGCCGCCGCGACGGAAAAGGCCATGAGGCCCCCGCCCACCACCGCCGCGAGCGGCCCGGCGACGGTGCCGAGGAGGAGCGCCAGCACGACGACGGCGAGCGTGCTCCAGAGCCACGACGGGAAGCGCCAGTACGCCTCCAGGTGCGGGGCCGCGGGCGCGGGTGCGACCCGCGCCCAGGCGTGGAGGAGGACGTAGTCGAGGGGCATCGCCCCGACGTTCCCCGCCGGCGTGGCGATCGGCCCCCATTTGACGGCGTCGAGCAGCTCGGCGGCGGGACGCGTCGCGAGGTGGACGTGGACCAGCTCGTCCCACCAGATGCTCGCCGTCCCGAGGTGCACGGCGCGGAACGCGCCGGCCGCGAGCCCGAGCGCGAGGGCGAGGGCGAGGAGGCGCTTCACACGCGGGACAGAGACGAAGTCGGTGCCCCGCGTCAATAGCGGCGACGTTCGACGGGACGGGGCTGCGTGCTATGAGGGCGCGCCGACGATGGCTCCGTCCGCGCGCGCGACCCCCGGCCCCGCCGTCACGGCCGCCTTCCTCGGGTGGACGCTCGACGCGTTCGACTTCTTCCTCGTCGTGTTCACGCTCACGGCGGTCGCGAAGGAGTTCGGCCGGCCGGACGCGGACGTCGCGTACTCGATCAGCGTGACGCTCGCCTGCCGGCCGCTCGGCGCGCTCCTCTTCGGGCTCCTCGCCGACCGCTACGGCCGCCGGCTCCCGCTCATGCTCGACCTCGTCTTCTACTCCGTCGTCGAGGTGCTGTCCGGCCTCGCCCCGAGCTACGCGAGCTTCCTCGTGCTGCGCGCGCTCTTCGGGATCGGGATGGGCGGGGAGTGGGGCGTCGGCGCCTCGCTCGCGATGGAGCACGCGCCCACCGGGCGGCGCGGCATCCTCTCGGGGCTCCTCCAGGAAGGCTACGCGGCGGGCTATCTCCTCGCGGCGCTCTGCTACTTCGTCGTCTTCCCCCGCTTCGGCTGGCGGCCGATGTTCTTCCTCGGCGGCCTGCCGGCGCTCCTCGCGCTCTACGTCCGCGCCCGCGTGCCGGAGTCGGAGGTATGGGCGCGAACGCGGCACGAGACGTGGGGGCAGATCGGGCGGACGGCCGCCGCGCACTGGCGGCTCTTCGGGTACCTCGTGCTCCTCATGACGGCGCTCAACGCCGTCTCGCACGGGACGCAGGACATGTATCCGACGTTCCTCGAGCGCGACCTCGGCTTCACTCCCTCCGGCCGGGCGCTCCTCACCGCGGTCTCCATGGTGGGCGCGATCGCCGGCGGCCTCGCGTTCGGGCTCGTCTCCGACCGGATCGGGCGTCGCGCGGCGATGGTCGTCGCCTTCGGGGGCGGCCTCCTCCTCGTGCCGCTCTGGGCGTTCGCGCCGTCGCTCGCGCTCCTCGCGGCCGGCGCCGTCGCGATGCAGTTCATGGTGCAGGGGGCCTGGGGGGTCATCCCGGCGCACATCACCGAGATGTCGCCCGACGCGGTTCGCGGCTTCCTCCCCGGCTTCGCGTATCAGTGCGGCGCGCTGCTGGGCGGCGGCGTCGTCGCGCTCGAGGCGTTCCTCGCCACGCGGATGTCGTACGCGGCGTCGATGGCGGTCGTCGCCGCGATCGTGTTCGTGCTCGCGATCGCCGTGACGCTCGCCGGGCGCGAGCGCCGGGGCGTCGTGTTCGGCGCCGGGACGGCGGACGGCGCGGCTCAGCGCCGGCGCGCCGGGATCGGGTAGAGCGTCTCGAGGATCGCGTTGCGGCGGATGCCCACGGCTTCGCGGTGGATCTGGAGCTCGTGGCGCCGCGCGAGCGCCTCCGCGCGGCACGCGTCGAAGCGCGCGGCGAGCGCCGGGCGCTCGGCTTCCGCGGCGGCGTCGAGGTCGCGGCGCGCGAGCTCGAGGCGCAGGAGCGCGTGCAGGAGCTTCTCCTCGGTGCGCCCGAGCGCCGCCGCCATCTCCTGCACGATCTCGGTCTCGAGCGCCTGCTGGGACTGCTCGACGTCGAGCCGCTGGCGGAGCCGGTCGAGGTAGGGGCTCTCGCAGCCGCGTTCCTTCAGCTCGAGGACGAGCTTCCGCCACGGGGCGTCGCGCACGGCGCG
>Ga0070741_10002124_pt1 | contig 55212 bp, 48 predicted proteins | sample Coa_R1_4_FD_66440 | JGI IMG/M metagenome (GOLD analysis project Ga0070741, IMG submission 66440) | Surface soil microbial communities from Centralia Pennsylvania, which are recovering from an underground coalmine fire - Coalmine... | ecosystem: Environmental > Terrestrial > Soil > Unclassified ... | reverse complement strand
GTGTCGCGGATGTTGTTGGCGGTGAAGTCCTGGAAGCTCTCGGCGCAGTCGCCGCCCTGCAGCAGGAAGGCCTCGCCGGCGGCGACCTTGGCCAGCGCCGCCTGAAGCTTGCGGGCCTCGCCCGCGAACACCAGCGGCGGATAGCGGCGCAGGCGGGCTTCGGCCGCGGCCACGGCAGCCGCGTCCGGATAGACCGGCATCTGCTGGGCCGGCCGGCCGCGCCAGCTGGTCGGCGTCCAGTCGGCGGCGCTGGTGCTGCGGGATTGCGTCTTAGCGGCGGGCTTAGAGGCCTGAATCGCCGTCATTTTCTCCTCCTGAAACCACCCTGCCCTGGCAGGTCCGGGGTCGGTGAAACTATACGCGCTGTGGATAAAAGGCCAGCCGGCCCGCGTCCCCTCTTCCGCACCGGCGGAAATGCCGGAAAGTCCCGTTTTCCCGTTTTTTAAACGGGAAAAATAAACGGTAGGGGAGCGTACGGGCGCCAGCTGCGCCAACTGCCCCGTCCATTCTGTCGTCCTGAGCGCAGCGAAGGACCTCAATGCGCCCCCAGCGCGACGAACGTCATGCGTAAGACATCGCCATGAGATCCTTCGCTCCGCTCAGGATGACAATGAGGGGGTAGCGCACTAGCGGAAAGTGCGGAAAGCCTCCTCCCCATATGAATGGAGGAAAAGGTCGCTCAGCGGCAGAATCGTACTCGTCATGCCGCCACCTTACACCCGGCCGTTGGCAGGCGACGATTCCGTCGTATAGAACTTTTCCGAGCCCTATTCCGCCGCGGCCTTCTTGGGTTCGAGCACTTCGCGCGCGGTGCGCATGGTGACGAATTCCTCGCCCGATGTCGGATGGATGCCGACCGTGGCGTCGAACTGCGCCTTGGTGGCGCCCGCTTTGACCGCGACGGCGAGGCCCTGGATCAGCTCGGCGGCGTCGTCGCCCACCATGTGGCAGCCCACGACCTTGTCGGTCGCCGTCTCGACGATCAGCTTCATGAAAGTACGCTGCTTGCGTTCGCCCAGCGTGTACTTCAACGGCGTGAAAGCCGACGCGAAGATCCTGACTTCGCCCAGGGTGCGGCGCGCCTCGTCCTCGGTCAGGCCGACATTGGCCATCTCGGGCTGGCAGAACACAGCCGACGGCACATAGCGATGGTCGGGCTTGCGCGGCTTCTTGCCGAATTCGGTGTCGGCGAAGCAATGGCCCTCCATCAGCGCGACCGGCGTGAGATTGATGCGGTCGGTGACGTCGCCCACCGCCCAGATATTGTCGGCGGTGGTCTTCGACCATTCATCGACGGCGATCGCCCTCGCCTTGTTGAGCTGCACGCCAGCCTTCTCGAGCCCGATGCCCTTGGTGTTGGGCGTGCGGCCGGTGGCGTACATCACGAGATCGGTCTCGAACAGGCCGCCCAGCTGCGTGTGCACCTGATAGGGCGCCTTTCCGTTGGTCGAGGTGATACGCACGATCTGCGTCTCGGTGCGCATGCTGATGCCGCTCTTGATCAAGGCGTCGTGCACCACGCCGCGGCATTCCTCGTCGAAGCCGCGCAGCACGCGATCGCGCCGGATGACGATCTCTGTCTGCACGCCGAGCCCGTTGAAGATGCCGGCGAACTCGACGGCGATATAGCCGCCGCCGACGATGGTGATGCGCCTAGGCAGCTCCGGCAAATGGAACGCCTCGTTCGAGGTGATGACGAATTCCTTGCCGGCGAAGTCCGGCACTTCAGGATGCCCGCCGGTACAGATCAGGATCTTGTCGGCGGTGATGGTCTGCTCGCCGCCGTTCTTGTCGGTGATGGCGATGGTGTGGCGATCCATCAGCCGGCCGCGGCCGTGATGGATCTTCACGCCCGGCCCCTCGAGCAGGCGGATATAGACCGCGTTCAGGCGATCGACCTCCTTGGCGACGTTGTCGCGCAGGGTGGCCCAGGAAAGCTTGTGCTCGGGCACCGTCCAGCCGAACGCCGAGGCGTCCTCGAATTCGTGTGAGAACTTGGAGCCGTAGACCAGCAGCTTCTTCGGGACGCAGCCCCGGATCACGCAGGTGCCGCCGATGCGGAAATCCTCGCAGATGCCGACGCGCGCGCCGTAACCCGCCGCGATGCGCGACGCGCGCACGCCGCCTGAGCCTGCGCCAATGACGAAGAGGTCGTAATCGTAACCCATGGTTGTACCCGGACAAGAAAACACAACACGGCCGCAATTCGGTCGTGGCGCAGACTATATCGGCCACTACGGAGCGCCGTAAGGGAAATGAGGCGTGTTCATTCATCTCCCGATACAACCGTAAGGATATGCCCCATGCTGAAGCTCTCTTGCGTCCTGACCGCGTTCCTGATCGCCGGCCCCGCGCTCGCCGCGCCCGATGCCACGCCGCCCAAGGCCACGCCGGCGCCGCGCGGCATGATGCGCTACGACACCAACCATGATGGTTTCGTCGATCGCGAGGAGTGGCAGATCGCGCAGGAGGCGCGCTTCCGCCAGCTCGACACCGACCAGGACGGCAAGCTCTCGCGCGACGAGCTGTTCGCCCGCACGCCGGCACGCGGCGGCAACGTGCTGCCGACCGAGGCGCAGCTGCAGCGCCAGGACGGCTACTTCAGGCTGCTCGATGCCGACAAGGACGGCTTCGTCAGCAAGGCCGAGTTCATGGCCCAGGCCGCCCGGAACTTCGACCGCTGCGACCTCGACAAGGACGGCCGCATCAACTCCGCCGAATGCCGCCAGGCGCTCCGGCGACGCCCGGCTGAACCGGCCAAGGCGGAGCGGTGAGACGTTGATGGCTTGCTGCTCCTGCGCCCACGCCCCATATTGGCACTGCCATGGTTGACGTCCCTGACGAGCCGATCGACTTCCAGCGCCGAATGTTGCGGGAAATCCACAACATGGTCGCTGATGTGCGCGGCGAACTGCGAGAAGTCAAAACGCACGTCATCCGCCTCGATTCGTCGCTGGCGAATGCACGCAAGGACATCGCCTTGCAAGGCGAACACATGGCGCACTTCGAGGTCCGTTTCGACGATCTCAAGCAATCGATAGACCGGATCAACGTTCGTCTCGGACTGGTGAGCGCCTGAGCGCATGAAAAAGAAGGCCGCCAGCGGCGGCCTTCTTCATCTGTCGGTTTGATTCGCTCAGCTGCTTTCGGCGTGCATGACGTCGCCGAACAGCTCCCAGCTCTCGCCCTTGAACCGCGAGAGCTGGACCGCCTGGATCGGATAGAAGTCGGTCGCACTGGTGCTGATGGTGATGCCGGGCAGCAGCAGCGGCAACGGGAAATTGTGGAAGCCCGCCGCCTGCTTCATGACGTTGGCGCGCGTTAGGGTGTCGCCGCAGCGCTTCAGCGTCTCGACCATGAGATGCGCCACGCAATAGGCGTAGCAATAGGCGCCGTCGCCGGTGTTGGCGTTCGGCATGTTCTTGGCCATGAAGGCGCGCCACGCCTTCATGTCGTCGGAATTCTCCCACTGCTTGTCCGTCGGGTCCTTGGTGTAGGCCGCCGTGATGATGCCCTGGCTGTTGTCGAGACCGGCGGGCTTCATCACCGCCGCGACCGAGGCCGAGACGTTGTTGAGATACTGCGCCGGCTTCCAGCCCAGCTCGCCGATCTTGCGGATCGCCTGGGCGGCGAATTTGGGCGTCGAGATGTTGAAGAACGTGTTGGCGCCCGCGTCCTTGAGCTGGATGATCTGGCTGTCGACCGTAGGGTCGGTCACTTCGTAGGTGACGTGCTTGACCACGCGGCCCGCTTCCTTGCCCAGCCCCTCCTTCATGCCGTTCCAGTAATCCTTGCCGTAATTGTCGTTCTGCATCAGCACGCCGATCTTGGGATCCTTGACGTTGGCCAGGATGTGCTTGGCATAGATCACGCCTTCGGTGTGGTAGTCGGGCTGGAAGCCCATGGTCCACGGGAAGTTCTTGGGATCACCCCACTTCGAGGCGCCTGTGGCTACGTAGAGCTGCGGCACCTTGCGGGTGTTCATGTATTTGTGGATCGCGGTGTTGCACGGTGTGCCCAGGGTATTGAAGCACAGCAGCACCTTGTCCTCCTCGACCAGCTTGCGGACCATCTCGACCGTCTTGGGCGGCGAGTAGCCGTCGTCGTAGGTGATGAAAGTGATCTTGCGGCCGTTGATGCCGCCTGCCTCGTTCAACGCCTTGAAGAACGCCTGGTACAAATGGCCTTCCACGCCATAGGCGGAGGCCGGGCCGCTATAGGGATTGGTGTGACCGATCTTGATCTCCTTGTCGGTCGCACCGTCATCGTACTTCTTCTGGGCAAATGCCCGCGGCGCGGCCGACAGGACCGCAGCCGATGAAACACCACTCAGGAAACTACGCCGATTGGTCCGCAACGCTTCCTCCTATGGTTTCTTGCGAGGCAAGCGTCGCCAATAAATCGGGGCTTGGAAAGGGCCAAAAAGAAGGCCGCCGGGATGCCGGCGGCCTTCGCATCGAGTGAATCGACGTGTGATTTAGGCGGCTTCGTTCGACATCACGTTGCCGAACAGCTCCCAGCTCTCGCCCTTGAAGCGGGCGAGCTGGACCGACTGGATCGGGTAGAAGTCGGTCGCGCTGGTGCTGATGGTGATGCCGGGCAGCGCGAGCGGCAGCTTCCACTTCTGGTAGTTCGCCGCCTGTTTCATCACGTTCTCGCGCGTCAGCGTGTCGCCGCACTTCTTCAGCGTCTCGTGCATCAGCGAGGCGACGGCGAAGCCGAACACGTGGTTGGCGTCGGCCTTGTTGCTCTGCGGCATCCACTTGTCCATCCAGGCAACCCACGCCTTCATGTCCTCGCTGTCGACCCACTGCTTGTCGGTCGGGTCCTTGAGGTACTGCGCGGTGATGATGCCCTGGCTGTTGTCGAGGCCGGCCGGCTTCATCACCGAGCCGACCGAGGCCGAGACGTTGTTGAGGTACTGCGCCGGCTTCCAGCCGATGTCGGCCGCCTTGCGGATCGCCTGCGCGGCCGCCTTCGGCGTCGAGATGTTGAAGAAGACGTTGGCGCCGGAATCCTTGAGCTGGATGATCTGGCTGTCGACCGTGGGATCGGTCACCTCGTAGGTGACGTGCTTCACTACCTTGTTGGCCTCCTTGCCCAATCCCTCACGCATACCGTTCCAGTAATCCTTGCCGTAATCGTCGTTCTGCATCAGCACGGCGATCTTGGGATCCTTGACGTTGGCCAGGATGTGCTTGGCGTAGATCACGCCCTCGGTGTGGTAGTCGGGCTGGAAGCCCATGGTCCACGGGAAGTTCTTGGGATCACCCCACTTGGAAGCGCCCGTCGCGACGTAAAGCTGCGGCACCTTGCGGGTGTTCATGTACTTGTGGATCGCCGTGTTGCACGGCGTGCCGAGCGTGTTGAAGCAGGCGAGGACCTTGTCCTCCTCGACCAGCTTGCGGACCATCTCGACCGTCTTGGGCGGCGAGTAGCCGTCGTCGTAGGTGATGAAGGTGACCTTGCGGCCGTTGATGCCGCCGGCGGCATTGACGCTCTTCCAGTAGGCCTCGAGCGTCTTGCCGATCTGGCCATAGGCCGAGGCAGGACCGCTGTAAGGGCCGGTGTGACCGATCTTGATCTCGCTGTCGCTCGCGCCGTCGGAATATTTCTTCTGAGCGGAAGCTACGCCAACGCTGGAAAGCACCGCGGCGGCCGACATGCCGCCGATAAACGTACGCCTGTTCGATTTCACTAGACTCTACCTCCCGATAGTAAAAGCGGCGGACTTTCCTCTGAAATGAGCGCGAGGTGAACGCACAAAAAAGAAAGGCCGCCATTCGGCGGCCTTCCCTCGGTGTTGCGTTCCGATGCGCGGATCGAGCTCAGGAGCTTTCGGCGTGCATCACGTCGCCGAATAGCTCCCAGCTCTCGCCCTTGAAGCGCGACAGCTGGACCGCCTGGATCGGATAGAAGTCGGTCGGGCTAGTACTGACGGTGATACCGGGCAGCGCCATCGGCAACTTCCACTTCTGGAAGCTCGCCGCCTGCTTCATGACGTTGGCGCGCGTCAGGGTGTCGCCGCACCGCTTCAGCGTCTCGTGCATCAGCGAGGCCACCGAGTAGGCGAAGACGTTGGACGCGTCCTCCAGGCTGGCGCCCGGATTGTGCTTCTTCATCCAGTCGACCCAGGTCTTCATGTCGGCGTTGCTGTCCCACTGGTGATCGGTCGGATCCATCAGGTACTGCGCGGTCAGCACGCCCTGCACGTTGTCGAAGCCCGCCGGCTTCATCGTCGCGGTGACGCTCGAGGACACGTTGTTGAGATAGGTCGCCGGCTTCCAGCCGAGGTCGCCGGCCTTGCGCAGGGCTTGGGCGGCGAACTTCGGGATGGCGATGACGAAGAAGGTGTTCGCGCCCGAATCCTTGAGCTGGATGACCTGGCTGTCGACCGTCGGATCGGTCGTCTCGTAGGTCACGTGCTTGACGACCTTGCCGGCGTCCTTGCCGAGGCCTTCCTTGAAGCCGTTCCAGTAGTCCTTGCCGTAGTCGTCGTTCTGCATGATCACGGCGATCTTCGGGTCCTTGACGTTGGCCAGCAGATGCTTGGCGTAGATCACGCCCTCGGTGTGGTAGTCGGGCTGGAAGCCCATGGTCCACGGGAAGTTCTTGGGATCGCCCCACTTCGACGCGCCGGTGGCGACGTAGAGCTGCGGCACCTTCTTCTGGTTCATGTATTTGTGGATCGCGGTGTTGCACGGCGTGCCGAGCGTGTTGAAGCAGGCGAGGACCTTGTCCTCCTCGACGAGCTTTCGAACCATCTCGACGGTCTTCGGCGGCTGATAGCCGTCGTCGTAGCTGATGAAGTTGATCTTGCGGCCATTGATGCCGCCCGCCTCGTTCACGCTCTTCCAATAGGCCTGCAGCGTCTTGCCGATCACGCCGTACGACGAGGCGGGACCGCTGTAGGGATTGGTGTGGCCAAGCTTGATCTCCTTGTCGCTCGCACCGTCGTCGTACTTCTTTTGCGCGAACGACAGGTTCGACGCCGACACGATGGCCGCCGCCGATGCGCCACCCACGAACACACGTCTCGTAGTCTTCAACATAGCCTCCCTGAGTTATCGTTATGCGGAACAGCCTCCCTAAAAAATCGCCTGTTGGAAAGAGCAAATTCGCACGGCCCGTGCGGCGCCTTGCCTCCGGCCAGGAGAAAGGCCGCCTTCCGGCGGCCTTTCCAACGATGCGTTCCGATGCGCGGATCGGGGCTCAGGTGCTCTCGTTGTGCATGACGTCGCCGAACAGCTGCCAGGTCTCGCCCTTGAAGCGCGACAGCTGGACGGCCTGCACCGGATAAAAGTCGGTGGCGCTGGTCGACACCGTGATGCCGGGCAGCAGGCCCGGCAGGCGGAGGTTGTGGGCGCTCGCCGCCTGCTTCATCACATTCGCGCGAGTGAGGTTGTCGCCGCACTTCTTCAAGGTGTCGCGCATCAGGGTCGCCACGGCGTAGGCGTAGACGTAGTTGCCGTCGCCGGTGTTGGCCTCGGGCATGTTCTTGGCCATGTAGGCGCGCCACTCCTTCATGTCGGCGTCGTTGTCCCATTGCTTGTCGGTGGGATCCTTGAGCCACGCTGCGGTGATGACGCCCTGCACGTTGTCGAAGCCCGCGGGCTTCATCGTCGCGGTGACGCTTGCCGAGACGTTGTTGAGGTACTGCACCGGCTTCCACTTGAGATCGGCCGCCTTGCGCATCGCTTGCGCCGCGAACTTCGGGATCGACACGTTGTAGAAGACGTTGGCGCCCGAATTCTTGAGCTCGATGATCTGCGAATCGACGGTGGGATCGGTGACCTCGTAGCTCACCGCCTTGACGATGCGCGAGGCCTCCTTGCCCAGCCCGTCCTTCATGCCGTTGAAGTAATCCTTGCCGTAGTCGTCGTTCTGGTAGAGCACGGCGATCTTGGCGTCCTTCACGTTCGACAGGATGTGCTTGGCGTAGATCACGCCCTCGGTGTGGTAGTCGGGCTGGAAGCCCATAGTCCACGGAAAGTTCTTGGGATCACCCCACTTGGAAGCGCCCGTCGCCACATAGAGCTGCGGCACCTTCTTCTGGTTCATGTATTTGTGGATCGCCGTGTTGCACGGCGTGCCGAGCGTGTTGAAGCAGGCGAGGACCTTGTCCTCCTCGACCAGCTTGCGAACCATCTCCACCGTCTTGGGCGGCGAGTAGCCGTCGTCGTAGCTGATGAAGTTGATCTTGCGGCCGTTGATGCCGCCCGCCTCGTTCACCATCTTCCAGTACGCCTGGTGCGACTTTCCGATGATGCTGTAGGAAGACGCGGGACCGCTGTAGGGGTTGGTGTGGCCGAGCTTGATCTCGCTGTCGGTCGCGCCAACGTCGTACTTCTTCTGACCCAACGCCACGCCGGACGCGGACACGATGGCAGCGCTCGTGACGCCGCCGATGAAGGTACGCCTCTTGGTTTTCAACGTCGCCTCCTCTGTTTGATCGTTACATGCAGACTCCCCGGTTATCGTTGTGCGGAACAGGTTCGCTCCAAGACCAGCCACTTGGGAAGAGGAAATTCGCAGTGCGGTCGTCAGTCGCGGCGGAAAGGCAGCAAAAAGGCCGCCCGGACGGGCGGCCTTGCCAGAAAATCCCGGGTGATGCGGGCTAGCGGCGCAGGCGGCGCATGGCCATGGCGACGCCGCCCACGATGCCCATCGGCATCAGGTACATCAGGCCGATCAGCAGCAGGCCGAAGATCGTGTAGGCCGACAGATCGAACTGCAGGCCGAGGTCGTTCTTGATGTAGGTCGAGATCGCCTGCGCGGCATTGTCGACCAGCACGTAAAAGATGCCGCCGACCACCGAGCCCGCGAGCGAGCCGACGCCGCCCACCACCAGGCCGATCAGGAACTTGATCGACAGGAAGAAATTGAAGCTGTCGGGCGCCACGAAGGCGATCGCCGACGCCGACAGGGCGCCCGCGATACCGGTATAGGCGGCGCTGATGCCGAACGTCACGGTCTTGTAGCGCGCCGTATTGATGCCCATCGTGTCGGCGGCGATGTGGAAATCGCGGATCGCCATCATGGCGCGGCCTGAGCGGCTATGGATCATGTTGTTGGCCGCCCAGTAGAGGATCACCATCACGATCAGGCAGTAGTAGTAGAGCCACTGGTCCTCGTTGAGCGGCAGGCCGAACGGCACCTCAGGCTTGGACAGTACGATGCCCTGCACGCCGCCGGTCACGTCCTCGAGCCACTTGTATTTCAGGATCTGCGGCACCGACAGCGCCAGCGCGAAAGTGGCGAGCGCGAGATAATGGCCTTCGAGCTTGAGCGCCGGCTTGCCGAACAGCCAGCCGACGACGAAGCAGATGACCGCAGCCACCGGCAGGGTGGCGTAGTAGGGGAAGTCGAGCTTGTCCATCAGGATGGCCGCCGTGTAGGCGCCCACCGCGTAGAAGGCCGAATGGCCAAGCGAGATCTGGCCGTTGAAGCCGGTCAGCAGGTTCAATCCCAGCACCGCGATCGCGGCGATGATCATGGTGCTGACGAGGAATAGGCGGTAGTTCGAGAAGACGTCGGGAAGGAGCGGCTGGAACAGCGGCCAGATGAAGGCGACCGCAATCAGCACGACCAGCCACTTCTTGGGAAATGACGGCATGTCAGACCCTCTTCACGACGACGCGGCCGAACAGGCCGGCGGGCTTCACGGTCAGCACGAAGATGACGATGATCAGGGCGACGGTGAGCTTCTCGCCGTTGCCGATGATGTAAACGCCGGTCTCCTTCTCGATCATGTTGCCGGCATAGGCGACCATGTTCTCGAGGATGCCGACGATGAAGCCGCCGATCACCGCGCCGCCCGGATTGCCGATGCCGCCCACCAGCGCACTGGCGAAGGCATAGAGCAGGATGCCGCCCATCATGTTGGGGTCGAGATAGACGATGTGCGCGACCATGATGCCGGCCACCGCGCCGACTGCGGCGGCGAGGCCCCAGCCGAGCGCCAGCATCCAGTCGACCCGCACGCCGACCAGGCGCGCGCTCGACGGGTTCTGCGCCGCCGCCCGCATGGCGAGGCCGAGCGGGGTGTAGCGGAAGAAGACGAACAGCAGGCTGAGCACGATCAGGGTCACCAGCACGACGCCCAGCTGATGCGGGCCGATGACGCCTGCGATGCCGAACGTCGACTTGGGGAACGGCGAGGGATATTCCTTGATCAGGTAGCTCCAGATCGCGCCCGCCATCGAGTTGCAGATCGCCAGCAGGCCGATGAACACCACGACCACCGACAGCACCGGCGCGTTGTGCAAAGGTCGCAAGACGATGCGCTCGATGAGCAGGCCGGCGACGAACGAGATCAGCACGGCGAGCACGAAGGCCAGCCAGAAATTCAGCCCCCAGTTCATCAGCTGCCAGCTGATGTAGGTCGAGAACATCGCCATCTCGCCCTGCGCGAAATTGAGATGGTCGGTCGATACGTAGATCATGACCAGGGCGAGCGCCACGCAGGCGTAGATGGCGCCGTTGGCCAGGCCGGAAGCGAGCTGCTGAAGGAACTGTTCCATGCTGTCGCCTCAGTAACCGAGATAGGATTTGCGGATGCCCTCGTCGTTCTTCACGACGGAGGACCGATCGGCCATGACCACCCGGCCGGTCTCCAGAACGTATGCGTAGTCGGCGAGGTCGAGCGCCAGTGCGGCATTCTGCTCGACCAGGAGGATGCTCACCTTCTCCTCCTCGTTGATGCGCCGCAGGATGCGGAAGATCTCGACCACGACCAGCGGGGCCAGGCCGAACGACGGCTCATCGAGCAGCATCAGGCGCGGCTTCAGCATCAGCGCGCGGGCGATCGCCAGCATCTGCTGCTCGCCGCCGGACAACGTGCCGGCCTGCTGTTGCACGCGCTCCTTCAGCCGCGGGAAGTAGCCGAAGACGCGGTCGAGCTCATTTTTGACGCCCTCCTTGTCCCGCCGCGTGTAGGCGGCGATGCGCAGGTTCTCATCGACCGTGAGCGTGGTGAATGTGCCGCGGCCTTCCGGAACGTGGGCGATGCGCTGGCGCACGATCTCCTCGGTCGGCAGGCCGCGGATGTCCTTGCCGGCGAAACGGACCGATCCCTCGGTGCGCACCATGTTGCAAATGGCGCGCAGCGTCGTCGTCTTGCCGGCGCCGTTGGCGCCCAGCAGCGTGGTGATGCCGCCTTCGGCGATATCGAAGCCGAGATCGAACAGGACCTTGGTCTGGCCGTAGAAGGCCTGCAGTCCCTTCACTTCCAGAAGCGGCGCCATCACGACGTCCCCAGGTAGGCGCGGATCACTTCGGGATCGCGTTGCACTTCCGCGGGCGTGCCGTCGGCGATCTTCTTGCCGAAATCGATGGCCACCACCTTGTCCGACACCGACATGACAAGGCTCATGTGATGCTCGACCAGCAGGACCGTCACGTGCTGCATGTCGCGCACCCGCTTGATCTGACCCTTCAGGGTCTCGATTTCCTCGTGGTTCAAGCCGGCCGCCGGTTCGTCGAGCAGCAGCAGCTTGGGGCTCGAGGCGAGCGCGCGGGCGAGCTCCACCCTCTTGCGGATGGGAAAGGGCAGGCCGCCCGCCACGGCGTTGGTGAACGGCACGAGGTCCATGAACTCGATGAGCTCGGTCGCGCGCTTGGCGATGCGCGTCTCCTCCGACGCGACCTTGGGCAGGCGCAGGGCATTGTCGAAGAAGCTGGTCGAACTCACCGAATGGCAGCCGACCTTGACGTTGTCGATCACGGTCATGCGGTCGAACAGCGCCACGTTCTGGAAGGTGCGGCCGATGCCGATATAGGGGATGTCGTGGCGCGGCCGGCCGAGAATCGACTTGCCCTCGAACAGCACGTCGCCGCCATTGGGCGTGTAGAGCCGGCTGAGGCAGTTGAAGAGCGTCGTCTTGCCCGCTCCGTTAGGGCCGATCAGGCCGGCGATCTGGCCGGGGAAGACGTCGAACGTCACGCCATCGAGGGCGACGATGCCACCGAAGCGGACCGAGACATTGCGCACGCTGAGCAGCGGCGATCCGCTGGATGAAGACGGTTCTGCCATGTTCAAGCTGGCTTCGCGAAGGGCGCAATCAACACGCCGATCCTGCGAAATTACCCTTGCCTCCCAGATACTTGCGACCCTTCTCCGAGGTCGACACGCGGTGCACGATGAACGATCCGAACGGGGGAAGCAACCCTATTGCCATCACGCCTTCGTTTGGGCGCGATTGCGTCGCAGCCTGGTGTCGAAGAGCGGACGTTGTTGACAGACGACTCATTGCCGCCGATACGAATTCCCCCTGCCAATACGCGAGTCCGCTGTCGATGAGCCGTTTTCTTGGTCCGATCCTGCTGGCTGCAGCCGTTGTGACGCTGCCGGCCATGGCCCAGACCCCGCCTGCTTCGCCAAGCAAGCCTCCGGCCGCTCCCGCCCCGCAGAACCCGATGGCCCCGGCAACGCCGCCGGCCACTCCGGCCGCGCCGCCGGCCGCCAATGCGCCCATTCCGTTGCCGGCCTGGTTCAAGGAGATCGACACCGCCAACAAGGGCGAGGTGACGCGCGAGCAGTTCGTCAAATACCGCATGAAGACGTTCGACCAGCTCGACACCAATCATGACGGCAAGCTCTCGCTCGACGAGTTTCTCAAGGTGGCCGAGCCGCCCTTCACCACCGAAGGGCCGGGTGTGCCGCCGCTCGAGGAACGCAAGGGCCGAGCCCGCGCTGAGTTCCAGAACCTCGACACGAACCGCAACGGCTTCGTCGAGCGCGCCGAGGCCGAAGCGCTGGTCCACGCCGAGTTCAATCAGTACGACACGGATCGCGACAACAAGGTTACCGAGCCCGAGGTGCGGCTGATCGTGCAGCGCTCGCTGCAGCGCGAGGCCGAGATGCGCCAGCAGGCCGAGGCGCAGCGCCGGCGCGGCATGATGGCGATCAACGACTTCATCGACATGCAACTGCGCAGCGCCGACCAGCTCGACAAGAACGGCGACGGCAAGATCACGCAGCAGGAATGGCTGGCGATCGCCGGCCCCGCCGACGGCCCGCAGGCCCAAGGGCTGCCGCCGTTCGAGCTGCGCAAGAAGATCGCGATGCTCAAGTTCCAGGAGATCGACACCAACAAGGACGGCGTGCTCGACCGCGTCGAGCTGACCGCCCATGCGGTCACGCAGTTCCTGCAGATGGACCTCAACAAGGACCGCTTCCTGAACGAGGAGGAATTCAAGAAGTCGCAGGAAGCCGAAACGCAGAAGCTGCGTGCGATCATCCAGACCATGCAACCCGCACCGCAACAGGCGCCGCGGCCCGCTCCGGCTCCGGCCCAGCCGCGCCCGGCCAATCCAGCCGCACCGCAGCCGCAGGGCCTCGCCCCGGGCCTGCCGCAGGGAACGCGCTGAGACAACCTGATCAACTGAAAGAGGCGCCGCGAGGCGCCTTTTTCTATTCGACCGTCACGCTCTTGGCGAGATTGCGCGGCTGGTCGACATCGGTGCCCTTGGCCACCGCCGTATAGTAGGCCAGCAGCTGCACCGCCACGGTGTACAGGATCGGTGCGATCACCGGATCGACCGTCGGCAACACCACCGTCGCCTCGGCCTGGCGCGAAAGCCGCCGGGCGCCCGCCTCGTCGGTCATCAGCACGAGCTTGCCGCCGCGCGCCTTCACCTGCTCGAAGTTCGAGGCGATCTTGTCGAAGATCGGATCGGTCGGCGCCACGACGACGACCGGCACCAACTCGTCGATCAGCGCGATCGGTCCGTGCTTCATCTCGCCGCCGGCATAGCCCTCGGCGTGGATGTAGGAGATCTCCTTGAGCTTCAGCGCGCCTTCGAGCGCGATGGGGAACGACGAGCCACGACCGATATAGAGCACGTCCCGCGCCTCGGCGAGGATCTCCTCGGAAATGCGGCGGTAGTCGTCTTCCTTGTTGAGTGCCTCGTTGAGATGGGCTGGCAGCTCGATCAGCGCATGCGCAATCCGCTCCTCGTCCGCGGCGGCCAATGTGCCGCGGGCGCGGCCGGCGGCAATCGCCGCCGTCAGCAGTACGAGGAGCTGGGTCGTGAAGGCCTTGGTCGAGGCGACGCCGATCTCGGGGCCCGCCAGGGTCGGCAGCACCAGATCCGATTCGCGCGCGATGGCGCTCTCCGGCACGTTGACCACCGACAGGATGGTCTGCTTCTGCGCCTTGGCGTAGCGCAGCGCCGCCAGCGTGTCGATCGTCTCGCCCGACTGGGAAATGGCGATGCACACCCCGCCTTCGGGCAGCGGCGGCTCGCGGTAGCGCAGCTCCGACGCCACCTCGACCTCGACCGGCAGGCGGGCCAGCTTCTCGAACCAGTATTTGGCGACCATGCCGGCGTAGCAGGCGGTGCCGCAGGCCGTGATGGTGAGACGCGTCACCCGGTTCCAGTCGAACGGCAGCGCCGGCAGGCTGACCTTGCGCGAGGCGGGATCGAGATAACTCTGCAGCGTGTCGCCGACAACAGCCGGCTGCTCGTAGATCTCCTTCACCATGAAGTGGCGATGATTGCCCTTGCCCATCATCGCGCCGGTGATGCCGCTCTTGCGGATCTCGCGCTTCACCTCGGTGCGGCCCTGATAGATCTTGGCTCCGGCGCTGTTCAGCACGACCCAATCGTCATCCTCGAGATAGCTCACGCGCTTGGTGAACGGCGCCAGCGCCAGCGCGTCGGTGCCGACATACATCTCGCCGTCGCCGTAGCCCACGGCGAGCGAGCTGCCGCGACGGGCGCCCATCAGGATGTCGTGCCGGCCGCTGAACATCGCCACCAGCGCGAAGGCGCCGCGCAGGCGTTCCATCGCCTTGCCCATCGCCTCCTCGGGCGACATCTGCCGCTCGAGGTACGATGTGAGAAGCTGTGCCACCACCTCGGTGTCGGTATCGCTGTCGAAGCTCTTTCCCTCCGCGACCAGCTCGTCCTTCAGCTCCTGGAAATTCTCGATGATGCCATTGTGCACGATCGCCACCCGATCGGTGGCGATTGGATGGGCGTTGCGTTCGCTGGGCTTGCCGTGCGTCGCCCACCGCGTGTGGCCGATGCCGATGGTGCCAGGCAGCGGCTCCGTGGCGAGCCGCGCCTCGAGGTTGACCAGCTTGCCTTCGGCGCGCCGGCGATCGATGTGCCCGTTCACCAGGGTGGCGACACCGGCCGAATCATAGCCGCGATATTCGAGCCGCTTCAGCGCGTCGAGCAGCAGGGGCGCGACCGGCGCTTTGCCGAGAATTCCGATGATGCCGCACATGGGAGGTCGTCCGTAGAGGGGGATGGGCTACTTCTTCTTTGCCCGCTTGGCGGCCGCCGCACGGGCCTTCAGTTTCGCACGAAGCGCCGCTGCCCGCCCCTTCTTTGTGACCTGACGGGCCCGGCCGAAGGCCACGGCCCCTGCCGGCACATCGTCTGTAATGACGCTGCCCGCCGGGACGTTCGACCCTTTGCCGACGCGGATTGGCGCCACGAGAGCGCTGTTGGAGCCGATGAAGGCGTCGGCGCCGACGATGGTCCGCCATTTGCCGTAACCATCGTAGTTCACGAAGATCGTGCCGGCGCCGATGTTGCTGGCCGCGCCGACCTCCGAATCGCCGAGATAGGCCAGGTGGTTGGCCTTGGCGCCGCGCCCCATCCTGGTCGCCTTGAGCTCGACGAAATTGCCGATATGGACGTCCTCGGCCACCTCCGACCCGGGTCGGATGCGGGCGAACGGCCCGATGATGCAGCCTTTGCCGATGCGCGCGCCTTCGATGTCGCAGAAGCCCTTGATCTCGACGTTCGAGGCCACCGTGACACCCGGGCCGAAGCGCACATTGGGGCCGATGGTGACGTCACTGCCGAGCTTCGTGTCGGCCGAGAGCCACACCGTATCGGGGTCGGTCATGGTGACTCCCGCCTCCATCGCCGCCGCGCGCAGCCGCCGCTGGATCTCCTTCTCGGCCACCGCAAGCTCGGCGCGCGAGTTGACGCCCTGGAACTCGGCCTCGTCGCCTTCGACGGCGATCGCCTTGTGACCCTTGGCGCGCGCGATCGCCACCGCATCGACGAGATAGTATTCGCGCTTGGCGTTGTCGTTGCCGATCGCGCCCACCAGCTCGCCGATCAGTGCGCCATGGAGGCACATCACGCCCGAATTGCAGTAGTCGATCTCGCGATCCGGCCCCACGGCATCGCGGCTCTCGACGATCTTCTCGAGCTCGCCATTGCGCACGATCAGTCGGCCGTACGGCGTGGGATCGCTCGCCTTGAAGCCCAGCACGCCCACCGCCGCGCCCTCGGTGCGACAACGATCGAGCAGATGCTGCAGGCTCGCGGCCGTGAGCAGCGGCGCGTCGGCATAGACCACGAGCACCGGCCCGCGATGGCCCTTGAGTGCGGCCAGCGCCGCCTTGGCGGCATGACCGGTGCCGAGCGCCTGGCGCTGGACCACGGTCGGATGGGGAGCGAAAACTGCTGCCACCTCGCGCGCCCCCGGAGCGACGACGCCCACGACCTTGGCGGGCTTCAGACGCGCCACGTTCTCCAGCACGTGGCGCACCATCGGCCGGCCGGCGAGCGGATGCAGAACCTTGGGAATTGCCGATTTCATGCGCGTGCCGGCCCCCGCAGCCAGCACCACCACGGCAATTGGCGACTTCATGCCGCTCCGATGCCATGAGGCTGGCAGTCCCGCAAGCCGGATATGCTAAGGAACGACCATGCACCCCAACGCCGACAACCCGATCGCCAGCCGCTTCGACACCGTCCTCTACGACCTCGACGGCACCCTGATCGAAAGTGCCAAGGACATGCAGGTCGCGGTGAGCCATGTGCTGGCCGATCACGGCCTGCCGCCGGCGACCGAGGAGGACATGCGCGCGTTCATGGGCCAGGGCAGCAAGGTCACAATGCAACGGGCCTTCGCCAAATACGGCAAGAACCTCGACGATACGGCGTTGAGCGCGGTAACGCGCGAGTTCGTGCGCTACTACGAAGCCGATCCGGTGAGCAATACCTTCGCTTTTCCCGGCGTGGTCGACGTCGTGGCGCACTTCGGCCGGCTCGGCCTCAAGCAGGGCGTGTGCACCAACAAGTTCGAGAAGCCCTCGCGCATGATCCTCGACCACCTGAAGCTGATGCCGCCGATCACCGACGTCGCCGGCGCCGACACCTTCGCGCCCGTGCGCAAGCCCGATCCCCGGCACATCCTGATGCTGCTCGAGCGCATGGGCAGCACGAAGGAACGCAGCGTCATGGTGGGCGATTCGATCCACGACGTGGAGGCCGCCCACGCCGCCGGCCTGCCGGCGGTGCTGGTGAGCTGGGGCTACACGGCGCGGCCGGCCAGCGAGCTCGGCGCGGAGGCCGTGATCGAGCGGTTCGACGCGTTGCCGAAGGCCCTCGAAGGGCTCGCCGCCAAAGGTTGACGGGCTCCGCCACAGGCCCTATACGCCCGCCTTCCGGGCGCGTAGCTCAGCGGGAGAGCACACCCTTCACACGGGTGGGGTCGTAGGTTCAATCCCTACCGCGCCCACCATTGCCCTTGCGCTTTACCTCATTCCGCCGCATCCCTTGGCGATCGAGCAGCGGGGGCGCGCGGCATGAAATACGAGATTTCCGGAACGGTCATGCAGACGGTGTCGATCGACCTGGCACCGGGCGAGATCGTGTACAGCCAGACCAACTGCATGTGCTGGATGAACGACGTCGTCGAGATGAACACGAATACCGGCGGCGGGCTGTTCGCCGGCCTGAAGCGCAGCCTGACCGGAGGCAGCCTGTTCATCACCGAATTCACCTCGCGCGGCAGCGGCCATGTCGCGTTTGCCCCGCGCTTTCCCGGCACGGTCAAGGCCGTCGCCCTCGCAGCCGGCCAGTCGCTGATCTGCCGCAAGGAAACTTTCCTCTGCGCCGAGAAGTCGGTGAGCCTGGAGCTGGCCTGGCAGAAGCGCCTGGGGGCGGGGTTCTTCGGCGGCGAGGGCTTCATCCTGCAGAAGGTGAGCGGCCCCGGCACGGTCTTCCTCGATCTCTCGGGCGAGGTCGTCGAGCGCGACCTCAAGGCCGGTGAAAAGTTTCTGGTCCATGCCGGCCATGTCGGCGTCATGGACCCCACCATCCAGTTCGACATCCAGATGGTACGCGGCTTCAGGAACGTGCTGTTCGGCGGCGAAGGCCTGTTCCTCGCGACGCTGGTCGGGCCCGGCCACGTCATGCTGCAGAGCATGCCGATCATGAATCTCGCCGAGGAGATCGGCCGCTACCTGCCGAACCGCGGCGATGGCGCGACAACCACGACCGGCACTATCGGCGGTGCGGTCGCGGCGACCGCGGTCGGCGGTATCCTGGGCAGCCTGCTCGGCGGCTCGAGCAACAGCAGCGACGACACCTGACGGTTATGAACGCGCCGTCGTCGCTTCGCCCGGGAGACCGGCTCCCCGACTTTGCCCTGCCCGGGCTCGACGGCAAGTACCGCAAGTTCATCTGGTCGTTCACCGGCGAGCCGGTGGCGCTGCTGGTCGTCGACGATCTGCGGACGCTCGAAGCCGAGCCCTACGCGGCCTTCCGCTCGGCCTGCGGTAAGGCCTCGGCAGTCCATGTCGTCGTCTGCGCGAACGCGCTTGCCGCCGCGGGTCCGGCGTGGAGCAAGCTCGGCATGGGCGACAACGGTCCGCTGCTGCTGTGCGACGGCGAGCGAAAGTTCGTGCCCGCCCTTCTGGCACAAGGCGGCGTCGGCCTCGGCCAGCCGATGGGGCTGCGCAGCCGTGTGATCGTGCTCGATCCCAACCAGCGGGTCGCCGGCACGTTCGACACGCGCCCGCTCGTTGCCACGGCCGAAGGCATCGCCGCCCTCGCCGACAGCGTGCGCAGCAACGGCGGCAGGGATCAGGTGATCGCGAGCGCCATGGCGCCGGTGCTGGTGTTGCCGCGCGTGTTCGAGCCGGAGTTCTGCGCCCAGGTCATCCGCCTGTGGGAAAAGGGCGACCGGCAGGATTCGGGCGTTTCGAGCCGCTACGGCAATGTCGGCGTTGCCGAGCTCAAGCGCACCGAAGACTACATGGTGAAGGAGCCGATGATGCAGAAGGCGATCTCAGATCGCCTCGCCTGGCGCATCGGGCCCGAGCTCGGCAAGGTCTTCGGCTTCGATCGCGAGTTCAGCTTCGACGCCCACGTCATCCTGTCCTACAGCGCCGAGCGTAATCACTTCTTCGGCGCGCATCGCGACAACGGTGCGCCGACCACCGCCGACCGCGCCTTCGCCGTGTCGCTCAATCTCAACGACGATTTCGAGGGCGGCGAGCTGATCTTCCCCGAGTATGCCGCCGTCAAGGTGAACCCGCCGCTCGGTGCCGCCGCGGTGTTCTCATGTTCGGTGTTGCACGAGGCGCTGCCGGTCCGCCGCGGCCGCCGCTTCGTGCTGACGACGTTCTTCCGGCAAAAGAAGTGACCTCTCCCGGCGGATTTCCTAATCCTTCTTGAGCGCCGAGTTGCGCGCGCGGTTGAGCTCGATCCGCGCCTGGTGCACGGCGGGATCGGCGACGTCGGCCCTCTCCGCTGCGTTGAGCTCGCTGTCGGCCGTCGCGAAATCGCCGCGTGCGATCGCTTCGCGCATTGCCGTCAGGTGCCTCGTCACGCGGTCGTCGTGATGCGTTTCCTTTATCTGCTGATGCTGCATCCTGGCGCGCAATTCGGCGATCTCAGGCGCATCCGGCTTCAGCTTCTCGACCTCGGCCAAGGCCTTTTCGGCGGCTGCGTTGTCGCCGTGGTCGACGGCGAGCTGGGCCCGCGCAAGCTGCAGCGCGAGCTGGCCTTGCGGGGTCTTCATGGCGGCAATGTCACGCCGCGCCTGCTGCACTTCCGGCTGATTCTTCACCACCTTGTCGGCCTGGTCGAGCGCCTTGTCGGCCTCGTCGAACTTGCCGTCGGCCGCGAGCTGGCGGGCCTGCGCCACGAGGGCGAGGATCTTATCGGCCTGCACGCCGGTCGGCGTCGTCTGCTCGTCCGCGGCCGGCGTGCTCTTGGTGCTGGCGGTCCTGGGTGTTGGCGCAGGGTGCTTGGCAGCGCCGAAATACTGGTATGCGGCGATCGCCAGCGCCACGACGACAATACCTGCGACTGCGTAGCGCACGGTCTGCTTGCGATCCATCACGCGGCCTCCGGGACTCTCGAGCAGCGGGGCAACGCCTGCGGCCTCATCGGGTTCCTCTGGCGGTCCTAGTCGGCCGCGGCGGGAATCCAGCTCTTGGCTTCGCCTGCATAGGTCGCACCGGGATTGCCGTGCACTGTCGTGCGCCACATCATGCGTTGCTCGCCCGGCTCGTACCACGTCGCCGCATGCACGAGACAGCGATTGTCCCAGATCAGCATGTCGCCCTGCGTCCATTCGTGGACGTAGACGAACCGCCGTTGCGTCATATGGCTCATCAGCAGGTCGACCAGCTTGGCGCCCTCGCCGTTCGGTCCGGGCTCCATGCCGACCAGCGGGCCCTCGAACCAGTCCATCTGCCCGCCTTCGCACAGATAGAGCGCCTTCTTGCCGGTCACCGGATGTTCGCGCACGACGGGCTGGCGCTGCGAGCGCTGGTGCGGGGCGAAGACGCGCGGCTTCTCGCCGGCGAGCGCCGCCTTGCGCGAGCGGCCGGTGCCGGGCTGCGCATGCAACCCTTCGAGATTGTCGACCTTGCGCTTGAGGTCGGGCGCCAGCGCCTCGTAGGCGAGGATGCCCGACGCGAACAATGTCTGGCCGCGGCCGCGCGCCACCGGGCTTGCGGCGTAGAAGAGCGAGATGTCGGGCGGCGGCCGGCGATAGCTCTGGTCGGTGTGCCAGCCGGTGCGATGCGGATACTGCACCGGCAGCTTGCCGTCGGCGGTGAGCGGCGGCTCGGGCCGCGGCGGCGGCAGGCGGTTCACCGGCGCGACGTTGGAGACCAGCATGATCTCCGGCACGGCCGAATGCACCGACGTGAGATCGGTCAGGGTGCGGCGATAATCCTCGACCTCCGGCCCGAAGGAGCGACTGAGCCGCACCAGCGCCGCCGGATCGTCGTTGATCTCGTGCAGGCCCTGCACCAGCAGCAGGCCGCCGGCGTCGGCCAGCGCGCCCGGCACGGTCTGCGGCTCGGCCGCCATCGCCGCCTCCAGCGAACGTGCGCCGTCGCCCGATTTGAGCCGAACAACCGCGCCGAACGATGCGTCCGGCAGCGGTCCTTTGATGTCGAACAGGCTCATGGACGTTGCCCTCCGGCATAGGGATCGTTGATGCCATCGAGCGGCCAGATCGGCCGTCGCAGCTTCTTGAAGTGACGGCGCGACAGGTCGGGCGAGCAGATGCCTCCGGAATCGACCACGATCACCTCGCGCGCGATCGGCCCGTAGGCGGCGCGGAAATGCTGCACGCTCTTCACCACCACGACGTCCTTGGTCGCGGGATCGATGCCTTGGCTCAGGAAGACCTGCAGGTCGATCGTCTGGATGCGATTGGAGATGGTGACGACGTCGATGCCCCCGTTGGCGCCGCCCAGGCGCAGCACTGCCGTCGGTCCCATCTGCGTCTCGACGCCGGCATTCATCGGCCCGTCGTTGCGGAAGACGCCGTCGGACAGCATCCGCACCACCGCCCGCGCCTTCACCGGCTTGCCCATCGATTCATCGGTATGGCCGCCCAGCTCGACGTCGATCTCGGCGCCGACGCCCGCCTTCATCGCCTGTTGCACGGTGCCGGGATCGCAGATCGTGCCGAAGGCGACGTTGCCGATCTTGGCGTCGAGCAGCGCCTGCAGGACCGGCGTGGTGTCGTTGTAGCCGCCGCCGCCCGGATTGTCGGTGCCGTCGGCGATCACCAGCGGGCCCTTCTTTTCCGCTCCCTGCCGCGCGGCGGCGATGCCGTCGGCGATCGGCCGGTAACCCGACTTCATCTCGTCCTTGCGCCGCCAGATGTCGTCCACCAGCTCGCGTGCGATCGCCTTGGCGCGCGCCTCGGCCGCCGGCTCGTAGCTCACCGCCACCGACGGGCCGGTGTAGGGGATGTCGGACCAGGTGAAGCCCGCCTGAATCGACACCACGTTGATGCCCGGCTCCTGCTCGAACTTGTCGGCCTTAGCCAGCATGTCGCGCATCTGGCCGGGCTGGGTCGTGCGGCCGTGATCGGCGCCCTCCAGCATGGCGGGCTGCACCAGCAGGCAGCGCGGCTTCTTCTTGCCCTCCATCGCCGCCTGCACCAGCGCCGCGGCCTGCACCGAGCGCTCGTAGCCGTCGATATGCGGATAGGTGCGATAGCTCACCAGCGCATTGGCGTGACGCGCCATCCTGAGCGTGGCGTTGGCGTGCAGGTCGAGCGTCGTGACGATCGGCACGTCGGGTCCGACGATGCCGCGCAGCGCTTCGAGCAGCGCCCCCTCGGCGTCGTCCTCGGTCTCGCTCACCATCGCGCCGTGCAGCGACAGGCAAACGCCGTCGAGTTTGCCGGCCTTCCTTGCCGTGTTGAGGATGATGTCGCGGATCGTCTCCCAGGTTTCCTTCGTCAGCGTGCCCGAGGGTGTGGCGTTGGCGGCGACCGCGAACACCGGCTGCCAGCCATATTTGGCGGCCGCGTCGATGTAGCCACCCATCTCGTTCTTCGTGCCTTTGAACTTGGGCACGATCGCCTCGCCTTCGACGAGGAAGCGCTTGCGATAGTCGTCGAGCGTGGTCTTGAGCTTCGAGAACGTGTTGGTCTCGTGCATGAACTGGGCCAGCAGAACGCGGTACGCCATCTGTCGTCACTCCACCCTAGAGCTTGGCTGTCCTCAGCCATTCCGCCTGCCCCTCCTCGCCCTCGACGCCGGTCGTCTCGAGGAAGCGGCAGACCATCATGTAATAGCCTATCGTGAGCGTGAGCTCGACCACCGCGCCCGGCGAGAGGAATGCCTGCACCGCCTTCAGCGTCTTGTCCGACGCCCGGACGCTGCGCACGACATCGTCGGTGAAGCGCAGCACGGCCTTTTCATTGTCGGCGAAGGCCGCCGCCTCGATGGTCGCATCGCGCAGCGCCGCGATCTTCTCCTCGGCGACGCCCGCTTCGCGGGCGATGCGCTCGTGCTGGAAGACTTCGTAGGCGGCGCGGCTCAGCCGGCCGACGCGCAGGATCGCGAGCTCGCGTAACGCCGGATCGAGCTCGCAGCGATGGAGCAGCGCGTTGCCCATGCGAACGAAGCCCTTCAGGCCCGCCTCGGAGTTGGCGAGCATGCGCATGATGTTGAGGTGAGGCTTGAGCTTGCCCAGGAACTCGGCGTGCTTGCCGGTGGCGTTCTCGACGTCGTAGTAAGGAATGCGCGGCATGGCTCCCTCCGAGGGAAGCCTACCAGCCGGTTACAGCCAGCCCCAGCGCAATAACGGATTGAGGAAAAGCCCCGCGGCGCCGGTCAGCACGATCGGCTTCTCGAGGACGATCAAGGCGATGCAGGGATCGCCCGGATCGGCGATCGGCTGGTGCGCGTGCGGGCCGGGCCCGATCGCGAAATCACCGGCGACGTAGTTCCCGGTGTTGTCGGTGTAACCGCCCTGCAGGACGACCGTGTACTCGTTGGCGACATGCCGATGCACCGGCAGGCCCTGACCGGGCGCCAGCCGCAGCAGCGCCGCGCGGTGCGTGTCGGCACGCAGGGGCACGTCGATCTGTTCGAAGCCGCCGAACACCCGCTTCCAGCGCGCGCCGGCAGGCAGGTAGTGCGCCAGCGCGACCGGCGCCCAGTCGAAGCCGGGTTGACGCGCCGGCGGAGCCGGTCCCTCGACCGGCGCGGCATCGAGCCTGGACAGCGTGCGCTCGAGCGCCCCCTCATCGAGTGCGGCCGCCGCGCTCTGGTCCAGCAGCGCGCCGCCCACATCGCGCAGCCGCTCGACGGTGCGGCGCACGCCCGGATCGAGCGCGACCTGCAGCGCGACCGCGAGCGCCGGCCCTTCCGGCAGATTGCCGGCCGCGTAGTCGAGCAGCAGTTCTTCAGGCGCCGGATGGCGGCTCATGTTCTTCATCTTTCTCCAGCGCCTCCCGCAGCCGCCCCAGTGCAAGGCGAATGCGGGATTTCACAGTGCCGAGCGGAAGTTGGAGCTCCTCGGCGATCGCGGTATGGGTCTTGTCCTCGAAAAACGCCTTCTCGATCACGATGAGCTGGTCCGCCGACAATCCGCCCAGCAGTTCCTTGACCCTCGTATACGTCTGGCCGGCGAGGATGGATTTCTCCGGCCGCTCGTCTTCCGGGGCAAAGACGGCGAGCCAGTCCTCGGTCTCGAGAGCCGGTTTGCCGGCCCGGCGCAGCAGGTCGATCCGCTTGTTGCGGGCGATCGTGTAGATCCAGGTCGCGGCCGAGGCGCGCGTGCGATCGAACGTCGCCGCCCGGCGCCACACCATGATCATCGCCTCCTGGGCGACTTCCTGTGCCGAGTCGGCGTCGGCGCCGCCCTTCATGATGAACGCCTTGACCCTGGGCGCGTAGTACCGGAAAAGCTCGGCGAAGGCGGTGCGGTCCTGGCGGGCGGCGATCGCCTCGATCAGTGCGGCAGCTTCGTCGGCAGTCAGGCCGGCCGTCCCTTGGCGCCGAGATCCCAGAACAGCCCGGTCATCATGCGCAGGCCCTCGCGCGCCAGCGGCGCCAGCAGATGCTCGTTGGGGGCGTGCTGACTGCAGGCGGCGTAGGAGTGCGGCACCCACACGGTCGGCATGCCGAGGATGTCGGTGAACACCTCGTTGGGCAGCGAGCCGCCGAGATTGGGCAGCATGTTGGGCTTCTGGCCCATCGTCTGCTCGATCGAGGCGGCGGCGAACCTGGCCCACGGATTCTCGGGATCAAGGCGTGTTGCGTGCATGATCACGTCGCGCGCCGGCGTGACCTCGATCATGCCGAAGCCGTGCTTCTCCAGGTGCCGGCGCAGCGCCGGCAGGATCTCGCTGGGGTCGGTGCCGACCACGAAACGCAGCTGGCAGTAGGCGACGGCGCCGGGCGGGATCGCGTTGACCGGGCGGTCGGGATTGCCCGTCTTGAAGGCCAGCACTTCGAAGCTGTTCCAGCCGAACACGCGCTCGACCGGCGTCAGCGACTTCTCGCCCCAATCCTCGTTGATGGTCGGCGCGTTCTCGCCGGCATCGATATGGGCGTCGGCGAGCGCGGCGCGCACCGAGTTGGTGAGCGTCTCGGGCCGCCATTCCGGCACCTTGATCTGGCCGCGCTCGTCGGTGATGCAGGCGAGCGCGTGCGCCATGATGATTCCCGGGTTGGCGAGCAGGCCGCCCCAGTTGCCCGAATGGTGCCCGCCCTCGCGCATGGTGAGCGAGAGGTTGAAGTTCATGGTGCCGCGTGTGCCGCCGAAGATGCACGGCCGGTGGTGGTCGAGCCGCGGGCCGTCCGAGCCGATCAGCGCGTCGGCCTTGAGCGCCGCCTTGTTGGCCTTGCAGAAATCGGCCAGGCCCGGCGAGCCGGTTTCCTCGCCGGTCTCGATCAGGATGGTCGAATTGAAGCCGAGCGAGCCGCGCTCCTTCAGCACGCACTCCAGCGCCGCGATGTTGATGGTGTGCTGGCCCTTGTTGTCGGCCGTGCCGCGGCCATACATCCGATCGCCCTCGATCACGATCTTCCACGGCGACAGGCCCTGCCGCCATTGATCCTCCTGGCCGCGGATCACGTCGCCATGCCCGTAGGTCAGCACTGTGGGCTTATTGGGATCTTCGACCCGGCGCGCGATCAGGAAGGGACCGTATTCCGCGCGCGGGTTGGGCAGGACGGTGCACTCGTAGCCCAGCTTCTTGAGCGAGTCCGACATCTCGCCCGACACGTACTGCTGGAGCGCGGGCATCGAGCCCTCCTCCTGGCTGGTCGTCGGGATCGCCACCCGCCGCTGCAGATCGGCCAGGAAGCCGCCGTCGTCGAAATACTTTTCCGCGCGTTCGATCGCGCCATCGCGTGTACCGGTCATGACCGCTAAGCTAGAGCGGAATGGGATGAGATGGAACCGGATACGGTTCCATCTCATCCCATTCGCGCGCACTAGTGATCGCGGTTCCACAGGGCATGATGGGTTCGGCTGTTTCCTTCCAGCCGATTCCAGTCGAACCCATCATGCTTTAGCAAGAGGCAGAGGAGGAAACCATGCTGCAGTCAGGGCGCATCGTGTTCTCGCAGATGGACGAGGTGCAGTACGGCAAGCCTGCCGCCCAGGCGGCCTCCGAGCTGGCGCAGCGTTACGGCGCCAACCGAGTGTTCCTGATGGTGAGCGGCACGCTCAACCGCGAGACCGACGAGGTCGAGAAGCTGCGGCGCGCGCTCGGCAACAAATGCGTCGGCACGTTCGACCGGATGCCGGCGCATTCGCCGCGCTCGGCGGTGATCGCCGCCGCCCGGCAGGCGCGCGACAGCAAGGCCGACCTGATCGTCACCCTGGGCGGCGGCTCGATCACCGACGGCGCCAAGGCGGTCCAGCTCTGCCTCGCAAACGACATATCTACGGTCGAGGACATGGACCGGATCAGGGGCGCGGCGGAGATCAAGCCGCCGGTGGTGCGGCAGGTCTCGATCCCGACCACGCTGTCGGCCGGCGAATTCTCCGGCATCGCCGGCGTCACCAACGAGGCGACCAAGGTGAAGGAGATGTTCCGCCATCCGGCCTGCATCCCGCAGGCGGTGATCCTCGATCCGGAGGTGACGCGGCACACGCCCATGTGGTTATGGCTGTCGACCGGCATCCGCGCCGTCGACCACTGCGTGGAGGGCGTGTGCTCAAACGAATCGACGGAATACAGCAACGCCTCCTCGTTGCACGGGCTCGGCCTGCTGACGCGCGGTCTTGTGGCGGTCAAGGCCAACCCCAACGACATGAAAGCGCGGCTCGACTGCCAGCAGGGTTCCTGGCTGTCGATGACCGGGCTTGCCGCGGGCGTGCCGATGGGCGCCTCGCACGGCATCGGCTATGTGCTGGGCGCGGTGTTCGACGTGCCGCACGGCCATACGAGCTGCATCATGCTGCCGTCGGTGATGCGCTGGAACAAGCCGGCCAATGCCGACCGCCAGGCGCTGATCGCCAAAGCCATGGGCCACGAGGGCGAGGATGCCGGCGACGTGCTCGACAGCTTCATCCGCAGGCTTGGCATGCCGCGCAGCCTCAGCGAGGTGAAGGTCGGCCGCGAGCACTTCCCGCGTATCGCCCAGCAGGCCATGGGCACGCCCTGGGTGCCGCGCAACCCGCGGCCCATCCCGGGCCCGGCCCAGGTGACCGAGATACTCGAGCTGGCGCTCTAGAGTCTCACCGGCCTGAGACAGCTCGGATGCAGGCGGCATAAGGGCTTTTGCCCCGAGTCTCACGAATCACCCCCACCCCCCATGTGAGACACCCTGAGATGCCTGAGACACGTGAGACGCCTGAGACGCCCTAACTGCAAATTGTTGGGCTAAAGCATGATGGGTTCGGATCAGCCGAACCCATCATGCCCTGTGGAACCGCAATCATCCCATTCCGCTCTAATCCTTAAAATCCCCGGCTTTGTCGCCCAGCAGGAAGCGCGGCCCCGCCCCGGCCCGGCCAGCGCGGTCGCCGGGATTGTAGAGCGCGCATTTCCGGAGCGAGAGGCAGCCGCAGCCGATACAGCCGTCGAGCAGCTCGCGCGTGCGCTCGAGCATGGCGATCCGTTGATCGAGCGCGCCGCGGATACGCCGGCTGATGCCCTGCCAGTCGGCGCGCGTGGGCGCCCGCTCCTGCGGCAGGGCGCCCAGCTCGCGGCCGATCTCGGCCAGTGACAGGCCGAGCTGCTGGGCGATCTGGGCGAACGACAGCCGCCTGATGTCGGCGCGGGCAAAGCGGCGCTGGTTGCCGGGGCTGCGCACCGCCCGCACCAGTCCGCGCGCCTCGTAGAAGCGGATGGCCGAGACCGAGAGGCCAGTGCGGCGGCTGAGCTCGCCGATCGTGACCAGGGACGAAATCATCTTGACCTCAAGTTAGGTCGAGGTTCGAGGATCTGTCTACATTGCCTCCGGAGGAACCATGCCGTCCATCCCCCGCATCGAGCACGTCAACGTCAATGTCAGCGATCCCGAGCGCGCTTCCCGCCTCATGCACGATCTCTTCGGCTGGCGCGTGCGCTGGCAAGGCAAGGCGCGCGACGGCGGCCTCACCATCCACGTCGGCTCCGACCATCATTACATCGCGCTGCACAGCAGCCATGGCGCGAGCGATTTCAGCAAGGGCCTGCCGCTCAATCACATCGGCGTGGAAGTCGACGATCTCGACGCCGTCGAGGCCAAGGTCGCGCAGGCGGGCCTCAAGCCCTTCGGCCACGACGACTACGATCCCGGCCGACGCTTCTATTTTCTCGATCCCGACGGAATCGAATACGAGATCGTAAGCTATCGCTGAGGCGACGCCCCGTTTGCGACGCTCGTCTTGCAAGGTCTCGCCATACTGCGACCGATTTGACGGCACGTTTGTGACGAACGTGTGGTACACTGCGCCCGGGGAGCTAATCGGGTGTCAGTACGATGATTCCTCGCCGTGGGATTTCTCGCCGTGGTCTCTTAGGTAGCTTTGCCGCACTGACGGCACCAAGCCTCGCTGCCTGCGGCAGCCGGCAACCCTCCACCGCTCGCGCTCCGGCCGCCTATCCTCCTCCGCCACCGCCGCCGGCCGGTACAAGCTGGCGGCCCGAGGTGGCCGGCCTCGATGCCGTGATCGACATCAGCCACAACGTGCAGGTCAGCGACTTCCGCGCCATCCGCCGAGCCAACATCCTGGCCGTGATCCACAAGACGACCGAAGGCGGCGACTGGTTCGATCCCGACTACGCGCCGCGCCGGGCCGAGGCCGAGGCCGCAGGCCTGATGTGGGGCGCCTATCACTACGGCACGCGGCAATATTCCGGCGTCAAGCAGGCCTCGACCTTCCTCAAGGCCGCGCAGCCGGGCCCCAACACCCTGCTGGCGCTCGATTTCGAGCCCAACGACTACAATCCCAACAACACGATGAACCTGCGCCAGGCTGAGGAGTTCGTGCACACGATCTACCAGGCGACCGGCCGCTATCCCGTGGTCTACACGCACGCCGCCTGGGCCAACGGCGAGCGCGCCGGCCGGCGCGGCATCCGCCTGCAGGAGCCGGTCAACCCGCACTCGATCCTGGCGCGCTGCGATCTCTGGCTCGCCGACCCGCGCGACCAGCCGGAAGTGCCCTATGCCTGGGCCGACAAGGGCTGGCGGCTCTGGCAGTACGTCGCCAACGAAAGCGCCGCCGATACGGCTTACGGCGGCGTGTCGCGCGCCGTGCCCGGCGTCACCCACTGCGACCGCAACCTGTTCGCCGGCAATCTGGCGGAGATGCAGGCCTTCTGGCGCAGCGGCGCCCCGGTCAGGAACGGCCGGACGGGAGTCTGAACTTTCTTCCCCTTGGCGGGCACCTCCCCGAGACGGGGAGGATGATGACTAGATCCGCCCCTTGCGCTTGGCCACCGCTTCGGCGAGCAGGCAGAGGATCTCCCACATCATGGTGACGCCCACGAGCGCGGTGTTGCCGCTCATGTCGAAGGGCGGCGAGACCTCGACGACGTCGCCGCCGACCAGATTGAGGCCGCGCAGCCCACGCAGCATGCGCTGCGCCTCGTGCGGGGTGTAGCCGCCGATCTCCGGCGTGCCGGTGCCGGGCGCATAGGCCGGATCGAGACCATCGACGTCGAAACTGACATAGGTCGGGCTAGAGCCGACGACGCGGCGCGCCTCCGCGATCACCTTCTCGACGCCCAGGTCGAAATATTCCTCGATGGTGATGACCCGCATGCCCTGCTCGACCGCCCAGGCATTGTCGTCGCGCTTGTAGAGCGAGCCGCGGATGCCGATCTGCACCACGCGCCTGGGATCGAGCAGGCCTTCCTCGACGGCGCGGCGGAATGGCGTGCCGTGCGTGTATTTGTAGCCGCCGAAATAGGTGTCCCAGGTATCGCTGTGGGCGTCGAAATGCACCATGCCCATCGGCGCGTTGCCTTTGGCGATGCCGCGCATGATCGGCAAGGTGATCAGATGGTCGCCGCCGGCCGACAAGGGCACCGCGCCCGCCTCGTGAAGCTTCGTATAGAAGCGCGTGATGCGCTCCAGCGAATCGTCAAGGCTCGCCGGATTGACCGGCGCATCGCCGAGATCGCCGCATTTGGCCAATTCATAGGGCGCCACGCCGGTCACATGGTGGATGCGCCGCATCATGGTCGAGAGATCGCGCATCTGGCGCGGGCCGTGGCGCGCGCCCGGCCGGTTGGTGGTGCCGCCGTCCCACGGCACGCCGACCATGCCGATATCGACTTCGGCAGGATTGCGGAAGAGCGGCAGGCGCATGAAGGTCGCGACGTCGCCGAAGCGCGGCGTCACGGTGCCGGAAACGGGCTGAGGGAAGGCGGGCTGCGAAGCGTCGTTCATGCTTCCCTATCTAGTGCATTATTGCGGCTTCAACAGGGCCTTCCGGGCTGCGACGAATTCTTCCACGGCCGAGACGAAGCGATCGGCTTCCTGATCGCCGATCATGACGTTCAGCGCGACGAAGCCGCGGCGCGCGATCCAGATGCCGGCCGCGGACATGTCGAAGAAGAACAGCTCCTTGGCGTCCTGGCTGCCGGCGGCAATGTCCGCCGCCGTACGGATCGGCCGTGTCGTGGCATGCGCCGTCATCATCGAGCCGATGCCGGAGAACTGGAAGGCCACGCCCGCCTTTTGGCAGATCGTATTCAGACGCTCGCGGATCTTCTCGCCGCGCGCATTCAGTTCATTCGCCGCCTCAGGCGTATAGACCTCGCCATAGCCCGCCACGCCCGCCGCCATGGTGAGCACGTTGTTGTTGAAGGTGCCGGCGTGCGGCAGCGAATCGGGCCTGGTCGGGTCGAACAGCTCCATGATGTCGCGCCGTCCGCCGAAGGCGCCGAACGACATGCCGCCGCCGATATATTTCCCGAGCGTCGTCATGTCGGGAATGACGCCCAGCTTCTGCTGCAGGCCGCCGGGCGACAGCCGCGAGGTCATGACCTCGTCGAAGATCATGGTGATGCCGCGCGCCCTGGTTTCCTCGCGAACCATCTTCAGGAAAGCCGGGTCGCCCGGCAGGCAGCCGTGCGATCCCTGCATCGGCTCGAGCAGGACGGCGAACAGCTCCTCGCCATGCTTGGCGAGCAGCGCGCGCGTGCCTTCGACGTCGTTGTACGGCGCGACGACGAACTCGTAGGGCATGTTCACCGGCGAGCCACCGGAGACGAAATAGAGCACGCCGCCGTGATAGCCGCCGTGGAACACCATGACCTTGGTCGCCTTGGCGCGGCCCTTGCGCTGGGCGAAGACGCGCGCGCCCGCCAGCGCCATGACGTTGCCCTCGGTGCCGGAGTTGGTGAAGCGCACCAGCTCGATCGACGGCATGCGGTCGGCGATCAGCTTGGCGAGCCTGGCCTCGTTCTCGTTGCGGCCGGCGAAGTTCCAGCCAGAATCGAGCGCCTTGTCGATCGCCTTGCGGATCACCGGATGGGAGTGGCCGTAGATGCCGGCGGTGTATTCGCCCAGCACGTCGATGTATTCGTGGCCGTCGATGTCCCACAGCCGGCAGCCCTCGCCCTTCACCACCGTGAGCGGGAACGGATTGTTGTGCAGGGTGGTGCGCGTGTTGCCGCCCGGCATCGCCTCGCACGCCTCCTTGTGCCGCCCCAGGCTCCTGGGATTGCGGTCGATGTAGGCCTGCCGCGCTTCAGCGAGCGCCGATTGCATGTCTGAATTGACCAGCGGTGAATCGGGCACGGGCGGTACTCCTTGGGCTTACACCCGAGCGTATCACACCACGTTCAGCTCCCGTATCGGCCGGCCGGTTGATATCCGCTCATAGCCGAATGGCAAAAGATCTAGGGTGCGATAGCTGCCGTGCACGATCAGCTCGGCGACCGCGCGGCCGACGGCCGGCGATTGCTGGATGCCATGGCCGGAGAAGCCGGTTGCGAATATCAGGCTCTCGATCTCGGAATGGCGGCCGACAATGCCGTTCTGGTCGAAGGTGTTGTACTCGTACCAGCCGGCCCAGGAATTCACGACCTTGGCCGCCTCGAAGGCGGGCACGCGCTCGGCCAGCACCGGCCATACCATTTCATCCCATTCCTCGTGCTGGACCTCGAGCGGCGCGCCGGGCGGATCGTTGCCTTCGGACGGCGTCGTGCCGGCGAGGTAAAAGCGGCCTTCCGGCCGGAACCACACGCCGGAAGGATCGATGGTGAGCGGCAGCAGCGGCAGCTTTTCGCGGCAGTCGAAGACGAAGACCGAGCGGCGCCGCGGCTCGACCGGCAAAGCAATGCCCGCCCGCGCCGCGACCTCGCCCGACTGCGGTCCGGCGGCGAGCACGATCGTATCAGCCTCGATCGTACCGCCGGATTTCACAGCGACGCTGTTCGCCGTGAAGCCCACGACCTCGTCGGCGACGTATTCGGCGCCCAATTCGCGCGCCTTGCGGCGGAAGCCCTGCATCAGCGCCGGCCCATCGAACCAGCCTTCGTTGGCGGTGCCATGGCTTGCCAGGGCCACGCCGCTCGTCGACATCGATGGGAAGCGCTTCGCGAGCGCCGCCGGATCGAGCAGCTCGACCGCGCAGCCCTCGCCCTTCTGGATCGCATGGTTGGCGCGCAGCACCGCCTCGCCCGCCGGGGACGCCAGGAACAGGTAGCCCGGCTCCCTGAGGCCGAGATCGACACCCAGCAGCTCCCTGGCGCGGCGCAGGAACCCGATGCCGTGGCGCGACAGATGGATGTTGAGCGGCGTCGAGAATTGCTGGCGGATCGAACTGGCCGACAAGGCCGACGAGGCGTGGGCATAGGTCGGGTCGCGCTCGATCACGATCACCTTGCCGGTGAAATTCGGATCGGACTTGAGGTGATACGCGATGGACGAGCCCATCACGCCGCCGCCGATGATGACAATGCGATTGGACACTAGCGAATGCAGAGCTGAAGAACGATCACCACGATCCAGCACGCCGCAGCCACTGCGTGCAACTTGAAGACGGTGCGCGCCAGACCAGACAGGACTTCCGGCGGTTCCCCGGCGCGGCCGATCCGTTGGGCGCGCGGCACGGCGATAAAGGCGACATCGATGACGGCCACGACCGCGAGCGCAAGCGAGGCCCAGCCGACCCACGGCGCGATCGCTGCCGTCCGCAGTTCCCAGACGATCGCAGCCAGCACCAGCACCATGACGACCAGCGGCAGGTACATCGTCGGCGCGCCGTCGATCGTGCAGCGGCGGTAGTAGCTCGAGATCGTGGCGAGCGCTTCGGGCGGCAGCTTGCCAGCCGGATGTTTGAGGACCTGGCTGTCGAACACCATGTCCCACCACACGACCGCGAACAGAAAGGCGGCCCCTGCCGCGACCCAGCTATGCATCAGCATGGCGCGACGATAGCATCAGTCGGCGGCGCCTGCTCCGAGCGCCTCGAGGCCCTTGCGATTGGTCTCGATGCCCCATGCCGCCACGACGACGATCTGCACGATCAGCAGTCCGATCATCAGGCCGAGCACGCCCTGCACGCCGTAGCTCCTGAACAGCGACAGTACGATGAAGGGCGAGACCACGGTGGCGCCGCGGCCCAGCATGTTGCACAGGCCGTTGGCGCGCAACCGTACCTCGGTCGGGAACAGTTCGGTCGTGTAGACGCCATAGAGCAGAGCCGTCAGCACGTAGATGCCGACGATCAGCACGAAGCCGACGCTGAGCAGCGCCGCCGGTTCCTTCATGTAGGGATAGACGGCGCCCGCCACGATGATCAACAGCGAGGAGGCGATGATGGTCGGCCTGCGGCCGAACGCATCGGCCGACCAGGCGCCGAGGGCGCAGCCGATCAGCGAGCCGCTCGCCAGGACCATGGTGTAGGTCAGCGATTTGGTGATGCCGATGCCCTGCTGGCCGAAGAAGGTCGGCAGCCAATTGACGAAGCCGAAGATCAAGGTGTTGATCGTGATCAGCACGACGCATCCCACGACCATGCGCGGCAGCAGGCTGGCGCCGAAGAGCGTGGCGAAGCTCACGGCCGGCGTCGCGACCGCCGGGCCCGGCGCCGGCAGCGGCTTGCCGCCGGAAGCGTCCGCTTCGATCGCCTGCATCAGTTTCTCGGCCTCTTCGGTGCGGCCGTTGGTCTCCAGCCAGCGCGGGCTCTCGGGCAGGTTCTTGCGCAGATACCAGACGATCAGCGCGCCGACGCCCGCGATGGCAAACATCGGCCGCCAGCCGAAGCTCGGAATGATCAGCGTGCTGATGATCGAGGTCGCCGGGAAGCCCGCGACGACGATGAACGACATGAACGCCATCCAGCGGCCGCGCGAAGCGGGCGGCACGAATTCGGTCATGGTCGAATAGCCGACGACGATCTCCGCACCGAGACCCAGGCCCATGACGAAGCGGGCGGCGATCAGCCAATCCATGCTTGGTGCGGCCGCGGCGGCGAAGGAAGCGAGGCCGAACACCATCAGGTTGAACTGATAGGTGAAGCGCCGGCCGAACCGGTCGCCCAGGAAGCCGGCGACGACGGAGCCGATGGTCATGCCGACGAACGTCCACGAGATGAATTCCGGCACCTGCTTCAGCACCGCGAACTTGCTCTGCAGGACGGCGCCCATCACCGAGGCGCCGACGTAAAGGTCGTAGCCGTCGAAGAACATCCCGGCGCCGATCAGCCAGAAGATGCGGTAGTGGAAGGACGAAATCGGCAGGCGGTCGAGCCGCGGACCGGTGTTCACCGTGGACGCCATCGACGAATCTCCCCCTGAAGCCATTTGCGCGCGGTCTCCGCCGCCTCTCGTGATAGTGTCACGCCGCCATGCCGACGGACAACGCCACCCTCGACATTGTGAAGACTGGTGAGGGCCGCGACCTCGTGCTGCTGCACTCGCTGCTGTCCGACCGCACGGCCTTCGATCGCATCGTGCCGAGCCTCGCCAGGCAGCGCCGCGTCTGGCTGGTCAACCTGCCGGGCTTCGGCGCCTCGGCGCCGGCCGGGCCGGGCCTGGAGGACTTCGCCGATCGCATTGCCGCTGAACTGCCCAAAGCCGGCCTGTCGCGCGAGGCGGATCTGCTGGGCAACGGCTTTGGCGGCTTCGTATCGGTGGCGCTGGCGGTGCGTCACGGCCGGTTGTTCGATCGTCTGGTGCTGGTCGACACCGGAGCGGCGATCCCGCCGGCAGGCAAGGCCGCTTTCGCCACCATGGCCGAACGGGTCGAGAGCGGCGGCATGGAAGCCGTGCTGGAGATCGCACTCCAACGCATGTTCCCCGACGATTTCCTGGCGGCCAATCCGAACATCGGCGAAGAGCGCCGGGCCACCTTGCGCGCCGCCAACCCGGCTCATTTTGCCGCCGCCTGCCGCGCGCTCGCCCGCTTCGACATGCGCGACCGGCTCGCCGGCATCCGGCACCCCACGCTGGTGGTGGTCGGCCTGCTCGACACGGCGACGCCGCCCGCTCTGTCCTACGAACTGGCCACGGGCATCAAGGGCGCTGGGCTGATCGAACTCCCGCATTGCGGGCACTCGCCGCACATCCAGGATCCCGACGGCTTCCTCGAAGCGATCGGGCCATTCCTCGGACTCTAGAACGATCGCCCATTGGGCTCTAGCGAGTCGGCGTCTCCTGCAGCAGTTCGCCGAGCTGCCTGGCATAGAATTTGGCGTTGCCGGTCGTGAGATGCCCGCGCGTCTCCTCGCTCGCCGGAATCAGGTAGAGCTTGCCGTTCTTGACTTGCTTCAGCGCGTTCTCCATCAGTCCCGTCTCCGGCGGATTGCGCTCGTCGTCGGCCGAATCGATGGCCAGCACCCTGGCGGTGATGCGGCCGAGCCCCGGCGCCGCGTCATAGTCACCCGACGACTCCCAGGCATAGAGATAGTCGTTGGCGTCGGCCGGTGTCGGATGGGCCAGCCGCTCGTCGAGCAGCTTGTCGGCCGCCTCGCGCGTCGGCGCCTGCTTGGCATAGGCAAGTGTGCCGCCGGCGCTGGCGATACCGTAGAACACCGCCGCCGAACGGAAGGCCTTTGGCTGCTCCGTGTAGTTGCCGCCCTTCCAGTCGGGATCGTTCCTGATCGAATCGATGATCAGCCGCCGCATCATCCAGTTACGGCTCGACATCGCCGTCGGCTGCGCGGCCATCGGCGCCAGGGCATCGACGAAGTCGGGGTATTTCTCGCCCCACAGCCAGGTGTGCATGCCGCCCATCGAGTTGCCCATCACCAGCCGCAGGTGCTTGATGCCCAGGCCCTCGGTGACGAGGCGATACTGCGCGTCGACCATGTCGGCGTAATCGTACCGGGGGAACTTCGTGCGCAGCCCGTCGGACGGCTTGGACGATCTGCCGTGACCGATGCCGTCCGGCATGATGATGAAGTACTTGGTGGCGTCGAGCGGCTGGCCCGGCCCGAACAGCTCGCCGGCGAAATTGGCGCTGACCATGCTGCTCGAGGAACCGGCCGTGCCATGCAGGATCAGCACGGGCTGGCCGGTCGGCTCGCCCACCGTCACATAGTGGACCTTGAGTTCCGGCATCGTCTCGCCCGTGTGGAACCTGAAATTCTTGACGACGAAGTCCGCCGGCTTGGGCGCCGGGTAATCAGCCGCGTAAGCGCTGGTTGCGGCGAAGGCGAGCGCCACGGTCGCCACACTCAATCTGATCATCATTTCCTCCCCAATTCGCTAGACCTCGGGCACCCTGACCCAGCCTTCCATCAGCCGGCGCGCCGAGCGGCTCATCATCACTTTCTTGACGGCCCACTGGCCGTTCTCCTGGCGCGCCTCGGCGCCGACACTGAGGGTGCCCGAGGGATGGCCGAAACGGACGCGGCCGTCGGCGCCGACCGGCGCGAGCCGGCTGACCAGCGTGCCGGGGATCGCTGCCGCCGCGGCGACGGCCACGGCGCCCGTGCCGGTCATGGCGTGGTGCAGCACGCCCATCGAGAAGATGCGCGCCAGCATGTCGATCGAGGAAGCCTCGACCATCCTGCCGTCGGATGCGGTGTAGCTTGCCGGCTTGGCGATGAAGGCAAGCTTCGGCGTGTGCCGGCGCTTCTCCGTCGCCTCCTGCGGCGTCTTGACGAGGCCCATGGCGACGGCGCCGTGCGCCCGCACCGTCTCAGCGCGCTTCAAGAGCTCCTTGTTGCCGTTGATGTCGCCCTGCAGCTCGGTGCCCTTGAGACCGAGGCTCCCGGCATCGATGAAGATCGTCGGATTGCCGGCGTTGATCAGCGTGGCCTCCATCTCGCCGACGCCCGGCACGTTGAGCTTCTGCAGGCGCTGACCTGAAGGGAACATGGCGCCACCTTCGCCGTCGCCTTCATCGTCGGCCGGATCGAGGAACTCGAGCTTCACCTCGGCCGCGGGGAACGTCACGCCGTCGAGCTCGAAGCCGCCCAGCTCCTGCACCTCGCCGCCCTGCATGGCGACGTGGTTGATGATCTTCTTGTGGATGTTGGCCTGCCAGATGCGCACCGTGGCTGTGCCGTCGGGCGGCGCCTCGACCAGGCCCGAGCTGATGGCGAACGGCCCGACCGCCGAGGAGAGATTGCCGCAATTGCCCGACCAGTCGATCATCGGCGCATCGATCGCCACCTGGCCGAAGCGGTAGTCGACGTCGCAATCGGGCCGGCTCGACTTCGACAGGATCACGACCTTGCTGGTGCTCGAGGTGGCGCCGCCCATGCCGTCGGTATGCTTGCCGTAACGGTCGGGACTGCCGATCACCCGCAGCAGGATCTGGTCGCGCTTCTTCGGATCGCTCGGCAGGTCATCGGCGAGGAAGAACACGCCCTTGCTTGTGCCGCCGCGCATGTACACGGCCGGAATGCGGAGCTGCTTCATGCCACGATATTCGCAGCCTCACCCGCCTTTCGCCAGCCTGCCTTCCGCCGGCGCCGGCCTATCGCGCGAACGTCATCGCCCGGTCGCGCAGCCTTCCGTAGCGCAGGGTCAACAGGTCGAGCGCGTAGTTCTGGTAGAGTTTCCATGGCCGCTTCGAGCCCTGCTTGGGCTGATGCGGCAGGGCGCGCTGGATATAGCCCGAGGAGAAGTTGACCCACGGCTCTTCGCGGAGCGTCGGATCGGCATTGTGCGGCATGCACTGCCGATAGCCCCTGCGCTCCATCAGGTTCAAGAGCCGGCAGACATATTCGCAGACGAGATCGGCCTTCAGCGTCCACGAGGCGTTGGTGTAGCCGAACACCGAGGCAAGGTTGGGCACGCCGGAATACATCATGCCCTTGTAGATGAAGGTCTGGTTGGGCTGGACGGCGCGGCCGTCGACGGCGAGCTGCACGCCGCCCAGCGGCACCAGCACCAGCCCGGTCGCCGTCACGACGATGTCGGCCTCGAGCGTCTCGCCCGACTTCAGGCGGATGCCGCGCTCGGTGAAGCTCTCGATATGGTCGGTGACGACCGAGACCTGGCCGCGGCGGATGGCGCGGAAGAAATCGGCGTCCGGCACCAGGCAGAGCCGCTGGTCCCACGGCTTGTAGGCCGGCGTGAAGTGCTTCTCGACGTCGTAGTCGGCGCCCAGGAACTGGCGCACGTAGCCCAGCAGCAGCGCCTTCACCCTGTCTGGCTTGCGCTTGCACATCTGGTAGAAATACATGCCGAGCAGCACGTTCTTCCAGCGCGTCACCATGTAGGCAAGCGGAAGCGGCAGGCGCGCGCGCATCTTGGTGGCGAACGGGTCCTTCGAGGGCCGCACCGCCATGTAGGTCGGCGAGCGCTGCAGCATGGTGACGTGCGCCGCACCGCTGTCCGCCATCGCCGGCACCAACGTCACCGCCGTGGCGCCGCTGCCGATCACGACGACGCGCTTGCCCTGGTAATCGAGATCCTCGGGCCAGTTTTGCGGATGAACGAGCGTGCCCTTGAAATTCGCCATGCCGGCGAACTCGGGCAGGTAGCCGCTGTCGGTGCGATAGTAGCCGCTGCACATCCAGAGGAAGTTGCAGGTCAGGCGCTGGAGCTCGCGCTCGGGCCCGCGTTCGACCTCGACGGTCCAGGTCGCGTCCGGAGTCGACCAGGAGGCGCGCACTACCTTGTGCCGGTAGCGGATCTTGCCGTCGATGCCATGGTCGCTCGCCACTTCGCGGATGTAGGTCAGGATCGAGGGACCGTCGGCGATCGCCTTGGCGTTCTTCCACGGCCGGAAGCGGTAGCCGAGCGTGTACATGTCCGAATCGGAGCGCACGCCGGGATAGCGGAACAGGTCCCACGTGCCGCCGCTCGCGGCGCGGCCCTCGAGGATGGCGTAGCTCTTGCCCGGGCACTCCTTCTGCAGGTGCCAGGCGGCGCCGATGCCGGACAGGCCCGCGCCCACGATCAGGACGTCGAAATGCTCCATTTGAGCGTGATGGCCGAAGCGCCGGCCCGATGCAACTCGCCTTCTACTCCTTCATGTAGCCGGCGAGCTCGGCCGTCGGGATGACGCGCTGGACGTAGCCGAAATTGCCGTCCTTTGCCTGCTTGGCGGCTTCCATCAGCCCGGTCATGGCTGCCTTGTAGAGCGAGGTCGCGAGGCTGATCCGCTTCACGCCGGCGGCCTCTAGCTCGGATTTCGAGAACGATTTCCCGGGAATGCCGACCATGAAATTGAACGGCTTCCTGAGCGAGCCGGTGACCTTCTTCACCGCCGCCAGGTCGGGCAGGCCGGGCGCCATCAGCACGTCGGCGCCGGCCTCCTCGAACGCCCTGAGCCGCGCGATCACGTCGTCGAGATCGGGCTTGCCGCGCAGGAAACCCTCGGCCCGCGCCGTCAGCACGAACGGAAAGCCGAGCGCCTTCGCCGCCTGGGACGCCGCCTTCACGCGCGCCACCTGCGTCGCGAGGTCGAACAGCGGGGCGTCCTTGTTGCCGGTGGCGTCCTCGATCGAGCCGCCGACCAGGCCGGCCGCGGCGCCCTGCCGGATCGTCTCGGCGGCATCGTTCGGCGTGTCTCCGAAGCCCTTCTCGAGATCACCGATCACCGGAATGTCGACGGCGTCGGCGATCAGCCGCGCATTGGCGATGGCCTCCTCGCGCGGGATCTTGCCGTCGCGCTTGCCGAGTACGCCTGCCTTGGCGCCGCTCGACGTCGCCAGCGCCTGGAACCCCAGCGCCTCGAGCATGCGCGCCGAGCCCGCGTCCCACGGGTTGGGGATGATGAACGCGCCCGGCGCCTCGTGCAATGCGCGCAGTTTCCTTGCCTTGTCCGCCTGACTGGTGGCCATGCTGTTCCCCTCGGTGTTGGCCTGGAGTTTGTCCACGCCGACCGGCTACCAGCAACGAAGATTTATTCCGACCCTGGGCAAGCCGCCTTTGCCCTTCAATCGACGAGGTTAAGCGCGAGGTCGAAGGCGTCGAAATTGCGCCAGCTCCGGCCGGCATCGACAGGTCCTGTCACCGTGCGATTGCAGATCAGCGGCACCTTTTGCTCCGAGACGCCGCCATGGCTGCGCAGGGGCTCGGTCAGCCCCGATAGATCGTGACGCGATGCCGACGTGCCGAGGACCTTGTGCTTGGTCGACACCACGATCACGTCGCCCAGCCGGTCGGCCGGCAACTCGAAGAGCGCCGCCGCCTCTTCCTTGAGCAGCGCCAGCTCGATGCCCGGCAGCGCCTTCAGCCTGGCCGCCATGGCCGCGGCGTCCGCGCAATAGATCACCGCGAACGAGCCGAGGGCGCCGTGGTGCACTACGTAGGGATCGGTGATGGGCAGGATCACCTTGGCCTTGTCCTTGCCCTGCCAGCCGTCGAACAAATCCTGCAGGTAGATCACGTCCGGCCGGCCGTCGCCGCCGAACTTGGCGTTCATGCCGTGATCGGCGGTCAGCACGATCGTGCATCCCAGCGCATCCAACTTGGCCATGTAGCCATCCATCATGGCGTAGAAATCGTTGGCCACAGGCGTGCCCGGCGCATGCTTGTGCTGGATGTAGTCGGTGGTCGAGAGATACATGATCTCCGGCCGGTCGCGCTCCATCAGCTTGACGCCGGCGGCGAACACGAACTCCGACAGACCGGCGCTGTAGACGTCGGGCACGGCCATGCCGACCAGCGCATTGACGTGGTCGATGCCGTTTTCCGCCAGATTGGCCTTGTCGGATTTCTCCGAGGAAAAACTGCACGCCTTGCCTGGCGCCAGCACGAGCCCTTTGCCCAGCAGCCCGCGCAGCTTGTCCTTGGCGGTGATCACGGCGATGCGGCAGCCGGCGCGCTGGAACGAGGGAAACAGTGTCTCGACCCGCAGGAATTTCGGGTCGTTCATCATCACCTCGTTGCCGGTCTCGGGATCGAGAAAGTAGTTTCCCGAGATGCCGTGCACGGCCGGCGGTCGGCCGGTGACGATGGAAAGATTGTTGGGATTGGTGAAGGACGGCACGACGCAGTCGGCCACGAGGCTGGTGCCCGTCTTCAGCACCTTGGCGAACCAGGGTGCGCGGCCCACCTTTACAGCCTCCTCGATGTAGCCCGGCTCCGAACCATCGATGCAGACGACCACGGTCGGCCGCCTGGGCAGCCTATAGGTCCGGCCGTTGACCGCGATGTCGCCCGTCAGATTGACGCTGTCAGGTGCCATTGTCTGCTGCTCCGCTGCCGCCGCCATCATCGTCACAATACTGTCAAAAATCTTTAACCAGTGGACCGCGAGGCGTAGGATTCAACAATGCACGGCATCGAGACCGTCCTCAACGTCGTCGGCAGCGTGGCCTTGCTGCTGTGGGGCGTCCGCATGGTCCGCACCGGCCTGACGCGCGCCTTTGGCGCGGCGCTGCGCCGTGCCATTGCCGCCTGCTCGCGCAACCGCTTCAGCGCGTTCATGGGCGGGCTCGGCCTGACCGGCCTGCTGCAATCCAGCACCGCTACCGCCCTGCTGCTCGCCTCCTTTGCCGGCCGCGGGCTGATCGCGCTGCCGATCGCGATTGCCGTGATGCTGGGCGCCAATGTCGGCACCACCCTCACCTCGCAGGTCCTGTCGTTCGATCTCGGCTGGCTCTCGCCGCTCATGGTCGCGATCGGCGTCATCGCCTTCCTGTCCAGCGAACAGGACAAGCCGCGCCATCTCGGCCGTGTCGCCATCGGGCTCGGCCTGATGCTGATGTCGCTCACCCTGCTCAGCCATGCCACCGAACCGTTGCGCCAGTCGCCGGCCTTCGTCGCCGTGCTCGAGGGCATGAAGGACGAATATGTGATCGCGGCCGTGCTGAGCACGCTCGCCACCTGGTTCATCCATTCGAGCCTGTCGACCGTGCTGCTGGTGATGTCATTCGCCGCCAGCGGCATCGTCACCCCGGCCATGGCGCTCGCCCTGGTGATCGGCGCCAACGCGGGCGGCGCGCTGGCACCCTACATGGCGCAATCCTCGGCCGAGGTCGAAGCGCGCCGGGTGCCGCTCGCCAACCTGCTGACGCGCCTGGTGGTCGGCGTCGCCGTCGTGCCGTTCCTCGGCCCGATCGCGCACTGCCTGTCGATGCTCGATCCAGCCCCGGCGCGCATGGCGGTCAATTTCCACACGGCGTTCAGCGTCGTCGCTGCCATCGTCTTCCTGCCCTTGATCGATCCGCTGGCCGCCCTGTGCCGTCGCCTGCTGCCGTCGAAGCCTGCCGCCGAAGATGCCGGCAAGCCGCGCCATCTCGATCCCAACGTGCTCGACACGCCGGCCGAGGCGCTGGCCTGTGCGACGCGCGAGACGCTCAATCTCGGCGACAGGGTCGCCGACATGCTGCGCCAGACCATCGAGGTCTTCGAGCGCAGCGACCCCAAGGCGGTGAAGGCGATCGAGCAGGCCGACAACGCCGTCGACCGGCTGTACGAAGCGATCAAGCTCTACCTGATCCAGGTCTCGCGCTCGGATCTCGGCGAGGAGGAAGGCCGGCGCTACGTCGAGATCCTGACCTTCACCACCAACCTCGAGCATGTCGGCGATATCGTCGACAAGAACCTGATGGAACTGGCAGGCAAGAAGATCAAGCACCGCTACGCCTTTTCGGCCGAAGGCATGGCCGAGCTCAGGGCCTTCCATGCGCGCGTGCTGGAGAATTTGCGCCTGGCGCTCAACGTCTTCACCACGCGTGACCTCAACCTTGCGCGCCGGCTGGTGGCCGAGAAGACGGCGATCCGCGAAGCCGAGGCGCAGGCCGCCGACAGCCATTTCGCCCGCCTGCGCGAGGGCCGGCCCGAGTCGATCGAGACCAGCTCGATCCATATGGACGTGATCCGCGATCTGAAGCGCATCAACGGCCATCTGACGTCGGTCGCCTATCCGATCCTGGAAGCCGCCGGCGAACTGGCCGATACGCGGCTGAAGCCCGCTCAACCCCTGATGCGCGCGCCCGTCGGGTCGTAGGGCGGCCTGAGCGACAGCCTCGCCTTGAGGCGTACGCCGGCGAGATCGACCTCGAAGCGGCCACTCGCCAGCCAGTCCGCATCGATGCCCTGGCCGTCCGCGCGCTTGACATACCCCATGCCGACGGACGCACCGACCGTGTGGCCGTAGGCGGCCGAGGTGAGATCGCCGACCGGCTTGCCGTCCCGCAGGATGGCTTCGCCGCCCCACAGCAGCGGCTCCTTGTCCTCCAGCACGACCGAAACCAGGCGGCGCGCCAGCGGCCGGCCGCGCGCCTCGATCAGCGCTTCGCGGCCGATGAACCCGCGAGGCTTGTCGAGCTTCACCGGCCAGCCGAGCCCCGCCTGCCAGGGATTGTCGTCCGGCGTCAGCTCGCGGCCCCAGGCGCGATAGGCCTTCTCGATGCGCAGCCCTTCGATCGCGTAGTAGCCCATGTCGCGCAAACCGAATTCGGCACCGGCGGCGTGCAGGGCCTCGAACACGGTGACGGCGAACTCGACCGGCACGTAGAGTTCCCAGCCCAGCTCGCCCATGTAGGTGCGGCGCGAGGCGAGCACCGTGGCGTAGCCGACGCCGATCTCGCGGATGGTGGCGAAGGGAAAGGCCTCGTTCGAGAAATCGGCCTTGCTGACCTTCTGCAGCAGCGCACGGCTCTTGGGCCCCATCACCGACAGCACGGTCCACGCCCCGGTCACATCGGTCAGTGTGAAATGTGCATCTTCCGGCGTGTTGCGCGCGATCCAGTCGGCGTCGCGCGTCACTTGGGCGGAGCCCGTGATGTAGAGGAACTTGTCGCGCGCCAGCCGGGCGATCGTGACATCGCTTTCGTAGGTGCCGCGCTCGTTGAGCAGGCCGGTATAGACCGTGCGGCCCACGGGAATCGCGATGTCGTTGGCGCAAAGAAGCTGCAGCGTCGCCTCGGCATCGCGGCCCTGCACCAGGAACTTGCCGAACGACGTCTCGTCGACGACGGTCACCGCTTCGCGCGTCGCCTTGTGCTCGGCCGCCACCGCGTCGAACCAGGCGCCGCGGCCCCAGCCGTACCGCATGTCGGGCGTCTTGCCCGCGCCGGCGAACCAGTTGGGCCGGTCCCAGCCCATCTTGTTGCCGAACCAGGCGCCGCGCCCCTTCAAGCGATCGTAGAGCGGCGAGCGCCGGAACGGCCGGCCGCTCTCCTGCTCGCGCTGCGGCCAGGGCATCTTGTAGTGCAGGCCGAGCGTCTCGGTGATGCGCCCGCGCAGCCAGGTGTCGTTGCCATGGAAGCCCGCGAAGCGGCGGATGTCGACCGGCCAGAGATCGAGCGTCGGTTCGCCTGCGACGATCCATTCGGCCAGGGCCATGCCGGCGCCGCCCGAAGAGGCGATGCCGACGGAATTGAAACCGGCCCCAACGAAGAAGTTCTTCAGCCCCGGCGCCTCGCCCAGGATGTAGTTCAGGTCCGGCGTGAAGCACTCCGGCCCGTTCATGAAGGTCTTGATGCCGACCTTCTCGAGCTGCGGCACGCGGATCAGCGCGTTGTCCATCAGGATCTGGAACTGGTCCCAGTCGTCGGGCAGCATGCCGAACTCGAAATCGTCGGGAATGATGTCCTTCCACGGCTTGGCCTCGGGCTCGAAGCCGCCCATCAAGAGGCCGCCGACCTCCTCCTTGAAGTAAATGTAGCCATCGGGATCGCGCATCACCGGCAGGTCGCGCGGCACGCCCTCCATCTTCTCGGTGACGATGTACATGTGCTCGCACGAGAACAGCGGCACCGTGACGCCCACCATGCGCCCGACCTGACGCGCCCATTGGCCCGCGCAATTAACGACGATCTCGGCCTTGATCGCGCCTTCCGTCGTCTGCACGCCGGTGACACGGCCGTCCTTGGTGTCGATCGCCGTAACGCGCGTCTTCTCGAAGATGCGCACGCCGTTGGACCGCGCGCCCTTGGCCAGCGCCTGGGTGATGTCGGCCGGATTGGCCTTGCCGTCGCCCGGCAGCCACACCGCGCCGACCAGATCGTCGGTGCGCATGATCGGATATTTCTCGCCGGCCTGTTTCGCCGTCAGCACCTCGCAGGCGACGTTCTGGACATTGGCCATTGCGGCTGAGCGCCGGAGATACGTCATGCGATCCTGGGTGCGTGCGACGGCGAGCGAGCCGCACTGCTTCCACCCTGTCGCCAGGCCAGTCTCGGTCTCGAGCCTGGCGTAGAGCTCGGTGCTGTAGCGCACCAGCCGCGTCATGGCCTGATAGTTGCGCAACTGGCCTACGAGGCCCGCCGCGTGCCACGTGGTGCCGCCGCTCAGCCGCCCCTGCTCCAGCAGCACGACATCCTTCCAGCCGTTCTTGGCCAGATGATAGGCCGTCGAGCAGCCCATGATGCCGCCACCGATGATGACGACTCGCGCCTGCGTCGGAAAATTGGCTGGCGCCATGTCAGAGCCGGCCAGAGACAGCCGCTTCGTACATCTTGCGCATCTCGGGCACGCCCACCTTGACCGGGTTGCCGCCCGCCGTCGGATCGACGGCGGCCATCTCGGAGAATTTGTCGAGATGCTCGAACTTCACGCCGAGCTCGGCGAGGGTGTGTGGAATGCCGATCTCGCGCCGGAGATCGAGCGTCCACTGCATGAAGCCGTCGAAAGTCGGGCTGCGCAGATTGAGCCAGCGCGCAAGCCGCACGATCTTGTCCTCGATGGCGGCTCTATTGAACTTCACGACGTAGGGCATGGCGACGGCATTGGTGAGGCCGTGATGGGTATCGAGCGTGGCGCCGACCGGATGGGACAGCGAATGGATGGCGCCAAGGCCCTTCTGGAAGGCGGTCGAGCCCATCTGTGACGCTGCCAGCATGTGGGCGCGCGCCTCGATGTCCCGGCCGTCCTTGACGGCGCGCGGCAGGTTCTCCTTCACCAGGCGCATGCCTTCGACCGCGATGCCCTCGGCATAGGGGTGATAGCCCGGCGCGCAATAGGCCTCGAAGCAATGGATGAAGGCGTCCATGCCGGTGCCGGCCGTCAGCTTGGGCGGCAGGCCGACCGTGAGCTCGGGATCGGCGATCACGATCTGCGGCATCATCCTGGGATGGAAGATCACCTTCTTGGTGTGCGTCTCCTCGTTGGTGATCACCGAGGCGCGGCCAGTCTCGGAGCCGGTGCCGGCAGTCGTCGGCACGGCGATCGACGGCAGGATCCCGGCCGGATTGGCGCGCGTCCACCAGTCGCCGATATCCTCGAAGTCCCACATCGGCCGGGTCTGGCCGGCCATGAAGGCGATCGCCTTCGCCGTATCGATGCCCGAGCCGCCGCCCCAGGCGATCACGCCGTCATGCTTGCCGGCACGCAGGACGCGGATGCCCGCCTCAACGTTGCTGGCCAGCGGATTGGGTTTCACCTCGCTGAACAGCGCCACCTCGATGCCGGCCTTGCGCAGTGCCATCACGGCATCGCCGATCATGTTGAGCTTGGCGAGGCCCGGATCGGTGACCAGCAGCGGCCGCCTGAAACCGACCGCCTTGCAGGCCTCGGGCAATTCCTTGATACGACCGGCACCAAAGCGAATCGAGGTGGGATAGTTCCAATTACCAACCAAACTCATCAGATTATTTCCAGGTAGCGATCGAGTTCCCATTCCGTGATGGCCTTGCGGAACTCCCGCTCTTCCCATTCACGCGTTGCAGAATAGTGATCGACGAAGGCATCGCCGAAGATGTCGCGCGCCGCCACCGAAGCCTTGAGACGGCTCGCGGCCTCCATCAACGTGCGCGGCAGTTGCGCCTTCGCCGAATGCTTCTTCTCGTAGCTGTTGCCGGCGACCGGCTCGCCGGCATCGATCTTGTTCTCGATGCCCCACAGGCCTGAGGCGACCGCCGCTGCCAGCGCCAGGTACGGGTTGGCATCGGCCGCCGCGACGCGATACTCCACCCGCGTCGACTTGGCCGAGCCCGGAATGACACGCAGCGCGCAGGTGCGGTTCTCGACGCCCCAGCTTGCCGCCGTGGGCGCCCAGAAGCCGGGAATCAGGCGGCGGTAGGAATTCACCGTCGGCGCGATCATCGCCAGCATCTCGGGCATCAGCGCCTGCTGGCCGCCGACGAACTGGCGCATGGCCTTACTCATGCGATGCGGCGCCCTCTCGTCGTGGAACGCCGACTTGCCGTCCTGCCACAGCGACATGTGCATATGGCCGCCGCAGCCCGGCCAATCCTTCGACCATTTGGCCATGAAGGTGGCGAGCCAGTCGCGTTTCTGCGCCAGCACCTTGGTGAAAAGCTTAAAGAGCGCGGCGCGGTCGGCGGCCTCCAGCCCGTCGGCGACCCGCAGCGCGGCCTCGAGCACACCCGCACCGGTCTCGGTGTGCAGGCCTTCGATCCCCATGTCCATGGTCTCGCACATGGCGAGCAGGTCCTTGTACCAGTCGCTCAGGACCGAGTTGCGCAGCACCGAATATCCGAAGAAGCCGGGCGAGATCGGCTTCAGGTTCCTGTAGCCCTTCTCGCGGATCGAGAACGGCGTCTCGGCGAAGACGAAGAACTCGTATTCGAAGCCAACCCTGACCTCGAAGCCCAGCTTCTCGGCCCGCTTCAGGACGCGGCGCAGGATGCCGCGCGGACAGATCTCCTCGAACTTGTCGGTGAACTCGCAGAGGAACATCAGGTTGCCGGGCTCGGTGGCGATCTCGCGGCAGGTGTTCGGCAGGATGCGGACCGTGGCGTCGGGATAGCCAGTGTGCCAGCCGGTCATGGTGACGTTGTCGTAGAGCTGGTCGCCGGCATCCCAGCCAAGCACGACGTCGCAAAAGCCCATGCCGCCGTCGAGCGCCGACTTGAACTTGTCGATGTGCAGATACTTGCCGCGCAGGACGCCGTCGATGTCGTGGACGCCCACCTTGACGTGGCTGAGGCCCCGTTCCTTGACGATCTTGAGCGCGTCAGAAGCCGTCTTGACCTGGCGCGGTTCCATACCTTCCCCCGGAGCGAAAGCGGCCGCGACCGTAAACCGGTCGCACATGCGTTGCAATTCGAGCGGCAAGCCGCCTATGGTCCGGTGTGGCGGCAATGGCCCCGAAGATGGCCCGCACGAGCGTTCACGAGCTCCTGCGGCACTCCGATCGCAGCCCGCGCGGCAGGCGCTGGCGGGCGTTCCATCTCTTCGCGCTGGGAGCCGGCCTGCTCGCCGTCGCGCTGTCTTCGATCGAAACGCTGCCGGCCTCCGTCGAGCTCCTGCTGGAGGGCGTGATCGTCTTGGTCGCCGCCATCTTCCTCGCCGAATACGTCACCCGCCTGTGGACGGCGCCGGAAAGCCCGCGCTTCGCCGGCATGACCGAGGGCATGGCGCGGCTGCGCTGGGCGGTCTCGCTCGACGGGCTGATCGGGGTGCTGGCCGTGGTGCCAGCCTTCGCCATCACCACCGGCACGGTGCACGCCAACAGCGACTATGCCGCCGTGTTCTGCGTGCTGTGGATCCTGAAGCTTGGCCAGCACGCGCCGGCCATGACGACGCTGGCGCGGGTCATCTCGAACGAGCGTGCGACGCTCGCCTCGGTCCTCATCATCTTCATCATGGTGCTTGTGACGGCGGCAACCGTCACCCATCTGCTCGAGCGCGCCGTCCAGCCGGCCCAGTTCGGCAGCATCCCGCAGGCCTTGTGGTGGGCAGTGGTCACGCTCACGACCACCGGCTACGGCGACGTCGTGCCCCAGACGATCGGCGGCAAGATGGTGGGTTCCGTGGTCATGGTGAGCGGCATCCTCGTGCTCGCCCTGATGACCGGTATCCTCGCGACCGGCTTTGCCGAGGAGGAGCGGCGGCGCGAATATCTCCGCGTCTGGGACCAGGTGACCAAGGTGCCGATGTTCACCGAGCTCGGCACCGTCACCCTGTCTGAGATCGTGAGCAAGCTCAGGGTCAGGCACTATCCGCCGCGCATCGTCGTGGTGCGGCGCGACGAGCCGGGCGATTCGATGTTCTTCATCTCCGAAGGCGAGGTCGAGGTGCGCGTCCCGCAGGGACCGATCAGACTGGGCCAGGGCGGCTTCTTCGGCGAGATGGCGTTGCTCGACCGGCTGCCGCGCAGCGCCACCATCGTCACCAGCCAGCCGACCACGCTGCTGGTGCTCTATGCCAGCGATTTCTACGAGATCGCCTCGCACATCCCCTCGCTCGTCGAAGCGGTCGAACGGGAGGCGCGGCGGCGCCGGGCGGAGAACGAAGGCGGCCTCGCGAAAGTCACGCCGAAATAACGCAGCCATTGGCCCCGCATTGGCCTTAAGCTATATCGCGTCATGTCGCTGATCACGCCCGTCATCCTGGTCGGAGGCTCCGGCAAGCGCCTGTGGCCCCTCTCGCGCGAGAGCATGCCCAAGCAGTTCGTGCCCCTGCTCGGCAAGCAGTCGACGTTCCAGCAGACCCTGCAGCGGGTCGCCGACCGCAGCCTGTTCGCCAAGCCGGTGATCGCCACCAACGAGGCCTACCGCTTCATGGCCGAGAGCCAGGCGCGGGATATCGGTATGGAGATCGACATCCTGGTCGAACCGTCGCGCCGCGATTCGGGTCCGGCGATGGCCGCCGCAGCCGCCTACGCCAGGAGCCAGGGTGCTAAGGCCGTGCTGGCGCTGGCGTCGGATCACCTCGTGATTGGCGCCGAGGAATTCAGCGCCGGCTGCCGCGACGGCCTTGCCGCCGTGCAGCAGGGCGGGATCGTGACCTTCGGCATTCCGCCGACCGAGCCCAAGACTGACTACGGCTACATCCGCCCGGGCAGCGAGACCATCGGCTCCGTGCAGAAGGTCGCGGCCTTCGTCGAGAAGCCGGACGCCAAGACGGCGTTGCGCTACATCTCCGAAGGCCTGCTGTGGAACAGCGGCAACTTCCTGTTCCCGCCCGACCTGTTGCTGTCGGAGATGGCGCGCTTCGAACCGGCAATGGCGGCGGCAGCCGAGGAAGCCGTGGCCAAGGCCAAGCGGAACGGCTCGGCCGTTTTCCTCGATGCCGATGCCTTCGCTCGCGCGCCGGCCAAGTCGATCGACTACGCGGTCATGGAACGCACCGACAAATGCTGGGTGGTTCCGGCCAGGTTCCGCTGGTCCGACCTCGGCACGTGGGATGCGCTGCTCGACGTCGGCGACGCCGACTCGCAGGGCAACGTCACCGAAGGGGCGGTCGAGCTCGATCATGTGCGCAATTCCTACGTCCGCTCGGACGGTCCGTTGACCGCGGTGATCGGCGTCGAGGATGTCGTGGTTGTGGCGATGAACGACGCCGTGCTGGTCGGCCACCGCAACAACCTGCCTCGGCTGAAGGACGTCGTGCAGCGCATGACCGAGGGCAAGCACCGGGCGGCGACCGAACACGCGGTCATGCACCGGCCATGGGGCAGCTACCAGGACATCGACCGCGGCGAGCGCTTCCGCGCCAAGCGCCTCACCGTCAAGCCCAAGGGCAAGCTCAGCCTGCAGAGCCACAAGCGCCGCGCCGAGCATTGGGTCGTGGTCAAGGGCGTGGCGGAAGTGACGCTCGACGGCAAGATCATGACCCTGCACGAGAACGAATCGGTCTACATCCCGATCGGCGGCATCCATCGCCTGGCCAACCCGGGCAGCGAACTGCTCGAAGTGGTCGAAGTGCAGACCGGCGACTATCTCGAAGAAGACGACATCACGCGCTACGAGGACATCTACGCGCGCGTGTAGCGCCTGGCCGCCAAAGTTCTATACGACAGAATCGGGTTCCTTCCAGCACCGAGGTTATGGTGGCGATGCCATGATCGCCCTCGCCCACCTTGCTCGCATGTCACCGGCAAATAGCGCTACCCCGCTGGCCCCTCGCTCCGTTTAAATTCCGTTTGGAAAACGGGAAAAACGGGGGCGCCATCGGCCGGGGAGGCTCTAGGCGCCCTTCTTGGGCGTGCGGTCGAACACGATCGGCTTGGGTTTGGCGAGCCTCTTGCCGAGCGTGACGAAGATCCCGCGCAGCACGGTGGCCGCTTGGCCGGCAACGTAGCGCAGCAGCACCAGCGCGAATCGCAGCGGCGGCATCTCGCCGTCGCGGATGAAATTGTGGCCGGCGCGCAGGAAGGTCGTGGCGCAGAAGATCACCCAGGCGAGCGTCAGCAGGAAGATGTCGAACAGCAGCGGCCGGACGGCGGGCGCCAAGAGGCCCGCCAGCACGCCGGCCGCGATGCCGACCGTCAGCACCGGCTGATTGAGCGCCATGCAGAGATGCAGCAGCGCCGCCAGCTTGGCGCCCGGCTTGATCGTGCGGCTCGCCAGGATCACCGGGAACATGCGCATGGAGACGTGCCGGAAGCCGTCCTGCCAGCGCTGCTGCTGGCGCAGCCATGTCCTTGTGTCGGCCGGCAGCTCGCCCGGCACAGGGACGGTCACCAGGAACACCGCACGCCAGCCCTTCACCCAACCGCGATAGGTGAGATCGAGGTCCTCGGTGACGGTGTCGCCCTTCCAGCCGCCGCCCGCCTCGATCGCCGCGCGCTGCCAGATGCCGCAGGTGCCGTTGAACGGCAGCGGATGGCCCGCCCAGAAGCGCGTCGCCTGCTCGATGCCGAGATGGGCGTCGAGCGTCACCATCTGCATCTCGGTGAGCGCATTCTCGTGCGGATTGAGGAAGTCGAAGCGGGCCTGCACGAAAGCAGTCTGCGGCCTGGCGACGAACACGCGCATGCAATTGCGCAGGAAGTCCCTCGGCGGCACGTAGTCGACGTCGAACACGGCGAAATAGTCGTGCGGCGTCTTCTGCATACCTTCGTGCAGCGCGCCGCCCTTGAAGCCGCTGCGGTCGCTGCGCTGCAGGGCGACGATGTCGATGCCCTGGGCGCGGAGCTCGGCCACGACGGTGCGCGCCAGCTCGGCGGTCTCGTCGGTGCTGTCGTCGAGCACCTGGATGTGCAGCTTGTCGGCCGGCCAGTCGAGCCTTGCCGCCGCCTCGATCCCGCGCCTCAGGACCGGCCCCTCGTTGAAGGACGGGATCTGCACGACCACGTGCGGCAACTCGGCATCGGGCGGCAACGGCGTCGACAGCAACTGCTCTTCCTGCTCGAGCGCCGCGGCGCGCAGGCGGTGATTGAGCACGACCATGTAGAGCAGGCTGCCGATGAAGGCCGCGAGCAGGACACAGCAGACGATGAACGTCGCCGAAAGCAGGAAGGCCAGCGAGTTGACGATGACCATCCGGCTAGGCTCCGGTCTTGGGCGTGCGCGTGAATTCGGTCTTCTTGCCGAAAATCGCGCCCACGATGGCGCCGGCGTTGCTCGCGGCCAGATAGAGGATGACGCCCGGCACGCTGAGCGCCGCGGCAATATAGCCAAAGAGGTTGCCGCGCTTCAGTCGCTGATAAGCGCCCCAGGTCATGCCGAACAGGATGACGACGACCGCGATCAGCCACAGCCAGGCGAGGAAGCGGAACAAGCCCGGCAGGCCGGCGTGTCCGACGATGGAAATCGCCAGAGCGACCACGCCGACGGCGAGCACGGGAAAGATCAGCTGCTGGGCGAGCCCCACAGTCGTCGCGAACTTCGCCTCCTCCGACCAGCCGGAGCGCCAGACCTCGGGCAGGAGCTTGCGCGCAACCTGGACGAAGCCCTTGGACCAGCGGCTTTGCTGGACACCGAAATCCTCGAGCCTTTGCGGCAACTCGCCCACGACGTGCGGCTCCATGAGGAAGATGCCGGTCCAGCCCTTGAGATGGGTTCGCAGCACGAGGTCGAGATCCTCCGACAGCGTGTCATGCGACCAGCCGCCCGCCTCCTCCACCGCGGCGCGCCGCCAGATGCCGCCGGTGCCGTTGAACTGGAACGGCACGCCGCGGCGCGCCCGCACGTCCTGCTCGACGGCAAAGTGCGCGTCCTGCATGAGCCGCTGCGCGCGCGTCAGCCAGTTGCGATCGCCATTGCCCCACTCGATCCGCGTCTGCACGAACGCTGCCTTCGGGTTGGCCAACAGGACTGCCATGGCGCGGCGCAACCAATCCGGCGGGGCGACGAAATCGGCATCGAATACCGCGACGTAAGGCGCATCGCAGAGCGCCATGCCCGCTTCCAGTGCGCCCGCCTTGAAGCCGCCGCGGTCGGTGCGCCGCACGTGGTCGATGTCCATCCCCTCGCGCCGCAGCCGGGCGACGACGTGGGCGGCGATATCGGACGTGAGGTCGGTGCTGTCGTCGAGCAGCTGGATCGTGAGACGGTCACGCGGCCAGTCGAGCGCGGCGGCGGCGACCAGGGCGCGCTCGACGACGGCCGGCTCGTTGTATACCGGGATCTGCACCAGCACGCGCGGCAGATCGGCCGGCAGCGGGGGCGCCTCCGCCTGCTGTCCGCTCGCGGCCGCCAGCCAGTACAGCAGGTAAAAGAAATAGCCGGCAATCACGAACTGGACGGCAAAACAGATCAGTACGACCAGGTCGATCGCCGACAGAAGCACGCGCGCCGCCGTTCAGTGGTAGTGGATCGGCACTTCGAAGCAGCGGCCGTCCTCGATATGCAGCCGCCGGCTTGCCACATCGAAGATGCGTTCGTCGTGCGTCGACAGCACGACGGCGCACTTGGCCCGCATGGCGAGGTCCTTGAGCTGGTCGACGACGAGGCGCCCGGCCACGCGATCGAGCGCCGAGGTCGGCTCGTCGGCGATGATGAGGTCGGGCAGGCCGATCATCACGCGGGCGATGGCGACGCGCTGCTGCTGGCCACCCGACAGCTCGTCGGGCCAAGCGTCGGCCTTGTCGGCCAGGCCCAGCATGTCGAGCAGATGACGCGCCCGCCGCTCGTTCCACATCGGATCGGAGAGCGGCGTGGTCGACACGCCGGCGATGACGTTCTGCAGCGCCGTCAGCGAAGACAGGAGGTTGCGCTTCTGGAACAGGAAGCGGATGCGGTTGCGCAGCTCGTCCAGCTCCGCACCTTGCGTGCCCGTCACGTCCTTGCCGAGCAGCCGCAGCTTGCCGACGGACGGACGCCGCATCGTTCCGAGGATGGTGAGCAATGTCGTTTTGCCCGATCCGGACGGGCCGGTGACGATCACGATCTCGCCTTCGCGCACCTGCATGTTGATGTCGAACAGGACATCGGTGCGCTGCGGCCCCTCGCCGTAGTGATGATGGATGTCGATCGCCTCGACGACCGGCGGACCAAGGGCATGGCTATCCGCAGGCATGGCTCACTCGAACAGCATGATCGGATCGACCTTCCACAGCCGGCGGATGGCGAACAGGCTCGATACGACGGTCATCAGCAAACAGGCCAGCAGGGACACCACGATCTCGCGCAGCCCCATCGTCATGCCGAGGTGAATGGCGGCCTCGGCAACACCGTAGACGAGGCGCGCGGCGGCGAAGGCCACGAGGAACGCCGGCGTGATGATGGCGGCGCCGATCTGGCCGATCATGCAGAGGAAGAACCACCAGTCGTAGCCCAGGCTCTTCAGGATCGCGTACTCGGGCAGATAGAAACGGATGATCTGGTACTGGGCGTAGTAGATGAATACCATGCCGATCATCAGGCCCATGATGAAGCCCAGGTCGGTGATGTAGCCGACCGGCGTCTCGCGCGACCAGTAGGACTTCTCGCGGCTCTCGAATTCGGCGCGCGTGATGACCTCGGCGCGGCCGGCCAGCGCCTGGTTCAGCGCCCGCTGCACGGCAGCCTCGTCGGCGCCCGGAACCAGGCGGAGGCCGATGAAGGCCGGCCGGTCGGCATACCAGGGACCGAGCACTTCGACCATCGAGGCCTCCGACATGATGATCGCGCCATCATTGACCACGTTGGGTCCGATCGACACCGTGCCGACCACGAACATCTCGCGCAGCAGCTGATGGGAATCGGGCGGGCCGACCACGGGCACTTCCTCGCCGCGCTCGGCGACCTGGGCCAGATCGCCGAAGTAGGGCCGCGAATCTCGGTCGAACAGCACGCGGCGAACGACGC